>Ga0114970_10000801_pt1 | contig 23819 bp, 23 predicted proteins | sample M_140205_XF_Meta_FD_87030 | JGI IMG/M metagenome (GOLD analysis project Ga0114970, IMG submission 87030) | Freshwater microbial communities from Lake Montjoie, Canada to study carbon cycling - M_140205_XF_MetaG | ecosystem: Environmental > Aquatic > Freshwater > Lake | place: Lake Montjoie...
GTAGGTGTTAGATTGTCTGCAGGTTTAACATACTCTAAAGACTTAGCTTTTAAGGAACCTTCTTGTGGTATCTGCTGTTGGAATTTTTGTGCTTTATCAGCAACATCATAATAGGCTCCAAGAGGGGCTTCACCTTTAAGTTGGTTATTTAATGCAGCGGATTGTGCTGCTTTTCCAGCATCAAATCGTCCAGCATCATCCCTATTAAACTCCACTGCGCTAACGTCAGCTTGGTTAATTCTTTTGGCGGGTTTAGGTCCTCTGACACTAGGACTTGAAACGCCATCTCGATTTCCTTCGAGGTTAAGCTCAGATTGTCCTGTAACATTTTGTTCTCCTGTTTTTGGTAGTGTATCATTTAAAAATTTTTCTATTTTAGCTTGAGTTGTTGCAGAAACACCATTTCTTGAAGCGTGTTGATCTAGAACACTTCGGATAATTTTGTTTTGTGTAGCATCATTAGCATCAAACCCAACTAATGCATCATGTGGATAAGCAGACCTACCAATACCTAAACTAGTTAATAATTTATTAGTTATAGTGTATGGTTCTTGCGGTGGTGGAGGTGTTTCAGTAGGTTCCGTAAACAAGTCTCCTTGCTTACTACCTTCTAGTTGTTTGGCTTTTTTATCTTCGATAGTTTCACCTAGAGGTAATTCTAGTTGATCTTTTAAAGGTCTTCTGTAATCAGCTTGTTGTGCTTCATAAGCTTTATTAGCAGCTTCATTAGACTGATTAGCCTCTTTAACTTTTTCCATCTCAGCTTGAATGTCACGAGCTTGTTGTTGAAGTTCGGCAATTTTTATGTTTTCTTGACGCGTTAATTCACGAGTTTGAGCTAGTTCACGAAGTGAACCAAGTTCGTTCTGTATCTTATCGTACTTTACTTTGCCTGCTTCAAGTATTGTTTCAGCTTTGGCACGAGGGCCTCTAAGATTCATAGCTCCAAAGATAGGAGATAGTAGTAATGCTTGTCCTCCTGTTTCAGCTATTTCTTGACCAGACATTAAATCTTGTCCAGCTTGTGCACGGCGTAGTTCTTCAGTACCTACCATTAAGCCTGTATTAGATATGGTATTGACACCCATATTCTGAGCATACTGTGTCCATTTGCCTGTAAGTTCTTTTTTAGCTGCGTCTAATGTTAGTTTACCTTCTATAATTTCAGGAGCTAACAGTTTAGCTTCTTCAATTAATTTAGGCCCTACTAATTTATTAATTTTACCTGCACCTGGTACACCAAGTGCTGCAATAGATGCTTGAACACCACCAACTAAAGCTGCTGTAACATAGTTAGGGTCTTTACCTGCGTCTTTCTGTGCTTTAACGTTTTCACCCATTTCAGGTAAGAAATCAGTTAATGCAACACCTGCTGCAGTAACACCTGCTTCACCTAATAAACCTAATGCGGCTTCTGGAGCTACTAAAGGAGCTGCCATACCAGCAGCAATAGGTGCACCAAACCTACCTACCATTCCACCTAATGGTTCAGCTACATACTTTTCTAGATATGCTCCAGCAGCAGGTAATACACCTTTAGCCTTAGCACGTTCTATATCTTCTTGGGTAGTACCTTCGTGAGTTTTTGCAGCTTTTTGACGTTGTTCTTCCGCGGCTTGATCAAAGCCTAAAGCTTCTTCCGTACCTGCTAATGCTTCACGAGCACCAGCTTTAACAGACGATATAAATCCTGTTTTGGTGTCATGTTCTTTAATAGCAGCTAAACGTTTTTGATGCAATTGACTTGCATAAGATAAACGTTGTTCTACTGGAGCATCATCAGGTCCTTCAAACTCATAAAGAAATTTGTCTGGACCCTCTACTTTGTACAGAGCCATTGTTAACCCTTATAGTTTGTTTTGTCTGTAAATCCTGGAAATGCGTTACCACCAGTACCAACTTTATGTGTAGCAGCATATTCGTCAATGGTACCTGTATTTCCTGCAGCAATCCATTTATCGTAATCTGTTCTTAATTTAGATGCATCCTGAACTTCTTTAGGGCCAAGACGATATTCACTTGCAGCTGCGCCAAAGCCCTTAGGATCAATCATTGAACGTTCAATAATTCTTTCGGTGTCACCTGGTTTATTAACTTGTGCTCTTGAAATATCATTACGTTCTTTACCAAGAGCTTCTTCTGCTTTCCAATGAGTTACTTCAGTTTGGTTTTTATAAATATCTTTGTAAATTTCAGCAGATGTTTTAAGCGCTTGTTGTTTAAGCTCTATTGAAGATTTAAGATCACCCACACGTCTAGCAATTTCAGACTGTGTAATATCATATTGTGCTTTTTTAAGGTCGGATAAATGTTTTTCTTGGGCTTCTTTATCTTTAACATATAAAGGTATTTCTTGAGCTAGTGCGCCCATAGCGGCTTTAATAACTCCACCTGGTTGAGTTGCCATTGTAGCAAACATTGTTGCACTATGTAACCAAAACATTTGCCTATCTTTTTCTTTAGCCCCATCAATTTCATCTTGGAATTGTTTAAAACGTGCCAAAGCATGAGGTCCATTAATAGGATCTTGAGTAATATCTGCTAATCCTTTAGCTAGTTTTGTATCTAAATCTTGAAGCCCTGCTGCGGCGTTTTTAGCTTCAGCATATGGACCATCTGTAGTAGTAGTAGTAGTAGAAGTTTGTTCAGGAGCAGTCCCCTTGATACCTTGATTAGCTGCTTGAGGTGCAGCGGGTTTATTTGCTAATTGCCATGCTGCTGCTCTAGCTGCCATATCATTAGCAGGTGCTGGTGCTGCTGCAGGTTTTTTTAATTGATCTTGCCAATTTAAACCGTTATTAACATTGCTTTCACCAGCTAATTCCATTAACCTATCTCTAGTAGGATTAGAAACAGGACCAGATCTACCTAAGTTAATTTAGAATCATCGGCTTTAGGTACATCAGAAATACCAAATTCATTTAGGGTTGATCTAGTATAGTCGTAATCAGGTGAACGTACAGGATCAGTGCCTTGTTGCCATTTATCATATGCATCAGATGCTTGTTGTTGTTCATCAGACATAACTTTATCGCCCACTTTAAAAGCTACAATACCACCTGAAGCTAATTCAGGTACAGCACCTAACTGTCTGTCAGCTAGAATTTGTTTGATTTCAGATAATTCAATACCTTTAGCTTGTTTAGCTAATTCTTGTAATTTTTCAGTAGGTAATCTTTCTAAACTTGCTGCAACAGAACCACCTACATCAAATGACATGATGCCACCTTGAGCTGCTGTTTTAGGAGCTGCTGCGCCTAATGATCCCAATGCACCCGCTGCACCCAATAATTGAGTACCTGCTGAAGGTTGAGCTTGATACATAGAAGTAGTAGGAGCATTTAATGGTAAACCACGAGTCATGTTAGACATGAAACCTAATTCCATTAATGGATACTGTTGAGCTGTAGCGTAATCTTGAATAGATTGATTAATCTTAGCTTGTTCTGCTGCTGTTTGTTGAGCACCAATTTGATTTTGAGTACCAATGATGCCTTGTTGTGCAGCTAATTGTTCTTGACCTAATTGACCTAATGTAGCTCCAGCTTGACCTGCTTGACCATAACCTTGAAGTGCTGCTTGTTGACCTTGAAGTCCTAAACCCGCACCATATTGTTGTGCCTGTTGAGCTTGTTGGAATGCTTTATCATAAGCAGTACCAATAAGTTGACTTTGAGCTGTTCCCATATTACGAGCATTTTCAGCAGCCATAATAGCTTCACGACTTCCACCAAAAGCACCTGCACCCGTTGCAGCTGATTGTTGTTGTGTTCCTGTAATACCATATTGTCTACGAAGTTCAGCAAGCGCTGGATCTAATGTATCCTTTAAGTAAGGATTCATAAAGTTTTTCATAGCAGCTGGATCTTGCGCCATTTTCATATAGTCATTACCAGCTCCAGCCGCAGTAGTTGCTGTGCCTAAAGCACCAAGACCACTTGCTGTAGCCATACTAGTTCCTGGAGCAAATTGACCAGGCATAGTTAAACCAGATGCTTGTGTTTGAGCTGTTTTTTGTAGCGGAGAGAATCCTGCTACATAGTCATTCATATTAGTACTATATGGAGTATATGATTTAAGTGAGCCCAAAGACCCATCAGGATTCATATTAAATAATTGTTGTTGTGTAGCGCCTAGTTGATTTTCTACATAAGGCTGCATCCAATCAGGAATATTAGATGTTTGCGTTGATACTTGTTGAGGTGCTGGAGCGCCATCATCACCAAAGTCGATATTAAACGTAGTTAATTTAACCCATGTTAAAGGGTTAAAAAAGAAATTAAACAATGACATCATTTTCATACACTATTCCTATAATAATTTTTCAACCACATTAGTAGTTTTTTCTAAACCCATTACCATTTTATAAAGTCTTGCTTGTGAATCTTTAGCTTGCGCTTTAATTTTTGTAGCCCCTTGACTTCTTGCAAACTGTTCTATTTGGTCAGTGACTTCTTTTACTACAATACCTTTACCACCACAAGCAGATATATTAAGTATTCTATGCATTGGTGAATTAATAAAATACATTATAAAAGCGCCTATAATAATATTATCTTCAACAACAACTAATAAATTATTAGTTTTGCTTATAACATTGAGCTTGTATTGTTCAATATTATGTTCATCTAGATCAGATCTATCAGAATCTTTAAAAAAATGTTTTACTGAATCCCATACATGATACACATGGACAATATCAACTACTTGTAACTGTTTCATGCAGGTAAATATTTTTTAGGATTTATTTGTTTACCTTGAGCTTTTTTACCTGTACGAGCTGTTCTTACTTTATCCATCATTGTATGTAAATGTTTAGCGCCTGCATCTGTTGAACCATTACCTAAATGAGAAACTACATCAGCAGGAACTACAAATTCACCATCAGCTAAACGAGCTGGTTGACGATCAGCAATAGTTGCAGGAATATTATCACTCATACCATCGCCTGGACCTTTTAATAATCTAGGTTGATTTCCACCTGCAGCATAACCACCTAAACTATAACCCATTATACCACCACTTGTTGCTTGAACAGCTTGTGATTGAGCATTTGCCATTTGAGGATTTATGCTTTGAGGTTTAAAAGGTGTAGCTTTAGTAATAAAATCTAGTTTTTTAGCTCTTGTGTTTGTAGCTGTTAAGGCATCTTGTAAAGCTGTATCAGTATCAGTATCTACATATACACCAGTATCTGCTGCTGGCGCTTCTTTAAATTTAGGATTTATAGCTTGTTTATAAAAACTTAATAAAGGGTTAGTAGTTGAACCACCTTCAACCATTTTTAAAGGTTGAGCACCTGAATAAGGATTTGTTAAAGGTTCATAACCTGCATTAACTACTTCAGCACTTGTAGGCATTTGAGTAGGAGTTGCAAATCTAGTATTAACTTGTTGGCTTTGAGGATACATTTGACCTGGCTGTGGCGTTGTAGCTGGGCCACCCATAGCTAAACTCATAATGCCGCCTTGAGCTGCATATTTAGGAGTATAGTAATTAGGAGTTGCTGTAGCAGCTTTATAATTAGAAGCTAAATGATATTTAGATAAAGGACCTGTATATTTTTCAGGACCTGGTAATGTTTGTTTATTCATTGCATCATAAGCTTTAGCACCTACTAAACCTAATCCTAAAGCTGATTTAGGATGTGATTCAACCCAATCAGCACCTTTATTAAATGTATCGCTTATGTTAGAAAACAAATCAGAACCTGATTTAAAGCCTTGGTCAAAATAATTACCAATACCCATTTCTTTTAAATTTACACCTTGACCTAAACCTTCTGAAGTAGCTGCGCCACTTAAGGTAGGATCTAAAGCTTTTGAATTAGCAACACTAGTTAAATCAACTCCAGGCGCACCTAATCCTGATTGTCTAGCAGCTGCATCTAATGTAGGATCAATAGCCTGCGAATTTTGTAATGAGCTTAAATCAACACCAAAAGGAGCTTTAGCAAGAGCTTGTTCACTTGCTGCAATAGATTCAGGAGATGCACTAGCAGTACCTTGTAAAATACCAGGAACATTACCCGCTTGCATAATACCTGTAGCTTCAGGAACAGCTGCAACAGCTTCAGGAACAACAGAAGCAACCTCAGGTATTGCGCTAAGGCCAGCAGTAGTTACTCCAGCAGCGGTAGCTTCAGCGGCGGCGGTAGCGGCGGCAGCTTCGGCAGCAGCTTCGGCAGCGGCAGTTTCAAAGGCGGTAGCAGTAGCAGCTTCAGGAAGAGTGGCAGCTAGAGCAGCAAATATTGTTTCCATATTAAGTCCTTAAAATCATAAGTTTGTTTTTGAAATATTTTACCATGTTATGTACCTTGTGCACCACTAATAATAATGGCTAATCCCGTTGATGATCCTTTAACTTGAATGGTATCACCTGCATTCATAATTTGAACCCCATTCCAATGGATGATATTATTAGCAGCTACAGAGGTATTATAATATATGGCGTTTGATGTATCTGCGGTCCCACCACTAGGTACTATATGAACATACACCCCTAAAGCTCCAGCAGTGGTATTACACACATTAATATCTTTTACAAAGGTTCTTGTTGCAGGTACAGCAGGAATAGTTGAAGCTGAAGGCACTGTATATATAGTAACATAGGAAGCTGTTACAGCAGAACTTGCTAGTTTATACCCTATTAAGTTTTGAAAATTAGCCATTAGATTCCACCAAGCCAGCTGATAGTAAGTTGGCTATATAACGAAGTTGCATATAGTTGATTATTATTGTCATTTTGTACATAGTATAACCGTTGCGCATTGTTTAACTGGTCTTGATAAGTTTGACTATACTCAACAGGCGCAATCGGTAAGTTAGGCGATACTGCTGTTAATATGTTTTGGTTGTTTTGTGCGTTAGCCATTATCTTCTTCCATCAGGTCTAATATCAATACGAGGCATACCTAATTGCCAGGATACCCCAACACTGTTAGATTCTACACGAAACGCCATCTGACGACCACGTAATCTTGTATACACTTGGCCTGTAAATTGTTGAACTGTATACTGGCTTTCATTTGCATAGTTATCTGCACTAATTACTTGAGGACTATCGGAGGTTCCATAAGCTGTACCTGAATTTTGGCGTGGTCTAACAGTCATGGTAGCGTAAGGATTATTTACATTAGAGCCGTTAAAATTAATATCAGGTAAAATTCTCCAAACAAATCCAAAGTTATGACCGTCTCCTATATCAAAATCAGATGACTGCACGTATGAATTAATAGCACGAGTTTGTTCCCCTGCATTATCATCCACGCCTGACTCATGATTAAGTAGATACCCTACATTACCAGAAGCAGTTATCGTAGTACTAGCTACCGTTTGATTATTGTTAACGTTATAAGTACCTATACCACCTGTACCTGTACCGTACCCTGTAATAAGTGTATTACTACTAATACTTGTTCCTGTTATTGTAACGTCTAACCCTATAACGCCTGAAGTAACGTTAGTTACAGTTAAAGTATTTCCTGCTATAGAACCTGTAAATACTGCTGAAGGTAGATAATAAGCAGCTACTGGGTTTTGAAGTGTGCCTGAATCTAACCAAGCAGTTCTTTGCATTGAACCATAATACCAAACACGATCAAGGTAATTATATATGACATATTTATCAATAACGTTAGTACCATTAGAACAATAGAACCACCATACTTCATTATAGCCTTCGTTAGACCCTGCAAATATTTGATACGCTTGAGTCTTATCAATATCAGAAAATATGTATTGACGTAATGCACAAGGTAGTGTTTCAACACGACCTGAGTACATATAGAATTTCTCATTACCCATCCAGTATGTTACGTTATTTACAGTAACCATACAGTTAGGTGATATAACAGAAATGTTATCCATAAGGATATTAAAGCTCCAAACATAAGGGGCTCCAATATACTGCATTGAATAGAGTGCTGAATCTGTCCATACAAGAATTTCTTGACGGGTAGCACGGGCTCCCATAATGTAAGAACCGTTAGTCAGTGCAAATTCACCTGACTGGTTAGTAATAGAAGGTACCCATTCATAAGGGTTAGCTTGATCAGACCATCGTACTAAAAGAGGATTAAATGGACTGTTAGGTGTACCTGGTACATAGGAATTAGAACCAAACGCTATAATAAATTCTTGAATGGCGGATGATACAATCTGGTATGTTTGAGTAGGTACATAGGTACCACTATATCCCGCTGCAGTTGATTGAGTACTTAATGATTGTGCCCGAGTACTAGCGCCACCAGGGTAAGCGCCATTAGGTATCCAATAGTAAATAGCACCGCCACGAGGAGCAATAAATAAGTATTCACCAAAGTTATCTGCGGTCCATAAACGTAATTGTTGTCCAATAGCTGTAGAACCTGTAAAGTCAGTGCCCCAACCATAAGAAGTTGATTGATCTACTACAGTAACTGTACCACCACCTGTTGTGGTAGATGAGGCTAATAAACCACTTGCTAGAACAATAGAATATGAGTTTGCATTAATAAATGTTATTTGGAATGTAGCATTTAAAGCAGAAGCATCTACGCCGCCTACCGCAGAAGCATTAGCAAAATTTACAAAGTTACCTGTAATTAAACCATGCGCTGTTTGAGTGACTACGATAGTTCCGCTAGATGCCGTAGTAGCAAATGGATTAGTAAGAATAGCTACCACAGGAGTTACAGCACCACCCCACGGGCTAGTACCCCAACCTGTACCATAAGAATAAACATTAAGACCTACAGGAACTTCATACTCTGCGGTAACTGTTCCGCCCCCATTAGTAACTGTAGAAGTAGCATTAGCTGATGTTGTAAATGTCCAAGTATCATTAATTAAATCTACTGAAAGAACTAACTGTTCTGTATTAATTAATGTGGAAGATACACCACCTATAGTAGTTGCACCTGATAACACAACATAATCACCAGCACTAGGTACATACGATGTATCTAATACAGTAATGACATTAGAGCCATTAACTGTTGATAACTTATTAACTAGAGTAGAGGTTGCATATATAGGCGTGATGTCTGTATAAAGACCACCAAACTCTACATAGTATTTAAGATTAGTACCAACACCAATATAGTTGTTACTGCTTAAATCATACCATTGCCATAAAGTTCTAGCGGCACCTTTATAGGTGTTATTAGAAAATCGAGACCATCCGCCAACCTTTTCAGGAAAACCAGAACGAAAGCGTATCTTGTCGCCATCATACCAACCACCCTCGTTTGAGTAATCAGTACCTTCACGGTTTAACCCAGGTCTAAATTCTAGTTTCTGTAACGGCATTAAAAGGGCCTTGTTCCTGATTTATCAATAATCAAAACCTGTTTACGAGGTTTATCTGCAAAGTTGTTTGGGATAGAAATGTGTACCCAAGAATCAAATTCTCGGATTAGTTGGTCATACTCAATATTACTTTTTATCACGAAGTTAACAACATCATTTGGAGTTAACCCTGGTACCTTAATATCAGCGGCACACCCATTACAATGTTGTGAAGTGGGTTTACTACCTACAGCTTCATTAACTTTAGGACTACGATAAGCTGAGTTAACCATAATAGGTTTTCCTACAACACGTCTTACTTCTTCTAAAAACTTAGCAAGCCTAGTTAGATTTGCAGTTATTATAGCATCAGGTGTGTTGTCTAGCCCTTGGCGTTCTGCAATTTCACTATGAGTAAGTTCCTCTAGTGTGAAATTAGGACTTAACTTCATTTCTTTTTAATATAAAATAAACTACGTTCACCGAATAGATAGAATCCTACAGCAGACGCAAAGTTGTTAACTTGATCAGACATACTACCTGTAATCACAGTATAACCCCATACACTTAATACTAAAACGCCTATAATAGGACGCATTAAACGTACAATTGCTTCAACCCAAGGATAACTAGGGTTACCTGATCCAGCTTCATTCATGACTTTAAAAAACTCTAAGTCAATGTTTTTCATTGTAGCGTATTGTTCAATCGTAGCAGGCTTGAATTGATCAGGTGCTACAAACTTATTTATTAATGATTTACCTAAGTCCATAACGACTGGAGCAAAGGCAGATAATATTGTAATTGGATCCATGCTACTCCTTATACTACTTTAATATTAATAACTTTTTTAGTTTTAGGTATACCATTAACAACCCCTAAAACATCTTGTCTATCAGCTTTTTGTGGACCTTCTATATAGTAAGGTACCGCACCTGTTAACATTTCCCATCCAGCTAAGAAGAATGGAATGTTATCTGAATAAGCATTGTCACAACCTAGTTCCCACATTGGACCATGTAAAAACATACATGAGCCTTGGCATATCTGTAGTACAGGACAGTTAGGGCATTCATCCCTGTGTGACCAGTGTGTACTTGTGTTTAACTTTATGTTGTCATAGTCAGCAACGTTACCGATAAGATGGCTTTCACCATTAAACCCAGTAGCCACTGCACTTACATTCTGACAAGTTAATACATTACCTTTTAAATCTACTGCAATATCTTCAGGTCTATCCATACCACATTTTTGACCTACGCTAGTAGCGGGTTGTTTATTCTTAATAGAATCAATAAAGTTCTTTATCTTAGTTTGAGTTACTCCTAGATTAGAACCTAACCCCGCTCTTAATTCTTTAAAACTATTACTACGAGATTCAATGTGTTCAGCAGGGTCTGTTATACATAAACTAGCACCACCTTCATCATAAGGATCAATAAAAGCACCCTCACCTATTAAAGCATCAAATCCTAACTTTTCTTTAAACCATGCGCTGATAGCAGCGCGACTTAAGTTGTTCTTATGCACCATAGCATTAAAACTAATCTTGCCTTTTGGATTTAGTTTGGTCCATAAGTAAATAATGTTATGGAGCTTTTCTTCATCATCAAAAGGATCTAAACCTCTAACATGGTAGCCTGGGCCGTCATGTGATATACCAACTCTAAAATCTAATGCATCTAACCAATCACTTTTTTCTTCATCAAGCAAAGTACCATTAGTTATCATTGTTAATTCAGCTTTAGGGTATCTAGCTTTAATACCTTCAGCTAGTGGCTTAAGGCTTTTCCAGTAAACTAAAGGTTCACCGCCCCAAAATTCTACTCTAACATCTTCACCATCTACGCTTTCAAACCATGTAGGTAATTGAGCTAGGAAAGGTTCTACATCATCTTTATTTGTTTCATCAGCTTTAGGCACAAACCTTTGGCTGCAATAAGTACATTCATAATTACAAGATAAACCTAATTGTATTTTAAGCTTTTTAATATTACGGCTTTTACCTAAAGGTGTATTTTTACTTACAGTTTCTACAGACTTATAATCTTTTTTAACTCCACCAAAATCAATTTCTTTATTGTCAGCATCAAATACTTGGGAGGTCATGTTGTCATACCAAAAATCAATAGGTTCATTGGTAATAGGTTTAACACACCTAATTATAAATCTAGCCATTTTGTAATTCCTATAATGTAATGTAATTTCTTACAGTTTCTACTACTTTTATGTTTGTTGCCAAAGCAACAGTATCAACACTTCCTAAATTAATTTCACTTGTATGAAATACTGAAGCAGGGTGTATAGTTAAAGTCCCTGGTATAGGACTTATTGGAAACAACATACCGTGATTCAATAATCTACTTCTTGCGGGCATAGGGTCAATTAAATGTAATCTATTACCTGCGGGTTTTTGATGCGTATTGTTATTTGGAAAATCAGTAACTTCTAATGATAACCACAACACTGCTACATAATCTACACTTCTGTGATTATGTGGTTTAGCATATTCACCTGGACCAAACTTACGCATACTTGATACCGCTTCAAACTGAATTTCTTCAGGGGTATTAAACCCTTCAGCTTTAGCCATCTGAACCATTCTGTCTTTTAACATTTTTTTAAATATTTGACAAGGTTCTCTATCATCAGCTAGTAGATTGTAAGCTACCTCTTTTGATTTACGCATATGATATGGAACATGAGCTTCAGGGTGTCCTGCTTCATATTCTTCACCAATAGCAATTATATCTTTTAAAAATTGTTCTGTAACTTCAGGTGCACGTTGTTCAAATAAAATATTAGTTGGCCAAAGATGCGCAATATTATTCAACAGTTATTACTTTCTTTGATACACCATGCCAGAATTTATAACCTGTTTTTATAGTAATAGTTTCACCTGATTCTAATCCATAAGCATCTAATACAAATGATTTTCCACTAGCTACACGGGTTCTATTAATAATACCTATATCTGTTTCAAGATATACAATAGTACCGTTAGTACTTGATACTGTATATTCTAGTTTTTCCCCTGCTTTAATAGTTCCTGGACCGTCAATAGATATAGGCATCCAAGCATCTAGAAATTGTTTTGTTGACGCTATAGAAACTGCCGAAGGAGTATCACCATTAATTGTAATATCTGCTGAATCAGTATCACGATATATAATAATAAGGTCATCTACAGAACAATCTTTTGTAGGTGTTAAAATATATACATAAGCATAGGATCTAAAGCGTCCATTAACTACAGACCAAGGAGAACCTGATAAAAACTTACCAGCTGTTGTTTCTTCACTATCAAAACTTTCACCTGATTTAGATTTTTCTGGAAGTGATAATTGAGTGGTTTCTAAAGCTACTAAATCAGATACTTCATCATTAATCATTTTTTTAGGAAGTAGTGCAATACAACCATGATCTTGTGAGAATTTAGTAACCAATTCAGAAAGTTTAAAACTTCCTACGGCTTTAGTAATACCAATTCCACTAACTCCATCGTTAGTAGCATCAATAATATCTAATGCAATATCATCACCTTCAATAGTAATTTTATTTTTAGATAATATTCTGTTTGTTGTTAGTTTTAAAAATACCATAATTTTTCCTTTATTTTAGCAATTACATGCGCAATTACAATTATTTACCTGTAAACCTACTACTGAACCATTCCATGTTAAATTCCAATCACCGCTTGTTCTATGCCCTGCACGACCTCGTCTACTTCCACATACATTTAATATGTTAGAGGGGTCAGATAAAGAATATCCTGCGGTAGCATTAGCTGAAGTTAAAAACCCACCGTAGTTTCCTAAATCATTAGTAAACTGAGATAGCTGTGTAGGTACACTTGTCAAACCGCTAATAGAACTAGAACCTGTCCATGCAAAATTAGCAGTAGATTTAATAGTTGCATCGCCAAAAACTATTGTACCATTATTAATTGTTGTTGCCATTTAGTATCCTTAACAATTACAGTTACAGTTACAGTTGCTTACTACAATTGACCATTGTGAACCACTCCAGTATAAATATCTATACCCAATTTCATGAGAATCATAATATCCAGATAAGGCAGTATTAACATTAGCTGAAGTTAGATAGCTACCATAATTACCTAAATTATTAGTAAACTGACTTAGGGCTGTAGGCGCTCCTGTTACTTGTGACAAAGTAATTGTAGTTGACGATAGTGTTGTACCATCTCCAAAAGTAACTACGCCACTACCTAATATTGTTGATGCCATTTATTATCCTTAACAATTGCAAGCGCAATTACAGTTGCAATTACCATCAGTGTATATAGTTAAAGTAGTAGTGTTTCCTGTACCTGTAACTTGAACTCCTAAATTAGGGTAAGCTCCTGTACTTACAGCGGCGGTACTTACTAAAGCCCCTGAAAGATAACTACCATAATTACCCAAATCATTTGTAAACTGGCTTAATAATGTTTTTCTATCTGATACGTTAGTGTAAGGAACCGTGTTAGTGCTCATTGAAGAGCTGTTACCGTACGTTACAGTACCATTACCTAATATTACTGTTGCCATTATTAGATAGTTCCGTAAGAAGTAATTGCTGCTTTAGCAGTTAAGTTTCCTGATGAATCTAGTTTAGCAACGTTTACTCCATTGTAAGCAAAATATAAAGTAGTGCCTGATGGGGTTACTGCCCAACCACCCGCATTATAAATAGATGTAGCAACAGTGCTGCCTGCGGGAATAGCTGCAATTTGAGTTTGAACAAATGCAGTAGTAGCTAACTGAGTAGTATTAGTATTTACAGCCGCTGTGGGTGCTGTAGGTACACCTGTAAAAGCTGGTGAATAAGATCCTACAGATGCTATGAAAAAATCAGTAGCATTACAGTATACATATGATGTAGCGCCATTAGCTATAGATACGGCGGTACCTGAAGCTGTTTTAATAGTTATAGCAAAACCGCCTGTAGTATTATTATAAACTACATAAGTTTTATTAACCGCAGGCGCTGTAATTGCACAAGCCGCTGATAAGGCCCCTGTAAACACTAATACAGCGTTTCTAGATTGATCTGAAATACCATTAAGGGCACTTAATGAATACGTGGTTAAACCTGCAATAGATACTGACTGAACACCCGTAATTGATTGTTCCAGTAAAGTACCTATATTAGTGTTAGTAGTTGAACCCCATACGCCTGCTTGCTCGCCATTACCGATAAGCTGGATACGTAAACTGGTGGAATAGGTTGATGCCATAAAAAATCCTTATAAGTTATTATTATTATAGTATAAAATCGTTAACATTGAGTGTTATTTATAGAATTCCATTCATTAGTTTCAGTGTTATCTACGGAAGTCCAAGTGTTTGTTTCTGTATTATTTATGGCTGTCCAAGTATTAGTTTCGGTATTGTCTATTCTAAACCACCCTGTTTGACATAAGGCTTCTAGCATATTAAAGTTTTCAACAATAGAAGCTTTAAATTGAGCAGCTATAGTAGGTGTATCTGCTAAATTAACGTTTTCATTTAAAGATAAAATGTAATTTACAATAGCGCTATTAGCGTCAGCTGGGTTAAGATTCTCTGTAATGCTTAAGAAGAACACAGATATAATGGTTGAAAGATCTGCCATTGTAATATTTTCAGTTCTTGATGCTATAAAATTAGCTAAAGCTGTAGCCGCATCTGCCATTGTCATGTTTTCAGTAATAGATGACTTAAACTGCGCTGTAATGCTTAGTGTATCAGCAAGGGTTACATTTTCTGTTTGTGAGGCTATAAACTGAGCTGCTATAGACCTTACATCATCCATCGTAAACGGTTCAGTACGGTCTTCTAATGCCGCAAAGTACTGTACTGATGAATCAGCTAGAATAACGTTTTCTGTTTTGCTTGTTGCAAACTGTGCTGCTATGGTTGGTGTGTCGTTTAAAACTATGTTTTCTGCTATCGTTTGACCAAATGTACTTGTTTGGCTACTAAAATCATTAAGCGTAATAGCTTCTGTAACTGATCCATTAAATAACCCTGCTTGAGAGTTAAAGTCATTTATTATAATTGGCTCAGCAAGACTTTGTAGAAAAGTAGAAACTTGACTACTTAAATCATCTACGCCAAAGTTCTCTGTGAAAGACAAAATAAAAGCCGTGCCACTACCTAGCGTTGCAAAGGGGGCTTGGGCAAAGGCTGAGTTACCAAACATTATGCTGTGTATGTTCCTGACGTTGTAAATGTGTGTAGTGTATAACCGCCTGATGATGTAACTGTACCACCAGTGCCACGTTGTGAACCAAGATAGCGAAGTACAATGATGCCTGAACCACCTGCACCACCTGCGTATACAGCAGGAGGGGCTACATTTGTACCACGGTTTCCGCCTCCGCCACCGCCTGTATTAACCGTCCCAGCAACACCAGTAGTAGTAGCACTACCACCACCACCACCTAAACCACCCGCACCATTAGAGTAAGAAGTGGTATAAACGCCACCACCACCACCGCCTGCAAGATATCGGGTTGAACCTGTCCAAGTATCTGAATTCCCATTACCCCCAGCACCACCAGCTGTAGTAGTGCCAGCATAACCTACCTGGCTTGCACCACCACCACCACCTCCACCATATGCTGGTGATAAAGCACCAGCACCACCTGCAAAACCTTGACCAGATGTTCCAGCACCAGCAGAGGCAGTACTTTCTGCACCACCTCCAGAACCGCCAGATCCACCAGCTGCGTATGAGGTCCAGGCACCACCATAACCACCACCAATAGCGCTAACAGAAAATCCCGTACTATTATTTCCATTATTACCAGGAGTATCAAGTTGATTGCCAGCTATAGCTGCACCGCCACTACCAACTACGAGTGAATACGAAACAGTAGGGCTAACGGTAACTGTACTAGTTAGATACCCTCCAGCACCACCACCCGCACCTCCAGTGTGAGACATACCAGAAGAAGCGCCACCTGCTACAATAATATATTCTACTGAATAAGTTATAGCAGTTAATGGAGCGGTTGTATAAGCTGCTGAGGATACAACCCAACCTTGTGTAGAGTCTACATAAGTTAAAATTACTGCTTCACGATTAGTACTTAAAAGATAATTTAATGCACTACCCGTAATATTTGAACCATTACGACCTATAGTTACATTATTAGTAGCAAAAGTACCAGCATAATCTATGATTTGAATTTGGTTTCCTGCTATAGGACTTGCAGGCAAAGTCACTGTAAAAGCTGATGATGTTGTATTACATGGATAAGAATTACCTGCAACAGCAGTAAAGCCAGCCGTTTGTACAGCTTGTAAATTAAGACCTCCACCACTCACCCAAGCAGTTCCGTTATAAGTTTCTAGAACGCCTAATGTGGTATTAAATCCAGCTTGACCAGTCGTAGGGGATCCTGGACGTGTACCTGTAGTCCATGTAGCTAAATTAATATAGCCTGAAATAGTGGGCGTAGTAATCGTTTGCCCTGAAGCTATTAATCCACCTGTAACCTGTGTTAATGCCATGATTTGTCCTTAAACAGTAAATTCAATCCAAGACGTAGTTGCTTCATCCCATTTATACATTTTATCGTCAGTAGGCATAGGTGTTGGAGCTTCCCATGTCCATGTTTCTTCATTGAGTATCCATGAAGCAAATGGTTGTGGTGCGTAGAATACATCGTTTGTACGGTCATATGTGTATCCAATACCAGCGTAATTGCCTCTTAAAGGCCTACCTTCTGGATGTTGATTACCTTGAGTGTTGTATGAAGTTTGTAACCAAGTGCCTGGACTTGAATCTACAAAAGTATCAAAAAACTCTTTTTCAGCCACGATGACTGAAACTACTTTACCGTCTACTACTTTTGCAAAATGTGACATTGTTGTCTCCTTGTTATGCAGTGTAAGAACCGCTTGCTGTAAATTTAATAATTGTGTTTGAACCAGATGTTGTTATTGTTGGTGAACCTGTTGTTGTACTTGAATAATTGGCTGTAGGGACAGAAATAATTACTACACCCGAGCCTCCTGCGCCTCCATAACCAGTGTTTGAACCACCTCCACCTCCACCACCAGTATTAACTGTTGCTGCTATACCATTAGTTCCTGGGCTTGAAGAAGAAAATCCTCCATTTCCACCACCACCAGCACCTCCAGCTCCACCAGCAGTTCCAGTTGCATTTCCGTATGTGCTACCACCACCTCCTCCAGCATAAGTTACTGAAGAACCTGTTATTGAAGAAGCTGTTCCTGCTCCACCCGCACCGCCTCCAGTAGCTCCACTAACAGCATTTGCTCCAACTGCAGTAGCTCCGCCACCACCACCACCACTGTATTGTGGAGTAATAATGCCTGTTCCACCAGCATTTCCTTGACCACTTGTTCCTGAACCTCCTGTGTAAGTTGCGCCAGACTCAGCACCAGCACCACCACCACCAGAGCCACCAGATACTCCAGCAGAATAAGTACCTGAGTTAGCATAAGCACCTCCGCCTCCTCCACCTATAGCTGTAAGTGAAAAAGCGGTTGAATCTGTGCCTGAATTACCTTTAGTATTTGAGCTACGAGTAGTTCCTGTTTGAGCGCCACCAGCACCAACTACAATAGTATAAACTGTACTGTTTGTTAAAGTAGTTGTAGAAGTAAGTAAACCACCAGCTCCACCTCCTCCACCTAAATCTCCACCTCCACTTCCTCCACCAGCTACTATTAAATAAGATGCTGTGTATTGTTGTGGTAATGAGTTTCCTGGTGTTGCAGCAGATGAGCTTAATGTAGTCCAGCCTTGTGTTGCATCAACATAAACTATAAGAACAGAGGTATATTTATTAGTTAATATTGCGTTACTTGTTGCACCATTTATTTTTAAACTATTAGGGTTTACAGTAAGATTGTTTGTAGAAAATTTTCCAGCGTAATCAACAATAGCTATTTGGTTTCCTGCTATAGGACTTGCAGGCAAAGTCACTGTAAAAGCTGATGATGTTGTATTACAAGGGTAAATGTTACCAGCTACAGCTGTAAAACCTGTTGACTGTACTGACTGCATAGTTAGTCCACCAGCTGTAGCCCAAGCACTACCATTGTAAAACTCCATGGTATTAAGTGTTGTATTAAAGCCTTGTTGACCAGTTCTAGGACTTGCTGGACGAGTTCCTGTAGTCCAGTTTGGCATTGCTGCTGAACCATTTGATCCTATTGCTGCTAGATTTATAGCGTTAGTCATTGTGTTTCCTGTTCTGGCGTATTGCCTTCACTTACCCATTTAAGGTAGGCTTGGTAGTCTGTGTTATCTGGGTCAAATGGAATGCTGTCTTTTGAATTGCGAATTACAACATTTACTTCGCCATCAATACTTCTAAAAAGTTTGTATGTGGTCATTTATAGCTCCGCTGCATAGGCGATGAACGCCGATGATGTGTTGTTACCCCGAAAGATGCTTCCTTGACCAGCAGTCATACCACCAGCAGAGGCATCAATAATTAGGAAAGCAGAAAAGTTTGTTGTCTGCCCATCTATAGAAAGCGCTGTCACAGTGGGACTAGCAGCACTAGACAAAATTACATAGTTGGAAACTGTTCCTGTCGTTTCTAGCGTTGGCGTAGCTCGCATCATTTGCGAAAAATTGAAGATGCCAAACATCCTAGTTGCTGAGTTGACATAGCCTGTTGAAAAAAATGGATACCCAGTTGAGCCAATCTGTTTGTAATAATACCTCTGGCAATTTAATAACTCCTGACCATATAATCTGCGTTCAAACGGTGTTGCTGTTGAGCCTATTTCTAGTTGGACACCAGTGATGTAGAAGGTAGCTCCGTTAGTGCCTACGACTGATGTTGCTCCTGTGGCTGAAAAATAAAGGTTACTACTCCATGCACCAGCAGTTCCACTATATGTAGAACCTACACCCAATCCAAATGTAACTGCAACACCGTTTCCATTTGTAGATAACCAAGTTCCACTTGTATCACCAGCAATTGTTACTGAAATAGTAGTCCAAGTGTTTGCTACTGGAATAGAGTAAGTAAATGGATAGCATCTACTATTACCATTATTTCTTAATGTTCCGCCAAATGTTCCTGTTAAAGAACTATATACTTGAAAAGATAAAGTTACTGTTTTAGCAGAAGCAGTACCCCAAGCAAAATCAGATATGTTATAACCTTCAATTCTTTGTGTTATTGTAAATATATCAGTTGCGCCAATACTATATGCAGAAGACGAAGTTACTCCAAGATAATTAACAAATCCAGTTGGTGGAGTAACAGAACCAGCATTTTGAGATACAGTAAATTTAGATGCTACGCCCATGTCTGCATACCATCTGTCTAATGTATATGCTCCATCTGTAGGAGTTCCACTAAATCCTCTTTGATTTATTACCATAGCACCATTTATAATACGGTTCTTTAGCACATAAGGTGACGCTGCAGCTCCTTGTAGAGAGGTGTCGTTAAAGGTTAAACCATTTGTCCCATCTAGTGTCATTGTCATAGTGATGCTCCTAATCTGTTAGCTTCTACTTGTGCTTTGTAAGCAGCAATCACTTCTGGTGTATGGGTGACTTGGCAAATAGCTTTTACTTTATCATCTTGGTCAGAATAATCTTGACTAGGAGTAATGCACCATCTATGAAAGGTACGAGATATTTGGTTGCCATCTTCTGTAATAATAGTAGCTTGACGAACTTGAACTGTTCCATTTTCTACTATTTCTACTTTATCTATTTTAATTTCTTTTTCTAATGACATTTTTTTCTCCAATTAAGATGCTACTATATAACAGCCACCAAATAATAATGTTCCACTTGATGCGTATGGATAAGCACCATCAACTATGGTAGTTCCAGTTCCAAAAGATTGAATAGTAAGTTTATTGTCATTAGTGTTTACTCTGCTATAAAGAACATTGCCCGCAGTATTTCCAGCTAATCCAGTAACGCCTGACATTGTTAATCCTTGATAAATAGTTGGGGAGCTTGTTGCTGTAAATGGCAAATTACCAAATTGTAATGAGCCAGTTCCTGTTCCAGAAGTCCATACTATATATGTAGAAATATAAACTAATCTTCCTATTTTAAGATATGCACCAACTTGTATTGTGTAACTAACTGTTCCCGCTGTTGAAGTGCCAATAATTGTTGGTGAAAATGTTCCTTCCTCATAATCATCTAGCGTATTAGCATCTGCACTAGCACTTTGTGTAGCTGGGAATGTAATTTGACCACCAGTAAGATTAATAGTAGGTATTGTAGCTTGACCAGTAAATGTAGGGGATGCTGTTAAGGCTACTGTCCCTGTTGTCGCTGGCAAAGTTAATGTTGTTGTTCCTGATACTGCGGGAGCTGCTAGTGTTATAGTTCCTGATGTATCGCCTGCTATGACCACTGATGACATGTTATGCTCCTTCCAATGCTGTTATTCGTGATTTGAGGTCGTTGATGATCATTATGATGTTGAACCTTTGATTATTGTATAGTTAATGCTTACTATATCTGATGCAGAACCACCAGAAATATTTCTTAAAGAAATAAAAAAATATCCATTTGTATTACCAGGAAAAGCCCAAACTTGATAAGTATCTAAACTAATACCGCTTTCCCATACATTTACTATAATAGTATCAGTTGCAGAACATGCACTATTATTCACTTGAAATCTAACTGATGTGCTACCTGCAAGTGCTGAATTTGTAGTGGTAATTCTTCCGCTAGGTTTATTTATTGTTACCGCAGTAGATTTAGATGTAAGTTGTGTAACTGTTCCACCTGAGCCTGTACCGTAACCTAATCCTCCAGATCCTGTTACAAGAACATTACCACTAGAGTCTATACGCATACGTTCTGCAGATGCAATATTGTCAAAAAATCTTATACTTCCATTTAATCCAGAAGCTGTATTTCCAGTATTAATATCCCAATAGCTAGCTCCAGTGCCTGCAGACCTGATTCTTAATGTAGAAATACTACTTCCAGATGATGCTGTATTATATGACCCTATAACTGTGCCAACACCTGTTGTAGTAGCACTTTGCACATCTAAAGCATAACTAGGACTCGTAGTACCAATCCCTACATTACCACTACTATCTATACGCATACGTTCAGAGCCATTTGTTCCAAACCAAAGATAGTTACTACTTGGATTAAATGCGTAAAAGTTATTTCCTGTAGTATCTTCAAAATAAACATTTCCAGTACCAACGTTAATATCACAACCAATACTATTTCCGCTGTTGTAAGCACGGAATGCTACACCATTATTTGAACGAACAACATCTAATTTAGCTGTTGGACTCGTAGTGCCAATCCCTACATTCTGTGATGCGTCTATAGTGACTGCTGTGGTGGCAGATGCTCCTGTAGCTAATTGCAATTGACCAGAGGTGTCTCCAGTCATGTTCAATGCTGTGCCTGATGTCGTTCCTGCTGAAATAATTGATGCCATAATTTATCCTATAAAACTATCCAACGGCTACCTGATGAAACCGTCACACTTATGCCAGTTGATAATGTAATTGGGCCTACTGAAGAAGCATTATAACCAGTTGCGATTGTATAACTTGTTGCTATTGTAGCATTATTTACCATTAATCCGTTACTTGCAACATGTTGAGATGCTGTTAAATCTCCAGTTGAAGGTTTGTATAAATACTTAGCATTTGATGTATAAATTGTAGTTGGAACGCCAGATGTAGCTGCTGCAAATAATGGATAAACATTAGATGCCGTTGCTGTATCATTAGATATTGTGGCACCTGAAACTACCGTAGCCCATGAAGAATTAGTACCATCTGTAGTTAAATACTTACCAGTATTAGAAGTTTGACTTGGTGCTAGCGCATTAAAAGCTGCATTAGCTGTTGTTTGCCCTGTACCACCATTTGCTATGGCAAGTGTTCCTGCTAATGTTACTGGACCTGATGTTGCTGATGCTGGTGTTAGTCCTGTTGTACCACCACTAAATGTAGTAATACCAATAGAGCTTGGTAAGCCTAAGTATCGCACAGAAATGTTATTTGTGCCAGATGGTGGTGCTGTTGAGAATGTTAAAGTATTTGTTGATACAGTATAAGTTGATGGATCTTGAACCACACCAGAAATTGCTATAATTACTGAAGCGGTACTTGCTGGGTTATAAGCCATTGTGTATATAGTTTGAGAGCCTGTACCACTAAATAACTCGCTTGCAATCGTTGTAATAGTATTAAGTGTTGTATAGGCTACTACTTCAACTAAGTCACCTACGTTAGCACCCGTTGCTAATATAACGGATGTACCATTTGTGGCTGTATAATCAGCAATACCTAATTTAACACCGTTAACATATACTTCAACTAGTCCTACTGTATAAGTTACTGTAAAAGTAGTTTGACTTGCTGTCGCTGTAAAATCAGTAACTGTTATAGTTGTACCTGATGGATTAGATGCCCATTTTAACCCTGTGGTTGCAGTTGAATCTGCTGTTAATACCTCACCGCTTGCACCTACACCAAGTCTTACATTATTAGTACCATTGCTGGAAATTAAATCACCTTTGGTTGTAATCGGTGATAATGCATTAAAAGCTGTTGTAGCTGTTATTTGTCCAGTACCGCCTGACGCTATGGGAAGTGTGCCTGTAGTTAAAGCACTTGTAGATGTAGCATAAACAGCACCACCAGAAGTAAATGTTGTAAGTCCAGTACCACCATACCCCGTAGCTAGTAACCCACCTAAGGTAACAACACCTGTAGATGCAGTGCTTGGAGTAAGCCCTGTAGATCCGCCACTAAACGTACTTACATAGTTACCTGTTAAAGCAGAGGTAGGGATTGTGGTTGATGCAGTAAATGCACCCGTACCATTTCCGTATACATAACCTGTTAAAGTTACAGCTCCAGTACCACCAGCTGCTACAGGCAGTGTACCTGCAGCCAAAGCTGAACTTGATGTTGAATAGAGAGCATTGTTAGCTGCAGTAAAAGTCGTTAATCCTGTACCACCATAACCTGATTGTATTGTACCGCCATTCCATGTGCCGTTTGTAATAACAGTAGAACCAAGATTTAAAGCGTTAGTTCCCCATGTAACGTTTTCAGGAAGATATCCATGTACATCCCATGTACCCGCAACAGTACTATTAGCTAGTAAAACAAGTTCAACAGCACCACCAGTAGTAATGGTTCCAATAGAGCCAGTAGAATAATCTTGTAGTGTAAGTGTACCCGTTGCATTGTTATTAAATACAAACGCTACGCCAGTTGTCAGCGTAGTGGCATCGGGCATTTTATAAGTTTGTGTACCTGTGCCTGTTAAAGTTTGAGAATAACTAGAAGCTGCTGTTAATGTGGTTGTTCCAGCTGCAGCTGCAGTAGAAGTATTAGCCTGATTTAATCTATTAATAGCTACGTTTTGACTAGCATCCCGTAACATGACAGAGTTAGCACCAGAAGACGATGTAACGCCTGTGCCACCGTAAGCAACAGCTATAGTGGATCCTTGCCATGTACCTGAAGATACTGTGCCTAATGCACTGACATTACCTGAACCATCTAGGTTAACTGATTTACTTGAAGGATATGTAACAAA
>Ga0114970_10000804_pt1 | contig 23768 bp, 22 predicted proteins | sample M_140205_XF_Meta_FD_87030 | JGI IMG/M metagenome (GOLD analysis project Ga0114970, IMG submission 87030) | Freshwater microbial communities from Lake Montjoie, Canada to study carbon cycling - M_140205_XF_MetaG | ecosystem: Environmental > Aquatic > Freshwater > Lake | place: Lake Montjoie...
CGTCGGCGGTCTCGGCCCGCGAACCGCGCTGATCACGCTGTCGATCTACGCGCTGCTGCCCGTCATCCGCATGACCGTAACCGGCATCCGCACGGTCGACCCTGCGGTGGTCGACGCCGGCGTCGCCATGGGCATGACCGACGGGCAGTTGCTGCGGCTCGTGCAACTGCCGCTGGCGCTGCCCGCCATCGTCTCGGGCATCCGCGTGGCGACGGTGATTGGTGTGGGCACCACCACCATCGCCGCGGCGGTCGGCGCGGGCGGCCTCGGCGAATACATCTTCCGCGGCCTGTCGATGGTCGACACCACCACCATCCTCGCCGGCGCCGTCCCGGCGGCCGGACTGGCGCTGGCCGCCGACGGCCTCCTGGCCCTGCTCGAGGCGCACCTGCGCCGTGCACCGGTGACGTCGCGCGCCGCCGGACGCATCGCGATGGGCGTGGCGGCCGTAGTGGTCCTGGCGACGGCGGTGAGCCTGTTCGCGAGGCCGGCCGGAGATGTCGTGGTGGTCGGCTCGAAGAACTTCACCGAGCAGGTCATCCTCGGCGAACTCGTCGCGCAGGCGATCGAGGCCGAAGGCGGCGTGCGCGTCGAGCGGAAGTTAAACCTCGGTGGCACCTTCGTCGCCGATCGCGGGCTTCGCGCGGGCGAACTCGATGTCTACGTCGAGTACACCGGTACGGCCGTCACCGCGGTCTTCCACGAAGCCGTGCCGCACGACCCGGCGCAGGCGTTCGAGCGGGCCCGCGTGCGCTACGCCGAGCACGGCCTCACGGTGCGTCCGTCGCTCGGCTTCAACAACACCTTCGCCATCCTCGTCCGGTCGGACGATGCCCAGGCGCTCGGGCTGCGGACGGTGGACGATCTGCGGCGCGTGTCCGACCGCTTCACGCCGGGGTTCGGCTACGAGTTCCTCCAGAGAGACGATGGGTATGCCGGGCTGACCAAGGCCTACGGCCTCACGTTCGCCCATCCGCCGAGGGGCATGGACCTGTCGCTGATCTACCAGGCGCTGTCTGAGCGGCAGGTGGACATCATTGCTGGCGACGCCACGAGCGCGCTCATCGACCCGTTTCACCTGACGGCGCTCGACGACACGCGCCACTACTTCCCGCAGTACGATGCGGTCCCTGTCGTGCGTGCCGCCACGCTGCTGCGGTACCCGGCCGTCGGGCGTGCACTCGACCGCCTGGCTGGCCGGGTGTCCGATGCGCAGATGCGCGCGTTGAACGCCGCGGTCGATGTGCGGCACGAGGACGTCGCGATCGTCGCGCGGACCTTTCTGTCGACGTTGCCTCGTTAGCGCAGTTGTCGAGTCGATGTCATTCGTAGTGTCCGGCTTTAGCCGGAGTGTCCCTGTAGTGTCCGGCTTCAGCCGGAGTGTCCCTGTAGTGTCCGGCTTCAGCCGGACTCGCGCAGGTCCGCCTGAAGGCGGACACTACATCTGTCAACTGCGTCAGCCCGCGCAACCGCTAGAATCGTCGGGTGATTCGACCCGCCCTGTCGCTGCTCGCCTGCGCCTGCGTCCTGTCCGCGGCGCCGCTGCTCGCCCAACCGCCGGCCACCATCGATCGCCCAGCCGCGCGCGAGGCCCGAACGCTCAAGGCCACCCGTGCCACCGGACCGATTGCGCTCGACGGCGTGCTGGACGAAGCGACGTGGCGCGACGCGCCGGTGGCGCAGGGCTTCGTGCAGAACGAACCCAGGGAAGGGCAACCGGCGACGTTCGACACTGACGTGCGCGTGCTCTACGACGACCAGGCGCTCTACATCGGCGTCTTCGCGCACGACAGCGAGCCCGGCGCGCTCGTCGTCAGCGACCTGAAGAAGGACTTCAACTCCGCGGCCGGCGACGCGTTCCTGATCGTGGTGGATACGTTCGCCGACAAGCGTAACGGCTTCGAGTTCGCCACCAACCCCGCCGGGGCCAAGTGGGACGCGCAGATGGCCAACGAGGGGCGCGAGAGCAACGTGAACTGGGACGGCATCTGGGACGTCCGCACCCGCATCGTCGAGGACGGCTGGTACGCGGAGATCCGGATTCCGTTCAAGACGCTGAAGTTCACGGCGCAGGATCCGCAGTCCTGGGGGCTGAACTTCCAGCGACGGATCCGCCGCAAGAACGAGGAGAGTTACTGGTCGCCGCTGCCACGCATTTACAACCTCGATCGCGTGTCGCTGGCCGGGTCGATGGACGGCCTGCGCCAGTTGAAGCCGGGCCGGAACCTGCGCATCAAGCCGTTCGTGTCGGCCAGTGCCAGCACCGTCGGCATCACGCCGTCGGTGCGCGACGCCGACGCCGGGCTCGACCTGAAGTACGGACTTACCACCGGGCTGACGCTCGATGCGACGGTGAACACCGACTTCTCGCAGGTGGAGGCCGACGAGCAGCAGGTGAACCTGACGCGGTTCAGCATCCTCTTTCCCGAGAAGCGTGAGTTCTTCCTCGAGAACTCGGGCATCTTCCAGTTCGGACTGCCGAGCACCGGCACCGCCACGCTCGGCGGCGGCAGCGCGGCCGCCAGCGGCCGGCAGAATTCGCCACCCGACGCGAAGCTGTTCTTCAGCCGCACCATCGGCCTGTCCGACAGCGGCGCCTCGATTCCGATCCTGGCCGGTGGCCGGGTAACCGGACGGGCCGGCCCGTACTCGATCGGTGCGCTGAACATTCAGCAGCGCGAGCAGGGGCCCGTGCCGTCGACGAACTTCACCGCCCTGCGGCTCGACCGGGCGGTGCTGGCGAATTCAGACATCGGCGTGATGCTGTTGAACAAGGACAGCGAGGGGGCCGGCTTCAACCGGGTGGCCGGTGTCGATGCGAACTTCCGCTTCGGCCAGTTGTCGATGGGCGGCTATGCCGTCACCACCGCGGCGCCGAACTCGGTGGTGCCTGGCGACGGCGAGGCGTTCTCGACGCGGGCCAACTTCAACTACCAGTCGCGCAAGTACTTGCTGCGCGGCGCCTACGAGATGATCGGCAAGCGCTTCCGCGACGAGATGGGGTTCGTGCCGCGGATCGGCGTGAACCACGCGGCGTCGTACGGCCGCCTGAACGTGCGGCCGAAGTTCGCGTCGCGCGTGCTCGGCATCCGCGAGATCGGGCCGCACTACCACTTCGACACCTTCGAGCGACGCGACGGCAGCGGCACCGAGTCGCGCTACTTCGACTGGCACGTCGTCGTCAGCATGAACGACAGCGGCTTCGTCGAGGCCGGCGTGAACCGGAACCGCGAAGGGAACGTGACGCCGTTCACGCTGAACAGCGCCCGCGGCGTGAAGGTGGCGCCAGGCACGTACGACTTCAACGAGTACTTCGCGCTCTACCGCTCGAACAACGCGAAGCGGGTGTCGTTCGAGACGCGCGTCTCGGTTGGCGACCTTTACAACGGCACACGCAACGGCTACGCGTTCGCGCCGACCGTGCGCGTCAACGAACACTTGAACGCGTCGGTCAGCCTGCAGATCAACGACATCAACCTGCCGAACGCCGCCTACGTCTCGAAGCTGATTGCGACGCGGCTGAACTACAGCCTGAACACGCGCGTGTTCCTCAACGCGCTGGTCCAATACAACACCGACACGCAGCAGTGGAGTTCGAATCTCCGCTTCAACGTCATCCATCGGCCGCTGAGCGACATTTTCCTCGTCTACAACGAGCGCCGGCTCGACGCGACGGGCGACCTGGTGGATCGCGCTGTCATCGCCAAGGTCACGTACCTGCTCGCCTTCTGAATCTCGTGGCCGCCAATTCCCGCACCGTTCGCCTCGCACTCCTGTCGACCACATTCCTCGCAACGTTCGCGCTGCGAATCTGGGGTGTCACCACGTACAGCCTCGTGCTGCGCGACCAGTACCGCGACTGGGAGATCGTGCAGGGGACGTTCGGCAGCCTGCCGCTGCTCGGGCCGGCCACGCATGTGGGCGGCTACACCATCGGCCCCGGCTTCTACTGGATTCTCTGGCTCATTCGCGTGGTTGTCGGCCCGTGGTTCGAGTACCTGCCGCATGCCGGCGGCATCGGCCAGGCCGCGCTGCAGTCGGCGGTCGATGTGCTGCTGCTGGCCGCCATCTGGAAACGCACCGGTTCGGTGTGGCCGGCGCTCGCGACCGTCACGTTGGTGGCGACCAGCGCCTTCGACCTGAGCTTCGCCGCCACCATCTGGAACCCGGTGGTCGGTTCGCTGCTCGCGAAGTGCGCCATTGCGCTCGTGCTGCTCGATTGGCATCGTCGCGAGCCGTGGCGCGCCGCCGTGGCGATGGGGGTGGCGTGGCTCGGCGTGCACGCCTACACCGGCGCCATCTACGTAACGGCGACCGTGGGGTTGGCCATTGTCGTCGAGCCGCTGATGCGTCGAGCGTGGGCGGAGACAGTGCGGCGCGGCGCCATCACGCTGCTGCAGGTGCCGTACCTCTGGTTCCAGGTGTCGACGCAGTTCCGTAATGCCGCGATGGGCGCGGTCACCGGCAGCGTCGGCCAGATCGTGGCGGGGCAGGCGGCACCGGAGCTCGGCAAGAGCGCCGAGGGGTTGGTGAGCGCGTTCCGCGTCATCCAGGAACTGCCGTTCGTCGCGCCGCTGGTCCCGGCCATCCTCGTCGTGGCGGCCGTCGTGGTGGCGTGGCGCTACCGGCGCGATCCCACCGTGTTGCTGATGACCGTCGCACCGACGGCGCTGGCGCTGGTCGGCTACTCGCTCTTCCTCGGCGCGCTCGATTCCTACTACTACCTGTCGATGATGACGCCGATGGTGCTGACTGTGGTGCTGGCGGTCACGACCGGCTGGACGCCGGCCGTGTCGCGGGCACTCGGCGTGGCGGTGTGCGTCGCCTCGCTGCTGCTGGTGCCGGCGCGGTTCGAGCGCAGCGTCACCATGAACCGCATGCCGCAGTACGCGCCGCTGGTGAAGGGGTCGCGCCTGCTGGCGCATCGGCGGATGCCGCTGCGCGCCGTGCGCACCACGTTCGGCCTGCCGCCGACTGGTGATCCAGAGGTCATCTACCGCCTGCTCGGCGGGAGGATCGACCGCGCGGCGGCGTGGATGGCCGTGATCGACGAGAACGGCGACGTCACGTATCAGGCGGTCGGCGGCGCCTGAGCGCGACGCGCACCGGCGGCCCTGGCGCCACGAGGCGCGCTATCGCCGAGTTGGCGGCCTACGCGGCGGGACTCGTCGTCGCGTTCTTCGGCATGTCGCCGTCGATCCTCATCGACTGGCCGCGGTTCGTGACCGACGTGCGCGAGGTGCAATCGACGCTGGCGAACGGACCGGGCGGCATCGTGCTGCTGTCGTGTCCCGTGGCCGAATACGCACTTGCCGGACGTGGCTACGCGGTGTTTGCGCGGCACATGCTGCCGGTGGTGCCGTTCCTGTGCATCACGGCAGTCTGGGCAGCGGTCGGCGTGGCTCGGCGCCTCGCGGCCGCCACAGTCGTAGTGTCCGGCCCGATCGTAGTGTCCGGCCCGATCGTAGTGTCCGGCTTCAGCCGGACCGCTCTGTGGGTGATTACCGTCTGCGTGCTGCTCGTCGCCGCCGAGCCGGCCTGGCGAAGCGTCATGCTCGACCTGGTGCCGCCAGGTGCGACCTTCTCCTAGACCTGCGAAACCGACGGACACGTGCCGTTCGACCGTGACGGCCGTTCGCTTGCGGTGCGGGGCGTCCGCCTACAACGGCGCGATCGGCGCGTTCGAGACGCGGGCCGGCGTTCGAACTGTATCGGCGGAAAGCGGTGGTCGCTGGACAGTAGTGCGGGGTCGTTGCGGACCTTCAGGTTCGCCTCGATCGGCGAACCCGAAGGTGCCGCGGGTCTGTCACGGCGCGGTGACTAGGCGAGCGCCGTCTTGTAGAGCGCGAGCAGCTTGGTCCACGCCTGCTCGGCTTCGGGCTGGTTGTAGATCGGACCATTCGCGTCGGCCGGCATGTCGGGCACGCACCAGCCGTGCAGGCTCTTGTAGACCTCGACCTGCGCGGAGCGGCCGGCCTTCTTGAACGCCGCCTTCAGCGTATCCTTCGCATCCGGCTGCCGCTGATCGTCGTTCGACGCCACGGCCACGTAGAGGCGCGCGCGCATCTTCGGGATGAGCAGGTGCGGGCTGTTCGGCGTGTCGGTCACCAGGCCGCCGCCATGGAACGAGCCGACCGCGCCGACGCGGGTCGGCAGCGCGGCCGCCGTGCGGAACACCAGCGGACCGCCCATGCAGTAGCCCTGCGTGCCGATCTTCTTGGACGTATCGACCGACTTCTGTTTGTCGAGCCAGGCGACGAACGCGATGACGTCGCGCTCGGCGGTGCCGTCGGCGCCGATGCTGCCCATCAGCGGCGTCAGCTTGGTGCGGTCGGCCGGGATCGAGAAGCTGAACTTGCTGATGTCGCCGAAGACCGGCGACTTCGCGACGCGGTAGTACGGGTTGGGCACCAGCACCGAGTAGCCTTCGTTCGCCAGGCGCTTGGCCATCTCGCGCATCGAGACGCGCAGGCCGAAGGCATCCGGCCAGATGATGATGGCGGCGTGCGCGCCGGTGGACGGGTAGATGAACGCGCAGTCGCACGAGCCGTCCGGGGTCTGGATGACCACGTCGGTTTCGGTGACCGCGCGGCCGGCGGCGGACACAGTCGCCGTGGCGGCGGCCACGCCAGCCAGTGACATCGCAACAAAGTCGCGACGCGTGAATGCCTTCGTCGTGCCGGCCATCAGGTCGTTGTCGTCGTGCATGCTCGTAGTCTCCTTGAAGCGGGGGCGGTTGTGCCGTGCAGCGGGGAAAGTCTACTGGAGATTGGCCCGAGCGGAAACCACCGAGCCCTGCGAGGGCACTTGGACCGGCCGGAGCCTTCGACTATCATCCGAGCCGATTCACTGCGGTGTGGCGAGGAGCGGACATATGGCGCGACTGATAGCACGAACGGCACTCGGTCTGGTGCTGGCGACGATGGTGGCAGCAGCAGCACTCCGGGCGCAGAGTCCGGGGACGCCGCCGGGCGAGTGGCGCAGCGCCAATTTCGACAACAGCGCCAATCGCTACAGCCTGCTCGAGCAGATTACCCCCGGCAACGTCAGCCAGCTCGAACGCGTCTGGAGCTTCCACCTCAAACCGGCCGGCTACACGGGGCGGCCCCGCGAAGACGAGGCGATTCCACTCGTGGTCGGCGGCACCATGTACCTGGCCTCGCCGTACGGGGCCATTCACGCGCTCGACGCCACGACCGGTGTCGAGAAGTGGAAGTTCCCGCTGCCGAACAACGAACAGCCGTCGAAGCGCGGTCTCGCCTACTGGCCGGGTGATGGCACCGCGCCGCCGTCGCTGATCTTCGGAGGGCTGTCGGGTGGGATGTTCTCGCTCAAGGCGTCCGACGGCACGTTGAACGACGGCTTCGGCGAGCACGGTGTGGTCAACCTGAAGACCCCGGACGTGATGCAGACCGGCATGAGCGCGATCTACTCGCTCCTGACGGCGCCGACCATCTACAAGAACCTGATCATCACCGGCGCTGGCATGGGCGAAGGCCCCGGCGGCTCGAACGGCGGTTCAGGACCCGCCGGTGACACGCGCGCGTGGGACGCGCGAACCGGACGGCTCGTCTGGACGTTCCACACCGTGCCGCGGGCCGGCGAATTCGGCGCAGACACCTGGCAGGAGAACTCCGCCAAGAACCGCTCTGGCGTGAACGTCTGGGGCTACATGTCGCTCGACGAGCAGCGCGGCATTCTCTACATGCCGCTCGGCGCGCCGAACAACGATCGGGTCGGTACCGACCGGCCCGGCAACAACCTGTTCTCCTCGTCGGTCGTCGCGGCCGACGCGAACACCGGCAAGTATCTCTGGCACTTCCAGATTGTCCATCACGACATCTGGGACTACGACACGCAGTCGGCGCCCGTGCTGGTCGACCTGAACAGGAACGGCACCACCATTCCGGCCATCCTCATCGTCAACAAGATGGGGCTGCTGTTCACGCTGAACCGCGTGACGGGCACGCCGATCATCGACGTCGAAGAGCGGCCGGTCCCGAAGAGTGACGTCCCCAAGGAAGAGACCTCGCCGACGCAGCCCTTCCCGGTGAAGCCCGAGCCGCTGGTGCAGATCTCGGCGTCGCGCAACAACCTCTACAAAGGCGAGCCGCAGCACCAGTCGTACTGCGAGCACATGGTCGACGACAACAACATGAAGCTCGGTGGCCCCTTCATGCCGATTGCCGTGAACCAGTACAGCATCTCGCCGCCCGGACCGGCCGGCGGGATCAACTTCTGGGGCGCGTCCTACGACCCGAAGCTGCACCTGTTCATTTCGAACACCAACAACATGTGGCAGCCGATGCGGCTCATCCTGCGGCCTGACGGCAGCTGGGTGAACTCCGGTCCGCTCGCAGGCACGCGCCGGTTCGGCGATGCCGAGCGCAAGCTGCTCTGCGGCCCGACGCCGTGGGGCGAACTTGTGGCCGTGAACATGGACACAGGCGACATCGCGTACCGCAAGACGCTCGGTGTGTCCGACGCGTTGCCGGCGGGCATGCAGAACACCGGCCGCCCAAGTTCCGGTGGCGTCATCCTGACGGCCAGCGGACTCACCTTCGTCGGCGGCACCGACGACTTCCGCTTCCGCGCCTTTGCCACGGCCACCGGCCAGCAGCTCTGGGAAATCAAACTGGCATCGTCGGTCGAGACGACGCCCATCACCTACATGGGGAGCGACCGGCGCCAGTATGTCGCCGTCGTGAGCACAGGCGGCGGCCTGACGGGTTCAGAGGTCACCAATGACGAAATCATCACGTTCGCACTTCCGAAGCGCTGACGCCTGCCTCGCGCTGATTCCGGCGCTGGTGTCTGGCGCTGTGGTGCTCCTGCTGTCTGCCGGTGTCGGCGCCGCCGCCCCCGGAACCGCGGGAGCGGCAGGGCAGGATGAGCATCCGCAGTTGCCGCAGGGGGCGGGCCGCGACGTGATGGTTCGTGTCTGCTCGAAGTGCCACGATCCGGAACTGGCGGCTGACCAGCAGAACGACAAGGCCGGCTGGAAGGGACTGGTCGACCAGATGGCCAGCAAGGGGGCCGACGCGACAGACGCCGAGTTCGCGCAAATCGTCGACTACCTGGCCACCGCCTTTCCCCCGGCGAAGTGAACGGGCGCAGCCCGAGACCCGCGCCGCGCTGCCTGAAGTCGTGCGAACATCATCAGTCACCTGCTGATCTACAGCAGAGGTCTCAGGAGGAGAGAAGACACATGCGAACACGTTTGGCAGGGCACCTGTTGGGTGCCGTAGTAATGCTCGGGCTTGCGGCGACCTTCGCGTCAGCCCAGGCCCCGGCCCCGGCCCGTCGTCCGGGTCTGTCGATGTTGACGGTGACGTCGACGTCATTCGCCGACGGCGCGGAGATTCCGGCGAAGTACGCCGGCGGTCAGGGCATCTCGCCGCAATTGAGCTGGACTGGCGCACCCGAGGGGACCGCGGCCTACGTGCTGGTGATGCACGACGTCGACGTGGCGGTTCCAGCGGGCAACCTGGCCGGCGACATCACCCACTGGGTGGTTTACAACATCCCCGCGACCACGACGTCGCTGCCGGAGAGCGGCCCGATTCCGTCGGGGGCCGGTCAGCTGAGCATGCGTGGACCGCAGTACATGGGACCGGCGCCGCCCGCCGGCCACCCGTTCCATCACTACGTCTTCCAGGTCTACGCGCTGAACGCGCCGCTGGCGCTGCAGGCAGGCGCGACGCGTGCGGACATCGAGAAGGCCATGGACGGCAAGATCGTCGCGCGCGGCGCCTACGTCGGCCGCGCCAAGCCCGCGCAGTAGACACGCGACCGTAGACCGCAGTGGGTCGGCTCCGGTTCGCCGGTGCCGGCCCAGGCGGTCCCCGACCGCATCGGCGCCGTCGCCTCGTTCCATGGTGGCGGACTCGTAACGCCGAACCCCGACAGCCCGCACACGCAGGCGTCGAAGACGAAGGCCCAGTTCCTCATCGCCATTGCCAGCAACGACGACCAGCGCTCGCCAACCGAGACGACCGTGCTGAAGGACTCGTGCGCGGCGGCGAAGCTGCCGGCCGAGATCGAGGTCTCCGAGAAGGCCGCCCACGGCTGGTGTCCGCCAGACTCCGGCGTTTACAACGAGCCGCAGGCGGAACGGGCGTGGAGCCGGTTGCTGGCGCTCTACAGTCAGGCGCTGGTCTGACGCGGCGCGACGGCAACGTGCCGATCACGGTGCCGGTCTACTGTGGTCGCACCGCATAGGCGACCAGTTCTGTTGTCACCCCGCTGCCGACGGCCGTGACCACGAACTGGCGTCCACCAGCCAGGTAGGTCATGGGCGCCGCCGCAGGGCCGAGCGGCAGGGCTTTCTCCCAGAGCAGCGCGCCGCTCGTCTTGTCGAACGCGCGAATCATCTGCGGTTCAGGAGCGAGCGCGGTGAGCGGGCGTCCGCCGACCGGAATCGCGTTGCCCCGCCCCAAGTTTCCCAGGAACTGCGTGACGAACAGCAGCGACGGCGTGGCCAGCAGGCTGCTGCGCCGACCGTTGCCGAGCGGGCCAAGCCCGAGGTCCGCCAGCAGCGGATGATGCCGTGGACCATCGCCAATCGGCACCTGCCACGCGATGCGCCCCTCGTTCAGGTCGTAGGCGGTAAGGCGGCTGTACGGCGGCTTGTAGAGCGGAATGCCGTCGAGCGAGGGCAGGGCGCCCGCCGCGCTGCGTCGATAACGCATGTTGCCGCCGTTGGTGTCGCCCGTGTCCAGGCCGACAATGGCCGGCGAGGTGATCGACGGAACGTAGAGGAATCCGGCGGCCGGGTCGACCGCGGCACCGCCCCAGTCGGCACCGCCCACATCGCCAGGCATCTGGATGTTGCCGCGCTCGGTCGGCGGCGTGAACAACGGACCGCGGTCCCACTGCGTCAACGTCTCCAGCGCGAGCGTTCGCAACTCCGGCGTGAACGCCACGACGTCGTCGTCCGAGAAGCCCTGCCTGTCGAACGGCGGCGGCTGCGTCGGGAACGGCTGGGTCTTCGACGTCTGCTCGCCGGGCACGGTCGACTGCGGCACGGGTCGTTCGTCGATCGGCCACAGCGGCTCGCCGGTCTTCCGATCAAAGACGTAGACGAAGCCCTGCTTGCTGACCTGCGCCACCGCCTTGATGCGCCGGCCGTTGCGCACGACGTCGACCAGGTTCGGTGCGGCGGGAAAGTCGTAGTCCCAGAGTCCGTGGTGCACGGCCTGGAAGTGCCAGACCCGCTTCCCTGTAGCGGCGTCCAGGCAGACGAGGCTCTCGGCGAACAGGTTGTTGCCCGGGCGATGGCCGCCGTAGAAGTCGTTGGTCGGCGTGCCGAACGGCAGGTAGACGTAGCCCGTCTCCTCGTCAACCGTCATCAGCGACCACACGTTCGTATTGCCGGAGTACTCGGCCGAGCCCTCCTCCCACGTGTCGTAGCCGAACTCGCCGCGGGCAGGAATCGAGTGGAACGTCCAGAGCTTGCGCCCGGTGCGGACGTCGAAGCCCATGATGTCGCCGCGCGGCTGCTCCTTCACCAACGGCCGATCGACGATGTTCGCGCCCGAGAGAATGACGTTGCGCACGACGACCGGTGCCGAGTTCATCGCGTAGTTCTCGAGCGGCTTCACGAACGGGAGCCCCTCGGTCGCGCGCACGCGGCCGCCGGTGCCGAAGTCGGGGTCGGGCTTGCCGGTCTCGGCATCGAGCGACACCAGCTGGGCGTCGTGGGTGCCGGTGATGATGCGTTTGCGGGTCCCGTCGGTCCAGTAGGCAGAGCCGCGATGCGTGAACCCGAGATTGGTCGGCCGGCCGATCTTCCACGTCTCCGGGTCCCACGTCCAGATTGTGCGGCCCGTCACCGGGTCGAGTGCGGCGACGATGCCAAGCGGCGTCGTGGTGTAGAGCACGCCGTTCACCAGCAGCGGCGTGTCCTGGTAGCCGTACGGCCGCGCCGGATTCGTCTTGACGATCTCATTGTCGGGGGTGCTCCAGCGCCATGCCACGTCAAGCCGGTTCACATTCGCGCGCGTGATCTGGTTCACCGCGGAATACTTCGAACTTGCCGCATCACTCGCGTAGTGGCGCCACTCGGTGGCAGCCACGTCGGACGGCTGTGGGCGCTGCGCGAGGGCGACGACGGCCGCGACGGCCGTCAGCGCGGCTGTGAGCGTGAGCGGGGCTGGGCGCATGGGAATCTCCGCTGGGCGAATACGAAGTCGGTGCGAGTCCGTGCCGGGGGGATTCTGCCACAGCGCCGTGGTGATTGCTGCGCTACTTCGAGTCGCCGGGTTCGTGAGGCGCGTACAGGAAGCCGAACGACTGCGCGCCGTCGCGACCATGCGTCTTGTGATGAACCAGGTGCGCCATGATGATGCGCCGCAGATAGGTCCAGTGCGGGACCCGGTGCAGCTTCATCCGCCGGTGCACGACGATGTCGTGGAAGAGAAAGTAGATGAGGCCGTAGCCGGTCATGCCGAGTCCGACCGGCAACGCCCAGGAGCCGTCGCGCACGCCGGCATCGATCAGGATGATCGAGGGGATCGCGAAGAGCAGACCGAACAGGTCGTTCCACTCGAACAACCCGGTGTGCGGCACGTGATGCGACTGGTGCAAGAACCAGAGCGGTCCGTGCATCAGGAACTTGTGCGTCAGGTAGGCCACGCCCTCCATGGCGAGCAGGGCGGCGATGAACAGGGCAACCGATACGATCATCGTCGGAACTCAGGCTAGCACGGTTATTGGGGCGGCAGCGGCGGCTGCCAGAGTCCGAGACGCGGTGTCAGCGGCGTGAACCGCGACACGCCGCGCGCCCACAGCGCCTCTCCAAGCGCCTGGGTCAGCCGGCGTGCCTTGCGCGCGCTCGACGTCGAGACGCGCACATCCCAGGCGCGGTCGCCGCGCCGCCGCACCTCGCGGCCGATGTCGGCGTAGACGTGCCGCGCCGTCGCAATGGCCCACGCGCAGCGGAACGGCAGGCGCGTGATGCCCATTGCGGCCGACGCGTAGTAGCGGTCGGCCTCATCGAGCAAGCGGTCGACGGCGCGCACCACGGCCGCCCGGTTGCCCGGTTCCATCAGCCGCGCGGCCTCGCTGTGGCCCCCCGCCGTTCGCAGCCACTCCTCAGGCACATAGACTCGCCCCGCCGCCGCATCGTCCCCGACGTCGCGCGCGATGTTCGTGAGCTGGAACGCGATCCCGAGGTCGCAGCCGCGCAGCAGCGTCGCCTCGTCGCGCACGCCCATGAGCCAGGCCATCATCAGCCCGACGACGCCGGCCACGTGGTAGCAGTACTCGAGGGAGTCGTCGAGCGACGCGTACTGCCGGCGCGCGACATCCATGGCGAAGCCGTCGAGATGCGCGCGGACGTAGGGGGCCGGAAGCCCGGTCTCGCGCACGACGCGGGCGAGTCCAGGGAACGGCGGCGGGCCGTCGGTCCGTCCGAGCAGCGCGTGGTCCGTCCGCGCTCGCAACTCGACGAGGGCTGACCCGCTTGCGGCAGAGGCGATCGTCCCGTGGCCCAGTTCCTGCCCGTCGACCACGTCGTCGCAGTGCCGGCACCACGCGTAGAGGTCCCACACGAGGAGACGCGTGCGCTCGTCGAAGAGCTGCGACGCGGCCGCGAAGCTCTTCGACCCGCGGCGGATGACCGTCTCGGCGTCTGTCGGGCTGCCGCTCATGTGCGGGCGGGCGCGAGGTCGGCGATCATCAGGCCGGCCGTCGCAATCGCCGAATTAACGACGCCAGGAACACCGGCGCCAGGGTGCGTGCCGGCCCCGACGAAGTACAGGTTCGGAATCCGGTCGTCGCGGTTGTGGACGCGGAACCATGCGCTCTGCGTCAGGATCGGCTCGAGCGAGAACGCCGAGCCGTGATGCGCGTTCAGCTCCTGCTTGAAGTCGAGCGGCGTGAAGATGCGGCTCGTCACCAGGTCCTCGCGCAGGTGCGGGATGTAGCGCGCCTCGAGATACTCGAAGATGCGGTCGCGGTAACGCGGGCCTTCCACCGACCAGTCGACGTCCGAGATGCCCATGTGCGGAACCGGCGAGAGGACGTAGAACGCCTCACATCCATCCGGAGCCAGCGATGGATCGCTGAGCGTTGGCGCGTGCAGGTAGAGCGAGAAATCGTCGGCCAGCGTGCCGGTGTCGAAGATGTCGCGCAGTAGCTCCTTGTAGCGCGGCCCGAAGATGACGTTGTGATGCGCCAGGTGCGGGTGCCGCCGCTTCGTCCCGAAGTAGATCAGGAACAGCGACATGCTGAACTGCTTCTTCGCCATGGCACTGCCCATGCTGGCACCGCGCGGGTCGTTGCGCAGGAGCTGCCGGTAGGTGTGCACCACGTCGGCGTTGCTGCCGACGGCGTCGGTGGCGAGTTCCTCGCCGGTCTTCGTGCGCACGGCGACGACGCGGCCGTTGCGCGTGACGATTTCGTCCACCGGCGTGTTCAGACGGATGGTGCCGCCCAGTCGCTCGAATAGTGCCACCAGCGCGCGGATCAGTGCGCCGGTCCCGCCGCGCGGGAAGGTGACGCCCCACTTCCGCTCAAGGGCGTGGATAAGCGTGTAAATGGAGGAGGTGGAGAACGGATTCCCGCCGACGAGCAGCGAGTGGAAGCTGAAGGTCTGCCGCAGGTGATCGTCGGTGATGAAGCGCGACACCGCGGAGTAGACCGAGCGGTACGCCTCGAGCCTCACCAGTTCCGGCGCGACGCGAATCATGCTCCAGATATCGAGGAACGGCACGTGCGCGAGCTCGGTGTAGCCGGCCGCGAATACCTCCTCGGAGTACTTCACGAAGCGCAGGTAACCCTCGGCGTCCGCGGGGCTCCGCTTCCGGATCTGGCTCAGCACCGACTCGAGGTTGTTCGAGTAGTCGAACACATCGCCGTCCTCCCAGAAGAGCCGGTAAAACGGCATCACCGGAATCAGGTCGACATGATCTGCGAGCCGTTCACCGGCGAGCGTGAAGAGGTCCTCGAGGCAGCCAGGTGCCGTGATGACGGTGGGCCCCGCGTCGAAGGTGAAGCCCTGGTCCTGGAACACGTAGGCGCGTCCGCCAGGCTTGTCGCGCTGTTCGAGGATGGTGGTAGCGATGCCGGCGGCCTGCAGCCGGATGGCCAGGGCAAGTCCGCCGAAACCGCTGCCAATCACGATCGCACGTCGAGGGGCTGTCATCGTCATCCTATCTGGCGAGGTGCGCGGAGGTTGGCGAGCGCGCGAGACATCGACACCGGCGGACGCCCGCTCATCAACCGGAGCTGGTCGAGGCGAGTCAGGTGCGCGGCATAGAATCGGGATATCAGGTCCGCCGGCCGTCGATAGAACTGTTCGAGCACCCGGACACGCTCGTCGGGACGCGCCGCTCGGAACAGCAGCCGGTTCAGCAGCCGGAAGAAGCCGCGAGCGTGCCACCGCGCGGTGGCAAAGTCCCGCAGTGCAGCGCCGGTCGCGGCCGCATCGCTGAGCGGCAGCGCCGCCAGCAGATCAGCGGTGGCCACCGCGTCGAGCAGCGAGTAGCCGGTTGTGGGATGGAACAGCCCGGCGCGCATGCCGATCCGCGGTTGCCCGTCGGGCCAGAACGCGTCGATCGATCCGCCCAGCGGCAGCGGCAGGCTGCCGATCTCCTCGCGGCTCACCGTGTGTCCGGTCCACGCCTGTGCACGGGCGTAGCGGGCAATGGCGGCTCGCGCGGCCTCCACGTCCACCACCGGTCCGTCGGCGTAGCAGGTGTCCTCGACCAGCAGCCGCCGCGGCGTGAACGGCAACACGTAGATGAAGCGATAGCCGTTCTCCTGGGTGACGGTGGCGTCCATGATCGTCGGCCGGGTGACGCCGTGGTCGTGCGCGAACTCGAGTTCCTGGCCGAGAAACGTCTGCCAGCCACACGGCACAGTCACGGGCAGGTCACCTCGGGCATCGACCACTACTGACGCCCGCACCACCTCGCCGGTTCCCAGCACCACATGATCGGGGGCCACATGGGCGATGGCAGCGTCGAAGTGAAGGCGGTAGCCGAGTGCCGGTGCAATCACGTCGTGCAGGCGCGACGACGAGATCGAGGCGTAGGCACTGTGGAGGGTGCGGGTGTGTGCGGGGAAACGGACGTCGTAGTCGGGCCAGCGCGCGATGACGAGCGGGTCGAGCCAGGCGCGGGCGCTCGCGGCGAGATCGGTGTCGTGGAACGACCAGGTGTGATTGCCGCCGAGCGTCGGCCCGCGCTCGAGGAGGCGGACACGGACGTCGGGACGGGTGGCCGCCAACCGCCATGCCGCGAGGCTCCCGGCGAGTCCGCCGCCTGCGATGAGCACCTCGACCATGTCGTCAGGGTAGCGTAGCACGCAGCGCTTTCAGAACCGTATACTGCCGGGGTAGATGCCGAACATGAACGACTCCGCGCGTGAGGCGCTCACCGTGAAAGACGCAGCACGGCGGCTCGATGGCCGCGATGTGCTGGCCGGTACGAGCTTGCACGTAGGCCGCGGGTCGATTGTCGGACTGCTCGGTCCGAACGGCGCGGGCAAGACGTCGCTGCTGCGCGCGGTGGCCGGACGGCTGCGGCTGGATGCCGGCGAGGTGCGGATTGCGGGCCTGGCGCCTGCCGAGGCCCGTCGGCAGGCCCGTCTCGGTGTCGTGCCGCAGGACATTGCCCTCTACGCGCACCTCACCGTCGAGGAAAACCTGGCCGTGCTCGGCCGGCTCTCCGGTGTACCGCCCGCCTCGCTTCGCGCCCGCGTCGGCGAAGGGCTGGCGTGGGCCGGCCTTGCCGACCGCGCCGATGCGGTCGTCACCAGCTTGTCCGGCGGCATGCGGCGGCGTGTGAACCTTGTGGCGGGCACCCTGCACCAGCCGGCCCTGCTGCTGCTCGACGAACCGACGGTTGGTGTCGACACCGATGCGCGTGCGCGTCTCCATGCGTTGCTGCGGTCGCTGCGCGACGCCGGCATGGGTGTGCTCATCGCCACACACGACGCGGACGAGGCCTCGGCCGTGTGCGACGAGGTCGCGGTGATGTGCGGAGGCCGGGTGGTGATTCAGGCGCCTGTCGCCGAACTGGTGCGCGACGCCTTCGGCGGCGAGCGCGAGCTGTCGCTCGCCTTCGAGCAGCCGCTGCCGTCCGCGGCCGCGTTGCTGCTGCAGCGCGAACAGTTCCGGCCGTCAGGCGACGGACGATGGGTACGGCGCGGCAGTGGGTTGCCGCGACATCTCGATAGCCTGCAGCAACAATTGCAGGACGCAGGCGCCCGCGTAACCGAGACACGCGTGTCCGAGCCACACTTGCGCGGTGCCGTCGCCCTCATCCTCGAGCAGCACGCGGGGCAGCACGCCGCATGAGGGGCGCGGTGGTGCGCACCCTGGTCCTGGCCCTGTGGCGCGACCGCGGAGCGCTGGTCATGAGCTTCGTGCTCCCGGTAGTCGTATTCCTGGTCTTCGCCGCCATCTTGTCGGGCGCCACGGGCGACGAACTCCGGCTCCGGATTGTGGTGGCGAACGAGAACCGCGACCCACTCTCGGCCCGCCTGGTCGCGGCGCTCGCCGGCGACCGGTCGCTCAGGCTCGTCGCCCCGGTGTTGTCGTCGTCGTCGGAGGCCGACGCAGCCGTGGCGGCGGGCACGGCGGACGCCGCGGTGGTGCTGCGTCGCGGCGGCCGGCCGCTCGACGACCTGATTGGCGACGGTCCAGCACCGGTGCTGGTGCTGACGCATCCGGCCCGCGCCGTCGCGGGGACCATTCTTGGCGGGGCGGTGCAGCGCGCCTATTTTGCCGCCCTGCCGGACGCGGCGCTGCGAGGCGTCGTGTCGCTAATCGACAGTGCGATCGTCGAACTGACCGAGGCGCAGCGCACCGAGGCCGATGCCGCACTCGACGAGATGGCGGTCAACGTCGGCAGGAGTCAGGCGCAGGGCACGCCTGGCGACGCCTTGCTGAGCCTCGTTGAGACGCAGCGCTCCGCGCAGTCGCGCGGGGCGCTGGACCAGGTGACGTACTACGCCGCTGCCGTGGCCGCGCTGTTCGTGCTCCTTTCGGCGGTGCATGCCGCCAGTAGCCTGCACGACGACCGGGCGTCTGGTATTGTCGACCGGGTGATGGCGGGGCCGGCCGGTGTGGCCGCGCTCATCGACGGCCGTGCGCTGTTTCTGATGGGGCAAGGCGCCGTGCAGGTGGTGGTGATCTTCGCCGTGGCCTGGGCCACGTATGCGCGCCAGTGGCCAGGGGCGCTGTGGGCCTGGGGGCTGATAACGGTGGCGCTTGCCGCGGCCTCGGCCGGGCTGACGCTGGCAGTCGCGTGTGTGTGCCGCAGCACGCGGCAGGCGCAGGCGGCGTCGAACGTGCTCATCCTCATAGCCTCGGCGATTGGCGGCAGCATGGTGCCGCGCTACCTGATGCCGCAGTGGCTGCAGACGACCGGATGGATCTCTCCGAACGCCTGGGCCATCGAGGGCTATTCGCGGGCGCTTGGTCCGGATCCTCTGCGCGCCGGCAGCGTCTTACCAGCCATCGTTCTCCTCGCGGTCGGTGTAGCTGGGTGGCTGCTGGCGCGGAGGACGGCGACTGGATGGGAGACCGAGTAGTGCAGGCAGCCCAGACCTACGTAGGGGAGTTGTTCTCCGCCTATTGCACACGACTGAAAGCAGATGTGGAGCGGGCGCTGGCGGCCGCGCTGCCCGCGCCGCCGGCATGCCCGGCGCTGGTCGCGGAGGCGATGCGCTACAGCATCACCGTCGGCGGCAAGCGCCTGCGGCCTATCCTGGCACTCGCATCGGCGGAGGCGGTGGCCGTCGCCAATGGCCGCACCGACCCGGAGGCGCTCGCCGGGGCGCGGCGTCTCGCCATGCCGGCCGCCTGCGCGGTCGAGATGATCCACACCTACTCCCTGGTGCACGACGACCTGCCGGCGATGGACAACGACAGCATGCGGCGTGGCCAGCCGACGCTGCACGTCATCTACGGCGATGCCCTCGCCATCCTCGCGGGCGACGGCCTGCTGGCCGAGGCGTTCGCCATCCTTGCCGCGCATCCGTGCGGTGACGACTCGCCCGACCTATGCCTGCGGCGGCTGCGGGTGGTCCAGCAGATGGGGATGGCCGTCGGTGCGGCCGGCATGGTGGGCGGTCAGGCAATCGACCTCGAGTGCGCCGGACTCGTCAAGCGTCCGGATGGCGGCCGGTTGTTCCTGGACGCGCACGGCTTGCGCGACATGCACGCGCGGAAGACCGGCGTGCTGCTGCGCGCGTCGGCGGTGTCGGGCGCCATTATGGCCGGGGGCACGCCCGCCCAGATTGCCGCCCTCGACGACTACGCGAGCGAACTCGGCCTCGTCTTTCAGATCGTCGACGACATCCTCGACATCGAAGGCACGTTCGACGTGCTGGGCAAGACACCGGGCAAGGATGCCGCCTGCGGCAAGCTCACCTATCCAGCGCTCTACGGCATCGAACTCTCGCGGTCGCTGGCCCAGGAGGGGACCGATCGCGCGCTGGCCGCGCTTGGCGCGGCCGGGGTCGACACCTGGCCGCTGCGCGAGCTGGCGCGCTGGGTGCTGCACCGCGATTGCTGATGCCCGCGCCGCCACGCCTGTCCCCGTCCCGCCCGATCGGCGCGCTGCTCGTGGTCCTGCTGCTGGCGCCGCCGCGTCCGGCGGGTGCCGCCGCCGCCCGAACGGCGACGCCGCAAGCCACACACGCGACTGACGATCCCGATCGCCTGTTCGAGCTACGCGACGCTGCGCCGGTCGAGCGTGCCGTCGCCCTGTGGACGGCCATGCTTGCCCGCAACCCTGGCGATGCGGAGTCCGCGTGGAAGCTGGCGCGGGCGCACTACTGGCTGGGCGCCAACGGCCCCGGCACGCGCGACGCGCGGCGGCCGCATCTCGAAGCCGGCATCGCCGTGGCCCGGCGTGCCACGGCAATGGCTCCCGCGGAGCCGCACGGACACTTCTGGCTCGCGGCCAACATGGGGATGCTCTCGGAGCTGTTCGGGCGGCGCGAAGGGCTGCGCTACCGCGCCGACATCAAGCGGGCGCTCGAGGCCACGCGTGCCGCCGATCCGGCGTATCTGCACGGCGCAGCGGAGCGAGCGCTGGGCCGCTGGTTCGCGACGGTGCCGGCGATGTTCGGCGGCGACAAGCAGGTCGGCGAGCGCCACCTGCGTGCCGCGCTCAAGGCGAAGCGCGACAGTGCAATCACGCTGGTGCTGCTGGCCGAACTGCTGCTCGACAGCGGACGCCGCGAAGAGGCGCGTGCGCAGCTCGCGGCTGCGCTCACCGCACCAGCCGACCCGGAGTGGACACCCGAAGACCAGCGCTTCAAGCTACGCGCGACAGCCCTGCTCGCCGGTCTCCCCGCACCGCCTCGATAGTCGGCGTTTCCCCACACCCGCATCGGTTCCGGGTGTATAAAACAGGCGGTTCTGAATTTTTCGAGGAGGAGCGCGTGCGAAAGAACTCTGGATTGACCCTTGTCGCGGTTGCCGTGGCCCTGACGCTGAGCGGAGCGCGTGGCCTGGCCGCCCAGGCCGGGCAGGCACCGGCAGCGCCGCGGCCGACGGCACCTGCCTCGCCGCCGTGCGGTCCGGGACAGCCGGCCACGAGCAAGAGCGTGGACAAGGCCTCGCGCTGCTTCGAGATGCGCACCTATACCGTGCAGGAGGGGAGTTCCATCGAACTGCTGCACAACCGCTTCCGCACTGCCACCTCGCGGCTGTTCCTGAAGCACGGCATGCAGATCATCGGCTACTGGCAACCGGTGGCGACGCCGAACGCACTCGTCTACATTCTGGCCTACAAGGACAACGCCGAACGCGACCGAGCCTGGGCCGCCTTCAGCGCCGACCCCGAATGGGTGAAGACCCGCACCGAGATGGCGGTGAACGTGAAGGTCGACAGCGTGTTCATGGGCGCCACCGACTACTCACCGATCAAGTAGCGCCGCCAGCCTGCTCCCTATCGGCGGGCCTTCGGGCTCGCCGGTTCGTCCCTGCCGTTCCACACCCATGTCGCTCGTCGCCTCCATCTTCCTGAACGACATCACGCCGGTCTTCGTCCTGGCCGCCGTCGGCTTTCTGCTGGCCCGCCACGTCGGCGCCAGCGTGAAGACCATGTCGACGGTCAGCTTTCACGCGCTGTCGCCGTGTCTGGTGTTCAACCAGCTCGTCACCTCGCGCGTCGGCTTCTCCCAGTCGTGGCGCATCGTCGTGTTCTGCGTGGTGATGACCGCGGCGCTCGGCCTGGCGGCGCGTCTGTCGGCGTCGATGCTGAAGCTGACGGGGACGACGCTGACCAGCTTCCTGCTGGTGGTGATGTTCTCCAACAGCGGCAACTACGCGCTGCCGGTGGTGCTGTTCGCGTTCGGGCGCGACGCGCTCGCGTTCGCCAGCGTCTACTTCGTCGCCAGCGCCATCATGGTCTACACCGTCGGCGTGTTCGTGGCGGCGAGCGGACACGGCAATGTGCGCACGGCGCTGACGCGGGTGCTTGGTGTGCCGGCGGTGTGGGGCACTGTCGCGGCGGTGGTGGTGATGACGCTTGGCGTGCAGTTGCCGGCGTCGGTGATGCGCCCCGTCGGTCTCCTGAGCGACGCGGCCATTCCGGTGATGCTGCTCGTGCTGGGCATGCAGCTGGAACGGCACACGAAGCCGGAGCATCCGGCGGCGGTCGCCACGGCCGTGGCGCTGTCGCTGCTGATGGCGCCGCTGCTGGCGTTCGGGCTGTCCGCCCTGCTCGGCCTCGAAGGCGCCGCGCGTCAGGCCGCGATCATCGAAGCGTCGATGCCGGCCGCCGTGGCGACGACGGTGCTGGCGCTCGAGTTCGAGCTCGACGCCAACTTCGCCACCTCCGTCGTGCTGTTCTCGACCGTGCTGAGCCCGTTCACGCTGGTCGTCCTCATCGCCTGGCTGCAGCGTTAGCGCAGCACCTCGCTGCCGACCTTCAGGCGCGTTTCGGCTATGCTCCCGGGCACGATGACGCGTGTGCTCTCTGTCCTCCTGCTGCGGATCTGGTCCGCGAGTGTCGAGGCACAGCCCCTCGGGTCTGAACTGGCCGTCGGACCGGAGGCCCACCACGGCCCGCCCGTCATCACATCGGCATTGGCGTCGATGAAGTCGATGGCGTTGGCGACGGCTGCTTCGTCCCCGGTGATGGCCGCGTTGGCGCCGCCACCGTCCGGATCGAAATAGGTGTGCACGCTGACCATCGTGTTCGAGAGCGGATCATGCAAGGCCGCCCAGCCCGCGCCACAGGTCGGCAAATGCGCTATGGGGCACGGCCGCCGACCCGATGGCGTGCCCTTTGTCGCGGGCACCGCGGGAGAACTCGCCGCCGTGCGGCTCGAGCATCACCGCCACGTCTTTCGACCGCAGGTAGTCGATGTCCTGGTGCGAATCCCTCTGGTAGGGCTGCCCCTCGACCCGCGCGGGATTCGAAACGTAGGCCCGTTCGGCACCCGCCAGGTTCACGCCTCGGAGTGAATGGTTCACGGCCACTCTCCTGCGGAGCGTCACGATGGTTCGTGGAGCGGCTATCGCAGGGCCGCGGGACGCTCGGAGCGCGCGAGGAACTCCGTGAGGGGGCCGGCGTCAACACCGGCGGGGCCGGCAAACGGATGGTCCAGAGCGATGATGAAGAGAAAGATGAGACCGACTGAGGCCGCGATGCCAGCCACCATCGCGCAGTTGGCGCGCGTCAAGGGCAGCATGCCGGTGTAGCCAACGAGAATCGCTGTCGCGATCAACATGATGACCCAGAAGAGCCCGGGCATGGCGGACTGCGCGTCCTGCAGCCGTTCGTTCCGCTCGTTCATGAGCTCGTTGATGTGACGAAAGATCTCGCCGAAGACCACCTGCTCGCGCGGCGTCTTGGGATCGAGCCTTCCGACTTGCTGGAACACGTCGTTGATCAACTGACGGGCCTTGTCGCTGTCTCCACCAGACGCCATGAGCGGCCACTCCTCGTTGACGACGGTGCGCACGTACTCGATCGTCGTCTGCGCCGCGCGCGTGGCCTCGGGTCCTCCGTAGATTCCGAGATCGCGGTAGACATCACCGGCCCTATTGGCCTCGATGGCCACCGCGCTCGCAGAGTCCTGAAAGTCCTGCCAGACGAGGACCGCGGAGAAGGCGACGAGCAGGGAGTGGAACGCGCACACGATGCTGATGAAGGACAGCGCGAGGTTGCCCCCGTCGGTCGTGCGTTCTCCGGTAAACAGACGATGCATCAGCAGGAAGCCGCCGATTACCAGGGCGGCGGTACCGCCGACGACCAAAATACCGAGCAGCCACGTCGGCATGTTGTACAGCCACATCATGGTCATGACTGTACCCGCGATCGCTTCAAGAAGCGGTTGACGATGGCGAGAAGGCCGAGCGTGTCGTCCTCGCGTGGATAGTGCCCCAGCCCGGGCATCGTGACGGTCTCGACATCGGGCAGGATCTCGTTGCGCCGTTGCTGGCTGGTGGCTGGCACGATACGGCTGGCGCCGACGACGAAACCCCTCACCACATTCGGATTGCACTGCCAGACGAATCGGCCGTCTTCCAGGGCCTTCGTTCCGAAGTGCGCGTAGGTCCTCAGAAGCGGTTCCGGCGTGTGGCCGTTGCGCGCGAACGAATCGGCGATGTCCTGGGAGCGCTGGGGCCAGACGTCTTCGCCGGTCCCCAGGTCGACCGGCGCGTTCGAGGGCGGGCTCGCGGACGCCTGCGCGGCGACAATTAGATCTGCCGGCACGAGTAACTGATGCCGCGCACTGTAGGATTCGAACCTGCGACTGGCTGGTTCGTCGCCAGACGGTCTGTCCAACTGAGC
>Ga0114970_10000805_pt1 | contig 23763 bp, 16 predicted proteins | sample M_140205_XF_Meta_FD_87030 | JGI IMG/M metagenome (GOLD analysis project Ga0114970, IMG submission 87030) | Freshwater microbial communities from Lake Montjoie, Canada to study carbon cycling - M_140205_XF_MetaG | ecosystem: Environmental > Aquatic > Freshwater > Lake | place: Lake Montjoie...
TATATCGATACCCCATTGCTTAAAACCCCGATATGGCCAAGCCCTGTTGCAATGGCACTTCCATTGTTTTTAATCGGATTTCGTGTTATTTTGTAAACAAAATTTTCATTAATGGGGGTGTTGGGATTTCCTGCCCATGGCCCTATATCATAGCCTGGAATGCATGTGGCACTTACATATACATTATTATTGGAATATTGTATTTTTTGAATATTGGAAGGGATATTGTTATACCCCGTACTTCCATTTGTGTTTAGTATCCAAGAATAAATTTCAGGTGTTATTTGTGAAAAAGATTTTATGGAAATGCCGATAAGGATTGATAGAATTAGGATGTTTTTTTTCATTTTTTTTGCTTTGGGTAATGTTTTTTAGAGCAGCCTTGCAATGAAAACTTCTCTATATTTTCTGACTAAATGTGTTTTATATACTTATAGTTTTAAAAATGCAGAGGTTCGGATTGCTTTTTCTAATTTTTCTTTTACCAAATACAGTCCTACTGAGTAGTTTGATATATCAATGCGCAATGGGTTTGATGGATTGTTTATCGTTTTTATAAACATACATAAAAAAATATAGTATAATTTTTCATATCTGATTTTGGTGGTGGCATCATTTGCTCTATGCCGGTAATCGATTTTGCCCATTTCTTATCCTCCATACGGTTTTAGGGTTTTGAAGGATTAGGTGTTTAAGATCCTGACTTTATAGGCAAGTATTTCTAATTTTTAACAAATTTATTCGATTTTTGTTTATTACACAATTGTTTTTGATGGTTCTATCATTCTTTATACGATTCTTTTCGCCGTTTTAAGCCAATAGGTTCTTTTATAAAGATTAAATCATTTTTAGATGATTGAAATCAGATTTTTTTCTGACCCATCCAATTTTTAATTTTTAGGAAGATTTTTTTTTGCTTTCCTGGATTTTTTATTTCACCAATTAAAAATCCATATGGTTTTAAGGCATCTACATGGTCACAAATGATTTTAAGCATACCTGTAATCGGAATAGCCAAAATAATACCGGGAATTCCCCAAACAATTTCTCCTATTACCAAAGCCAAAATGGTAAACAAGGGATTGATTTTTACCTGCGGACCCAAAATGAATGGTTCAAGCATCCATCCTTGTATAAACTGAATGGTAGCGTAGGTAATGATGATGCTAATGGCAACACCTATGCCTGCGCCTTGTGCCAATGAAACCATCACAGTGATACTTGTTCCTGTTAAATTTCCAATAAATGGAATGATTTCTAATAATCCGCAGATGATGGCAAAAAAAATGGGGTTTTTTACACCTGCAATGGCAAAGCCAATGCTATACATTATCCACAATAGCATGATCATTTTGGCAAGTCCGAATAAATATTGTTGTGAGATATGTGCGGCACTTAAAAGCAAATCCTTTACATTTTCTCTTTGATGGGGAGGAGATAATTTTAGAAAGAATTGAAAAAGATGAATTCTATAAAACAATAACAATACAATGTAAACCAATACCAAAATAAAACCGCTTAAGATGCTTGTCACAGAGCCCAATAGGGTCATTAAAAAATTGGGGAAAAAGAATTTTTGATCATTTAAAAAACGATTTTGTTCAATCTTTGAAATGCCTGCATGTGTAAAAATATACTCCCGTATCTTTAAAAGCATCTCAATAATTCTGCTTTCAATAAGGCTTGCATCCTTTGATAATTCAGCAATTTGCCAAGCAAGCATATAGGCAATGGCCGAAATCAATACCAATATCAAGCCAATACAAATCAAAGGCGAAAGTATTTTGGAAAGACCTTTTTTTTCGAGCCATTTACAAATGGGCAAAAATATCATCGCCATGATTGCTCCTAAGGTCAATGGAATCAAAAAATCTTTGGCAAAATATAAACCAGTGAAAACAAAAATGATCAATAATAGTTTCTTGAGAATATCGGTTGAGGAAATTTTCATTCAAATAGTCGCTTTTCTGATAATTCTGCTAATATAGAAAGAAAAGATGCCAGCTAATCAGAAATTCGATAATTCTGAATCAATCAAATTTCATTGCCTTGACAGGCGATATTCGGGTAATGATATAAGATGGTAAAATCAGCATCAGCAAGCAGCAAAGAAAGGTTCCAGTATTGAGCAGGGCAATATGCGACCAATCAAGATTGATGGGGACTTTTGAAACATAATAAGATTCTTCGGATAAGCTGATGAGGCCATATTTTTGCTGTATCAAGCACAATCCGATTCCAATGAAATTGCCAATAAGCATCCCCATAAAAGTCAGGTAGCTTGCCGTATAAATAAAAACTTTTCGAATGCTGAAATTACTTGCTCCCATTGATTTTAATATGCCTATCATCCTTGTTCTTTCAAGAATGATGATGAGTAAGGCCGAAATCATGTTGATGCCGGAAACCAGAAGCATCAAAACGATAATAATTACCACATTGATGTTCTGCAATTCTAGCCAATCAAAAATCTGAGGATATTTATCTTTGATGGTTTTGGTATTGAGATTATACCCTGTATGCGAATATACCTGCTGAGAAATGGCATCTAGGTGGTCAAAATTGTCTATTAAGATTTCATATCCGCCCGTTTGGTTTGGATTCCAGTCATTCAGTTTTCTGATGTGCCTGATGTCGCATAATACAAACAACTTGTCAAAGTCTTCAAGTCCGGTTTGGTAAATGCCGGTAATGGTAAATTTCCTGCTTCTTGGTGGCTGCTGAATAAAATACATGACCAAATTATCGCCGGTCTTTAGTTTGAGTCTGTTGGCAGTTTGCCTGCTAATCATAATGCCATTTGATGCCTTTCCTGTATCGGTCTCCACTTGAAAACGCTTTCCATCCGTGATTTTATCTTGAAAAAATTCCCAATCAAAATCGGGGCCAACACCTTTCAAAACAACACCTTCCATTTGATCATCGGTTTTGATAATGCCTGCTTTGGTAGCAAACTCCTGCACATGATGAATACCATCTATCTTTCTTAGATTTCGTGAAATGTTTGGATTCATTTCGATCGGAATGACCTCATAGGAGCTGTTGTCATCATAGTTGCTGATAACAATATGTCCACCAAATCCGGTAATTTTATCCCTGATTTCTTTTTTAAAACCGGTGACAATGGCCAAGGCAATAATCATCACGGCAAGCCCCAGTACTACACCTGTAATGGCAATGCGAATGACTGGTCTTGCGGAGATGCTCCCACGCTTGCGTATATCATCAGTCTTTGAAAAAAGTATTCTCCGGGCTATGTACAGTTCGTAACTCAAAAAAATAGGTATGAAATTTCTTAACTCTTTTATTGGATTTTCTATCTCGCATTATGGCAGAATGTGTAAATTGCCGGCCACAATCAAGGGGTTAAAGATATAAAATGTATGGCATACTATCATTCAAAGATTTCTGAAAGGTCCTCGAGTCCTATTTTTTCATTTTGCAAGTGGGTTGTGGTACTCACCATAGTTTTTTTGAATTGTATTTTAACAAGTTTGCAGGCACAGGTCCTTGTCGCTGTTAAAAATCAGGATAAAACCATTAAAAATCTGTATCCCGGTGATATGCAATTGGAGAAATATCTGCCGCTTCTAAAAGGGAAAAAGATTGCATTGGTTGCCAATCAAACATCAGTTATCGGTAATACACATTTGGTTGATACTTTAAGGGGCCTTCAAATGGATATTAAAGTCATTTTTGCACCCGAACATGGTTTTAGAGGAAACGCGGATGCTGGTGAACATGTTGAAAATATGATGGATGCCAAGACCGGTATTTCGGTGGTGTCTCTCTATGGTTCCCATTATATGCCTACTTCTGATGAATTAAAAGGGATTGATATCGTTGTATTTGATATTCAGGATGTAGGCGTTCGTTTCTATACCTATATTTCTACTCTGCATTATCTCATGGAGGCCTGTGCCGCAAATAAGGTGAAATTGCTGATTTTGGATCGTCCCAATCCAAATGGATTTTATGTGGATGGACCCATGCTCGATCCCAAATTTAAATCATTTGTAGGACTCGATTTTGTCCCTTTGGTGTATGGAATGACCATGGCAGAATATGCTCTAATGCTCAATGGTGAACACTATTTGAGAGATTCTTTATTTTGTCAGCTTGAATTTGTGAAGGTGGAAAACTATGTGCACAGCGACTTTTTTGAACTTCCGGTGAAGCCTTCACCAAATCTTCCCAATATGGCTAGTATTAATTTATACCCCAGTTTGGGTTTGTTTGAAGGAACGGTGGTAAGCGTGGGAAGAGGAACTGATAAGCCCTTTCAGGTGATCGGAAATCCCAAATATACCAAGGGATCTTATTCTTTTACCCCAAGAAGTATTCCTGGCGCTTCTAAAAATCCGCCCTTCAAAGGCGTTGAATGCAAGGGATATGATTTGAGCTTATTTGGTGATGTATATATTCGCAACAGCAAAAAATTGTATTTGTTTTGGCTCAAAGATTTTTATGACCAATATCCGGTCAAGAAAAAGTTTTTCAACGATTTTTTTGACAAGCTGGCAGGTACAGATGTGCTCCGAAAACAAATTATCAATGGTGATTCTGAGGATAAAATCCGAGCAAGTTGGCAAGCAGATATCAAGAAGTTTAAAGCTATCCGTAAAAAGTATTTGCTCTACGATGACTTTGAATAAATCGGTATTGAATCAAATATTTTCTCTTTCTGCTTTCTAAGAAGTTCTACCTGGATATACCATGAGTGCCTTTTTTAGGCATAGCATGGCTTTCTCCAAATCTGATTCCTTGAGCACATAGGCAATTCGCACTTCATCCATTCCAGCTCCCTGGGTAGAATAAAATCCTGTTGCAGGTGCCAGCATAACGGTTTCTCCTTCATGTTCAAATGATTCCAAAAGCCACTGGCAAAAGCGATCGGCATCGTCAATCGGAAGCCTTGCCATGCAATAAAATGCCCCTTTGGGCTTGGGGCAGAATACACCCGGAATATCATTTAGAGCCTCTACAACTAGATTTCTTCTTTTGGTATACTCCGCATTGACTTCTTTGAAATAGGAGTCAGGGGTGTCAATGCCTGCTTCAGCAGCAATCTGTCCAAAGGTAGGAGGGCTTAATCTCGCTTGCGCAAATTTCATGGCTATTTCCATTAGTTTTTTATTCTTGGAAATCAATGCGCCAATTCTGGCTCCGCAGGCACTATAGCGCTTCGAAATGGAGTCTAAAAGCACCACATGTTCTTCAATGCCCTCAATTAGATGCATAACGGACACATATTGCGCCCCATCATAGCAAAACTCTCTATATACTTCATCGGAAAAAAGAAATAGATTGTATTTCAAAACCAGTTTTTTAAGCGACTCCAGTTCTTCCCTAGAATACAGATATCCGGTAGGGTTTCCCGGATTGCAGATCATAATTCCTTTGGTTTTTGAGGTAATAATTTTTTCAAATTCTTCTACTGTTGGCAAGGCAAAACCGGTGTCAATAGAGGAGCGAATCGGTTTTACAATGATGCCTGCCTGTTGCGAAAATCCATTGTAATTGGCATAAAAAGGTTCCGGAATGATGATTTCATCGCCTTCATTTAAACAACTCATCAAAGCAATTTCAATGGCCTCAGAACCACCACAGGTAATGATCATCTCGGTATGGTCTACTTCAATTCCATATTCATGATAATAGCCACTGAGTTTTTTTCTGTACGATTCTGTGCCGGCAGAATGGGTGTATTCAATGACTTTTAAGGAATTGTTTCGAATGGCTTGTAACATCACCTCTGGCGTTTCAATATCGGGCTGTCCAATGTTGAGATGGTATATTTTTTTTCCGTTTTTTTTGGCAGCTTCAGCAAAAGGAACGAGTTTTCGAATGGGTGATGAGGGCATATGTAAACCCCTTTGGGATAATTCCGGCATATCAATGTGTGTTAAAAAAATAACCCCCAATGCGTCTTGCATTGGGGGTCTAAAAGTACACTTTTTTTATAATTCTATATCTAGATTATTTGGCATCAGCAGGTTTGTCATCTGCTTTTTCAACGGTGCCTTTGATGTGTAATACCTTGGTTGCTGTTTTTGCATTAGAGGTAAGGGTTACCGTTTTGTCTTGCATACCCATTTTGCCTGCAGAGTTAAAAGTTACTTTAATAACTGCTTTATCGCCTTTTTTAATAGGGTCTTTTGGAAATACAGGCACTGTGCAACCACATGATCCATGGGCTTCAGTAATAATCAATGCATTTTTTCCGGAATTTGAGAACGAAAAATCATAGTTAACGATATCACCTTGTTTAATGGTTCCGAAGTTATATTCTTCAACATCGAATTTAAATTCCGCTGCATCTTTATCAACTATCGTTGCAGGCTGTCCTGCTGATTCGCCAGCGCCTTTGGTGTTTTGTGCAAAACTTACCGTGGCCATCATCAGGCATACACCTAAACTTAACATTGTTTTTTTCATCGTTTTTTTATTTTAAAGGTTTGAATTTATTTGTTTTTTATGGTTTAAAATGATTTGGGTCCGCTTTCAAAGGGAGTCCCGCCATCATCCATTTTTTTGAAGGGAGTGGTTTGATCTTTAGGCGCCGCTTCTACATTTCCTTTGATGGAAATAACCTTGCTTGCAGTTTTGGCATTTGAGGTAATGGTTACCGTTTTTGAGAAGGCACCAATGCGATTGGTATCATAATGCACTTTGATAATTGAACTTTGTCCTTTTTTAATGGGCTCTTTAGGGTAGGTAGGAACCGTGCATCCGCAAGAGCCTTTGGCATTATTGATAATTAGTGATTCTTTTCCTGTATTGGTAAATTTAAACTCATAGGTGCCCTCAGCTCCTTGTTTAATGGTACCATAATCGTGCAATTCGGTATCGAAAGTAATTTCCGCTGCATTTGGATTTTCTTTTGGAACAGCTTCTTTGGTGTCTTGCGCTTTCAGTTGAAAAACTGCCATCGTCATAACAAAGAGCAAATACATACTTTTTTTCATACATTTCATTTTTTAAAGGGTATAGTAGTCGCCAAATTTAAGATTTTTTTTGTGAACCAAGAATTTGTTTTTTGACTGTATACTTTTTTTAAAAAGTTTAATTGTATCACAAAATTAAAATATAATTATGAAGATTTGATGAACGGCAAAATTTAAATAAATTTGCAGAATCTATAAACAGCTATCATTTTTATGGAATTCCGAAGGGATTTCTTGAAAATACTGGGGATTTGGATGTGCCTTGTTGGATTTTTTTTTATGCGAAAGTACTGATATCAGTGCTTTCCTTAAGGATATTCAATGCTTCTGTTCAGCGGGAATAGCTCAGTTATTAGCGCATCAGTTTCCCAAATGGAAGGTCGCCAGTTCGAGTCCCGTTTCTCCTCACATACGCTGTTTTGACCGAATATTTTCATCTTGAATTTAATATTATCTCATATTTACTATATAACCTATGCACTCAAAACCTGAAATTCCCAAAACATATGATCCACTGATTGTAGAGGATAAATGGTACGCTTATTGGATGAAAGAGGGGCTTTTTAAGTCGGTACCCGATGAAAGGGAAGCCTACACAGTGGTCATTCCGCCTCCCAATGTTACCGGCGTATTACACATGGGCCATATGCTGAATAATTCTATTCAGGATATTTTGGTGCGTAGGGCCAGAATGCTTGGAAAAAATGCTTGCTGGGTTCCCGGAACAGACCATGCATCTATTGCCACCGAAGCCAAGGTAGTGGCTTTGCTTAAAGAAAAAGGGGTTAATAAAACGGATCTGACTCGTGATGAATTTTTGAAACATGCCTGGGATTGGAAAGAAAAATATGGGGGGATTATTCTTGAGCAACTTAAAAAACTTGGGGCCTCTTGCGACTGGGATCGCACAAAATTTACCATGGACGAATCCCTTACCGATTCAGTAATTGCTGTATTTGTCGATTTGTTTCAGAAAGGATATATCTACCGTGGGGTGCGTATGGTGAATTGGGATCCTGCCGGTCTTACTGCCGTTTCGGATGAAGAGGTAAACCACAAAGAGGTCAATTCCAAATTGTTTTATGTGCGTTATCGCATTGAAGGTGCGGAAGATGAGTGGATTACCATTGCTACTACCCGTCCGGAAACCATTTTGGGCGATACTGCTGTTTGCGTGCATCCAGCAGACGAACGCTATGCGCATTTGCGTGGAAAAAGAGTCGTTATTCCCATTGTGAATCGTTCGGTACCCATTATTTTTGATGAATATATTCAAATGGAGTTTGGCACAGGAGCACTGAAAGTAACGCCTGCGCATGACATCAACGACTATGAATTGGGTTTAAAACATGGGCTTGAAGTTATTGATACTTTAAATCCAAACGGAACAATAAGTGATGCTGCTGGATTTTATATCGGTGAAGATCGTTTTGCCGTCAGGAAAAAAATTGCCAAAGACCTCGATGATTTGGGATTGATGGTGAAGGTGGAAGAAATCAAAAATAAAGTTGGCTATTCTGAGCGGACGGATGCGGTAATAGAACCCCGTATTTCTATGCAATGGTTTTTAAAGATGGATCAGATTTCAATTCCTGCCCTCGAGCATGTCATGAATGACGACATCAAAATTATTCCTGAAAAATATAAAAATACCTACCGAAATTGGATGGAAAATGTGCACGACTGGTGTATTTCTCGTCAGTTGTGGTGGGGGCAGCGTATTCCTGCTTATTATCTGCCTGATGGTGGTTTTGTAGTGGCAAAAGATATACATGAAGCCTTGGTTTTGGCAAAGGAGAAGTTAGGGAATCCGTCGCTTACAGCAGCTGATTTGAGGCAGGATGAAGATGTTTTGGATACTTGGTTTTCTTCTTGGTTGTGGCCTATATCTGTTTTTGATGGTATTCGCAATCCGGGAAATGCAGATATGAATTACTATTATCCCACTCAGGATTTGGTAACGGCTCCGGAAATTTTATTTTTCTGGGTGGCAAGGATGATTATTGCCGGTTATGAATATCTTGATGAGAAGCCTTTCAGTACGGTATATCTTACGGGTATTGTAAGGGATAAACAAGGACGAAAAATGTCGAAACAATTGGGTAATTCCCCAGATCCCATTGATTTGATTCATAAATACAGTGCCGACGGCGTTCGCATTGGTATGTTGCTTTGTTCTCCTGCTGGGAATGATGTGCTCTTTGATGAAGGTTTATGTGAACAAGGAAGAAATTTTGCCAATAAGCTTTGGAATTCTTTCCGTTTGTTAAATAGTTGGACAATTGACAATACCCTTTCTCAGCCAGAAGATAATCGCCTGGCTGGCATCTGGTTTTCGGCACGACTCAAAACGGCCGTTGAAATTTTAAACGATCACTATCAAAAATATCGAATATCAGATGCGCTCATGACGGGATATAAGTTGGTGTGGGATGACTTTTGTTCCTGGTATTTGGAAATGATTAAGCCCGAATATGGGATGCCCATTGATTCTAAAACCTACGAGCAAGTACTGGGTAATTTGGAAGTCATTTGTCGCATCTTGCATCCCTTTATGCCCTTTATCACCGAAGAAATTTGGCATTTGATTGCAGAAAGAGGAGAAAAGGAAAGCATCATGAAAGCTTCTTGGCCTGTTTATGATACATTTACCCAAGAAGAAAGCACTTTGCTTACCTCCTTTGAAACGGCGATGCAAGTAATCACTGCTGTTCGAAATACCCGTAACGAGAAGAATATCCCCCTAAAAACCACCTTGTCATTGTTTGTGAAGGCTAAACCGGGCGATGTGTTGAATCCTTTTTATGGCATTGTTTCTAAATTGTGCCATTTAGAGGATGTTCAAGTGACGGCAGGGAAAATGGATGGCGCTGTTTCATTTGTTGTCAAAGCGGATGAATACTACATTCCTTTGGTAGGAAAATTGGATGCTGAGGAGGAAATCAAGAAATTAAATCAGGAGTTGATTTATTCAAATGGTTTCAGAGAATCGGTATTGAAAAAGTTGAATAATGAGAAGTTTGTTTCCAATGCGAAGCCTGAAGTGATTGATTTTGAACGCAAAAAATTAGCAGATGCAGAGGCTAGAATTCAGGTTCTGACTGAGCAATTGGCCTCATTTGGAAAATAAGGTTAAACCGCTTTATTTGGGGATTTTAATGATGTCTGCTTTGCTGAAACCATAGCTGCGGAAAAAGCTTATTTTTTCGGGGTATTCGCTTTCATTATCTCCTTTAGCCAGGATGATGAAACGGCGATTTTTGGTCTTTTTGCTTTTGTTTACCACCATTTTGATGTAATAGCGAAGGCCAGAGGTTTCTTTGAGTAATTCGGCTGTCATCACAAGGGAATGCATCATATCCGAATTTTCCCATACTTTGATGCAATTTCCTTTCACTGTATCCTGTCTGCCGGTAATACTGAAAAGGGTATCTCTGTGCACATTGTTCAACAAGCTGTCAAGTTGCTCAAAAACCAATATTTTAGGCAAATGAATCAGGTTTACCTGAGCAATACCGGCATCCATCATATTTATCTTTTTAGCCGCTGCTACCGACAGATCAATCACCCGCTTACGAACAAAGGGTCCTCTATCGTTTACCCTTACGATGACACTTTTGTTGTTTTTGGTATTGATGACCTTGACAATGGAGTTAAAGGGTAAGCTGAAATGTGCACAGGTAAAGTCATTGTTATCAAATATCTCTCCATTCGCCGTTTTGCTGCCATGAAATTCGTTTCCATAGTACGAGGCTTTTCCCGACTGAAAGATCGAATCCTTTACTGCTGATGAATCTTGAAAAAGGGGAGGGTTTCCTGCATCTGCTTGTATATCAATTGTATGCTCGTATGGGGAGCAAAATGCCCCGCTTTGAGATAGGATGCAAAAAATCGGTATAAAAAGAAGGATTTTTATTTTCATGGGAAAGTGTTTCCCGGCTAAAGTAGGAATTTATTCGGCTAAAAACAAAATACTTTTTATCGCAGCCTGTCGGCAGATCTGACGAGGTCTTCATCTTTCTTGATTGCTCGGATACTTAAAACCAAAAGTAAAATAACAGCAAAAGGCATATACCAACCAACGAGAAATAAAATATGGCCTGAAGAACTGTTTAAATCAGTCATCTTAAAAAGTTGGTAATTGATAGCTGCAAAAAGAATAACCATGGTGAGTATACCCAATTTAGCGATTTGCATTTGTAGTTTTCTATTGTTGTATAAAAAGATACAAAAACCACATAGTCCCCAAAAAAGCAATATGTCTATTTTGAAAAAGGGGGTTGATGTTATCAATTCTTTTTGGGTGTCTTGTAATCGATAAATGCCTTTACTTTGTAATAAATAGGATGAAGTTTGCGTATTGGATGTAGATTGATCACTATAAATACTGCAATAGGGGATATACAACATGAGCAAAACCAAAATCATGGCGATAAAAAGGTAAATAGATTGAATTCTTTGTATCATAGGTGTATCATTTATCAGTTGACAAAAGTACAAATTTGGGATAGGAAAAATCTTTTTTTTTTAAAATTTGTAATTATTCAAATTTTGTATTATTATTGTGGCGAAATATCTAAAAAGTTATTCAGCTTTTTTATTGGATTTCATAAATTTTTCCTCCAAATAAATTCGATTCCGGATTGTATTATAAAGCATATAGTGCTTCGTCAATTCGCTCAAAAAGATTTCATCTTCATTGAAAGTTAAATTTAAAATCAGTCATTTCCTTTCTGTAAATTATACATTTTGTTATAATTTTCCTACCCATATCATTTCAAATTAATTTTTTTATGTACGATATTATTGAGTTAAATGAAAAACTCGTAGCAGAGTTAAGGGACATTGCTAAAAAGTTAAGCGTAGCAAATCCTGAAAGTTTAAAAAAGCAAGAACTCATTTACAAAATTTTGGATCAGCAGGCAGTAAGTCCTGACTTGGTGGCCAAAGTGAAGCCTTCACGTCCCATAACAGAAAAGAAAATTTCTGCACCGGAAGTTCAGGTAGTAGAAGAGCCTGTACAATCTTATTCTCAAAAAAACCAAACCCCTCCACCAGCAGATGAGGAAGGGGGAGATAAACACAAACGCAAGCGTATTCGTATCAGTCCTATCGGTGGCGTTGATCCTATTCCATCGCCATTGCCATCGCCTAAACCAAACCGTCAATTGAATATTCCACTTGTGGAGGAAATCGAAAAACCTTTGGCAAAAGAAGCGATTATTGAATCTGTTGAAAGTATTTCTGTTCCGCAGGAAGTGGTTGAGGTAGAGTTTACGCCTGCTGTTTCTGCTGAACCTCGAAATGTAAATCCATCAAGAAATGTTCCTGTTAGAAAACCAACTGAAAATGCTTACGACTTCGACCGAATAATCGTTAGTGAAGGCGTACTGGAAATCATGGTCGACGGGTATGGATTTTTAAGCTCTTCGGATTATAATTATCTGGCTTCTCCTGATGATATTTATGTTTCACAGTCGCAAATTAAATTGTTTGGTCTGAAAACAGGTGATACCGTAAAAGGAAGCGTGCGACCTCCCAAAGAAGGCGAAAAATATTTTCCATTGGTACGCGTTGATTTAATCAATGGGCAAACGCCCGCCGTTGTTCGCGACCGCGTGCCTTTTGAACATCTTACACCCTTATTCCCTTTTGAAAAACTAAATCTTTCCGGTGAACATTCTTCTATTTCTACAAGGATTATGGATATGTTCACTCCGATTGGAAAAGGTCAAAGGGGACTTATTGTTGCTCAGCCTAAAACAGGGAAAACCGTTCTGTTAAAAGAAGTGGCCAATGCCATTGCGGCTAATCATCCGGAGGTTTATCTGATTATTTTATTGATTGACGAAAGACCTGAGGAGGTTACCGATATGGCAAGAAGTGTTAAAGCTGAAGTGATATCATCCACTTTTGATGAGCCGGCAGAAAGGCATGTTAAAATTACCAATATTGTTCTTGAAAAAGCCAAGCGAATGGTGGAATGTGGTCATGATGTGGTTATTCTTTTGGATTCAATCACACGACTGGCGAGGGCTTTCAATACCGTTTCGCCTGCTTCCGGAAAAATTCTTTCCGGTGGTGTTGATGCCAATGCACTTCATAAGCCAAAACGTTTCTTTGGTTCGGCAAGAAAAATTGAAAATGGAGGTTCTTTAACCATCATTTCAACCGCATTAACAGATACGGGATCAAAGATGGATGAAGTAATTTTTGAAGAGTTTAAAGGTACCGGAAATATGGAGCTTCAACTCGATCGTAAGATTTCCAACAAAAGAATTTTTCCAGCTATTGATTTGGTTGCTTCAAGTACCCGTCGTGAGGATTTACTCCTTGACCGCGAAATGCTGCAACGCGTTTGGATTCTTCGAAACCACCTTGCAGATATGAATCCTTTGGAAGCCATGTCATTCCTTCAGGATCGATTGAAAGGCACTCGTTCCAATGAAGAGTTTTTAATTTCAATGAATGCTTAATCAAAAATAAAATACATAAAAAAAGGTCATGTTTTTCATGACCTTTTTTTATGTCCAATAAAATGATTTTTTTGGTTTGTATCTGTCAGCTAGAAAAGAATATGAATCTTTTTTTCATCTTCCATCAAGGGGTATTTTTTATGGATTCAAAATTTTTTCTGCAAGTTTTTTTGCATCTATGCCATCAAAATTTCCTGAACTCATCAAGAGCAAGTTTTTATGATCCCATTGCATATTTTGTAAATCAGAAGCGAGTTTAGCAGAGTCGGTATATACTTTTATATTTCCGCCAAAAGCTTTTAGTACCTGTTCTTCTGAAATGGGATTTAGCTTTTTATGTGCAATGGTTTGTGGATTGTAGTAAACCATTGCTGTATCGGCTTGTTGCATCGAATGCTGATATTCGTTTAGAAAGTTTTCATTCAGACTGCTGAAAGTATGCAGTTCCATGCAGGCCACGAGTTCTCTTTCCGGAAATTGTTTTTTTACAGCTGCAGTTGTTGCTTTTAGCTTGGATGGGGAATGTGCAAAATCCCTGTAAATTGAAACAGATGCTTTTTCATCAACAAGCTCCAATCTTCCGGATGCGCCTTTAAAGGATGTCATAGCTTGTAAAAAATTTTCCCTGCTTACCCCAAGTTTCATGCATACTTTTCCTGCCCCTTCCATGTTCAGCATGTTATGTTCTCCGAAAATATGTAGCGGGAAATCTTGGTTATGAAAAGTGACCATATTTTTTCCATGCATGATGTGAATGGGAGGCATTTGATAGGCTTCTTTCGTGCAATGAACGCCAGTGGATGTGGACACATTTACTACTTCTTCGTCTTCACCGCAATAGATTAGGGTTCCATTTTGTGGTATCTTTTCTGCAAAGATTTTGAACTGTTCTACATAGTTTTCAAAGGTGGGAAATACATTGATATGATCCCAGGCAATTCCGCTAATGAGCCCAATATCTGCCTGATACAAATGAAATTTTGGTCTGCGGTCAATGGGAGAGGAGAGATACTCATCTCCTTCCAAAATGATAATCTGGGCTTCGGCTGTTAATTTTACCATGGTATCAAAACCCTCAAGTTGCGCACCTACCATATAATCACAGTTGATACCTTGGTTTTTTAGAACATGAAGAATCATCGAGGTGATGCTGGTTTTGCCATGACTGCCGCCAATAACCACCCGCAACTTGTTTTTGGATTGCTCATAAATATATTCAGGGTATGAGTATATTTTGATGTTCAGTTCGCGGGCTTTTAGAAGTTCAGGATTATCTGCTCTTGCATGCATGCCCAGAACAACGGCATCAAGTTTGGCATGAATTTTTTCCGGAAACCATCCCCAATTTTTGGGGAGAATGCCTTCTTTTTCTAATCGACTTTTTGAAGGTTCCCTGATTTCATCATCAGAGCCTGTAATCTGTATGCCTTGCCTGCTCATCGCAATGGCTAAATTGTGCATAGCGCTTCCGCCTATGGCAATAAAATGTACCTGCATAAAATTTTATAGTATAAGTAAGTATATGTTCTTTCGATTATACACTTTTATCTTTATTTATTCGAGAATAACTTTTCTGTTGTCTACCCATTTTTCTGAAATGATTTGCAAGAGGTAAATTCCTTTGGGATAATCATAGGTATTTATTTTGCTATTGTATTCAGCTCCTGTTTTGATGGATTTATTTTGATAGATCAATTGTCCACTTAGATTATAGAAACGAATTTCGATGGTTCCCGCGTCCTGGCTTTTTAACTTGATATGCATTTCAGCATGTGCCGGGTTTGGATAGATGATCAAATTGTCATGATTGGTTATATTTTGAATGCCGGGCGTAACGACTGAATAAATACATAGGGTAAATATATTGCTGGTGTTTGCAGGCGGTGCGTAATTATAGATGCGAATCAAATAGGTGTGACCGATCGTTAGACCTCTTGCCCTAATCATTTCAATACCTGCGCTTAAGGTTGAATCGGCACAGTATAAAACATTTCCACCGCAGCCATCTAATAATTGTAAATGGGCATTGAAGCCGATGGTGCCAGCGACTTTGATATTAATATTTGATGTAGTGGCGGTAAATGTATACCAGAGGTCTTTCGCCACAGATCCTGTGTTTGCAGGGTTGCAGCTATCAGAAGGAAGTGATTGAGTAGCCAAGGCTGCATATCCAATGATGGGCTTAAAGGAAGTATCCACATTTAAAACCATGGCATTATTGCATTCATCATTCAGAAGCGCTTTGCCTCCATACACGCACATATCGTAAGTGCCTGTTTTTGTATTGCCATCGGTAAAGGTTCTCAAATAATAGGTTGCTCCGATGGTGATGCCGTGAAAACGATACAGATTTTGTTGCGCCAGTGCGATGCATCCCGGAGAGGTTCCTACGCAGCTGCTCTTATATAGGGTATAGCCAACTCCTGTAATTCCGTTGGATAGATTCTGAGATCTTACATTTACCACGGTATCAATTGCTGTAAAAGTGTACCAAACATCATCATCCGCAGAGGTGCTTGCACATACCGGAATGGGTATTGATTTTAATGCATCAATAGTACTTACTGTTGTATAGCTGCAATTACTGAAATTTGTTGCTTGCGTAATCTGAATGGCACCACTGCATTCATCATTTAGGGGTGCAGCTGGTGTATTATAGACACAGATGCTGAAAGTAGTGGTTGCTGGTATGCTATTGGCATATGGATAGACACGCACCATATATTTTTTGCCAATCTGTAGTCCCTTTGCCAATAATTTCTCGGTTTTTCCACCTCCCAAAACTTGGTCAGAACAATCGATTATGTTGCCTCCGCAACTATCGTAAAGGATGATTACGGCATCAAAAGAGGCTGAGCCTGCAACCTCTATGGTTTGTTTTACATTGGCAGCTGTGAAAGAATACCACAAATCATAGGCCGTAGGACTGGTAAAGCTGTTACATACACTTGCTTGAATAGAGGGCGTAGCATATTTTACATCACCACTTATTGGGCTACAGGTAACACCAACCGAAAGATGAATGGCAGCATTGCATTCATCATTAACAGGAGCGGGTGGTGTCAAATAGACACATATGCCGAAATTGCTATTATTTGCTGATGTTGCGCCATTATGGTATACCCTGATAAAATATTTTTTACCTGTAGATAGATTTTTTACAATTAATTTTTCTGTATTCGTGCTGTTTGCATCTGAGCAGTTTACAATATTTCCGCCGCATGCGTCATAAAGGAGTACTACAGGGTTGAAATTTCCTGACCCACTCACTTCTATACTGATATTGGCTGCTGAAGGTGTAAAGCTATACCACACATCGCTTGCTGTTTTGCTTTTGGAAGAACCACTACATGAATCCGCGGGTATTGATTCTGTTGCCCCTGCAAGTGTTCCTGAGGTAGGATTGCAGGATGCCCCAATCGTTAAATTTTTTGCACTACTGCAATCGTCGTTTGTCGGAGGGGTCGCTGCTCCTTTGAATACGCATAGGTCATAGGTTCCCATATTGCTTATGCCATTGGTAAAGGTCCTGAGGAAGTAAGTATTTCCGGGAATCAGATTTTTAAAAGTAAGTTCATTGTTTACGGCTAAAGAAGTACATTCTGTCGACTGTTTTCCTTTGCAAGAATCGCTATAGAGAACAAAGCCTACTCCTAGCAGGCCTGCTGAAAGATTTTGGGCTTTTGCCGTTATAGAAGAATCGTTGGCCACAAAAGTATACCATACATCATCATCAATTGAATTTGATGAGCAAGAGGGAACTGGTATGGATTTGGTTGCTGAGTTTGTATTTACGAGTGTATAGTTGCAATTGGCTCCGCTCGAGGAGGGGGTGATGGATATGGCTCCGTTACATTCATCATTCGACGGCGGTGCAGGCGGTGTGTAAATACAAATATCAAAAGTGGTGGTGGCAGGCTGTATGCTGCCGTAATGATATACTCTGACCGCATATTTTTTCCCCGGTATTAAACCTTTTGCTCTTACATTTTCAGTGTCTCCTTTGAGGGAGTGATCGGCGCAATCCAAAAGGTTACCACCACAGCTGTCATAGAGCAATACAACTGCATCAAATTCAGAAGAGCCAACTACTTTGATGTCTTGAAAGGAAACGGCAGCCACAAAAGAATACCAAACATCATTGGCCGTAGGGCTTGTGGATCCACTGCAGATAATAGGCGCAATGGAAGGTGTTGCAGCATAGGTATTGCCTGAAGTGGCGTTGCAAGTATTTGTTACTGTTAGTGGAATGGCATTCGCACAATTGTCATTGGCAGGTGGTGTAGGCCAACCAAAAAAGGTGCAGATGTCATAGGTGCCTTTTGCTGTTATACCGGTTGTAAATGTGCGCAGAAAATATTTTTTGCCTTTGATGAGCTGATGGAAAATCTGCAGGTTGTTGGTGGCCTGTGTAGTACATTCAACTGATTCTGTACCATTGCATGAGTCTGCATATAATACCACGCCAAGCCCTATAATACCGGCAGAAAAGTTCGAAGCTTTTACGGTAAATGCGGTATCATTGGCTGTAAAAGAATACCAAACATCATCATCAAAAGAGGTTCCGGAGCATGAAGGAGGCCTTGGTGATGGCGTTGCGGATGAAGTGATGACATGAATTGTGGAACAGGCAGATTCTTTCATTCCCGGAGAAATGGCTAAGGCATGGCTACAATCGTCGTTGGCAGGTGGGTTGTTTGGTGTGCTCACAGAAATGATGAAGTTGGTTGAGATGGGTAGTATTCCGCCCAAGTGGAATACGCTGATTAAATAGGTATTTCCAATAATCAAATTTTTCGCATATATATCTTCATATAATCCACCTCCAGAATTTTTATCCGCACATGAAATGATATTTCCACCGCAGCCATCATACAAGGTAATTACAGCATCAAAGTCGCTGGACTCGGTAATATGCACGATATGGTAGCTTGCTTTTGCTGTAAATGTATACCATACATCCAAGGCAGATGGACTGACATAGCCATCGCAGCTGTCGGCCGGAAAAGATTCTGTTGCCCCAATCACATTGCCAAGTGTTGGTATGCATGCTGAGTCAGGGACAAGATTGATAGCATCTGAACAAAAATCATTGAGAGGTGCATCTGGTATTCCCGCAAAGGCGCATAATTCGTAAGAGCCCGTTAAAACGGTTCCGGAAGTGAATGTTCTGAGATAGTATTTTTTTCCGATGATCAATTTATTAAAGCTCAATAGATTTCCGGATGCTCTGGAGCTGCATTCAGCAGAGGCTTGTCCACCGCACACATCGGCATATAAAACAAATCCAACTCCATTGAGGCCGTTGCTTAAATTTTGAGCGGCAAGCGTTACAGTGGTGTCATTGGCAGTAAAGGAATACCATACATCATCATCGGCATAAGTTCCTGTGCAAGGGTCAGCAGGTAGGGAAGGTGTTGCGGAAAATGTGCTTACAACAACCGGATTACATGCCGATTGGGTAATAGCCGGAATCAATGGAAGGGCTGCGTTGCACTCATCATTGGCAGGTGGTAGTGGTGTATGGTAAATGCAGATATCAAAAGTTGGCGTGGATGGAAGGGAAGACCCATAATGATAGACTCGGATATAATAGGTTTGTCCGGGAATGAGTCCACTGGTGTAAATATTTTCGCTTTTTCCGGCACCGCTATTGTCAGCGCATCCCAAATAATTTCCATTGCAACTGTCGAGGAGCTCAATCACCGCATCAAATGTGGAAGAGCCAAAGACGGAGATACTTTCATTTGCATTTCCGGCAACAAATTTGAACCATACATCAAAGGCGGTAGAGCTGGTGTATCCATTGCAAAAAATAGGCATGATGGATTGCGTGGCGCCACTAACCGTTCCGGAAATGGTATTGCAAGTATTGCCAACACTAAGTATGCTTGCATTGCTGCAATTATCATTGGCAGGAACCATGGTAAACTGTTCGTTATAGGGGTCTTTTTTTTGCAGACTTCCTTTTTGAGCATTTGCCGGATGGGTATAATGCATTGCAAGCAATGCAACAAAAAGGAGGCGGATCGTATGGATATAATTTTTCATTGAAGTTTTCCTAAACGTGTGGGTTTGCTGGTAACTATTAATTGTTTTCATAAAATGAATGAAATATACCTTCTTTAGCTTATAGGGTTTTACGAAAGTAATAATAATTTGCAAATCAAATTCCGCACGAGACAACCTTTTTTTGATAAAGTTGAAATCTTCTGCTAACTTGCATTCTCAGAGCGATTTTATAAATCGATTAAATTTAATAAAATATTACTAATGAGATATATAGGTTTGTTTTCCCAATCATTCTGATTATTATTCAAATGCAACTTTTTTATCATAAATATACAATTTTAGGGCTGATTTTCATACTGAAAATGCATTTTTCCTATGCTCAAAAAATTACTTTTAATAATCAGGTGGCTCCTATCATTTTTAAAAACTGCAGTAGCTGTCACCAAGATGGTGAAAGTGGTCTCTTTTCATTCATGAATTATAAAGAGGTTGCTTCAAGGGCAAAAATGATTAAAGAGGTGGTTAATTCAGGTTATATGCCCCCATGGAAGCAAGATCCTGAATATCGCCATTTTGAAAATGAAAGATTTCTTTCCACATCCGAAATCAAGATTATTAATGATTGGGTAGACAAAGGTGCAATAGAAGGCAGTGAAAAAATCGAGTATTCTGTTTTGAAAAGTTCAGCTAATTTGGGAAATCCAGATGGGCAAATTAAAATGAAAGTTCCCTTTCCCATAAAAGGAATTAATACAGATATTTTTGCTTGGGTTAAAATGCCTTATTCCTTCGAAAGTCCACTTGACTCTTTGGAAATTGAAGCAATTGAATTTGTTGCGGTGAACAAAAAACTGATGCATCATATCAGTTATGATGTGATTGGTTTAGATAAAGAAAGTGCGTTTAGCCGTCCCTATTTTATGCTGGAAAATGGGCCTTTGGGAAACCGAGATCCATATACGTATTTGGGTATAAAGGATAAACATCCAGCATTTATAAATGGGTGGCTTCCCGGTATGGGGACAACTATTTTTAATGGTGAAATGGGTGTTAAAATTCCAAAGACTGGGGTAATTCTGTTGAATATGGTTCATTATGCTGGAACGCCGATTAACGATATGGATAGTTCCTATTTTAATGTGTATTTCAAAAAACAAGCCATAAGTAGGCTTGTTAGCTATATGGCTTTAACCAGTGGTGCTAAAAATGCGGTTATTGAACCGCCTTTAATTATTCCTGCTGATTCCATAAAAACGTATAAATCCATATCTGTCATCCAATCGGATATTTCCCTGATGTACGTTTCTCCCCATATGCATCTTTTGGGGAAAAAGTATGTGGCTTATGTCATCGATCTCACTGGTGATACCATTCCTCTTATCCGCATCAATACATGGGATTTTAATTGGCAGCAGGTTTGTAAGTTAAATCCCATGATTCATATCAAAAAAGGTTCGCAAATCATTGTTGAAGGAACCTATGACAATACGGCCCAAAATCCAAGAAATCCTTTTCATCCTCCTCAAACGATATATTCTGAAAAGGGAATGAAAACAACCGATGAAATGCTTGGTTTGGGGATTCATTATGTGAATTACAGAAAAGGGGATGAAAAATTACAAATCAAATAATTCCAAATAAACAAAACTATATTTATGAAATTATATTCAATTGAAACCGGTCACTTTAAGCTTGATGGTGGTGCCATGTTTGGCGTGGTTCCCAAATCCATTTGGCAAAAAACAAATCCGGCTGATGAAAACAATCTATGCGATTGGGCCATGCGATGTTTGCTGATCGAAGATGGTAATAGACTCATCCTTATCGACAATGGTTTGGGAAATAAACAGAGCGAAAAGTTTTTCAGCCATTATCATTTACATGGGGAGGATACCCTCCTCAAATCTTTGTCAAATCTTGGTTTTTCCCCTGATGACATCACCGATATGTTTATGACCCATCTGCATTTTGACCATTGTGGTGGCGGGGTCGAATGGAATAAAGATAAAACTGGATATGTACCTACATTTAAGAATGCCACGTATTGGTCTAGCGAGAGCCATTGGGATTGGGCCGTAAACCCCAATCCAAGGGAAAAAGCTTCGTTTTTAAAGGAAAATATTATGCCCTTTAGCGATTCCGGACAACTGCAATTTTTTAAGGAGCATGAGGAATTGATTCCTGGTTTTCAAGTATTTTTTGTGAATGGACATACTGAAGGGATGATGATTCCCATGATACGGTATAAAAATCAAACCATTGTATACATGGCGGATTTGCTGCCATCCGTGGGGCATATTCCCCTTTCCTATGTGATGGGATATGATACCCGTCCGCTTATTACCCTTCAGGAGAAGTCGGATTTTTTGCAAAAAGCGGCTGCTGAAAATTTTATCCTATTTCTCGAGCATGATCCTATTCATGAGTGTTGTAATATAATTGCAGGTGAAAAAGGGGTGAAGCTGAATCAGGTATTTCAGTTGGAAGATATTTAATGCTGATCGTTTTAATATTCCTGTATAAACGGCCCTGAAAGAGATACCGCATGATAGGAAAGCTTTAGTGTCTCGCATTCTTTTATCCATTTCTTGGTTTTATACAATGAATTGCTTGGGTCAATAATAATTTTCTGACAGTCAAATTGATTTCTAACGGCTTCAATTTTACAATTGATATTTCCAGATATGATAACAAAATCGACATGAATTTTTTTTAAATTTTTATTTTTGAGGATTTTTTTGTCGTTTAAAAGATACATGTGTTTGTTGATAAAGGAAATAAATTGTTTGTTAATTTGAAAGCCTGCCTGGGTTTCTGTTGTGCTGTTGATTTGGGTATGGGGAAGTAAGGGTATAATTTTTAGTTTTTGAATATTCATCATTTGATGCGCTGGTTCAATGTATCTTTCCTTTTTTTCAAGGTTATTGATGATGCTGGAATCTCCAATAAATATACTTTCTTCTCCTGAAATAAAATCTATAGCCGTTGTTTTTCTGATGTTATATACAATCAATTTTTTTTGATGTACGGATAAATACCTTGCATAGGTATTTGATGCAAAAAGACAACATATAGAGAATATTGAGAGCATTAAATACATGGGTTTGCGTTTTTGTGAATACCAGAAAATACATAGAATCAATGCATAGATCAGAATGGTTTCTTTGATATCGATGGAGAAGCCTCCGGTCACCGATGCCGGCAGTTTTTCGGTAATCACCACCGTTGAATTTAATAGACTTACAAGGGAACAACACAGCTTGCCTGCATATACCGAAATGGTTTGCATGGGTGATATAACAAGCAGCGCTAAGCATGCGTACATAACTACCGTAGCCAATGGTATCACAAGCATATTGGCAATAATAAAATAATTTGGAAATTGCTTGAAATAATAAAGTCCTAATGGAAAGGTGCTTAATTGAGCTGCTAGTGAGACGGCTGTTAATTTCCAAATTTTATCAGCATATTTATTTTTGAATTCAAGCCATTCGTAAATCCAATCCTGGAAAATAACAATGCCTGCAACAGCTAAGAACGACAATTGAAAACCGATTGATAATAGCATCAATGGATCTGATAAAATTAACAAGAAGGCGGATGCCAATAAAATATTAAGGGTGTTGGATTCTCTATTTAGTGTTTTGCCTATAATAACCAAGGTCAGCATCAATGCTGCCCTCAATACAGCTGGTGATAATCCGGTTAGTAAGGCATAAAACCATAAAAATGAAATTAATAAAATTGATTTGCCTATCCGCATCCATTTGTTTTTCTCCATAAAAAATAAAAGATATGCAATCAAGACATAGATAATTCCAACATGCATTCCTGATACCGAAAGCACATGCATCACACCGGCTACTGAATATGCCTTTCTTAGGTTGCTATCTATTTCATCAGTATATCCAATAAGTAGGGCAGAGGCCACGGCTACCTCTTCTTTTTTAATGATATATTTTCGGAATACACCGATCAGTTGTGCCCTTAAATGATAGGCATAGATAGACAGTGCATTTCCTTTATTTTCATTGAGTTTTATCCATGAACCTTTTGACAGATACGCCTGTCGATAAATGTTTTTATAAAGTAGATAATTTGAAAAATTAGCTTCTCCGGGATTGGGAAAGCTTTTGATTTCTTTAAATTCATTGGCAATGATTAGGCAATCGCCATATTTTAAATTATTGGATATGCTGTCAGATTCAATTTTTAGAAGGGCTTTGCCTGTGGTCTTTATCCATTTCTGATTGGTGAAAAGACCTTGAATTTCAATAGTGGTTTTTATGTATTCTTCTTTTTGCGATGGGGGTTCTAAAATACAAATA
>Ga0114970_10000806_pt1 | contig 23761 bp, 26 predicted proteins | sample M_140205_XF_Meta_FD_87030 | JGI IMG/M metagenome (GOLD analysis project Ga0114970, IMG submission 87030) | Freshwater microbial communities from Lake Montjoie, Canada to study carbon cycling - M_140205_XF_MetaG | ecosystem: Environmental > Aquatic > Freshwater > Lake | place: Lake Montjoie...
ATTCCATGGTAATTTAAATTCCAACGCTCTCCCCATTAAACACTTTCATACTCACACGTTGCATCCATCACGGCACCGCCAGACCCGCAAAAATCTTCTCAATAATTCGTTCACTCGTCATCTCTTCCGCCTCCGCCTCGTAACTCACAATGATCCGGTGCCGCAACACATCCGTCCCCACATTCTTCACGTCCTGCGGCGTCACATAGCCTCGACCCGCAATAAACGCCGACGCCCGCGCCGCTAAGGTCAAAGCAATCGTCGCCCGTGGCGACGCCCCATAACGAATCATCCCCTCCAATTTCAATCGGTAACTCGCCGGCTCCCGCGTCGCAAAAACCACGTCCACAATGTAATCCTTCACCCGATCATCCACATAAATCCCGTTCACCACCTCCCGCGCCCGCAAAATATCCCCAGGCTCCGTCACTGCTTCCACTTGCAAATTTGGGGCGCTCGTCGCCATCAAATCCAAAATCTTTCGCTCCTCCGCCTTACTCGGATATCCCACCCGCAACTTCAACATGAACCGGTCCAACTGGGCCTCCGGTAACTGATACGTCCCCTCCTGCTCCAACGGGTTCTGCGTCGCCAAAACTAAAAAAGGATCCGCCAACGGATAGGTCGTATCCCCAATCGTCACCTGCCGCTCTTGCATCGCTTCCAAAAGCGCACTCTGCACCTTCGCCGGCGCCCGGTTAATCTCATCCGCTAAAATCAAATTCGAAAACAAGGGTCCCCTCTTCGTCGTAAATTCCCCCGTCCGCGGATTGTAAATCAAGGTCCCAATCAAATCCGCAGGCAACAAATCCGGAGTAAACTGAATCCGCTGAAACCCCGTGCGAATACAACTCGCTAATGTCTTCACCGCGAGCGTCTTCGCCAAACCAGGCACCCCTTCCAAAAGGATGTGCCCGTTGGTCAGCAACCCCGTCAGGAGCCCGTCAACAAGGTATTTCTGCCCAATCAAGACTCGGGCAATCTCCGCCTGCAATGGCTTAATCCATTGACTGGCAATTTTTACTTCTTCGGTAATTTCCTGCGTGGTGGACATGGCTGGGCATCAGACCGCCTCAAGGAAGTTTTGTTCAAGCTCCGATTTGCTTTTACTCTTTTTTTCCTCTCCATTCTCTTCCACTCCAATCAATCGCACTTTTACCGTGAACATTTCCCTCGCTTCCTCTGTTACACTCTCCCTTTGTATTTCATCAGTGCCACGCTGAATTTTCTCCACCCATCGCCACCGCCCTCTATTCCACCTATGCAAACTCCAAACACCAACCCCGAACAGGAAGCCGATGTCGCCGCTATCGATGAACTCCGCGAACTCAATGGCCGGATCCGTGCCGAACTCGGGAAAATTATCGTCGGCCAACACACGGTCATCGAACAACTCCTCACCTGCATCTTCGCCCGCGGTCACGCCCTCCTCATGGGCGTCCCAGGCCTCGCCAAAACCCTCCTCGTTCACTCCCTCGCCGACCTGATGTCCCTCAACTTCAATCGCGTCCAGTTCACCCCAGATCTCATGCCCAGTGACATCACCGGCACGGAAATCCTCCAAGAAACCGATCAGCCAGGTCGCCGCGCTTTCGAATTCGTCAAAGGCCCCATCTTCGCCAATATCGTTCTCGCCGACGAAATTAACCGCACCCCACCCAAAACCCAAGCCGCTCTCCTCCAAGCCATGCAGGAGCAAAAGGTCAACGCCGGTAAACATAGCTTCACCCTCGAAAAACCTTTCTTCGTCCTCGCTACCCAAAATCCCATCGAACAGGAAGGCACCTACCCACTCCCAGAAGCCCAACTCGATCGCTTCATGTTCCTCATCAATGTCGGCTACCCCACCGCCGAAGAAGAACTCCAAATCGCCAAATCCACCACTGGTGGCGCCATGCCCGTCCTCGAGAAAATTCTCCACGCCGCCGATATCCTTCGCTTCCAAGAAGTCGTCCGACGCGTCCCCGTCCCCGAACACGTCTACGAACATATCGTCAAACTCGTCCGCAAATGCCGACCCGCTGGCGAGGAAGCCCCAGACTGGATCAAAAAATGGGTGATGTGGGGCCCCGGCCCTCGCGCCGTCCAATACCTCGTCCTCGGCGCCAAAGCCCGCGCCGTTCTCCAAGGAAGCTATCTCGCTCGCCTCGAAGATGTTCACGCCGTCGCCGAACCCGTTCTCGCTCACCGCATTCTCGTCAACTTCCACGCCGAAAGCGAAGGCATCTCCAGCGTGGAAGTCATCCGCAGGATGATCAAGGAAACCGTCCAATGATCCTCTCATCCCCACAAAAATCTTCCCCCAGCTCCTAAGCCCGTGAGCGAACCCGACTTCCTCGATCATCGGGCCATTGCGCGCCTCTCCAAGCTGATGCTCCATGTCCGCAACCCCATGCTCGGCAACATCAACGGCCAACACCGCTCCGCTACCCGCGGCGCCTCCGTCGAATTCGCCGAATATCGGAAGTATGCCCCAGGCGATGACATCAAACACCTCGACTGGCGCGTCTTCGGTCGCACCGATAAGTTCTTCATCCGCGAGTTCGAAGCCGATACCAATCTCCGCTGCTATCTCGTCGTCGATACCTCCGCCTCGATGAAGTTCTCCAGTAACCCAGCCACCGGCTCCCGCTTCGATTACGCCCGACGCCTCGCGGGCACGATCGCCCATCTCCTTGTCCACCAAGGTGATGCCGTCGGCCTCACTTGCTTCGCCGAAAAAGCCGTCGATCTCCCCCCTCGACGCACCCCATCCCACTTGCGCCAACTCCAACGTCGCCTCGCCGATATCCAACCCGCTGGCGAATCCCAAATCGTCCAAACTCTCCACGACTTCGCCGAACGCATCCGCCAACGCGCTCTCGTCATCATCATCAGTGATCTCTTCACCGATGTCCCCCCCCTCCTCGATGCCCTCAAACATCTCCACTTCTATAAACACGATGTGGCCGTCTTTCACCTCCTCGACCCCCAAGAGTTCTCTTTCGATTTCACTCGGCCCACTCGCTTCGTCGACCTCGAAACCGGGGCCGATCTCATCACCGATCCCGCCATCATTCGCGACCCCTACCTCGCCGCCCTCCAATCCTATCTCGCCGATCTCCAACACGGCTGCCGCCAGTTCCAAGTCGATTATCATTTCACCCAAATCAACCAACCCTTCGACGCCGTTCTCACCCAGTTCATGCTCCAACGCCTCCGCATCGCCAAGAAAGGCGGCCGATGACCCTTCCACCCCCACGATTCAATAACCAAGTCGTTCGCCAACCCGACCGTTCTCTTTAAATCAATGGCTTTTCTTCAACCATGGATGCTTTGGGCCCTCCCCGCCGTCCTCCTCCCCGTGGTCATCCATCTCCTCAATCGCTTGCGCTATAAGACGGTCCCTTGGGCCGCCATGCCCTTCCTCCGCAAAGCCAATCGCGCCGCCACCAGACGCGCCAAAATCCGCCAATACCTCATCCTCGCTTCGAGGATGCTCGCCATCCTCTTCCTCATCTGGGCCCTCTCCAGACCCCTCACCGGCGGCTGGCTCGGTGCCGCCGCCTCCGGTGCCCCAGAAACCATCCTCATCCTCCTCGATCGCTCCGCCAGCATGGAAGCCCACCCCCAAGCTTCCCCAGAATCCAAACGCTCCCACGCCCTCTCCCTCCTCACCCAAGCCGCCTCCCAAAACCCCGGAAGCCACTTCGCCCTCATCGAAAATGTCCTCCGCCAACCCCTCGAACTCCCCAGCGCTTCCTCGCTCTCATCCCTCCAATTTACCGCCCCCACCGATACCGCCGCCGATCTCCCCGCCATGCTCCGCTCCGCCCTCGATTACCTCGTCAAAAATAAACCGGGCAACGCCGAAATCTGGATCGCCAGTGACCTCCAAACCTCCAACTGGCGACCCGATAGCCCAGAATGGCAAGACGTCGTCGACCGCTTCACCGGCCTCCCCCAACAAATCAAATTCCGCGTCCTCGATCTCTCCTCCACCTCCACCCAAAATCTCTCCGTCGCCGTCCAATCCGCCGATCTCCGCCTCCGCCCCACCAAAAATCGCCAAGGCCAACTCCACCTCGCCCTCGAAGTCAAAACCCCCGCCGATCGCCAAGGCATCCTCCCCATCCTCATCACCCGCGATGGCACCAAAACCCAAGTCGATCTCACTCTCTCCTCCACCACCCAACGCCAATCCCTCCAATTCGATCTCCCAAAACTCGAGTCAGGTTGGGGAAAGGTCGAACTCCCCGCCGACGATTCTCTCACCGATCACTCCGCTTACTTTGCCTACGCCCCACCTCCCACCCTCCACACAGTGATCGTCGGCGATTCCCTTGCCGCCCAACGACTTCTCTTCGCCGCCGCTCCCGACAAAACCCGCCCCGATCGCACCGCCATCCTCCTCCCACCGAACCGCGCAGATTCCATCGCTTGGGCCAATACTTCCCTGATCATCTGGACCGCCTCCACCCCCACTGCCCCCGTCGAAAAATCCCTGAAGTCCTGGGTGGAATCAGGAGGCGTTCTCCTCTGCTTCCCCCCCAGCGACTCCTCCACCCAAGGTCCCCTCGGCCTCGCTTGGTCCAAAATCGAAGCCTCCACCCAAGACACCCCCTTCCGCGTCGGCACTTGGGACGACCTCGATGGACCACTCGCCCACACCGAAAGTGGCCCCCCTCTCCCCCTCCCCAAATTGGAAATCCCTCGCCGCCAAATTCCCACCACCGATTCCTCCCACTCCGTGGCCACTTTCTCCGATGGCCCACCTTTCCTCCTCACCCGCAAACTCGGCACCGGCCTCCTCGCCGCCTTCGCCACTCTCCCAGATCCCCAATGGAGTAACCTCGCCGATGGCTTCGTTCTCCTCCCCGCAGTCCAACGCCTCATCTCCCTCGGCGGTCAACGCCTCTCCCCTCCAAACCTCGCCGTCGCTGGCGAATGGCAACCCCCAGATCCTCTAGAATCTTGGACCGCTCTCGGCGAATCCTCCCCCCACGATTGGCGATGGAACGCCGGCGTCTACCAGTCCGGCTCCCAACGCCTCGCCCTCAATCGACCCGCCATCGAAGATCTCCCCGAAAAACTCGATCCCACCTCCCTCCCCACTCTCTTCCATGACTTAAATCTCACCGTCATGACCAACGCTCTCAACATCAAAGCCGATAGCCTCCAAAGCGAAATCTGGACGGCCATGATCCTCGTCACCATGCTCTTCATGTGCGCAGAAATGGCCCTCGCCACCAGCAAAGCCGTCACCTCCCCCGCCACGCCACCACCACCTCAAACCACCCGCGCATCCTCATGATCCGCTTCCCCAACCCATGATCGGGAACTGGCAATTCAATCTCTCCCCGTGGGTCGTCGCCGCCTCCGCCACCTTCGCCCTCGCCTCCCTCTGGTTCTTCTTCCGGAGCCTCCACCGCGAAGGCCATAGCCCAAAACGCTTCGCCCTCCACTCCCTCCGCTTCCTCGCCGCCCTCCTCGTCTCCCTCACCCTCCTCCGACCCGAACGCGTCCTCATCAAAAAACGCTCGGAACGCCCCCGCGTCGTCGTCCTCTACGATGCCTCAGGAAGCATGGAAACCAAAGACGTCGTCGCCCCCGAAAAACAAATGATCTCTCGCGCTGCCTGGATCAAATCCCAGCTCGATGCCCAAGCCTTCCTCCCCCTCGAAAAACAATACGAAGTCAGTATCGAACCCTTCGCAAATCCTCCCAAAAATCCCCCAAACTCTAATCTCGAAACCGAGGTCGGCTCCGATCTCAATGCCCCACTCGATCGCCTCCTCAAACAATACGGCGATCTCCGCGCCGTGGTTCTCCTCTCCGACGGCGATCGCAATCTCGGCCCCTCCCCCGTCACCCCAGCCACCGCTCTCGCCCAACGCGATATCCCCATCTTCACCGTCGGCGTCGGCAGCGAAAATTATCTCCCCGATCTCGAACTCCAATCCGTCGTCGCCCCCACCTACGGCCTGATCAACGAACGCATCAGCGTCCTCTTCACCATCCAAAATCATCTCCCCCGCGAAGTCAAAACCACCGTCACCCTCAACGGCCCAGGCGATGTCAAAGGCTCGAAAATCGTCACCCTCCCCCCGATGAGCCAAGTCCAAGATTCCCTCATCTTTACCCCCATCACCCAAGGCGAAGGCGATTACACCGTCCGCTTCCCCGTCGAACCCGATGAAGTTTCCTCCACCAATAATCAACAAACTTTTCACCTCGCCGTTCGCAAAGAAACCCTCAAAGTCTTAGTCGTCGATTCCCAACCCCGTTGGGAATTCCGTTACCTCCGCAACGCCCTCCTCCGCGACCCCGGCGTCTCCCTCAATACGGTCCTCTATCACCCCTCCATCGGCCTCGGCGAAGGCGAAGGTTACCTCAAAGAATTTCCCTCCAAACGCGAGGATCTCCAAGGCTACGATGTCATCTTCCTCGGCGATGTCGGCGTCGGCCCCGAAATGCTCACCACCGAAAATGCCCAAATGATCAAGGGCCTCGTCGAACAACAGGCCAGCGGCCTCGTCCTCCTCCCCGGCCCCCTCGGCCGCCAAAAATCCCTCGCCACTTCCCCCCTCGCCGATCTCTTGCCCGTCGAAACCGATTACTCCAAAGGCTCCGGCTTCGCCAGCGGCGCCGAAGCCCGCCTCGACCTCACCGCCCGCGGACGCGACCACTGGCTGACCATGCTCTCCACCGACCCCACCGCCAACCAATCCGTCTGGCGCACCCTCCCCGGCTTCTATTGGTATGCCCCAGTCGTCAAAGCCAAACCAGGCGCCGAAGTCCTCGCCGTTCACGAAGCCGCCCGTTCCGCCACCGGCCGACTCCCCCTCCTCGTCACCCGCTCCGCTGGCAATGGCAAGGTCCTCTATATGGGCACCGATTCCGCTTGGCGCTGGCGCCGCGGCGTCGAAGACACCTACCACTATCGCTTCTGGGGCCAAGTCGTCCGCTGGATGGCTCACCAACGCCACCTCTCCCAAGACGAAGGCGTCCGCTTCTTCTACTCCCCAGAAACCCCCAAACGTGGCGACAAAGTCCGCCTCAATGCCACGGTCCTCGGACCCCTCGGAATCCCCATCAGCGAAGGCAAGGTCTCCGTCACCCTCACCGCCCCCAGCGGCTCCCAAGAAACCATCGAGCTCTCCACCGAAAATGACGAGTGGGCCATGCACGCTGGCCAATTCACCCCACGCGAAGGCGGCACTTACTCCGTCGATGTCCAATGCCCCTCCGCCTCCCGTCACCTCAAAACCCAAATCATCGTCACCGTCCCAACCCTCGAAAAAATCGGCCTCCCCGCCAAACTCGATCTCCTCCGCGAACTCTCCACCCTCACCGCCGGTAAATTCGCCACCCCAGAGGAACTCCCCCAAGTCATCTCCAATCTCCACCTCCTCCCCGAACGCAAACCCGAAGAACAACGCTTCCGCCTCTGGTGCGACCCCTGGTGGTGCTCCGCCCTCCTCACCATCCTCACCCTCTACTGGATCGGTAGAAAGGCCGCGGGCTTAATCTGATCCTCCCCCAAATGAAAAGTTTCGCTCACTCCACTTCTCGCTAAACTTCTCCCAACATGAATCCGATCACGCTACCAGATTCGCTCCTCCTCCAGCTCCGCAATTTCGAATCCCGACTCCGTCAACTCGAATCCCGCGCCGCCATCGCCGGTGGCCTCGTCGGCCTCCTCACCACTTTCCTCCTCCTCTTCGTCTTCGATCGCTTCGGCGATACCCCCCGCTGGGCCCGCTCCATCCTCACTCTGACCAGCGCCGCCCTCGCCGCTTGGCTCACCAAAGGCTGGGCGCACGATTGGCTCTGGTATCGACGCGGCCCCGCCGAACTCGGGAAAATCCTCCAGTCCCATTTCAAATCCCTCGGCGATCGACTCCAAGGCGTCATCGAACTCGCCGATACCCCCCATCTCCCACCCCATATCTCCCCAGCCCTCATGCGCGCCGCCATCCGCCAAGTCGCCGACGAATCCACTCACTTTAACTTCGCCGAAGCCGTACCCACCCGCCCCGCCAGACGATGGTCCCTCGCCGCCATCATCCTCCTCTCCCTCGCCGCCGCCCCCTTCGTCTTCACCCCACTCGCCGCCACTAACGCTCTCTCCCGCTGGCTCTTCCCTTGGAAATCCATCGAACGCTACACCTTCGCCTCTCTCGATGATCTCCCCAACGAACTCATCGTCCCACACGGCGAACCCTTCGAAGTCGCTTGCGGCCTCAAAGAAAATTCCGCCTGGATTCCCCAAACCGCCACCGCTCGCCTGAACTCCGCCTCCCCCACCTCCGCCTCCCTCGACGACCATCACCGCGCCATCTTTCGCATCCAAGGCCAAACCCGTAACGGCCAACTCTCCCTCCGCATCGGCGACGCCTCCCACGAAATCACCGTCCGCCCCCTCTATCGCCCCGAACTCAAAGAACTCGCCGCCCAAATCACTCTCCCAGATTATCTCGGCTATCCCCCTGCCCACCAAGTGATTCAAGGAAGCAAAGCCGAGTTTCTCGAAGGCAGCAGTATCCGCTTCTCCGGCAAAACTAGCCGCCATCTCCAATACGCCGCCATGAAAAGCGGCGACATCGATCCCCCCGCCGATCTCCTCGACGATTCCTTCCTCACCCCACTCAAACCCCTCGCCGAAATCCTCGGCAACGCCACGTTCCGCTGGACCGATCAACACGGCCTCGAACCCACTCAACCTTACACCGTCAAAGTCTCCGCCACCAAAGACGCCGAACCCCGCATCGATTTGCTCGGCCTCGATCAAAGCATCGCCATTCTCCCCACCGAAGTCCTTAAACTCCAATTCAATGCCACCGATGACTTCGGCCTCCAATCCACTTGGCTCGCTTGGTCCGTTCGCCCCAACGGCGAAAAAACCGAGACGGTCAGCAAAGGCGAAATCGATCGCACCCCAGGAAGCCAAAAAACCAAAACTCTCTCCAAAAATACCGATTTCTCCCCAGCTTGGCAAAATATCCCCGAAGACAGCGTGGTCGAAATCGCCGCTTACGCCGCCGATTATCTCCCCAATCGCAAAGCCTCCGAATCCTCCAAACACACCATCTACGTTCTCAGCCTCGCCAAACACGCCGAAAATATTCGCGAACGCATGGACGAAACCCTCAAACAACTCGAAGACCGGATTCGCGACGAAGAACGCCAACTCGAAGAAAGTAAAAATCTCGCCGAAACCAAACCCGATCCCGCCAACGAAAAAGCCGCCGAAAAAGCGGCCGAAGATGCCAAACGCGCCGAAGCCAACGAACGCGCCAACCAAGCCGCTACCCAAAAACTCACCGAAGAAATGGCGGCCGTCATGAAGGACGCCCTCCGCAATAAAGAAATCCCCGAAAGCACTCTCGCCGAATGGCAAAAGGTCAAAGATGCCCTCGAAAAAAAGGCCGCTCCTCCCATGGATAAAGCCGCCAATGCCCTCGCTCAAGCCGCTCAAAAACCGGCCGATCTCCAGGAGAAAGCCACCGAAGCCGAAAAAAATCAGGAGGAAGCCCTCGCCGCCCTCAAAGAGGCCGCCAAACAGATGAACAAGGAAAACGAAAATCTCTACACCAGAAACTTTTTTAATCGCATGCGCGCCGCCGCCACCGCCGAAATGAAAATCGCCGAGGGCATCAAATCCATCGCTAAAGCCACCCTCGGTCTTCGCTCCGACGAAAATAGCCAAGCCCACCAACTCGAATTTAAACACGCCGCTTCCCGCCAAGAACTCACCACCAAAGACGTCGAAGGCATCGCCAACGATATGGAAGCCTTCGTCAAACGCGTCCCCAACGAAAAATATCAGGCCGTCCAAAAATCCATGGAGGAAAAAAAGGTCGTCAACGAACTCCACAACCTCGCAGAAATCGTCCGCTCCAATCTCGGCCTCAAATCCATCAGCAAAGCCATCTTCTGGAGCAAACAACTCAACGAATGGGCCTCCCAACTCCAAAAAGAAAAACCCCCCAGCAAAGGCGAAGGCGAACCCCAAGAATCCGATCCCGAGATGATGGAACTCGTCGTCGCCATGGTTCGCGCCGCCCAAACCCAAGACAATATCCGCGAACAAACCGATCTCCTCGAAGCCCGCAAAGACGCCTCCACCCAACACCCCGCGGATTCCAAAAAACTCGCCAACCAAGAAAGCGACCTCAGCGATACCCTCGGCATCCTCCGCGAAAAAACCAAGTTCGCCGAAGTCAAACCCCTCCTCGAAAAGGTCGAGTTCCTCATCGATGAAGCCGCCAGTAATCTCCGCCAAGCCAAAACCGATCCCACGGTCACCGCCATCCAATCCACGGTCATCGAACTCCTCGTCCCCCCAGACGATAAAAGCAAAGACGATCCCTCCCAGTCCAAACCCTCCTCCAAAATGGCCGAAATGATCCAAAAGGTCGCCGCCCAAGTCACCAAATCAAAAAGCCCCGGCAAAAATAATCAACACGAGGCCTCCTCCTTCACCGGAAAGTCCACCGAGGGCGTCCTCGGCCAAGATAAAACCGGCACCCGCCAAGTCGAGAAAGGCTCCGGCGCCACCGATGCCGGCTCCTGGCCCGAGGAGTTTCGCGACCAACTCCAATCCTATTTCCAACAACTCGACGGCTCCAAGTAATCCCCAATGCACTTCCTCACTCGATCCGTTCTTCGCCTCGTCGCCCTCACCTCCCTCCTCCACGCCTCCCTCCACGCCCAAGACTCCACCGTCTACCGAGGCACCCAAGTCTCCCCAGAAGTCGAACGCATCTACTCCCGAGGCTTGCAATTCCTCGCCAAAGCCCAGTCCGCAGAAGGCACTTTCCCCGGAAATTATGGCCAAGAACCCGCCACCGCTGCCCTCGCCATCCTCGCCATGTTCGCCCACGGCGATGACCCCAATCACGGCCCCTACTCCAAGGTCATCAAACGCTCGCTCGATTTCCTCCTCAAAAGCGCCGACGAAAAAACCGGCTACATCGGCAACTCCATGTATAATCATGGCTTCTCTTCCCTCGCCCTCGCCGAAGCCTACGGCGCCGTCCAAGACGATCGCATCGCCCCAGCCCTCCAAAAAGCCATCAATCTCATCCTCTCCTCCCAAGAAAAAAATCGCTTCAAAGCCTGGCGCTACACCCCAGAAGCCCAAGACGCCGATTCCACCGTCAGCGGCGCCTGCTTCGTCGCCCTCATCGCCGCTCGCAACGCCGGCCTCCGCGTCCCCGATAAAGCCATCGAAGGAGCCCTGAAATTCTACTCCGATTGCCAAGTCCCAGGCGGAGGCGCCATCGGCTATGTCCCCGGCTCCGGCGGTAACGGAAACTCCACCACCGCCATCGGCGTCACCGCCTACGCTTACGCCCGCAAAAAAGAACTCCCCACTTACGTCCGGGGCTTCAAAGCCCTCAAAGACGGCGACGAACGCCCCGGCGGTAGCTACCCCTTCTACTACGAATATTACGCCGCTCAGGCCTTCTTCCAAAGCGATGTCCAACTCTGGGAAAAGTGGAACGCCAAACGCGTCAAAGAACTCGCCTCTCTCCAAAATGAGGACGGTAGCTGGGACGGCGGTCTCGGCTCCGGTATCTCCACCAGCCTCGGCCTCCTCTCCATCGCCCTCAATTATCGCTACCTTCCCATCTACGAACGATGATCACCCTCTCCAAGTTCGCCCTCACCCTCACCCTCGCCATCCTCCCTTTCAACACCCAAGCCCCAGCCCACGCCCCAGCCCAAGCCCCAGCCCAGGCCCAAATCCAACTCCAAATCCAAGCCGGCGGCGGCGTCATTCGTGGCGGTCCCGTGGTCATCCAAGGCGGTAACGGCTTGATCATCAATCGCCCCACTACCAATCCCTCCACCCAAAACGAACTCGGCCAACTCCTCGACTTCGCCGACGGCGGAAGCCTCCACGGCTCCCTCCAAAAACTCGATGCCTCCAAAGAGGAACTCCTCTGGACCACCCCAGATGCCTCCGCATCTCTCGCTTTCCCCATCAGCCAAATCCTCCGCTGGACCTCTCCCACCCCTGAAAAAGCCGAGGTCAAAGCCCGCGCCACCATCAAACTCATCGGCAACGATTGGCTCGCCGCCGACCTCGTCGATCTCACCAACGATCAACTCCACCTCAAACTCCCCGACGGCTCACCCATCACCATCGACCGCTCCCACGTCGAATGGATTTACTTCGCCAAAAATACCGCCACCGAAACCTACGAAGGCCCCCAATCCACCTCCGGCTGGGCCTCCGATAGCAGCTGGACCTACCGCGACGGCGCCCTCCGCTCCTCCCAATCCACGACCATCGGACGGATGTTCGATACCCTTCCCGATCTCACCGAATACCGCGTCGATATCGATCACACCGGCGGCAGTCGCGCCTACCAAATCCTCCTCCATGGACTCGAACCCTCCGTCCGGGGCTACGGCGTCGGCATGGTTCGCCTCAATATCAATGACTCCCAACTCCTCTTCTGGACCCAAAACTCCTCGGGCGCCAAACAAGAACAAGTCGATCTCAGTAAACTCGTCCCCGCTCTCGCCAAAGCCTCCGACCAATCCCCCAAACCCAAAAACCAAAAACTCCAGTGGCAAATCTTTGAAGACCGCCCCGCCGGTCGCCTAGTTATCCTCATCAATGGCCGGAAAGTCGGCGAATGGTCCACCCCCAAAGCCAACCCCGGCGAAAATCGCGGAAGCCTCACTTTCCAACCCCTAAACTGGAGCGAACCCGCCGAATTCTCCCTCTCCAATATCCGCGTCAGCCCTTGGGATGGCTTCGTTCCCGTCGATGACGCCATCCCCAATGTCCGCCCTCGCAATGACCAAGTCATCCTCGCCGACGGCGACCGCGAAGCCGGTCGCGTCTCCCAAATCACCGCCGACACCATCCACCTCGGCCCCACTTCCTTCCCCCGCGAAAAAGTCTCCCTCCTCCGCTTCGCTCCCCATCCCAACCCAACCGCTCCACCACCCACCATCGCTCGCGTCCGCCTCACCCATCGCGGCGAACTCACCGCCTCCTCCCTCAGCCTCGATTCCGGTAAGGTCCACATCCATACCCACTTCGCGGGCGATTTCATCCTCCCACTCACCGCCTTTCGCTCGATCGACTTCCCCCAAATCATCCCCGCCAATCCCCAACCCCTCGATCTCCTCCTCTTTAAAAATGGCGACCAACTCCGCGGCCTCCTCGGCTCCGCTCCCTCCAGCAAATCCATCCGCTGGCAAACCTCCGCCACCGCCACCCCAGTCGACCTCGATGTCACAAAACTCCTCGGCGTTTCCCTCACCCAACGCCCCCACCCGCCCTCCCCCAAAATCGGCCTCCTCGCCCGCTGCAAAAATGGCGATCTCCTCACCGGCGATCTCCTCTCCTTCGAAAAGGATCGCCTCACCATCGCCAATAACTCCGCCGGTCCCATCTCCCTTCACCGAAAAGACTTAGGCTCAGTTTACTTCGCCAACGATGGCCAACTCCCCGTCCTCGATGGCTCCTCCGAACACCTTCTCTGGGAACAAGGTCTCGATCTCAACCAAGGCAACCAACAGGGCCTCCGCCCCAAAAACCCCAACCGCCCATCCACCCAAGCCGGCCTCTGGTCTTACTTCGACGGCAAGTATTCCGTCAGTCGCCTCGCCTCCAAATCCCGCGCCTTCAATAACGGCCAATTCAACTTAGGTCGACGCTTCGACGCCATGCCTCCCAAGGTCGAATTTAGTTTCACTCTCACCGGCCAATCCCGCCAACTCTTCTTCTCCAGTCAGCTCTTTTCTGAACCCAATCGCCCAGGCTACATGCTCCAACTCCACCCCGGTGGCCTTTTCATCTACGATACCGGTTCCCAAGGCAAACAAGGCAACCCCCAACAACTCCAAGTTCAGTTCGGAGATAAGGTCAAAGCCGATGCCACCAGCTACCGCATCCGCATCTTAGCCGATCGCCCCTCCGGTCGACTCATCATCCTCGTCGATGATGTCCTCCTCGCCAACTTCGGCCCCAAACCAGGCGCTGCCCCCCGCAATCTCGGCACCGGTCTCTGCCTCACCCCCCAGCAAAGCATGACGGTCTCCTTCAGCGATCTCTGGGTCGCCCCTTGGAATGGCCAAATCCCCGGAACCATCCTCACCAAACCCGATGAAGCCGATCGACTCCTCCTCGCCAACGGCGACGAAGCCTTCGGTAAACTCCTCTCCGCTACCCCTCCCATCGTCCAAATCGATTCCGATCTCGGCCCACTCGATATCCCCATCTCCCGCCTCACCATGGCCGAGTTCAATGCCCCTTCCCCCGATCTCCCAGCGGGCCTCCGCATCCGCTTAATCGACCAATCCCTCATCAGTCTCACCACTTACCACCTCGAAAACGATTCTCTCACTTGCCAAAGCCCCCTCCTCGGCGAAATCAAAATCCCCCTCAGCTCCCTCACCGAAATCGTCTTCGATCGCCCCAAACCCCCCACCCCCACCGCCCCACCCAACACCCTCCCCATCGCCCCCAATCCTCGCCCCCAAAATGGCCAGATCATCCCCGGCCTCCAAGCCATCCCCGCCATCCAAGCCATCCCCGGCATCCAAATCCTCCCCATGCCCGTCGTCCCCGCAGCCCCCCAAAAGGAAAAAGTCCTCATCAAATAAATCCTAAAAGCAGGCGCCGCTTCATCCAATAAGCACCAAGCGACGCCCACTGCAGGACCAAATCACCGCCCGGAAGCGGTGCCTGTCAGGACTAGCCCGCTCACTTCCATAACCCACTGCGGCGCCGAGCCATTACCCCAAACCCCGCCAGCCCAATGAGCAAAATGCTCCCAGGTTCAGGCACAACGCCGATGGTGGTGGTGATTCCATAGGTGCCAAGCACGTCGGTGCCACCATAGAGCGCCCCGCCGACGAACATCGAATAATCTCCCGCGGCGGAAAGATAAAATGTGCCCGACACCGTCCCATCGGCAACCCCGTCGCCATGGATCCCGCTAGCCGAACCGTAGTTCGTCGCGTTCCCATCTGCGGCATTGGCGAGGTAGGCAAACGAACTGAGCTCGGCATAGTCAAACGGTGCAACGCTGGTGTCGTTGCCCACCTTCCAATCACCCAACGCCACGAAGCAGCCTTCCTTCGCCACCCCACCCAAGCTCAACAGATAATCCTGACTGATGTTGGAAAAGTCGTGATCCGCCACCGCAGGGGCGACGTGTGCCAGACCAAAATAGATCGAGAACGCGGGCAACAAAGCCGCGCCCCTCGTGCCACCCGCTGCGCCTGAGACGGTAACCATCACGGAACCAGGATTCGCCAAGGTGAACCGAAAGGCTCTCGTCTTATGGGAATCGCCAAAATCCCCATCGGTGCCGTCAGCCCATCCGTAGTCGCCAGTAACCGTCTGAGCGCCGATGGTCACGGATTTGGCGACCACACCGGGCTCCAAAATTCCGAAGTTTCGGTTTGTATAGCCAATGTGGGCGGATGCCGATTGGACTACCGCCAAGGCGAAAGTGGCAACGGCAACAACTTTAGGAAGTGGATTGGTCATCTATTGATTCATTGGTTTGTTTGTCCTGGGAGAGCAATGGGCATGAAAGCTGGCATTCGAGTGCACTCCGTCATGGCGTGGCCCAGAGATACTTCAGCCGGTAAAAAACTTTGTCTGTGGGTGGCGCCGAATCGGTGAAAGTGGCAGTGGCCGCCGTAGTTCCAGTGACCGTCCCAATGCTCTGCCAATTTGGAGTCGCGAGCGTGGTGCTGCGCTCCACACTAAAGACAACCCCGGTTTGGCTAGGGTCCGTTGTCCAATAACCCATCTGGCTCGGCCACGTCAGAACATTCCCCGCGTTAGGCACTCGCTGGATGGCTGGCTGAAAAGACGGCCCAGCCTGAAAGTGATAAATATAAGTCTGGCTTGGGGCGTGCCACGGCCCACCATTCGGGCCAGAGGTGCTCAAGTCATAAAGCGTGAAGCCGATATAGTAATCGCCCGGCTTGTCCGCCGTCCAAGCCCGACCATGGATATGCCCAAAGGGATCATCAGACACGTCATCCACCCCTTCACTAAGGACGAATTTGTTATCATCAATGCTCGAACCACTCGTCGGCTGATTCGTCGCAAAAGACTTGGCGGGAGTGTCGTGCGTAGCCGACCAATTCGACTCCCAATATCCAAAATGCGCTCCCACCGGGCCCGAGACACTGGTGATTTCCATCCAAATCCACGAACCCGTATGGGCGTGGCCAACCGTGGAGGCGTCATACTGCCCATCCGACAGCGCAACAAAACTGAAGGCATCCCCGGGAAACAAGGTCCGCGGTCGCTCATCCAGCATGTAATACCCGCCACAACGCTGGACGGGCCGCTGCCCAACAGGACGCGCCAACAGGTGAAATAACTTCGTCGTGCCAGTCGCTCCCACCAACCGCAATGGCTCACCCGCATCCGCCAACCCATTGCCGTTCGTGTCCAAAAACCCCGCTCCGTAATGGTCATGCGCTCCCGCCCCAAGGACGGTCACCCCCACAAAAAACAGCCCGACGATCCGCCGGCTTCGTAAGATTTTCCGCGATGCTCGAATAAGGAGCGACTTCAAAGGATTCAATTTCATATTTGGTTATTTAGTTGGCTAATGGTTGCAGTTTAAAAAATTTCACTCAGCCGTCGGGTCGACCAGTCGACTCCCACTCTTCCCTAAGCGCCCCTGAACCTCCGCCCAGCGGAGCGTTTCCAGATGGCCGTCGGCATAAAAATAGTTCGCACTCCCCCCATGCCGCTCGACCGCCACCTGTTCCGCAAAGACCGCCGCCGGGATCAGTTGGCCCCGATAATCCGAAAAATGAAAATGGTCGGTATTCGCGTAGGCGCTCGACGCCTCCCCAAAAAGTATCGTTTGAGCAGGCCGCTCCAGTCTCGCTAACTTCGAAAAATCGAGGTCCGGGGCTCCCGCAGGGTTCGGGGTGAGAAAGTCATTGATCACATACGTATAAGCCCGCTGAGGATTCTCGTCGCACGGACAGCGAAAGGTAACTTTTCCCCCCGCATACGCTTGAAGAGTGATCGACCACGACTTCCCCCCCGCCGACCGCTGATGAACGGTCACGGGCAATGTCAACTCATTGTCGTTGGCATAGAGCATCGCCGCAGTACCGAGCTGCCTGAGGAAATTGGTGCACTTCGTGCCTCGACTCTGCTCCTGAATCCGCCCCACCACAGGAAAAATCAACCCCGCTAAAACTGCGATGATCGCCACCACCACCAGCAACTCGATCAAGGTGAACGCCCGACTACCGATCAATGAATTTTTCATAGCAAACCTAGAATTGGTGATGCGCTCCACTCGAGAAATCGGCAACAATCGCCCGGCGGTTGGCTATTTCACTCCGCCAGAATACGGGGAATGTTCAGCCAGTGAAGGAAGGGCGGACCACGCATCAAAACACCGCCCAACCAAGAAAATGAAACGCTTTGCCAAAGAAAGATCGCCACCCACATCCGAGTGACGCCACTTCCCCAAGTAGCCTTTCAACCAAGAGTAACCCTAGGCCAGCCGAGGGGGCTGCACCGGTGGAGGCTCCGCTCGCCTCCACCCCTTTTCCTCAAAGGGCGGAAATTCCCTCAAGGTAAAAGCCAAACCAACCATCCAAAGATTCGGAGCAAGGATCGCTTTCAACACCGGCACAGGATCAAGACTCTTTTGCTCTTTCTGTTTCTCCTCCCCCTCTTTCACCACCAAACAAAGTGCACACGGATGCCGACCATCAAAGGTCTTCTCCACCGCCTCCATCAGCGTCTCCCCCTTCGAGTAATCCACCAGCATGGTCGTCCATGCCACCGTTTGAATCGCCATCCAATGCACTCCAGAACCCACCGACATCGCCACGATGATCGCTAGATGGACAAGGCTGAGTGAAAAACGACGCACGAAACACAAAAACCACGGGTGCCAGAACGTGTCAAGTATCCACTCCAACTCCCATCGGAAAAAACCCCCATCTTCCTCCCACTATCCCATTTGCCAACTTCCTCTTGATGATCGCCTCCCACCAATCCCCTCGCCGATCACTCCATTCCCCCCAAAAATCCGCAAGGCATTTTCAAAGGCCTTCCGTCACGACTTTCGATTGGACTCACCCGACAAAGGATCCCATCCCTCCCGAATCCCGCGAAATCAATCGTCGGTCCAAAGTTCCCCGAACCGAGAGACATCCCCAGATCACGAAGGGTTTTCAAGTGCCCCCCATCCATCGTTTCCCTAGCCAAACACGCCAAACATGTCGCCGCTAGAAAAACGACCTCCAGCTACCGCCCACCGCCCCCACCAATAGACAAAGCCGCAGCCCTCTCCCTTCAGGACCTACTTCTCGTCCTCGTCCTCCGCGTCATCCTCATCGTCCTCCAATAAGTCCTCCGCGTGCACCACCGTAAATTTCCGCTTCCGCTTCGCTGCCGGCAACGGCGCCAAGGTCATCGTCACACTTCGACCCATCAATTTCGGTTCGGTTTCCACATGCGCCATCTCCACTAAATCCCCCTTCACCCGAACCATCAGGGCCATCCCCAATTCTTGATGCGCCATCTCCCGACCCCGGAACTGCAACTGCACCCGGACCTTATTTCCCTTATCCAAAAATTCCTCCGCATGACGCATCTTCGTCTCGTAATCGTGGATCGCACAATTCACCCGAAACTTGATCTCCTTCAGCTTGGAACCGGAATTCTTCTTCTCCTTCTCCTGCTTCGCGGCCTCGTATTTAAACTTCCCAAAGTCGACAATCCGACAAACAGGAGGATTGGCGTTGGCCGCGATCTCTACGAGGTCGAGCCCCATTTCTTGTGCCCGACGAATAGCGTCGGAAAGTTTCATGACACCGAGCTGTTCGCCGGTGGAAGCGAGGATCACACGCACCTCTCGGGCGCGAATCCGTCCATTGACACGATTTTGGATTTGAATAAGGAAACGGTTTCTTCGGCACAAACGCGGAGCGTCGTTCGCACAGTGATTAATTTTTCGGGGTTCGCTTGCTTGATGCTCTCACGGGATTCACTCCGCTCCTTCACCTGCTCCAACCAAGTCGCGCCTGCGAAGCGTATCGACGAGCAGGAACACCAGACCAGCTGGTGCTCCCGAACGCAGATCAAACCCTGCCCAAGCACTTCGAGCAAGACCAAACTTTACCCTGCCCATTTTCCCTCTTAGCCTCTCCCAACGCTTTTCCACTCGCCAAATTTTCTCCCAATGTCGCCACACCCACTTTCCTTTTTTATCACCTCCATCCGCCCCACCCTCTTTCTCCTGCTCCTCTCCCTCTCCACTCTCCCTTCCCCATCCCTCGCCGAAACCGATTCCCCACCACCACCCCCAAAGCCCGCAGGAGTCAAAATCACTTTCATCCCGCCACCCATCGAAGGCGTGATCAATCTCGGAATCTATGATCGTCATGGAAAACTCCTCCGCACCCTCGTTCGCGAGGGCTCCAAAAATAATTTCACAATCGGCCTCAATGGACTCACAACCTTCTACGATGGAAAGGATTCCACAGGAAAAAGTCTCCCAACCGGCACTTACTCCGCTCGAGGATTCGTGGTCGGCACTCTCGATGTCGAAGGCATCGCCTTTCACGGAAACGATTGGATGCTCGAAGAAGATTCTCCACCCCTCCGCCACATTCGTTCCCTCGAGCTCTCCCCCAACCATCGCCTCACCCTCTGGGCCGAAGGTCCCGACGCCCAACCCCGCCTCGTTCACGCGGATCCCGCGGGCGAATTTCTCGGAGAGTTTCCTTTCGATCCAGATACCCCAGGGCTCCCCGCCGCCACCCCCACCGATCCCGCTCCCCCCAAAACCCCCTCGCCCTACACCACCATCCGCGACGGCAAAGTCACCCTGATTTCCCCTGACCAATCTCGCCCACTCCCCCTCACCGATGTAATTAACCCCATCGCCACCAGCCTCGGCAAGGACGGCCGCATCTGGGTGGTCGATCAGACACCCCGCACCACCGAGGTCAAATCCTTTAGCCCCAAAGGCGAACTCCTCCAACAACTCCCCCTCGATCCCGCCGACCCCCTCCCCATCCGCATCTTTGCCTCACGCACCAGCGAGCTGATTTTTTTAATCGAACAAAAGCCTGGCGTCGAACGCGTTCGAGCACTCACCCCCGAACCCACCCCAGACCCAGGAAAAACCGCCGAGCGAGAATCCCTCCCCCCAAAATGGAAAACCATCCTCTCCAAAAGTATCTTTGCCAGCGACACTTGGCCCGTCGCCTCACCCCTCATCCACCGCCCACGCCCCTTCAAACCAGAAGAGAAAATTCGCGTCCGCCTCGTCCCCAATCCTCTCTTTCAAGACGCCTCCCAAGATCTCGATGTCCAAATCAGCGTCGATCAAGCCGGCGCCTTTCTCCGCACGGTCGATGGCCTCCCTCTCTACAGCTTGACCGAAAACACTTTCCTCAAATGGGCGGTCATGGGCCGCGAGGGAGGCAAAGCCGTGACCTTCTTCCAAAGCGATGGCTCGGTCATCGAAGAGTTTAAAATCCGCAAGATCGCCAACACCATGGCCTTCGACGCCGGCGAATTTTCATGGATCAACCAACCCTAAACCCCCCCAGCCCATCCCCAAAGCACGCTTCAAGATTGCTTTGATCATCCCAAACCGATCACTTCACCTTCCATTCATGAGCCGCGATATCGTTTACTTTGATCTCGAAACCCAACGCACCGCCAACGACGCCGGCGGCTGGAGCAAAAAATCGGAAATGGGCATGTCCCTCGGCGTCACCTATAGCACGAAACTCGGCGAATATCGCATCTACTCCGAAAGTCGCGTCAACGAGCTCGTCGACCAATTAATCCGCGCCGACCTCGTCGTCGGTTTTAATGTGATCAATTTCGACTACGCCGTCCTCATGGCCTACACCGCTTACGATCTCCCCCACCTCTGCCCCACCCTCGATATGCTCGCCGAAATCGAAAAAAAACTCGGGCATCGCCTCGGCCTCGATGCCGTCGCCTCCGCCTCACTGGGAGTCGGCAAAACGGGCGATGGACTCGACGCCATCCGCTGGTGGCGCGAAGGCAAACTCCTCGAAATCGCGGAGTATTGTTGCTTCGATGTCAAATGCACAAAACTCGTCCACGAATTCGGATTAACCAACAAGCGCCTCTTCTATGATGATCGCTTCCAACAACGACGATCGGTCGATGTCGATTGGTAACCGCAACCCCCATCTCCCCACCGCCGTTTCCCCTACAAGCTGATTGAATTTGTCCACCCTCTTTCTCATCTTTCACCCGTGCCCGCTACCCTCACTTCGCTCCGCATCCGTAACCTCGCTCTCGTCGAAGAACTCACCTGGATCCTCACCCCAGGCTTCACCGCCGTCACCGGCGAAACCGGCGCGGGAAAGTCGATCATCGTCGGCGCCCTCAAACTCATCCTCGGCGAACGCGCCGACAAATCACTCATTCGCTCAGGCGCAGAAAGCTGCACGGTCGAAGCCGTCTTCGCTCTCACCGATTCCCAAGCCATCAACGCCAAACTCGAAGCCCAAGGAGTCGAGCCCTGCGAAGATGCCTCCCTCATTCTCAAACGCGCCTTTTCTACCGCAGGCGCTAATCGCCAGTTCATCAACGGCTCCCCAACCACCCTCGCCGTCCTCAAACAACTCGGCGATGGACTCATCGACCTCCACGGCCCCCACGATCATCAATCCTTACTCGTCGATTCCCAACAACTCACTCTCCTCGACGCTTTTGCAGGCGCCAATGAACTCCTCTCCGATTACGCAGAAAAATTCACCCACCTCACCCGCTTAACCGCCGCCCACGCCGATCTCTCCACCAGCGAGGCCTCCCTCGAACGCGAACTCGATCTCCTCCGCCATCAGGTCGCCGAAATCGATGCCGCCGCCCTCCGCACCGGAGAAGAAGAAGACCTCCTCGCCCGCTACTCGATCGCTTCCAATAGCCAACGACTCCTCGAACTTTCTACCCAAGTCATCGGGCAACTCAGCCTCGCCGACGACTCTATCCTCCAGCGCGTCAGCGACATCGGCCGCCTCATCCGCGACCTCGAACGCGTCGATCCAGGCGCCTCACGCTTCACCGAATCCCATCTCCGCGCCGCCACCGAACTCGAAGACCTCGCCCAATCTCTCGAAGATTATGCCGAAGAAATGGACCTCGATCCCCGACGCCTCGCCGAACTCGAAGAACGCGTCACCCTCATCGAAACCCTCAAACGCAAATACGGCGGGAGTGTCGATGAAGTCATCACCTTCGGTCAAATCGCCACCGAACGACTCCGGAAAATCGAATCCCGAGGCGAAGAATTAGAACGCCTCGATCGCGAAATCCTCGCTGGCAAAAAATCCCTCCTCCTCACCGGAAAAGCTCTCGGGAAAAAACGCGCTTCCGCGGCCCCAAAACTCACCGCCAGTGTCGTCACCCACTTGCGCGATCTCGGCTTCAAAAAGGCTGGCTTCGATGTCGCCCTCCACCCTCTCGAAGATCCCTCCTCCCACGGCTTGGAATCCGTCTCTTTCCTCTTCTCCCCCAATCCAGGCGAACCCCTCAAACCGCTCAAAGCCATCGCTTCCAGTGGCGAAATCTCCCGCGTCATGCTCGCCGTCAAATCCTCTTTAGCCACCCAAGATACCGTCGCCCTCCTCGTCTTCGACGAAATCGATGCCAATGTCGGTGGCGAAATCGCTCACGCCGTCGGCGCCAAAATGCGCTCCCTCGCCGCCGCCCACCAAGTCCTTTGCATCAGTCACTTACCCCAAGTCGCCGCCCTCGCTGATCACCAATTCGTCGTCACCAAAGAATACGCCGACAATCGCACCCACTCCCGCCTCCAAAAGGTCGCGGGCCCCCAACGCGTCGAGGAAATCGCCCGCATGCTCGGCGGCCAAAGTGCCTCCGCCCTCGCTCACGCCAAAACACTCCTCGGCTCTTCTTCGCTCCCCAAATAATCTCCCGCCACCGCGTCCCCCATCTTCTCCCCAGCCAGCAGAATCCCCGCCGCTTTATCCAGCGTCTCCTGCCACTCCGCCTCCGGAACAGAGTCCGCCACAATCCCCGCCCCCACATGGAAATGGACCCGCCCCCCCTCCACCACCGCTGTCCGAATCGCAATGCTAAACTGGCTCTCCCCATTAAAACCAAACCACCCCAACGCACCCGTATAAACCCCCCGCTCACTCGGCTCAATCTCCTCAATAATCTCCCGCGCCCGCTTCTTCGGCGCCCCCGTAATCGATCCCCCAGGAAAACACGCCCGCAACGCCGCCACCTGATCCACCCCACTCCGCAACCGCCCCTCCACCGTCGAAACTAAGTGGAATACTTGCTCAAATCTTTCCAGCTTCAATAACTCCCTCACACTCACACTCCCATACTCGCAAACTTGCCCCAAATCGTTCCGCTCCAAATCCGTAATCATAATCAACTCCGCCGCTTCCTTCGCCGAATTACATAAATCATCCGCCGATAAACTGTCCGCTTCCACCTCCGCTCGACGCGGCCGCGTCCCCTTAATCGGACGCGTTCGCACCGCCCCACCTGACATTTTTAAAAAGTGCTCAGGCGATGAGGAAATGATTTGTCGCTCAGCCAGAGCAAGATAGGCTGCATGCGGCGCCGGCGAATACCGCCGCAACGCCTCGTAAAATACCCAGGGATCACCCTCCCAAACCGCACTCAAACGATGCGCTAAGTTCACCTGATAAATGTCCCCCGCACTGATGTATCCTTGCGCCCGACGCACCCACTCACAAAACTCTCCCTCACTCG
>Ga0114970_10000810_pt1 | contig 23704 bp, 18 predicted proteins | sample M_140205_XF_Meta_FD_87030 | JGI IMG/M metagenome (GOLD analysis project Ga0114970, IMG submission 87030) | Freshwater microbial communities from Lake Montjoie, Canada to study carbon cycling - M_140205_XF_MetaG | ecosystem: Environmental > Aquatic > Freshwater > Lake | place: Lake Montjoie...
CAGAATGAGCCATCCAAATGACCGCAACGCCGAACAAAACGGATGAAGGCAGGGGACGCGAAAGGCATCTGTCGTGTCATCGAAGCCTCCCGCTCGCCGTCGCTTGATCCGAGTCCTTAGGCCGCTGCGGGCAGTTCCGCTGGCTCCGCGGCGTCCTTGAATTCCAGTTCTTCCTCGATGCGGAGGTTTTCGACGATGTAGGTCTGGCGTTCGGGGGTGTTTTTGCCCATGTAGAAGGTGAGCATCTCCTTCACGCTCTTGTGCTCGGAAGGGATGGGGTTGCCGTCGGCATCAAGGGCGTGGTCACGGATGGTGACGGGCTCCAGGCGCATGTTCGGGCCGATGAAGTGCTTGAACTCGTCGGGGCTGATCTCACCGAGGCCTTTGAAGCGGGTGATCTCGGCGGTCTTGCCGCAGCGGTGGATGGCGCGCTGGCGTTCGTCGTCGCTGTAGCAGTAGAAGGTTTCTTTTTTGTTCCGCACCCGGAACAGCGGCGTTTGCAGGATGTAGAGATGGCCTTTGCGCACGAGTTCGGGGAAGAACTGCAGGAAGAAGGTGATCATGAGCAGGCGGATGTGCATGCCATCGACATCGGCATCGGTGGCGAGCACGACGCGGTTGAAGCGGAGTTCTTCAAGGTCTTCCTCGATCTGCAAGGCGTTGGCGAGGAGGTAAAACTCCTCGTTTTCATAGACGATCTTGCGCGTGAGGCCGAAGCAGTTGAGCGGCTTGCCGCGCAGGCTGAAGACGGCCTGCGTTTCGACATCGCGGCTCTTGGTGATGCTGCCGGAGGCGCTGTCGCCCTCGGTGATGAAGAGGGTGCTGTCGTCGCGACGCTTGTCCTTGGTGTCGAAGTGGACGCGGCAGTCGCGGAGCTTTTTGTTGTGAACCTTGGCCTTGCGGGCGTTCTCGCGGGCGGCTTTCCTAATGCCGCTGATCTCTTTGCGCTCCTTTTCGTTGGCGTTGATCTTTTCCTGGAGCGACTTGGCGATGTCGGCGTGCTTGTGAAGGAAATTGTCGAGCTGGGCGGTGATGACGCTGGTGATGTGGCCGCGCAGGTTGCGCCCGTTCGGCTCCATGTGGCTGGAGCCGAGCTTGGTCTTCGTCTGCGACTCGAACACCGGCTCCTGCACCTTCACGCTGACGGCGGCGATGAGACTGCCGCGCACGTCGGCGGGATCATACTGCTTTTTGAAGAACTCACGGCACTCCTGCACGATGGCCTCACGGAAGGCGGCGAGATGCGTGCCGCCCTGGGTGGTGTGCTGGCCGTTGACGAAGCTGTAGTATTCCTCGCCGTAACCGCTGCCGTGCGTGAAGGCGACTTCCACGTCCTTACCTTCGATGTGAATGATGGGGTATTGCGGCTCCTCGGTGAGCTTGGCGCGGATGAGGTCCATGAGGCCGTCCTTGGACTTAAACTTCTCGCCATTGAGGATGATGGTGAGACCGGGATTCAGCCACGAGTAGAAGCGCAGCATCTCGCGCACGAAGTCGAGGCGGTAATGTGTGTCGTCGGCGAAGCTCTCCGCATCCGCCCGAAAGGCGATGCGCGTGCCGTTCGGCTCGTCGCAGGACTTGGGTTTACCCATGTCGTAGATGACGAGGCCCTGGCTGAACTCGATGGTACGCGTCTGTTTCTCGCGGATGGCCTGGATCTCGAAGAACTCGGAGAGGGCGTTGACGGCCTTGATGCCGACGCCGTTGAGGCCGACGGAACGCTTGAAGACCTCGCTGTCGTATTTGGCCCCCGTGTTGATCTGCGCGGCGCATTCCATCAATTTGCCGAGCGGAATGCCGCGACCGTAGTCGCGCACCGTGACGGTTTGATCCTCGGCGATGACGATGTCGATGGTACTGCCGAAGCCCATGACGTGCTCGTCGATGCAGTTATCGAGCACTTCTTTCAGCAGGACGTAGATACCGTCCTCCGGCAGGGAGCCGTCTCCCAGCTTGCCGATGTACATGCCAGGGCGCAGCCGGATGTGCTCGCGCCAGTCGAGTGATTTGATGGAGTCTTCAGTGTAACCGTGAGCGGGGGCGGTGGGGGGCATGAAAGGACGAAATCAGATTGAGGAATGAGAAAAGGAAAGGCGTGAGATGGCAGAGAGGGCGAGGGGAGTCAAACCGCTAGTTCGAGCGGAAGTGATCAGGCAAAGGCTTCGATGCGATCCGAGTACACGCAGATGAGTTTATGAGAGGGAAGCAACGCTTCGATTTTGGGCCAAACGGATGCCAGAAAGTGATGGAAATCAGTGCACCGCAGGTTGCCGAAGCGCAAATGCACGACCCACGGCGGCGGGGATGAGACCAAGATTCGATCTGAAAAATCGGCATTCTTGCTCACGATCACCCACTGATTGCTCATGGCGGTCTGCCAGAGCTGTGAATCGGTGGGATTGCTGCCGTAGTCCAGTGCGTGGGAAACGGGCAGCGATGGAGTGAAGGTCAGCCTCGAAGGCAGATTTTCATCCAGCAGAAAACCTTTCACGACAACGCGGCGAAGTGGAAGTGGTTGGACATGAGCCGCGAGACCCAGCCGTGGCAGGCATTGACATCATCCTTGGTCAAAGACGGATACTCGTCCAGAACGTCCTCAACGGTGTCTCCTGCGGCAAGAAACTCCATGATGGTCTGCACCGTGATCCGCGTGCCTTTCACGACAGGACGACCGTTGCAGATTTGCGGGTCGATGACAATGCGCTCAATCATGGGGCTAGTTTATGCCACGAAGCAGGCTTGGCAACCGCCGGGTTCAAGGCAATGCCCACGCGGCACGCAAGGCGGCATAATCCTCCTTCGGCAGCAGAACGTAGTGCGGTGAGGCGGCGGGATCGAGCCAGCGCAGGATGCGGGTGAGGTCGGCCTCGGCCATGGTGGTGCAGCCGGCGCTCGGTTTGTCGGGGCCACGGCGGACATGGAAAAAAATGGCGCTGCCGTAGCCAGGGGCGGCGGGTTGCTGGTTGTGGCGGATTTCGAGCATCCATTTATAAGCGGCGTCGCCGAGACGCATTTTTTGCTTCTCAAACCACGGCGGGATGCCCTGACGCGGGTCAATACGCACGTGACGATTGTAATAAGGCGAGGTCGAGTCATCGACGTAGGCATCCCATGGTCCGACTTGGATGTAGGGCCAGCGACCGCCGGGCGGAGTGGCCCCGTAGCCAAACAAAGAACCAAGCTGGAAGACACCGGCAGGAGCTTTCCAATCCTTTTCAACCTTGGCAGGAATGCCATTCTGCGGCGGATTGAAGACGCCACGCCCCCAAGCGAGGCCTTTTTTACCCAGCAGAACGGGAACGGACTTTTCAAACACCGGCTGCCATGGTGCCCCCGCTGAAGCACGCTGCCAGCACTGCATGCTGGCCGTATTGGAGGTCCAAGTGGCTGCTTGGGTGACAATCACCTGCCGAACGGCACGCCCTAGCTGTGCGTGACTTTCTGAGGGGAATAGGGCGAAAATGACGACCCCCAGTTGAGTGAGCAGGAGTGCTTTTCTTCGATGAAAAAGTTTTTGGTATTGCATGGCAGAGCTGTTTCCGAATATATTCATTAAATCAACCCTGCCGGGTTAATTGGATTCAGGTTTTGGGGGTTTTTTTCCTGAGCTCCGAGTTCCGGCAGGGTTGTTTTTTACCCCTCTACCGAGGATTTCAAGTCCGGCATCTCGTCGTTTGATTCGTCACAGGCTTCGTCTATGAATGGCGCTGATGAAATCCAAAATCTTCCTTGCGCTGATCACGGTAACGATGGTCTTCAGCCTTTCCTCCTGTGCTACCAATTCTTCGGTCATCAGCCTGAATTATGTGCCTTTACCCAAGCAGGTACAGCGCGGAGCGCCGGAATTCGCCGTTGGTAAGTTCAAAGACCGGCGTGGCGTCGAGCCGCAGACATTGGGGCATGTGCGACTGCCCATCGGCCCCAGGGTCGATACACTTCAAACCCGGCTGCCGGTCTGCGATGTCGTGCGCAATGCCTTCGGTTATGGCTTGGAAACACGCGGCATGACCGCACCGGATGCCAAAGCACGCTTCATTTTGACGGGGGAGATCGAGGATCTGCGCGCCCAACTGCTCGTGCACCCTTATGGGTATGCTCGCATCCGGGTGAACGTGTTGGAAGCCAGTTCCGGCCGGGTGCTGTTCACGAAGGTGTATCAAGGAGAGCGGCAAAGCGGTGCTTACCGGCCCCGCAGTGGTTCTCCTGTGCCTGTGCTGGGTGAACTGACTTCGCGTGCGTTGCAAGAGGCGGTTGACCGTGCGCTGGACGATTCGGAAATGCGCCAACGCATCGGTGCTGGAGGCGATGCCCGCCCACGCTACACGCCGGGCATGCTGTAAAGTTTCGAGGACTATTTCAGCGCCTCATTCAACACGCGACCATCCGCACTAGGGAAGGGGATGCCGAGCAATTTCGCCATCGTGGGCGCGACGTCGATGTTCTTAACCTCATCGAGCACGGCTCCCTGTTTGACGCCTGCGCCACTGATAACACAGCAGCCATACATGTTGGCATCGAGTTGGAAATGACCGTGCGCCCCCTTGGGCGAATCGCTGGGAATGATGACATCGTTGTCGGCAAGTGAATCAGTAAAGGTATAGCCATCACCTGCGAGCAGGATGAGATCAGGCTCACGGCCATCTTTGTCTGCTGTGACGTGGTGCAGCTTGCTGTCGAAGTCCTTCTCCTCCACGACATCCACCACACCTTCCAGTTTCGCGAGTTTTGGCGTGATCTGTTTCAGGATGCTGTCGCGGTTGGCCGCGTCGAGCACATACACAAAACATCCGCCGCCCTCGGCCATGGCAAAAACCGGCGAATCGGGCGCGAGGCTCTTGCCGAGCACTGTTTTGACGAAACCATCTTTCCGCAGTGCCACGTTGGCGTTGATCGACTTGGTGAAGGTGATGAAGCCATGGTCGGTGGTGATGATAAACGTCGTCTTGTCACGAATACCGGCCTCTTCGGTGGCGCGAATGAGATCGGCGACGCGATTGTCCGAGTCGTTCGCCGCCCAATAGGCCTCAGGCACTTGACGGCCATTGGAATGCTCAAAGGAATCAAGGCTCACGAGATGTAGCGCGAGGAAGTTCGGCTTATGCTTCTTGATGATGTGTGTGGCGAGTTGCGCATACATGTAGTCACGCTGCGCTTTGCCTGCGTTGCCGAGCTTGCACCACTCCATCTGCTTCTCGATGGGGATGCCGGCTGCACGGGCTTCTTCGAGGAGGGAAGGCGTGCCGTACTTCTCGAACAACTCCTGCTCAAACACATCTGGCACCGTCCAGTCGAGCGTTTTGGCTCCGCGTGAGGCAGGCCAGATCACTCCAGCGGTGGTCAAGCCAGCGGCCTTGGCGGCGTCATAGATCGTGGGCGTTTTGACGATCTCGTCCTTGTTGAAGAGCGGATCGGGAATGAGCGGCACCTTCTTCCGCGTCGCACGGTCGAAGTACTCGTTCGCCAGCACACCATGCTTGCCCGGATGCACGCCAGTGACGAGCGTGGTGTGATTTGTCCACGTCACCGTCGGAAACGAGCACTCCATGCGTTTCGCTCTCACTCCATTGTCTGCCAGCGCCTTCACTGCTGGCATGTGGCACTTGGGATCATCGAAATAATGATGCGCCCAGCCGTCGATGCTGACGAGGATGACGTGCTCGCTCGGGGCCGCGTGGATGAGTGATGCGGTAACGGTGAGGAGGGTGAGGGCGCGAGCGAGCATAGTAGATCGGTTAGTCAGCTGTTCAGCAACATGCGTCAAAGGACACTGATCGACTGACCAACTGTCCCACCGACGCACCGGCTTACTTCCCGACGCGATAGAGCTTGTCCTGCGTGCGGATGAAGAGGCTGCTGTCGCTGACGGAGATGCTGGCACGGACGCTCTGGAAGTTGCCGTTGGGCTTGGAGCCGTTGCCCATCTCGTTCATGCCGAGAAGCTCAAACTTGTCGGTGTCGGCCTTGGCGACATAGACTTCGCCCCAGAAGTTGATGCAATAGACTTTGCCATCCGCCACGGTCGGGCTGCTTTCGAACTTGGTCTTGCCACCGAGTTCGCCCGTCCACACGACCTTGCCGGTTTTGGGCTCCAGGCAGCTCAGGGTCTTCTTGCCGCCGTCGAGCACGTAGAATTTGCCTCTGTAGAAGGCGGGTGTGGGCACGTCGCTCGTCACGCCTTTGGTTTCAGTCTGCCAGACGGGCTTGGTTTCGCCTTTGAAGTCGAGCGGCATAGCAAAGACGGGCGAATTCTTCGGGGCGCAGACGATGGCCATGCCGTCACCGGCGACGGGGGAGGGGACGAGGCGGAAGAACTTGTTGTAGCCTTCGCCAGGTGGGTTCCAGGTGGCGATGCGGGAGAATTCTTTGCCCGTGGCAGCGTCGTGAATGGTGAGCGTGTCACCGCCGGAGATCAGCATGAGGCGCTGGTCTTTGTGCGTGGTGAAAACCGGGCTGCTGAAGGCTTCCAGCGATTCCGTGTTGCCGAGGCTGGGGCGGATCTGCTTCCAGAGGTCTTTCCCAGTGGCTGGATCAATCGCGAGAACGTAGCTGCTTAAATCCTTGCCGGGTGTGCCTTTTTCGAACTTATCCTGAAACTTGAAGGTCTCGTTGCGCTGAAGCACCTGGATGTAGAGCTTGCCGCTGTCGATGGTGGGGCTGCTACCATAGGTCCACTGCGTGGCGAAACCGCCGTGCGTCTCTTTGAAATCGCGCTTCCATACGATCTTACCGCTGAAGTCGCACGCGGCGGCTACGGCGTTCGCGAACAGGAAGTACACGTGTTCTCCATCCGTTGCGGCGGAGGGGCTGGAGAGGTTGCTCTTGTCATCCCACATGAGCTCACCGCCTTCAGAGATCGTGGTGCGCCATTTTTCTTTGCCGGTTTGCTTGTCGTAGCAAAGACCGACGAGCTTCTTCTCCGCTTCGATCGGTGCTGTGATGAACACGTTGTCTCCCCAGATCACGGGGACGGATGCTGCGATGCCGGGAAGATCCGCAGCCCACTTCACGCCCTCGCTCGTGCTGAACTTCACCGGCAGGCCGGTTTCGCTGCTAGAGCCATCTTGATTGGGACCACGCCAGTTCGGCCAGTTTTCGGCGAGAGCGGCGGATTGGAGAGATATGGAGGCGAGCAGTAGGGCGGCTGGTAATTTCATGGAGTGGTGAGAGAAGCGAATACGTGCTGGCATGTCGAGATGTTTTCGCGAATTGATCGCCATCTTGCAACTCCCGACACTCAACCACTGGCAAGCGACCGTGCTCGCCATTCTGGGCTTCACGCTTGGGATGGTGCTTCACCTGCGCTGGCACCCGCTGCGGCGGCATTGGTCGGATGCATGGGATTTGATGCGTCTGCGGCCTGCTTTGATCCTGTGGGCAGCCGGTGCTGCGCTGCTGGCGGCCGTATTCAGCGATCAGCGGCCATTGGTCTATACAATGACACAACTCTCCGACTGGCAGGAACTGATCTTTCCGCTAGCCCGTGATTCGGCAGCTCATCTTGCGGTGCTGCCGCATGTGTTGATTCAACCTTGGCCGCTGGCCTGCATCGTGCCTGTGGCACTTGTGTTTCTGACGGTGCGCATCTGGCGCTGGCCGTATCGCTATGGCGAGCGGCGTCCTGGGCCAGAACAAAAGATCGCATTGATCGGAGCGACGCTGATTGGCTTTTCTTGGCTGGTTTTGGAAATCGCCAGTCTGCGCCACATGCTGCCGGAAGGAGCGGAGTCGCTCAAACTTGGCGCACGTTATCTTTTCACCGCCCTAGCTGGCGCTGGCATGCAGGTGTGGATCGCGCGGTTCGTCATTGCCTGGGAAAAACCGCAAGACACCGAAACAGATGGCGATGCCGTGGCCGCGCTAGAGCACACCTTCGCTCGTTGGCAAAGCGTGGCCGCACTGGCTGCTTTCAATCTTTTGTGGATGATTTGGCGGTTTTGGCAAATCAGCACGCCAGCAAGCATCGGTGGCTGGTTCTGGATCGAGTTGTTGCTAATCTTCGCTGCACTGCCACTCGCTGTAGCGGCGGTGCCGGGTCATTTTTTTCATCAGGGAGCCGTGGCACTGCGCATTTTGTTGCGTGCGCTGCTGCCATTGCTTGCCCTAGCGATCACGGCGCTCGCCTTTCTGATTCTTGCGCATTACGCCTCGGCCATGGCGCATGCTTTGAGCGCGGATTCATCGCTGTGGCGCATGATCGTGCTGCCGTTGGATGCTTTGGTGCTTGCCATGCTGGATTGCTGGCTATTGCTAGCCGCTCTTCTCATCATGCTGCGCCACGGCTTTCCACGTTCTCCATCCGCATGACCAGCGGCACGCTTTCTCCTGAACAGATAACTCGGCGGGCAAAGTCGAACTTGGCCTTTGCGCTCGCTTGTCTGCCAAAAGAACGCCGTCGTGACATGATCGTGTTCTACGCATTCTGTCGAGTCGTCGATGACATCGCGGATGCCACAGACGTGGGCGAGGATGAAAAAGAGCAGGAATTAACCCGCTGGAAGCAGTGTGTGGTGGAAGGCAAACCACCGGGGCATCCGGTTCTCGATGAAGTCGTCCTGCTTCCGGCGAAATACGGCTTCCCGCGTGCCTGGCTCGGCGAGATCATCGACGGCGTCGCCAGTGACATCACCAAGACACGCTACGAGACCTTTGAAGAACTGCTCAGCTACTGCTACAAGGTAGCCAGCGTCGTCGGCCTCGTAAGCATCGAGATTTTCGGCTACACGAACCCCGCCACACGCGATTACGCCATCAATCTCGGCTACGCGCTGCAATTCACGAACATCATTCGCGATGTCGGCCAAGATGCTCGTGACACGGGTCGCATCTACATTCCGCAGAGTGAGCTAAGGCAGTTTGGTGTGCTCGAAAGCGAAATCCTTGATGCGCGTCCGAGTGAACGCTTCACGAAAATGATGGAGTTTCAATATCGTCGTGCGCGGGATTACTACCATGCCGCGCAGCAAGCTCTGCCGCCGGAGGATCGCAAAAACATGGTCGCCTCCGAGATCATGGCCGCCATCTACTCGCGCATCCTCGAAAAACTCAAACGCGAGAAATTCCCCGTCTTCACCAAGCGCTGCCGCTTGAGCAAAGTTCACAAGCTGTGGATTCTCGGCAGCCATTTGATCAAAGCCAAGCTTGGCCTCTCCTGATCGCTGCAAGCAACTTTGTGTCACTGCCGTACTGGCTCTCCCCGTTTTCCCATTCATGAATAAAGCCCTCGTTCTTGCCCTGCTTGCCGGAGTTCTTCCACTTCACGCTGAAAAGCCCCTCAAAGCCCTCCTCATCGCCGGTGGTTGCTGCCACGATTACGCGAAGCAGCATGAGGTCATCGCCAAAGGCATCCAAAGCCGTGCGAATGTTCAGGTGGATGTCATTTGGACGGACGACAAGTCCTCCAATCCACCGCTGCCGCTTTATGAAAAAGCGGATTGGGCCAAGGGCTACGACATCATCATCCACGACGAGTGCGCGGCGAGCATGAACAACAAGGAGACGCTCACTCGCATCCTCGACGCTCACAAAACGATCCCGAGCATTCAGCTTCACTGCGCCATGCACAGCTTCCGCACGGGCGAGGATCGCTGGTTCAAGCGCCTCGGCCTGCAATCCAACTCGCACGGCCCGCAGGAGCCCATCGCGATCACTTTTGTCGATAAGGAGCACCCGATCACGAAGACGCTCGCCGACTGGACCACGATCAAAGAGGAACTCTACAACAACGTGAACCTCTTCGACGCGCATCCGCTCGCGATGGGCAAGCAGATTGTCAAAGACAAGGCCGTCGAATACATCGTCGCGTGGACCAATGAAAAGGACGGTGCTCGCAGCTTCAGTACGACCATCGGTCACAACACGGAGACCGTTGCCGATGCGCGTTACCTCGATCTCATCACGCGCGGCTTGCTTTGGGCCTGCGACAAGCTCACGCCGGATTTCCTCGTGCCGTTCAAGGGCGAGAACAAAGTGACTTTTGTCGCCGCAAAGCCTGTCGAGGCTCCAAAAATGCTCGCACCTGCCAAGGATGCCACGGTCATCACCATGACCGCCAGCAGCGAGGAGAAAGGCAATAAAAACTTCGCCTGGCGAGCCGTTGATGGCGCGATGGATACGCGCTGGTGTGCTGTCGATGGTTCCTTCCCGCAGTGGCTTCAGCTTGAACTCGACAAGCCACACAATCTGACTGGCATGACCATCGAATGGGAAGGCGGAGCCACCACCTACTTCCACAAAGTCGAAGGCAGCGCCGATGGCAAAACGTGGTCGCTGCTCGCGGATGAGGAAAATGAGCGCAATCCCAACAAGCACGCCTTCAACGCTCCGAACACCAAATTCCTTAAAATCACCTGCAAAGGCAGCAACGGCGGCTGGGCCAGCATTCGCGAGGTCACGCTCAAGGGTGATAGTATCAAGTCCATCACGCCGAAGCTCAGCGATGCGCAGAAAAAGGAGGCCAAGACGCTCTACAACAGTCTTGCCGATCCTTACGCCAAAGAAGGCAACATCACGCCGAAGATCGTCAAACTCACGCCGAATGAGGAAGCGGCCATTTTGAAGGATGTGAAGGTCGCCGAGGGCTTCGAGGTCACGCTTTTCGCGAACAGCGCTGCGGCGAATTACCCCGTCTTCGTCGCTGCGGAGCCGGATGGCACGCTTTACGTTTCCTCGGACGGTAATGGTTCACTGGGCCGCAATCCGAAGCGCGGTCGCGTCATCCGCCTGCGCGATCTCGATGGCGATGGCCGCGCGGATGAGACGAAGGTCTTTTGCGAGGTCGATGCGCCGCGCGGGCTAGTGTGGGATCACGACCGGCTTTACCTCGTGCATCCGCCGCACCTCAGCGAGTTCATCGATGCCGATCACGACGGCGTCGCTGAAAAGCAGAACATTCTCGTGAAGGACATCGCCTTCGGTTACAAAGACCGCCCCGCCGATCACACCACGAACGGCCTCAGCCTCGGCATCGACGGCTGGCTTTACATTGCCGGCGGCGACTTCGGCTTCATGAAAGCCACTGGCACCGATGGCAAAACGCTCCAGCATCGCGGCGGCGGCGTCATCCGCGTGCGACCCGACGGCACCGGCCTCGAAATCTACTCCACCGGCACGCGCAACATCTTGGAGGTCGCCATCAGTCCGCTGATGGACATCTTCGCCCGCGACAACACCAACGACGGCGGTGGCTGGAACGTGCGCTTCCACCACTTCACCGGCCTCGACGACCACGGCTACCCGCGTCTCTTCAAAAACTTCAACGACGAGTGCGTCCAGCCCCTCGCCGACTACGGCGGCGGCAGCGGCTGCGGCGCGGTTTACATCGACGAACCCGGCTTCGGCGCTTGGAACAACGCCCCCTTCACCTGCGACTGGGGCAGCGCCGCTCTCTGGCATCATCAGGTGAAGCCCAAAGGCGCCACCTTCGAAGAAACCCGCAAGCCCGAACCCTTCATCAAAATGACCCGCCCCACCGACGCCGATGTCGATGGCCTGAGCCGCGTCTATTGCGCCAGTTGGAAAGGCGCGACCTTTGACTGGGCCGGCCCCGATGTGGGTTACATCGTCCAGGTGAAGCCGAAGGGCTTCAAAGCCGAGCCGCTGCCGGATTTCGCGAAGTTGGATGCAGATCCATTGATGAAAGAACTCAGGTCACCGAGTTATCGTCGTCGCAATGAAGCCATTCGTGAGATCATGCGGAGAGTGCCTGACAAAAAATCAGCTCAGGAATCAACCATTGCCACCTTGATATCCGAAAAAGATACTCCTGAGAGGCGCATCGTGAGAAAGCTTGTTAATGGAGCCTCAGACGATGAAGCTATCGCGGCCATTGCCCATGCCGATCCGGTGATCTCGCACACAGCGATTCGCGCTGCAGCTTTTCGTCGGCTCTTCAAGCAAGCCTTTGCCGCTCTCGATGGCTCTAGTAGTGATCGCGCAGGCATTTTGCGCTCACTTGCCATGATGCACGAGGCTGACGTCGTTAGCGGTCTGATTGAGCGCCTCGGCAAGGCCACCGATCCTGCCTTGCACCAGGGCATCCTCGCCGCGCTTTGCCGCCTCCATTTCAAGGAAGGCGAGTGGAAGGGCGATTCGTGGGGCACGCGGCCGGACACGCGGGGGCCGTATTACCAGCCGGAGGCTTGGAGCGAGACGCCGAAGATCGCAGTGGCGCTGAAGGACTCGCTGGCGAAGGCAACGCCCGAAGAAGCCGCCTTTTTGGTGAAGGAGCTGAACCGCAACCGCATCCAGTTCAATGAAGCCTTGCAGCGCATCCTCGCGCTGGCGAAGACGGATGCGAAGGTGATTCCTGATGCTGTGGCGCAGTTGGCGACGGCGGAGAGCATTCCGGCGGATGTGGTGCCGATGCTGGTGAGTGTACTCAAAGAGGCGGGCAAGAGTGCCCACACTCCCCTCACGCTTTCGGGTGCCATCATCGCGCTCTCGAAGACCGACAGTGCTAACGGCGTCGGCGCCACGCTGGCGGCCTTGAAGCCACTCAAGGAGATGCCGGAGTCGCAGAAGTACTATGAGGCGGCCACGAATGCCTTCTTCAACTCGCCTAAACTCGAAAATCATCATCAATTGGTCGAGGAGATCGCCGCCAAGCATGATGGCGATACCGCGATCACGGCAGATGCGGCGCTGTTGAATCTCGCCAATCGCAAATCAGGCAGCCCGGAGTCGATTCAGCTCTCGCAGAAGGCGTTGGATGAAGGCTGGAAGGAGCCTATGCGTCGTCGGCAGATTCTCATCGCGATCGGTTTGATCAAACACACACCGTCCGCGGGGAGAGTGCTCTCCGCGCTGAACGATCCCGATCTTGCGGTGAAGAAAGCGGCGGAAAGCACTGCTAAAGCGATGCGCCTGAACCTTGAGAAGGACACGACACCACTCGTCAGCATGCTGAAGCCTGAAGATGTACTCACCAAGGTCGTCTCGATGAAGGGCGATGTCGCCACCGGCGAAATGGTCTTCACCAAGGCCACCTGCGTTGCCTGCCACACGACGAAGGAGTCCGAGCCGCAGAAGGGGCCATATCTCGGCAACATCACCCAGACCTACAAGCGTCCCGAACTCGCGCAGAACATCCTCGATCCGAACAAAACCATCGCGCAAGGCTTCGCCAGTGAGGTGATCACGATGAAGGATGGCACGCAGCAGTTGGGATTCATCACGCTGGAGTCCGCTGATAATGTGAAACTACGCAACGTGGCGGCACAGGAGTTCACTTTTGCCGTGAAGGACATCAAGGAGCGTCAGAAGCTCCCGATTTCGATCATGCCGCCGGGCTTGGCGAACAATCTGACGTTGCGTGAGTTTGCGAGCCTACTGGATTATCTGGAAGCCTTGGCAAAGAAGTGAGCCCTGCTATGACTTGCTAGATTGAGCTTGCAAGGAAATGTCCGCGATGCATTCCCGAACGATTCGCAGGCATTCATCCGCACTTGCTGGCATGGGCAAGGTGAGCGGTTGGCCCTGGAAGCGGAGATGACGCAGATCGCCCTCCCGGCGCACCTGAGTAACCTCGATGCCGTGAGCGGCAAAGAAGCGCACGACTTCCTGATTGCTGGCGTAGCGGCTCATGATGAAGGCGCCGTCGTGGCGGTGGCGCTTTTTTGCAGGCGCCATGCGACGTCTCCACGAATGGCGAAGGGTAAGGGATTGGCCATGGAGGAAGGGATGCTATAATCGTGGTCCTGATAGACGTCGAACTTTCCGCCCGGATAGATGAAGGCGACCATGACGCGTCCGACAGGAACCTCCTCCATGCCGATGACGCGAATCCAGTAGGGCACCTGTTGCTTGATGCCTTCTACCTGCATGGGCTTGCCGCTGAGGTCGTATTTTTTGGGAACGTCGATTTTCTCAATACGCCAGGCTTGGCAAAGGCAGGCACCGTCCTCGACGACACGGACCTGGATTCGCAGCCTGACACCGCGCTTCTCGTGGGCGCGAATCTCGTCGCTCTCCTGCTTCTGCTGTTTGCGCAGAGTTTCGAGAGCAAGCTTGTCCTTCTCCATCTCGATGATGGCCTTGGTGCGCTGCTCATGCCGCTGGCCAGCGGTGTTGACGGACTTGCGCGGGTCGTAGCCAAACAGGTCCTGGATATCGCGCGGTAGTTCGCCAAGGAGCACGACGGCGGCACCTCCAGAATGGATGAAGCGCACCTCCGTGGCATCAAAGCGCGTGACTTTGACGTCGGTGTAGGTCTGGCCCGTGCGGGTGGTGATTGCAGCGAAAACGAGCGGCTTATCCTGTGCCTGCAGCAGACCAACGAACAGGAGTATGATGAGCCAGTTTCGATTCATGGGTGAATGGCTAAACGGATTAAAGGAGCATGAAGTCAAGGTATGAAGGAGTCAACGGATGGCGGAGAGAAGTTGGAGACTTGGAGATGCGGTGCTATATGCCTAGCCTGTGACGCAGTTGATTGATGCGTTTGCCTGTTGCCGAATTTTTCCAGCTATGACTCTCCGCGAACCTGAAACCGTTGAACTCTCCACACCCTCCGGCCCCATGCGCACAATGGTGCTTAGGCCTGCGGCGGAAGGTCGGTTTCCGGGACTGCTGTTTCACTCGGAGATTTTTCAACTTACGGCACCTATTTGCCGCACGGCGGCGGCGCTAGCAGGACACGGCTTCATCGTTGCGCTGCCGGAAATTTACCATGAGTATCTGCCAGCGGGAACGGTGTTGGGTTACGATCAGGCGGGCTCGGATACAGGCAATCGCTTAAAAACGGAAAAGCCCGTGGCGGCTTATGATGCGGATAACCGGGCAGTGCTGGATTACTTAAAGACTCACACAGCCAGCACGGGCCGACTCGGCTCTTTTGGTCCCTGCATTGGCGGTCATCTAACCTACCGTGCGGCATTGCAGCCTGATGTCGCTGCTGCTGCGTGCTTTTATCCGACAGATCTGCACAAGCGCAGTTTAGGTGCGGGCATGAATGATGATTCGTTATTGCGTGCGGCGGAGATCACCGGCGAACTGATGATGGTCTTTGGTCGTCAAGATCCGCATGTGCCCGCCGAGGGGCGCGCGATGATTTATCAAACGCTCACGGCTGCCGGAGTGAAGTTCACCTGGCATGAGTTCAATGCCGCGCATGCCTTTCTACGAGATGAGGGGCTGCGCTATGACGCGGAGCTGGCGAGACAGGCGCTTGGCCTGACGGTGGATTTTTTCCGGCGGTGTCTGGCTTGATCGTTGATTGGTCTTTGTTGCCTTCGAAATTTCCGAATTGGAACAGAAGATAACGGAGACTGAATGAACAGGCAGGCTGCCTGTTTCACGATGAAGTCTTAATGCAGGAAGTGACGCACACCGGTGAAGACCATGGCGAGCTTGCGTTCATCGGCGGCGGCGATGACTTCGGCGTCTTTGACGGAGCCGCCGGGCTGGATGGCGGCGGTGGCACCGGCTTCGGCGGCGGCGATGAGGCCGTCGGGGAAGGGGAACATGGCGTCGGAGGCGACGATGCTGCCTTTGAGAGAGAGTCCGGCTTCCTTGGCCTTCCAGATGGCGATGCGGCAGGAATCGACGCGGCTCATCTGGCCAGCACCGATGGCGAGGGTGCGATCATGCGTGGCAAAGACGATGGCGTTCGATTTGACGTGCTTCACGACACGCCAGCCGAAGCGCATAGCTTCGAGTTCATCGCGCGTCGGCGGGCGGACGGTTTTGACTTTGTTTTCGAGATCATCGAGTCCCAGAGCACGGAAATCGCTGTCCATGACCATCACGCCGCCAGGAGCGGAGCGGATGATCGGCTCGGCGAGAGCTTCAGCGATGCCGGGAAGCATCTGGATGAGGCGCAGGTTCTTTTTCTTCTGCAACAGAGCGCGGGCATCGGCATCGAAGTCGGGCGCGATGATGACATCGGTGAAGATCTCGGAGATGATGCGTGCGAGGCCGAGCGTCATGCTGCGGTTCACGACAATGACGCCGCCGAACGGAGCCTGCTTGTCGGTTTCAAAAGCCTTCTGCCAGGCTTCGCGAAGGTCTTCATCGGCGCAGCCGACGCCGCAGGGATTCGTGTGCTTGAGGATGGCGACGGTGGGGCGGCGGAATTCCAGCGCGATCTCGGCGGCGGCGTGGATGTCGAGGACGTTGGTGTAGCTGAGGTCTTTGCCGTGCAACTTGACGAAGTAGTCGCCGAAGTTGCCGTAGAGCGAGGTCTTCTGGTGCGGGTTGTCACCGTAACGCAGCTCAGCGTAGAGCGGCAGGGAGAGGTTGAAGGTCTTCTGCGTGGTCTGCTCCTTGTTCAGGAAGCTGGCGATGGCGGAGTCGTAGCTGCCGGTGCGTTGGAAGACTTTACAGGCAAGGCGTTCGCGCGTGGCGAGCGTGGTGTCGCCCGCGTTTTCCTTCATCTCTTCGAGGACGACTGTGTAATCGGCCGGATCGGTGATCACGGTGACCCAGCGATGGTTTTTAGCGGCGGAGCGCAGCATGGACGGACCGCCGATGTCGATGTTCTCGATGGCTTCTTCGAGCGTCACGTCCTTTTTGGCAACGGTCTGCTCAAAGGGGTAAAGATTGACCACGACGAGGTCGATCACTGGAATGTCGTGCTTTTGGGCGTTGCGCTTGTCCTCATCATTGTCGCGACGTTGCAGCAGGCCGCCGTGAACTTTCGGGTGCAGCGTTTTGACGCGACCGTCGAACATCTCAGGAAAGCCGGTGTGGTCGGAAACGTCGGTGACCTTCAAACCACCGTCCTTGAGATGCTTGGAGGTGCCGCCGGTGGAAAGCAGTTCCACACCGAGCGCCGCAAGGCCTTTGGCAAAGTCGAGAAGGCCGGATTTGTCGGAAACAGAGAGCAGGGCGCGGGCGATGGGCATGTGAGGTGGGGAAAGGGTCGGGGGCGCGGAGTAAAGGGAGATTTGCGGGGGTGCCAAGCGCATTCTCGGTGCGCACCAAGGATGCCATTCACGGCGCAATCTTGGGTTCGTAAGGCGGATAAAACTTCCGTGTGCCGAACTCGATGTACTGGTTCTCGGCGGTCTTTAAATACACGGGGGCCTTGGCGTACATGCTGGCAGCGGCGGGTTGGTAAACATAGTGACGACCAGAGGCATCAAGCGCGAGTTTGAGCATCGTGGCGTCGTCGAACTCGACGGGATCAGCCGCACGGCGGTAAACGCCTTTATCTTGGCTTGTGAAGCGCAGGTTCGGCTCGTAGCGGTCGTCTTTGCCGAGAGAGGTGTAGTACTTCGTGTCGCCGAGCGCAGTGGGATATTCCGTCCACTCGTAATCTGCCGGGTGAAGATGAATACGCCAGGCCAGGATGACCAAATAGGTCAGCAACAACGCCCAGCCAAGCAAGAGACGCCCAGGAGTGTCGCGGATTTCGTTGGCGGCCATGCGAGGATGAAAGGTCGCAGGCATTGCAGGGCAAGAGGGATTTTGATTGTCATCATTCAGCGTCTCGGCTTCGATGCGCGACTTATGAGCAAACCATGGCGCATCGCGGGCATCAACTTTGATCACTTCCACATGGGCGATTTGCTGCGGCAGACTTCAGAGCATCCGAATGCCGAGATCGTAGGCATTTGCGATGAGAAACCGGAGCGCCTTGTGGATGCCGCACGGAATTTCAGCCTCAGTGCAGACCAGGTGTTCACGGATTATCGCGCCTGCATGGAGCAGACGAAACCGGACATCGTCATCCTTTGTCCCGCTGCTTCAAAGCATGGTGAGTGGGTGGCAAAGATCGCACCGTTCGGCGCGCACATCATCATGGAGAAACCCTTTGCCGGATCTCTGGCCGAGGCGGATGCGATGATCGCCGCCATGCAACCGCACGGGAAACTGCTCACCGTGAACTGGCCACTCGTCTGGGATGCTGGGCAACAGACCGCGCATCGTCTGATCCAAGAAGGCGTCATCGGCGAGGTGCGTGAATTTCATCACCACGGCGGCAATCGCGGTCCACTTTATCATGGAGCCGACAAGACCGAAAAGGAGCCTAGCGCCGCCGAAAAAGCTGCAAGCTGGTTTTACAGCCAGGCGCAGGGCGGGGGATCACTGCTCGACTACATGGGCTACGGCACTACGCTCGGCACCTGGCACCTCGGCGGCAAGGCCCCACTCGAAGTCACCGGCGTCTGGGACGAACCCGCCGGGCTGGAGGTCGATGAACACGCCGTGGCCGTCATCCGCTACAGCTTCGGTTTGAGCAAAAGCGAGACCCGCTGGGGCACCTTTACCGATCCCTGGACCTTTCAGCCGCAGCCGAAGTGCGGTTTCGTCTTCAAAGGCACCGACGGCACCATTTCCTGCTACGACTACGAGCCGACCATCCGCGTCCAAACCCGCACCAAGCCTGAAGGCTTCGAAGTACCGGTCGATCCCGTCCTCGCGCCGAACCGCAACCCAGTCGAACACGTCATCCATCACCTCGAAACCGGCACACCGCTCATCGGCCCGCTCCGCCTCGACATCTCCCGCATCGGCCAGCAGATCGTTGACACCGCGTTCCAAAGTGCGCAGATGAAGCGGACGCTGAAGCTGGTGGGGTGACCAATTTGAAGGTTAAAGTCGATCTGAACCACCTCTTATTAACTACAAACAATCAATGTAAAGTCCACCTATGAAGTAGTGGGTGAGCTTGGATATGACTATTGTTTGACTCTACTGGATCAACTCTTCCAGATCCGTCTCGCTCAAGCCTTCCATCATCGGCGCTTGGTCATTCAGAGCGGCTTCGACGAGGCCGCGCTTATGGGCTTGGAGTTTGAGGATGCGTTCCTCGACGGTGCCGCGGATGGCGAGACGGTAGGCGTTGACGACCTTTTGCTGGCCGATGCGGTGGGCGCGGTCGATGGCCTGGGATTCGACGGCGGGATTCCACCATGGGTCAGCCAGGATGACGTTGTCGGCGGCGGTCAGATTAAGGCCGTAGCCACCGGCTTTGAGGCTGATTAGGAAGATGCGGCAATTCGGGTCTTTCTGGAAGCGTTCCACTTGAGCCGAGCGGTCCTGGCTGCTGCCATCCAGGTAGGCGTGGTCGAGTTTTTCAGCCTTCAAATGGTCACGCATAAGGTGTAAGAACCGAACGAATTGACTGAACACAAGTAGTTTGCCGCCAGATTCGAGTGTGGATTCGATTTGACCGTTGAGGGCCGGCCATTTGCCGGAAAGATCCTCCTGCCCCAGCCCTTTGAGCGCCTCGGGTTGGACGCCGGTGAGGCGCAAATCGCAACAAACCTGGCGCAGGCGCAGCAGGACGGTGAACATGGTCATCTTGGCCCCGTTCTGGCCGGAACGGCGGCGGGCGGCTTTGATCTCCTCCCGGCCCTCCTCCAGAATCCTGCGGTAAAACTCGGTCTGGGCGGCGCTGGGGGCGCACCAGAGCACCTGCTCGATCTTCTCGGGCAGATCCTTGAGCACCTGCCGTTTCGTCCGGCGCAGGAAGAACGGCTGGGTCAACTTCTGGAGCCGCAGCGCGGCTGATTTGCCCGCTGGGAGGTCCAGACCGGAATGGATCGGACTTTCAAAGCGCTCTTTGAAGGAACTCTGGTTCCCGAGGTAACCCGGCAGCGCGAACTGGAAGATCGACCACAAATCCCGCACCCCATTCTCCAGTGGCGTCCCCGTCAGGGCGATCCGACCGTTTGATTTGAGGCTGCGGAGCGTTTTGGCCGCGTCCGTATCGGGATTGCGGATGAAGCTGGCTTCATCGAGTAGGAGCAGACCAAACTGAATACTTTGGTAATGTAAAATATCTCTGATGATCAATTGATAAGATGTCAATACCACGTCATGAACGTTGATTGAAGCGAAAGCCTTTTCTCGGCCCGAACCCTGCACCTGGAGCACCTTCAGGGTGGGTGCAAAGCGTTCAAACTCCGCCTGCCAGTTGCCGAGCAGCGACTTGGGGCAGACCACCAGTACTGGGCCGCTTTGAGACCCTTTTCGCTGCTTCAGGAACAGCGTCAGCGCGATGCTCTGGACAGTTTTCCCGAGGCCCATCTCATCGGCCAGAATTCCTCCCCTGCCCCTCAGAACTCTAGATGTCATCCAGCAGACGCCTTCCATCTGGTAAGGCCGCAGCATTCCAGCCAACTCGCCGATTTCGGCCCGAATTTCGTCATCCGTGACCTTGATCTCATTCGCCGCCCCGGCGGCTTCATCGCCAAAGTACGCCGCATGCGCAACATGAACCCGGGCACCATCCGGCGTCAGTTCCAGTGGAACATCGCGCAGCGATTCCTCCAATTCGTCCACGGCGGCGATGTCGAGGATGTAGCGCTTCCCGTTGCGCCCTTGAACCGAGCGCTGGCCGGAACGCACCAGTCGCAGTACCTCGGCACGTGGTAGGCGGAAGCCGTCGGCCGATTCGTAGGCGAGCTCCATGGTCAGCCAGTCCCCGCCGCCCGCTTGACCGCCTTGCGGCACAAACGTGGTTTTCGGGGCAATGCGCTGAATCCCTCTTGTCGCGCCCCGCCAGCGTTCTCCTTCCAGAATCGTGGCCAACTCACGTAGTAATGGCAGTTCGGAAGCGTAGAAGTGCAGGACGTTTTCACTGCCCTGCAAACGCCAAGTTTGCCCTTCCAGCGTGAATCCTAGCCCGTCCAAACGGCGCAAAAGGCGGGATTCACCCTCTCTGTTCCACACGTAAAATAAAAATTCAGATGATTGATCCTGAATAGGAAAGATAGACGTTGTAGTATTCAGTTTGGCGCCTTCTGCCATCACCGCCCAGCGATGGGTGCCGTATCGGGCTGAAACCTTGGCCTCCACGGCTTGCAGTGAGCCGTCGAGCTGAATTTCGAACTCACAGGGCACCGGCGAGACATGGAAGTTTGCCAAGACGCCCCGCAGTTCCATCTGGAAGCACTCGCCCAACGCCTCCCCCTGCTCGGCCAGCCAGCGCAGCGGCCGTGTGACCGCACCCCGGCTCAAATCACCTGCAAGGGTGGTCAATTCGGGGCTGTCGGCCAGATGGCGGAACAGCGTGGCCGTTTGCTGACAGAGCCACCAAGCGCCCAGTACATGCCGATGCTGGCTGCCTTCTAGTGTGAGCCGCACGTTTTGCGCATCGACAGATTCGACCACCAGCGGCAGTCGCACCAGCTCTGGTGCCACATGCAGCGGGACTTCCTTGCCGTTCGGTTTTCCGGCAAAAACCCGCGGGTGCTCCGCCAGCGATTGCAGGAAGACGTTCAAACCCTCGCCGCGGAGCGAAATGGGCAAGGTCTGCGGCTGCTTGATCCCCTGCCCCGCCAGCCAAGCGGCAAAGAGCGACGTCTCCGCTTCGCCTCCGGCCTCAAACTTTACAAAGACTCCAAACGGCTCGCGCACTTGCCCTTGGAGCAAGGTTTCCGGTAAATAGAGCGAATAACGTCCCGAGATTGTCAGTGGCGTGCTCGGTGCAGGCGCCATTTCTCGCTTCGGGCTGGGAGAAGGAGCACTGGAGGCTGATGATGGCTTACTGCCACCGCTTTGCTCCCGCACATGCGCCAGCGCCACTGCCAGCGCGTGCTCGCACATTATGCCGCTGCGTCGCGCATGCGGGCAGGTGCAGAGATTCTCCACATCTGATGCCGTGCGAATGCGCAGGCCAGTGGTGAACTTCATTTTACCTGAGCCAGCCGTGCCACGAATCATTCCGTCATTCGTGCTCGTGACAGCCGCCAAACCGGCATCCACTAGCGAGCGTGCGGATTTCATGACCGCCCAACCGCCGATCTCTGCGAGCCATTTCTCTGTGATTTCCATTTCGTGCTGGCGTGTCCCATGGTTTATCTGCAAAGTCCAGCGCCAAGTGCCCATGAGGATCGTTGCTATTTCCAATCAAAAAGGCGGGGTCGGTAAAACGACCACCGCCCTGAACCTCGCCGCATGCCTCACCCAACGAGGCGTGAGGGTGCTGCTGGTCGATCTCGACCCCCAGGCTAATGCCACCAGCGGCCTCGGCCTTGCCCAGGAAGACGGCGGCAGCCTCTACTCGGCTCTCGTCGATGGAACTGACCCACGTCTCGCCATCCGCAGCACGCGTCTGCCGAACCTCTCCATTATTCGCTCCCACCAGGAACTTGCCGGCTGCGAGATCGAACTGGCCCAGGCCGGCAATCACATGGCCCGCTTGCGGGAGGTGCTGACTCCCCTACGTGACTCCGGGCATTTCGATTACGCGATTCTGGACACCCCGCCTTCCCTAGGTGTCCTCATGACCGGGGCACTGGCGGCGGCCGATGAGTTGCTGGTACCCATTCAGTGCGAATATTTTGGCCTCGAAGGCCTCTCCAAGATCGTCAATGTCGTCCAGCAGATCCGCGACTGCGGGGCCAATCCCAATTTACTCCTCGAAGGCATCGTCATGACCATGTACGACAGTCGTGCCAACCTCGCTAACCAAGTGGTCAACGACGTGCGCAACTACTTCGCCGAAACTTGCTACCAGACCCTAATCCCGCGCACCGTGCGCTTGGGAGAGGCTCCCAGCTTTGGCAAAAGCATCATCGAATACGAGCCCTCGGGCCGTGGTGCGATGGCCTACCGAGCCTTAGCGGATGAGTTTCTTGCCCGGCGTGCTCTAGCACAGCCTGCAGCCACGGTTTAATCCGCTTATTCGCTTCATTGCAGGCACCTTACGGGCCAGCAATCTCGCGGTGCCACCAATTTTTTGCTACCACAGGAGCGTTCAGCGTTACCTAAAGAGCTTCGATCCGGCCCTGAGATGCGCTTCGTGCTCCATCATGCGAAGTTCCACGCGTTCGCGGATGGTACGTTCACCGATGCCATCGTGCTTGGTGGCGACGAGGGCTTTGAGCAGGTCGATCATGGACTTCAAATCGTCCATCATGACGTATTCGGGAGCGATCTGACGAGCGTCGTTAAGGTTGTGGTAGTTGCCGAGCGGGATGGAGATACCTGCACTGCGAATGCCCGCAGCCTGGGTGGCCGTGGCCTCGCAGGCTCCGGCATCGAGAAGACAGCGCTGCACGCGGATGCCTTGTTCTTTCGCGGTCGTCATCAACACGGCCATCGCTTCGCTGTCGAAAATGGAAACACGATCGCCAACACGCAATATCGGACCGCCACCCATGACGGCGCCATTGACGGGCCGACTGGTTTCAAGCGACAGGAAAACGCTGTCTTTGCCGAATGGCCACTTTTGTGCGAGTTGCCATGCGCCGAGCCAGCCGACCTCTTCCGCACGCGTGAAAGCTGCGTGGACGGTGGTCTGGATATTAAGACGGGCAAGTTCAAGGAACGTCATCACTATTGCGGAACAGCCGATGATGTCGTCGCAAGCCGTGGCTTCGATGCGGGTGTTGGTGATATTGACGGGGAAATTCCAAGTGGCGATCTGGCCTTTGACCTTGCGCAAGCCACGTTTCACACCGGCATCGACCTCTGTTTTGCCCACACCACCGAGGAAATCCCATTCATCACGCTTGGTGCTGCCAGGTGGTTTAACGAACGCCGGATGGTCCATGTGTGCACCGAACACCCAAGTGGGCTTGCTCTTGGACTTACCGTTCTTGTAGGTGACCAGCAGATTCCCGAACTTGTCACGGCGCAACTTCACATACGGGCAATCCTTGAGTAATGCTTCGATTTCCGCACGCACGTGGTATTCGTGAAACGGCGCAGTTGGCTGCTTGAGCAGTCGTTTGAGAATGTTGTTGAGCTTGGGCGATGCCATGCGCCATCGTAACGCGATTTTCGCAAACACCAAACGCCTCGTGAAGAA
>Ga0114970_10000812_pt1 | contig 23631 bp, 22 predicted proteins | sample M_140205_XF_Meta_FD_87030 | JGI IMG/M metagenome (GOLD analysis project Ga0114970, IMG submission 87030) | Freshwater microbial communities from Lake Montjoie, Canada to study carbon cycling - M_140205_XF_MetaG | ecosystem: Environmental > Aquatic > Freshwater > Lake | place: Lake Montjoie...
GGCTTTTTCTCCATCACCTGAGGATCCATTGAACAGGTATAAAAAACAAAAGGATCATCCGCTTTCTTTTCTGCCGATGTGCATGCCATCAGAAAAATCAATAATAGCCAAATAAACAAGTGCTTTATTTTCATAGCCATTTCATTGAATAAAAGTTTCACTATCTAATATGAATGCAGCATTCAGTGCGATGCGATCCTTTTCATCCAGACCGGATGTAACCTCATACATGGATGCTGTAGTCCCCCCGGTCATAATTTCCTTAGGAACCAATACCCCTTTACTTTTTTGAATCCATACCATTTTGCGGGTTCCCAGATTTATCACAGAGCTGATTGGAATCCACAAACCCTCCTTCGGCGATGATTGTATCGTAGCACTCACCAATTGCCCCACCTTCAAGATATGCTTAAAATTGTCGAGAGTCACCCGAACACGCAAGGATTTTATATTTTTTGTGTAAATGGGTTCTATAAAATCTATTTTCCCTTTTATCAGCGTATCTTTTCGATCATTCAAAGCAATGGATACTTCTTGCTTTAAATGAATTTTGGGATAATCTTCAGGAAAGATATTCAACTCAGCCCAAACCGTATGGGGATAAATTAAACTGAGTACATTCTGCCCTTTCTTTACATACATGCCTTCTTTCAATGAAAGACGGGGATTTTGAATTTGATTTGGACTATACATCCCCTCGCCCGATTGATAATCGTTCATCTGCAATTCATGCAAATGTCCTTCCGAAGGACTATAAACAGTGAGTACATCCAAACCTTTTTTTGATCTCTCAATTTGATCTACTTCATCTCTGGTAAATCCCAATTGAAATAATTTCTCTCTGGCATCTTCTATCAAACTCGCCGTTTTTTTCAGCTCTTCCAAAGTGTAATTGTGATTCATCAAATAAATTAAATCGCGCTGTGGCGTTATTATTTCAGGACTATATATATCAAATAGTTTATCCCCTTTTTTGATTTCTTGAAATGCATATTGAACATACATTTTTTCAATTCGCCCACTCATTCGAGCAGAAACATTGCTAAACATACGCGTATCATAGGTAATAGACCCGGGGGCTTTGAAATCTGTATTTACCACTTTTCTTTCAGGACTTACAACCATCACCGATGATATAGATATACCGCTGCCGGATTGAATCAATTCCTCTAAAGAAACATCAACTGGTTTTCCTTGGACGCGAAGATTCGCATCTATAAGAACCAAATCCATTTTACATACCGAACAAATGCCGGGTGTATTTTGATTGATGGCAGGATGCATAGGGCATGAATAGATTAATTTGCCTAAGCCCTTCACGTTTGCTTGACCCAATTCCCCTTCCTGTTTTGGAGATTGGCAACTAAAAAAAAGAAGACAAAAAAATACCATAGAGAGAATTGTTCCCAATCTACTCCTAAACATTTTCTGCTTTGCTTGATTTAAAATTTGCATGTCAATTTGATTCCTTTATTTCCAATTCTTTTTCATATTGGGTTTGCACTTGCAGAAGTTCTCCTGTTTTATCAAGATAATCCATTTGAATGCTTTGCCATTTAACAAGAGACATCAAAACAGACTGTATATTATCGGAATTCTGTTCATAGGTCTGCATACTTGCTTTATAATAGTCTTCAGCAGCGGGAATAATTTTCTTTTTATAAATAGCAATTTCTTCTTGCAAAGAATTTATAGTATGTAAAAGACTTGTGGCCTTAGATACCGCATCACTGAGCATGGCCTTTTTTTCATCCTGCAAAGATTTGATGGTATAATCATAAAATGCCGACTTTGCTTTATACTCTTTGGATACCCAGGGCAGCATGGGAATACTGATGCTGCCCATCAAGCTGAAGGCATTGGGAAAACCACCGAAAGCATTCATATGCTCATATTTCAATCCATAATCCGGATAGGCATTGCTCATTTCAAGCTTTTGAGATAAGGCCGCTATTTTCATTTTCTGATCAAGTAATCCCAAATCACTGCGTCTATTTTTTAAGGCAGCGGTATCTATCAAAATCGCTTCATAATTATTCAATTCATAAAGCGTATCCACATCAAATTCTACATTCACATCGCGGCTCATCAAAGCATTCAGCTCGATTTTTTTTACTTTGATTTGATTCAAAAGATTTTTTTTCTGAACACTTATTTCCAAGGCATCTAGTTTGGCTTTATAAATTTCTGATAGTTTTTCACCATTATATGCATATCGCATTTCCGCAGACTTAAAGATATACTGAAATACATTTTCAATTCGATCTAACAAAAACAATTTTTTGGTCAAGATAATACAAGAATAATAATCAGTTTGTGCCTGGAATAAAAGTTCGTTTAAAGTATATTTTTTTTCGGATTGATCGATGGAAGACATGCCATCCATCAGATTTTTCCTGGCTTTTGTTTTTTGAGAATTTTTAAACATTTGCTCGGCAGACAAAACCAAAAATCCTGTATTGGAAAATTGATAGGGCATCATCCAAAATGAAGCCCCGACCTTAGGCGCTTCCCAAGCGGTTACACCGGAAGCATTGATATCAGAAGCAGAAATGCGTTCATCATAGACCTTCAAACGGGGATTATTGGCTTTTACTTCTTGAAATACTGACTGTAGTTTCATGATTTGCGCATGAACCTGAAATTCTGAAATCAGAAAAACAAAAATAAATAGAGGTAATACCCTGTTCATGATTTCTATCGTTTAGTGTTTCGAATGAATCAATGTTACTTTCCCATATTTTCTCAATTCATACTCCTTGACCATTTGGAAAATAATGGGTGTTACAAGCAATACATGAATGGTAGAAGTGATCATGCCTCCTATCATAGGCAAGGCAATGGGAATCATCACATCACTTCCTACGCCTTTGGAAAAAAGAATGGGAATCAAACCAAATAAAGCCGTTGAGACGGTCATGATTTTGGGCCGTAATCTTTGGGCTGATCCCAGCATCACGGCATGTCTAATATCACTAACCGTAAGGGCTTCCCCATTTTTATCATGAACCATTTGCGCCATGGCTTCATTTAAATATATTACCATCAACACGCCGGTTTCAACGGCGATACCCAGCAAGGCAATAAATCCTACAGCCACGGCAACAGATAAATTGATGGGATAAAAATAAACCAAATAAATCCCACCTATCAAGGCAAATGGAACACTCATGGCCGTTATAAGCGCCTCCTTTACAGAGTGATAGATATAGATCAATAAAACAAAAATCAATAGAAGAACCAATGGAATGATGATTGACAATCTTTTGTTGGCACGTACCTGATTTTCCCATTGCCCACTCCATTCTACAAAATATCCCTTGGGCAAAATCAATGTTTTATTCAATTTTTCAATCGCTTCTTGAACAGTACTACCCAAATCGCGGTCACGCACATTAAACAATACCGTTCCTTTTAACATCGCATTTTCACTATTGATCATCGATGGTCCTTCATGCACTGCCACATCAGCAAGCTCTGACAAAGGAACAGGACCGAAATTAGGCGTTTGAACCAATATTCTTTTGATTTCATCCAGGTTATTTCTAAAATCCTGAGCCAGTCGCAAACTGATACTAAACCTTTCACGGCCTTCTATCGTATAACTGAGGTTGGTCCCACCAAGCGCGCTTTCCACAATCATATTGACATCACTAACGCTCAATCCATACCGACCAATTTCTTCTTTTTTGATTTTCAAATCTAAAAAACGCCCTCCGGTAACGGGCTCAGCATATAAATCTCTAATGCCATCAATACCTTGCAGGGCTTCTCTAATTTTAAGGGAAATGGGGAAAATGGTATCTAAATTTTGTCCGTAAATCTTCACCCCCACATCGGTGCGTATGCCGGTAGAAAGCATGTTGATGCGGTTGATGATCGGCTGAGTCCAGCCATTGGTAACACCCGGAATCTGCAGCTTTCCATCAAGCTCTGCAATCAGTTTTTCGCGAGTCATCCCTTTTCTCCAGGCACTGTGTGGTTTTAACACGATGATGCTTTCAATCATGCTAAGGGGGGCATTATCCGTTGCCGTATTGGCCCTTCCCGCCTTGCCAAGCACATTGTCTACTTCCGGAATACTTTTGATAATTTTATCCTGAATCTGCAATATCCTTTTGATTTCAGTATTTGAAACATCAGGCAAGGTTACGGGCATAAACAAAAGTGAACCCTCATCTAAGGGATGCATAAACTCAGAACCCGTTTTCATATATAAGGGGATCGCAATAATCAACGCCAGGATATTAACGCCCAAAACTGCCATTTTATAGCGCAGGCAAAAACGCAAAATAGGTTCATAGATCCCATTCATAAATCGTGATACGGGATTCTTTTTTTCAGATTTTATTTTTCCCTTTAGAAAAAAACTCATCAAAACAGGAACCAAAGTGATGGATAAAATGGCCGAACCAAACAACACAAAGGTCTTTGTCCATGCCAATGGGGTAAAGAGTTTTTGCTCCTGACCCGTTAACATAAAAACCGGCAAAAAAGATACGATGATGATCAAGGTAGATAAAAAAATAGGCCTGCCTACCTGTAAGGAAGCTTTTTCAATGATGGATATTCGCTCTTTTTCGCTTAGCTTTTCATTCATAGAAATGAAATTATTCCTTTGTTAAATGTCGGTGCGCATTTTCAACCATCACAATCCCCGCATCTACGATAACCCCTATGGCTATGGCAATTCCTGATATAGACATGATATTGGAAGAAACATTCAGCAGATGCATGCAAATAAAAGCCATCAGAATCGCCACGGGCAGCATAATGATGACCACAATTGAGCTTCGCAGGTGAAGGAGAAATAATATGATTATCAAGGATACGATGGCGATTTCCTCAAATAAAGTCTTCTTTAAGGTTTCAATGGATGCAGATATCAAAGTGCTTCTATCATAGGCAACGTTAAATTCCACCCCAGGAGGCAATCCTTTCTGCACATCGGCTAATTTTTTTCGAATATTTTCAATCACTGTCTGAGCATTAGAGCCATATCGCATCACCACAATTCCACCAACGGCCTCACCTTGACCATTCTCATCCAATATGCCCAATCGAAGCTCGCCTCCCATCTGAACACTCGCCACATCTTTGATGCGGATCGGTATGGAGTTATAGGAGCCCACTGCAATATTTTCAATATCACTGATGTTCTTAACATATCCTAAACCTCGGACCACATAAGACATTCCACTCATTTCAAATAACCTTCCGCCCACATCACTGTTGTTATTTTTTATGGCACTGATAACATTCATCATGGGCACCTGATAATAATTCAATTTGTTGGGATCAATGGCCACCTGATACTGTTTCTGAAAGCCACCAAAGGAGGCAATTTCACTCACCCCATCCACATTTTGAAGGGCAAATTTGATATACCAATCCTGTAAGGCCCTCAGTTCGCCCAAATCGTAGCCTGGGGCACGAAGGGTATACCAAAAAATATGCCCTACTCCAGTTCCATCTGGCCCCAAGGATGGATTTACCCCCTCCGGCAAAAAACGCTGCGCATAATTTAATCGCTCCAATACGCGGGTTCTAGCCCAGTAAATGTCAACATTATCCTCAAAAATGATAAAAATAAAACTCATCCCAAACATAGAGGAAGCGCGTACCGTTTTTACCTTAGGCATTCCTTGCAGATTGGACACCAAAGGATAGGTTACCTGATCCTCCATGATTTGTGGACTTCTACCCATCCATTCCGTAAATACGATCACCTGATTTTCAGATAAATCAGGTATGGCATCGATAGGTGTTTCCCGGAGTGCATACAATCCCCAACCAACAATGGCTATACAAGCGATAACCACAATCAATCGGTTGCGAAGAGACCAGGAAATTATTCTTTCAATCATTTTACTTTTTCAAGTTCCATACCGCATGAATCACAGGCGGCAGGCTTATCACTTTTTATGCTGGTATGCATCGGACAAGCATAATTTGAGGAGCCGGCAGTAGCTGTAGAATCTGTTTTCACAGCGGAGCTTTCCGTTTGATTACCGCTACATGCGTATAACATACCTATTACAGAAGAAAATACCAGTATTTGTGCTATTTGTTTTTTCATATCATGATTTTTTAAATGGATAATGGGTTTCAAGCATGCGAATTTAAACTATTTCAGGAATAATTCACTAATTTTGTGTAAAATCTAACAAATATGATCCTCACCTAATTTTTGCCTACCTCTTTCTTTTATTCAAGATATTCTCCTTCATATATACTTGACATACAAAATATTGCAAAGATAAATTTAGGTTTTAAACAGAACAAATTCAAAGAAATAACGCATACAAAGTTTCAAAAAACATGCTATTAAAAAAGTTTAAAGCAGGTCTCTTTTTCACGATTTTTTGCTCCGTATTGGCGTGTTCAAAAAAAACAGATGTGATTCCCAATATGTTTGTGAATCAGTATGTATATGTCAATAACCCTACAAATTTCAAATTGAATGCCATCGGCGGATGGATTTATGTTACCGGTGGGGTTCGTGGCATTATTTTATACAGAAAATCTTCTGATGAATTTATTGCCTATGAAAGAAATTGCACTTGGCAGCCCAATGACGCATGCGCCACTTTATCTGTTGATTCAACAAATGTTAGCATTTCAGACCACTGCTGCAGTTCAAAATTTGTCATAATGGATGGTTCGATCCAACAGGGTCCGGCAACCATTCCTTTGCGCAGATATCAGGCTGCTTTTGATGGTAGCGTAATACATGTTTTCAATTAATTTTTTATCATAAAAAAAGGAGATGTAGTTTGACTACACCTCCTCTTTCCTGTAAACCTATTTTTATTAATACCTGTAGGTATCAGATTTAAATGGTCCTGAAACGGCAACACCAATATAATCAGCTTGGTGAGGAGCTAATACATCTAGTTCAACACCCACTTTAGCCAAATGCAACAAGGCCACTTTTTCATCCAAATGTTTAGGAAGTGTGTAGACGATGTTGGTATATTTTTCTGACTGAGTCCAAAGTTCAATTTGGGCTAGGGTTTGATTGGTAAAGGAGTTTGACATTACGAATGATGGGTGGCCGGTGGCACAGCCCAAATTCACCAAACGACCTTCTGCCAATACAATAATTTGTTTTCCATCTAGGGTATACATATCTACCTGAGGCTTGATGGTATCTTTGGTTTGACCATAGTTGGCGTTTAACCAAGCCATATCAATTTCATTATCAAAATGTCCGATATTGCAAACAATGGCTTTATCTTTCATATTTTTAAAATGACGCTCCAAGATGATATCCACGTTGCCCGTAGCGGTAACCACTATATCAGCACGTTTTACGGCATCATCCATTTTGCGTACTTCAAAGCCCTCCATAGAAGCCTGCAAAGCACAAATCGGATCGATTTCAGTCACAATCACACGAACACCAGCGCTGCGAAGTGATTCCGCAGAACCCTTTCCAACATCACCAAAACCTGCTACCACAGCCACTTTACCGGCCATCATAATGTCTGTAGCACGTCTGATTGCATCTACAAGGGATTCACGGCAGCCATATTTGTTATCAAATTTGGATTTGGTTACCGAGTCATTGATATTGATGGCAGGCATTGGAAGCGTACCATTTTTTACGCGTTGGTACAAGCGGTGAACACCTGTTGTCGTTTCTTCAGAAATACCTCTGATACCGGCAGCAAGCTCAGGAAATTTATCCAATACCATATTGGTTAAATCACCACCATCATCCAAAATCATGTTCAATGGCTTTTTGTCTTCACCGAAGAACATGGTTTGCTCAATGCACCAATCGAATTCCTCTGCGTTCATGCCTTTCCATGCATATACAGAAACACCGGCAGCAGCAATCGCAGCAGCAGCATGATCCTGGGTAGAAAAAATATTGCAGGAAGACCAAGTTACCTCGGCACCTAATTCAACAAGGGTTTCAATGAGCACTGCCGTTTGAATGGTCATGTGCAGACAGCCAGCGATTCTGGCGCCTTTTAAGATTTTAGAAGGACCATATTCAGCCCTCAAAGCCATCAAACCGGGCATTTCTGCTTCGGCTAAATTGATTTCCTTTCTGCCCCACTCGGCAAGACTTAAATCTTTTACTTTAAATTTCACGAATTTTTCAACTGAAGTTGTAGACATATTGCTATTTTTGGTTTTTGTTATATTTTTCACAAAAATAAACTAAATCAAGCGAAACGCAAAATTTCAACTTATTTTATTCTATAGATAACATATGCCACTGATTCTGAATAAAATAATTGAGAAGGAGAGCCAATTACTTGCCTGGGAAACTACTGAAAATCAAAAAGATATCGAATTTCAAATCCAAAACCCCTACTCGATAGCTGCAGCCTTAAAAAATATCCATAATCCCAAAAGAATTCAGGAAAAACTGATTACTACCTTGCTGTTGCACAGGGCATTACAAACAAATAAGCCTATTGAACTCGAATATGATGATTTTGGGAAGCCCTTTCTAAAATCTTTTTCAAAAAAATTATCTATTTCACACTCAGCAAATTATGTATGTATTTTACTCAGCCCAGATAAAATACCCGGCATTGATATAGAAATCATTCGAACGCGCATTGAAAAGCTTGCCGAAAAATTTATAAGCCCCAAAGAATTCGGGGAGATAGAACAAAGTCATCCCATTGAACACATGCATGTTATATGGGGTGCCAAGGAAACCATGTATAAAATATATGGAAAAAAAGGTGTGGATTTCAAAGAAAATATGAGCATAGAACCCTTTCAATATCTTGAAAAGGGACAAATCATAGGCCGAATACAGATGGAAAACTACGGAAAAGAAATGGAAATTCACTATGAAAAAATCTCAAACTGCATGCTAACGTGGGGCTTATTGGAGAATGATTAACAAATTGATTTAGATTATCTACATTTGCATTAGAAAATTTTAAATAATGAATTCAATATATTCAGGTCTTCTTGAAAAAAAGGCCCAAAACAAAAAGCAATTTGCCGTTTTAATAGACCCGGACAAAACGGGTGGCAATGAACTTATCGATTTGATAGATATTGCTGTAAAAGCCAAAACAGACTTTTTCTTTGTCGGTGGCAGCTTGCTCACCAACGACTCCTTAGACAATTGTGTACAAACCATCAAAAAAAACTCTTCTATTCCAGTGGTATTATTTCCCGGAAATACGATGCAAATAAATCAGCATGCGGATGCCATTTTATTTCTATCGCTCATTTCGGGAAGGAATCCCGAAATGCTCATTGGAAAGCATGTGATTGCTGCACCATTTCTAAAAAATAGTCCTTTAGAAATTGTCTCTACGGCGTATATGTTGATTGAAAGTGGCAAGCCGACAGCGGTAAGCTATATGAGCAATACAACACCTATTCCGCATGACAAAAACGATATTGCCATTTGCACGGCCATTGCTGGTGAAATGCTTGGTTTTAAACTGGTATTCATGGATGGTGGCAGCGGTGCCGAAAAACCCATCTGCGCCAAAATGATTTCTGAAGTCAGCAAAAACATCTCTGTTCCGCTCATCGTCGGTGGTGGCATCAAAACACCAGAAAAAGCACTTGAAAACTGTCAGGCAGGAGCAGATATTATTGTGGTAGGAAATTCAATAGAAGAAGACCGCAGCTTGCTCGAAAGAATATCCCATGCCATCCATTCTTTATAATATACGCTAAAGTATGGAAGTATATGTAAATGATGAAGTATTAGAAACAAAAGAAAAAACACATATCAGTGAATTGCTTGAATCCAAAGGCATTTCAAACCTGAATGGCATTGCTTTGGCCATTAATGATGTAGTGATATTAAAAGCATACTGGCATACAACATTACTCAAAGAACAGGATAGAATATTAATTATTCAAGCGAGCCAGGGCGGATAAAAAAATAAAAAATCGATATTTATTAAAAGAAAATCATGAAAGAAAAAGAAAATAAAGTAGTAACACATTCCATCAGCACAGATGCTTTTCCGAAATCAAAAAAGATTTATGTACAAGGAAAAATACATCCTGTACAGGTGGCTATGCGTGAAATAACCGTTGGAGGGAAGAATGATGAAACCTCCAGTATTGCGGTGTATGATACCAGTGGTCCTTATACAGATCCCAATGTTACCATAGATGTGAGAAAAGGTCTTCAACCTTTGCGTGAAGCTTGGATTACACAAAGAGAAGACACACAACAGCTAAGTGCGTTGAGCAGTGAATTTGGAAGAAAAAAATTGGAAACCACATCGCCAAATCAAAATATCTTTCAAAACAATCGCCTTCCCTATAAAGCCCTTGAAGGAAAAAATGTTTCGCAGATGCACTATGCAAGAAAGGGCATTATCACTGCGGAAATGGAATATATCGCCATCAGGGAAAATCAAAAAATAGACACGTTAAAAAACTTTCCACAAGCCCATGCCGGTGAAAGTTTTGGAGCCCTTACACCAAAAGATTATATCACCCCGGAATTTGTTAGAGATGAAGTTGCCTGTGGAAGAGCCATCATTCCTGCCAATATCAATCATCCTGAATGTGAGCCGATGATTATCGGAAGAAATTTTCTGGTAAAAATCAATGCCAATATCGGCAATTCTGCGGTTTCTTCTGGAATAGAAGAGGAAGTAGAAAAGGCAGTATGGGCTTGCCGTTGGGGCGCTGATACGATCATGGATTTATCGACAGGAAAAAACATCCATGAAACTAGAGAATGGATCATCCGAAATTCATCGGTACCTGTAGGCACGGTTCCCATCTATCAAGCCCTTGAAAAGGTAAACGGAAAAGCGGAAGATCTCACTTGGGAAATTTTCAGAGATACCCTTATTGAGCAAGCCGAACAAGGTGTTGATTACTTTACCATTCATGCAGGGGTGCGATTGAAATATATCCCCATGACTGCAAAAAGAGTAACCGGTATTGTATCCAGAGGTGGATCGATATTGGCGAAATGGTGCTTGTTTCACCACAAAGAAAATTTTCTATACACCCACTTCGAAGAAATTTGTGATATCATGAAGGCCTATGATGTTTCCTTCTCATTGGGTGACGGACTGAGGCCGGGATCCATTGCGGATGCCAATGACGAGGCGCAGTTTGCAGAGCTTGAAACCTTAGGTGAGCTAACCAAGATTGCATGGAAACATGATATACAAACCATGATTGAAGGTCCTGGTCATGTGCCGATGCAATTGATAAAAATCAATATGGAAAAGCAATTGCAGGCATGTGATGAAGCTCCGTTTTATACCTTAGGACCACTCACCACAGATATAGCCCCTGGATATGACCATATCACATCGGCAATTGGTGCGGCGATGATTGGTTGGTTTGGCTGTGCCATGTTGTGTTATGTAACACCCAAAGAACACCTTGGACTGCCGAATAAAAAAGATGTAAAAGACGGCGTCATTGCATACAAAATTGCAGCACATGCGGCAGATTTAGCCAAAGGCCATCCTGGAGCGCAATTGCGCGATGATATGCTCAGCAAAGCCCGTTTTGAATTCAGATGGGAAGATCAATTCAACTTGTCTTTAGACCCCGATACAGCTAGAGAATTCCATGATGAAACCATGCCTTCTGACAATGCAAAACTTGCTCATTTCTGTTCGATGTGCGGGCCCCATTTTTGCTCGATGAAAATCACTGAAGATGTGAGGGCATATGCCGCAAGCCAAAAAGTATCTGAAGAAGAGGCATTGTTGCAGGGCATGGAGGAAAAAGCCAAAGAATTTTCCACCTTCCAAAACTCCTAAAAAAAGATCCTGATACCCTTCATCCCTTGAATCAAAAATAACAACATGGAACTTGTGGTATTTTCAGCAGCCGAAAAAAGGGATGATGAAATACAAGTCATTGTGCAAATGTTTGAGAATGGATTACAGGGGTTTCATCTCCGAAAGCCTTTATTGCCGGCAGAAGAAATAAAAAAAATAATCTTGCAAATTCCCGCGCATTTCCATCCAAAAATCATGATTCATTCAGCTCATGAACTGATCGATACCTTTCAGCTGAAAGGCTTGCATTATCCGGAAAAAATGATGTCTGAAATAACAAAAAAAGATTTCTCGGCCAAAAAAAACCAAACGCCTGTAATGAGAAGCCGTTCCTTTCATGACTTAATTGATATAGAGACCAATACCTTCCCATTCGAATACGCATTTTTAAGCCCTATATACAATAGCATTTCAAAACCAAACCATCATTCAGCATTCAATGAAGAAGATTTAAAAAACAAAATCCCACATCTCAAATGCAAAGCAAATCAAAGCATGAAATTATTTGCATTGGGAGGCATCAACAAAACGCATCTAGAAACGTTGCATACAATCGGGTTTTCCGGAATCGGTGTGATTGGAAGTATTTGGAATCAGCCCGATTTACAAACAAAAATAAAAGTATTTAAAGAATTACGAATAGAATGTAAAACCCTATCATGAAAAAACAAATCAATAAAAAGCAGCCCTTTGTATTAAGCATTGCAGGATTCGACCCTTGCGCTGGAGCAGGCATTCTGGCTGACATCAAAACCTTTGAACAAATTCAAGTTTATGGATTGGGGGTATGCAGTGGCATTACTTTTCAAAATGATAATGTTTTTAATGGTGTTAATTGGACACACTTAAATGATATCTGTTCGCAATTGCAATTGCTAATCAAAAGATATAAATTTGAGTATATAAAAATTGGTATCATAGAAGATCTTCAAGTTTTAAATCAATTGATTGACTTCTTGCTAAAAGAAATACCGCAGGTAAAGATTATCTGGGACCCTATTCTTTCCGCTTCTACAGGCTATCATTTTCTTGAAATGATGGATAGCAGTTTCATTTATTTTATTTGCCAAAAAATATTTTTAGTCACGCCTAACATTCAAGAAATTAAAAAAATGATGAATCTGGAAAACCCTTTCGAAGCAGCTGAATCGCTATCAAAAGCGTGCGCGGTCTTATTAAAAGGTGGGCATAGTGATTCAGATATCTGTACAGACATCCTGTATATGAAAGGGCAAACATATACCTATGAAAAAGAAAGATTAGAACAAGGCGAAAAACATGGATCCGGCTGTGTATTATCCGCAGCAATAGCCGCCTTTCTAACTTTAGGAAACACCTTACCAGAAAGCTGCCAAATGGCCAAAGAATATATGCAAGACTTTTTAGCAAGCTCAAATAATTTGCTAGGCCACCACAACGCCGTTGCTATTCCCATCAAAGTATAAACCAATACATGATCTCACGTTTGCATATAATCGGTGCCGATACCTTAAGTATTTCTCAAGTAGAAATGGCTGAAATGGCTTGTCGTGCCGGCGCTGATTGGATACAAGCGAGAATAAAAAACAAGTCCCTAAAACAGACCCGAGAGATTGTAGCGAAAATGAAATTAATTTGCGATCATTTTCAGGCCCGCCTGATTATCAATGACCATCCCGGCATTGTAAAAAAAATCAAAGCCCATGGTGTTCATCTAGGAAAAGAGGATATGTCGGTACCTGAAGCCAGAAAATTATTGGGAAAGAAATTTATCATTGGTGCAACAGCGAATACTGCTGAAGAGGTAAAAAAACGTATGGAAGAAGGTGCTGACTACATTGGCTTAGGACCTTATAAATACACCCATACCAAAGAGAATCTCAGCCCGCTATTAGGCCTTCAGGGCATTGAAGACATTTGCATAAAATATGGAAAACAAATTCCAATCATCGCCATTGGGGGAATAGAAATAACGGATATTGAAGACATCCAAAAAGCTGGTGCCTATGGCCTCGCCATCTCCTCGGTTATCTCCTATGCTATTGACCCTATAGAAACTTGTCAGGCATTCATGAACAAAATAAATCAGTATACCTATGCTTAAAATTGCAGACAAAATTTTTCATTCCAGGCTATTTACCGGCACAGGAAAATTTGCCTCCATGGATTTGATGGAAAAGGCATTGTTGGAATCAGGGAGTGAGCTGATAACCGTGGCTCTGAAACGAATTCATCTAGATATGCAAACCGATGAAGTATTATCGCATTTAAAACATCCGCATATCCATTTATTGCCCAATACATCCGGGGTGCGCACGGCAAAGGAAGCTGTTTTGGCCGCCCAACTTGCGCGGGAGGCCTTGGGAACCCATTGGCTGAAACTTGAGATTCATCCTGATCCCAAATACCTCTTGCCCGATCCGGTAGAAACCTTGTTGGCAGCAGAAATACTCGTAAAAGAAGGTTTCGTGGTATTGCCATATATCAATGCTGATCCTGTACTTTGTAAACGATTGGAAGATGTAGGAGTGGCAGCGGTTATGCCTTTAGGCTCACCGATAGGAAGCAATGCAGGTCTTCAAAATCTCAAAATGCTTGAAATTATTATTGAACAAAGCAATGTTCCCGTAGTGATTGATGCGGGAATAGGTGCGCCCTCACATGCGGCTTTGGCTCTTGAAATGGGTGCTGATGCGGTACTGGTAAATACAGCAATAGCAGCATCCCAAAATCCTGTGCTAATGGCACTGGCTTTTAAAATGGCGGTTGAAGCTGGACGCCATGCCTTTGAAGCCATACCAGCACAAAAACAATACCATGCCATTGCAAGTAGTCCTTTCACCTCCTTCTTACAAGATTAACACATCCAAAGAAATGAGCTTTATAAACCTCTTTGAACAATTTTCATGGGATGAAATACAAAAAGATATTGCATCTAAAAAAAATACGGATGTAGAAAATGCGCTGCGAAAAAATGGAAAACGAAACCTAGAAGATTTCAAGGCACTGCTTTCTCCCGCAGCATTACCCTATCTGGAGGAAATGGCAAAGCAAAGCCATCAGCTCACCATTTCGCGCTTTGGAAAAACAATACAGATGTATGCCCCGGTATACCTTTCCAATGAATGTCAAAATATTTGCACCTATTGCGGGTTTAGCTATACCAATAAAATCAAAAGAATTACCCTTTCAAAAGCGGATATTGAAAAAGAATATGCGGCGATAAAAGCCTTGGGATTTGAACATATCCTCCTGGTCACCGGTGAAGCAAATCAAATTGTAAATACCGAGTATTTTATCCAAGCCATTGAAATAGCAAAAAAATACTTTTCTTTTATCTCCATAGAGGTGCAACCATTGGAGCAAAATGAATATGAACAACTGATTGCTAACGGATTGCATGCCGTATTGGTATATCAAGAAACCTACCACCATGCATCCTATGCAGAATATCATCCCAAGGGAAGAAAGGCTAATTTCAACTACCGGCTGGAAACACCTGACAGACTTGGCAAAGCGGGTATTCACAAAATTGGATTGGGTTGTTTAATAGGTCTTGAAGATTGGCGTGTAGATTCTTTTTTCACGGCTTTGCATCTTCAATATCTGGAAAAAAAATACTGGAAAACCAAGTATGCCATTTCATTCCCACGGCTGCGTCCTGCGTCAGGCGTAGCAGAACCCAAGGTGATAGTAAAAGATCGCGAACTCGTACAGCTCATTTGTGCATGGAGAATTTTCAATACGGAAGTAGAATTATCGCTCTCCACGAGAGAAAATCAAAACCTTAGAAATCATTTGTTTAAACTGGGCATCACCACCACTAGCGCTGGCTCAAAAACCAATCCGGGAGGCTATACAGATTTAGCAGAAAGCCTTGAGCAATTTGAAATTTCTGATGAAAGAACACCAAAAGAAATATCCAAGGTCATTGAACAGCTTGGTTATGAAGCGGTATGGAAAGACTGGGATGCATCCCTTAGCATTTAAGCAATAAAGTTACTGAATAATACCGTTCCCAAAAAAATTTAAATCTTTTTATGCAGGTATCAAATGTGCCTGTGTGCTTTCACTTTCTTCTTCAGTATATTCAGCTTCAGGCAAAAGCATGTTTCTATTTGTGCTGCGGACGATTAAAATTGCAGAAACAAAAAATGGCAAGGAAGGAATGCGATAGCGAACAAGGGCACCAAAATTGGAAGTGGTAAGTCCTACCGAAAAAGAAAAGAAAACGGCAAACAATAGCGAAAAAACCAACAATTGATTACTCCCAATAATTTGTGTTATTCGTCGGAAGGGTATTCGCAATAAAATCATCACGGTAAGATACAAAATATAGGCATTTTCCAAAGCAGAAACGAGCATCATCGGATTTCGTGCTTCCCAAAGAAAGGGGCGAAACAATCCGGAACTTACAGCAATGGGGAACTTTTTCAAAATACCGGTAGGGGTAGCTTCAAAATCTCCTATATCAAAACTATGACCACCATAATAATCCTTTTTTAAATCCTGTTGTGTGATTACCGCACGCTCCAACAAAGAATTGATTGAAAATTTCCCCAACTGACTGCCCAGTGAACTCAAGATAAAATACCCGGAACCGATGCTGATGGCAAACATCAAAGGAATGGTTAACCTTCTAAAAAATTTCGATTCAATTTTATTAGAAATATTTCCAGTGAGCCACACCAGAGAACCTGGAATCAAAGCATATAAAATATAGGGCTTTACAGAGATAATAACAAATGAGGCCAAGGCCACTAAAATGATATGCCAAAAGATCTTTTCCCCTTTGACCATCCCAAAATAAAAACCATATACAAACCAACCAATTGCTGCCAAACTAATGGAATCCTTCAAAATACCTGAACCCCAAAAAATAACAGAAGGCATAAATAGGATGCTTATGGCTAGCTCTTTTTTTAGTTTCGGAAAAGCATCGGTAAAGACTAGATATAACCTCCATATGCCGGTATAACAAACCACAGAAAGCAAAACGCTCGTTGCCAAATAACTACTAAAAGTAAACAAAGCTAAAGGTGAAATAAAACGGATTACAAAAAATGCCTGTGAATCTCGCCAATACTGAGGCCATAGGGTTTCGCTGTCAAATAAAAAATAACCTTCAATGGTATTTTCATGGCTCATGATATATAAAAAATCCGCTGGACTTTTTAGAAATAAATTGCGCATCGGTATGGCTCCACTATAGAAATAAACAGTGGTATCGCCTCCATCATAATAAACCGTATAAATTAAACAAACCAAAATACCACCAATTATTTTGGCCATCAAACCATAAATAAAATATCGATATTCAGGTTTTTCTTCTATCTGTTTCGAAACAATATTTCTCGCAAAAATAAGAATGATAAAAATAAATATTGGCGGTAAAAGTAAATCTGAAATTGAAAGATAATGCATGCAAATTTGTAGATGGCTTTCTACAAAGATAAGATATTTAAATTATTTATATTCGCATTTCATTAAATTTCAAATGTATGGATTCATATTCTGGGGATAATCAACATCAAAGAGAAGTTCTTTATATGAGCTATGATGGCCTCACCGACCAACTTGGACAATCGCAGGTGATTCCCTATCTCAATAAACTTTCAGAACATGGGTTCAGAATTGCCTTGGTCAGTTGTGAAAAAAAAAGCAGAATTGGCGATATTGATACCATCAAAAAAATCCTGCACCCGGGTATTCAATGGCAATATATCGTCTATACCAAATGGCCTCCTGTACTTTCAACTCTTTACGATGTTTTTAAGATGCATTCCCTCTGCAGTAAAATCATCCACCAAAACCCCAGTATTCGTATCGTTCATTGCAGAAGTTATATCACTGCGCTTTCAGGTAGATTGCTGAAAAAAAAGCACAAGCTGAAATTTATCTTTGACATGCGGGGTTTTTATGCTGACGAAAGAATTGATGGTGGACTTTGGAATCCCAAGCAGCCCATATATGGAGCAATCTATCGCTTTTTCAAAAAACAAGAACTGAAATTTTTAAATGAATCTGATTATACCGTCAGCTTGACGGAAGCAGGAAAATCAGAAATCATGAAATGGAATGTACGCAAAGACCTAAAGATAGAGGTGATCCCTTGCTGTACCGATCAAGTTTTTTTTTCGCCCCAAAATATTATAGAGGCAGAGCAATTATCCCTTCAAAAAAAATTAGGCATTCAAGAAACTGATTTTATTCTGTCTTATCTTGGGGGCATGGGCACCTGGTATCTACCGATGGAAATGCTTGCATTTTTCAAACAGCTGCTAAAAACCAAACCTGAGGCCCGCTTTCTCATCATCACCACCGACCTTGCGGAAGACATCATAAAAATGGCCATTCAAGCTGGCATTCCGGCCTCAAAGCTCATCATCACATCGGCAAAACGCAAAGAGGTCCCGCTGCTGCTTTCCCTTTCAAAAATTTCCATATTTTTTATCAAAGCCGTTTATTCTAAAAAAGCCTCCTGCCCTACCAAGCTTGGCGAAACCCTTTGCATGGGCATCCCAGTGATATGCAATGCAGGGGTTGGGGATGTAGACGCGATCATCAACGAAAATCAGGCAGGCATTGTGATTGCGGATTTTAATGATAAATCTTACCAGCAAGCCATCGAACAAATCGATCAGATGCTTCTTCTATCAAAAAATCAAATCAGAGAAAAATCCATGCCCTATTTTTCACTTGATGCGGGAGCCGCTACATATGCCCGTATTTACAGAGCACTTGGGGCAAATGGAGAATTAGTATAACAATCAAGAAAGAGGTGTCATATATGATGATAGGACTCATTTTTCAAGATGGTCATGGCTCTATACAGTTGCTCGACAAATATCAAGCGAACCATTTGATGGGAAAAGGTCATCTGCGAAAGTGCCAGCTGAAAAGAAGATCGGTTTTTAATTTGTTCTGAAACCCCAAAAGCGCCGCCAATAATAAAAACCAAATGATTTACCCCATTGGACAAGCATTTGCCCGTCCAATCGGCAAGTCCCACTGAAGTGAGCTGTTTGCCAACTTCATCCAAAAGAACCACATAATCAGCAGCTTGAATATTTTTTAGAATCAACTCCCCTTCTTTTTCTTTCAACTTTTCCCTATCGTATGCCGCAGCATTCTTTACAGGTGGTATGACCTGTATGCGAAAAGGCACATAATGGGGCAGCCTTTTTTCATAAATACCGATGCCCTCTTCCAAATAGGCATCTGAGGTTTTTCCGACAACAAGGAGGGTAATTTTCATAACAGATTTTTCCCAAAAATACCTAAAAAATATTTTTAACTTTACAGCAAAATGCAATGACTTCCTTTGGCTTGATTATTGTTGAATAAAAAAAGAGGAATGAATCCAAATCAGAAATCTTTCACTTCACCTTATACCGTCAAAAAATGAAAAAAATTCGCTTATTGGGCCTGTTCATGGGGATTTGCTGCATGGCCTTTGCCTATTCAGATATTTTTGATGATATCAGCTCGGCCATCCGCAGCGGAAACGCCAAGCAGTTAGCCACTTTTTTCAACAACACGGTAGATTTAACCCTTCGCAACCAGGAAGATGTATATGGAAAATCGCAGGCAGAAATTATCATGAAAGATTTTTTTGCCAAAAACACCCCTTCCAATTTTGCCATCAAACACCAGGGCACATCCAAAGAAGGAGCCCGCTATGTGATTGGCAACCTCAGCACCACGCAGGGCGGAAATTACAGAACCTATTTCCTTTTGCGCATGATTGGTGGCAAATACTTTATTCAGGAACTACGGTTTGAAGAAGAAATCCACTAAAATTGAAGCCTCCCTATTTTCCTGCGCATATGATTACAAAACCAACTCCTTTCAAAGACTTTATCGATAGATGTTTAATGGAAGACGCCCCTGAGGGAGACCATTCATCAGAGGCCTGCATACCGGACAATGCAGTAGGGCAAGCCCGACTGCTTGTCAAAGAAAAAGGCATACTTGCCGGTGTTGCGATGGCAGAAATGATTTTTACCCATATCCATCGCGATCTTGCGATGGAAATTTTTATGCAAGATGGAAGCCTTATACAACCCGGCGACATCGTCTTTTCCGTTCGTGGAAATGTCCGTGCCATTTTAATGGCAGAACGCTTGGTGCTCAATTGCATGCAACGCATGAGTGGGGTTGCTACCCTTACCGCACAATATGTAAAAGCTTTGGAAAATACGGGATGTATCCTCCTCGACACCCGCAAAACCACACCAGGCTTTCGTGAAATGGAAAAATGGGCCGTGCGCATTGGCGGAGGCAGAAATCATCGCTTTGGCTTATCAGACATGATTATGCTCAAGGACAATCACATCGATTATGCAGGGGGCATTGAACCTGCCATCCTTGCTGTCCAAAAATATCTAGACCAAAAAAAACTTCCCCTCAAAATTGAAATCGAGGCCCGCAACTTGGAAGAGGTGAAAGAAATTTTACGGGTAGGAAAAATTGACCGCATTATGCTCGACAATTTCAACCTTTCCGATCTTCGCACCGCTGTTCAAATGATTGGCAATAGCGCAGAAACAGAAGCCTCAGGAGGTATCACCCTAGAAAATATCAGAGAGGTTGCACTTTGCGGAGTAAATTTTATATCTTCGGGTGCGCTCACACATGCGTATAAAAGCCTAGATTTAAGTTTAAAAGCACAAATGATTCCGCATCTTGAATAAATTTATCACCAAATTTAAAAGTCTTCAAATCGTAAAAGCCTCCCGCTCTTTTTCCATGCGGTGGACACCGAGTGCTTTTGATGGTGCACCAGTTTATGATGTAGGCAAATATTTTATCAAAGGCATTTACAATGGAGCCCTCAATGCAAGAGCATCTTCTGTAGCATTCAATTTTTTTCTGGCATTGTTTCCAGGAATCATTTTTTTGTTTACCCTCATCCCTTACGTTCCTGTCGACAATTTTCAGGATCAACTGATTGAAATTCTGGGTAACATTCTTCCACATAATGCCTATCAAGCAACAAAATCAACACTTGAAGACATTATCAAACACCAGAGAGGCGGCTTGCTATCGCTGGGATTTCTATTGGCCTTATACTTTTCCACCAATGGCATCAATTCCATGATGGATGCGTTTAATGAATGCTTCCATGTGGTAGAAACGCGCTCGGCCTTAAAACAAAGAATTGTATCCCTCTTTCTAACCATCATCATCACCGTTTTACTTGTTTTTTCGACCATTTTGCTCATTTTTAGCGAAACGGTAATCAGTTATTTGCTTCAACTCGGCTTTTTTAAAGATATTTTTATGTACTATATTCTAATCATCGGTCGCTGGATTGTTGTTATTGGAATGTTTTTAATCGGCATATCTATCCTGTATTTTTTTGCACCTGCAAAGAGAAAAAGCAAAAGCATCATTACCACCGGAGCGGTAGTAGCAACCATTTTATCTTTGCTGACCTCAATCGGATTTGCCTTTTTTGTTAATAATTTTGGGAAGTACAACAAGTTGTATGGATCTATTGGTACGCTGATTGTCATTCTCCTTTGGATATATTTTAATTCTCTCATCTTATTGATTGGATTTGAGCTAAATGCCAGTATCACCATGGCTAAAAAAACCATGAAAAAACCGGTAGAAAAAAATAAGCTCAGAAAATAAATTGTTTTTTCATGAAAAAATACCTACTATTTCTGCTTCTTTCTATCCCTATTTTTGTATTCGGACAAGACAGTATTCCATACCACAAAGCCAATACCTATCGCAGTAAAAACAATGCCTATTACTGGAAAAACAGGATGCCGTATCCTGGTTATTGGCAGCAAGATGTGTATTATAACATCAAAGCAAAGATTGATGAGCAAAACGATTTCATTGAGGGGGATGAAACCCTTACCTATTACAACAACTCACCGGATTCATTGCCCTTTGTTTATTTTCATTTGTATCAGAATGCATTCTTACCCGGATCGTATATGCACGATTTGTTCTTAAAAAACAATGGCATCAGTCGCTTTGGAAAATATGAAAGTTTGGGTTTAGCAAGCCTTGTAGAAAGCATCCGTGTAGAAAATACACCCTTAAAAATGTCTCTTGACAATACCATCCTAAAAGTTTTTCTTGAAAAACCTTTACAAAGCGGAGACTCCATCACCTTTTCAATCAAATTCAAAACATTTTACGATTCAGGAGAGATGCGCAGGCGAATGAAAATTTTTGATGTAGATGGTAACAAGCACTATGATGGTGTGCATTGGTATCCCCGCATCAGTGCCTATGACCACAAGTTTGGATGGGACACCGATCAGCATTTGGGCAAAGAATTTTATGGAGATTTTGGCACCTATGATGTATCACTAGATTTTGCAAGTCATTATGTTTTGGATGCCACGGGAGAATTGCTGAATGAAAAAGAAGTGCTGCCAGATTCCTTGCGCAAAAAACTGGATATTAAAAACTTTGTCGACAAGCCTATGAATTCCAAGGCCTCTGAAATTCTGAAGCCAGATGGAAAAAGAAAAACATGGATTTTTCATGCAGAAAATGTGCATGATTTTGCTTTTACCGCAGACCCTACCTATCGCATCGGCGAGGCCCAATGGAATGGCATTCGCTGCATCGCATTGGCTCAGGAAACGCATGCCGGCGGATGGCAGAATGCAGCTGAGTATACCGCCAAAATTATCAAAACCTTTTCAACGGATATCGGCATGTACACCTATCCGAAAATGATTGTAGCAGATGCAAGAGATGGTATGGAATACCCCATGCTTACCCTTGATGGCGGGTATGACCCCAACTACCGTTATTTGTTTTCCCACGAGGTGGGCCACAATTGGTTTATGGGCATGGTTGGCAGCAATGAAACCTATCGTGCCTATATGGATGAGGGATTTACACAATTCCTGACCGTTTGGGCCATCAACCGCATAGAAGGACTATACGAAGCCAAAGAAAAAATTGCTTCTCCCTATATCAGAAAATATTTTAAGCAACCAACGGCCAGATATGCCATTGCCTATAGCAGCTATTTAGCCGATGCCATAAAAAACCCCGATGCCATTCCCATCAACACACATTCAGATATGTTTGCAGGCGCTCTGAATCATGGAGGGGGCTACAGACAGGTATATATGAAAACCGCTACCATGCTGTACAATTTACAATATGTGCTGGGCGATACCCTCTTTTTAAAGGCCATGCAGCATTATTTTGACAAATGGAAAATATGCCACCCCTACCCCGAAGATTTTAGAAATGCAATCATCAACTATACACATGTGGACTTAAATTGGTTTTTTGACCAATGGCTCGAAACGTCTAAAAATATTGATTACAAAGTCAAAAGCTTTCACAAGACCAAAGAAAAAGACCACTACCAAATTGTATTTAAACGCAAGGGCGAAATGCAGATGCCCATTGAGTTTCAAGTTTTTTCCAAGGAAGGAAAAGAATATAATTTTTACATCCCCAACACCTGGTTTGAAAAAAAGACGGATGCCAAGATATTGCCAAGATGGATTGGTTGGGGCTTACTCAAAGATGAATATACAGCAGAGGTAGAAATCCCCGGAGGCATTCACTATGTAGAGATTGACCCTGAAAAAAGAATGGCAGATGTGAATTTGCTAAACAACAATACGGAAATGCCCTTGAAAATAGTTTTTGATTCTCGCGTGATTAATTATGCCGATTGGGAAAACTATGTTTTGAAATGGCGCCCGGATATTTGGTATAATGAATTTGACGGCATCAAGGCAGGCCTGCACTTTGAAGGCAATTACATGAATACCAAACATGTTTTTAGCCTTACAACCTGGGCCAACACCATGGGTGCCCAAATCAAAACTTTCGACCAAAGAAAAACAGGAAATCCCACTCCGTTTTCATATCACTTCAGTTATAA
>Ga0114970_10000815_pt1 | contig 23583 bp, 20 predicted proteins | sample M_140205_XF_Meta_FD_87030 | JGI IMG/M metagenome (GOLD analysis project Ga0114970, IMG submission 87030) | Freshwater microbial communities from Lake Montjoie, Canada to study carbon cycling - M_140205_XF_MetaG | ecosystem: Environmental > Aquatic > Freshwater > Lake | place: Lake Montjoie...
AATGAATTTCAAGACAGAAAAAAGCTGAGTTTTTATCCGAATCCTTGTGTGGATTTTATCAATGTGGAATTTATGTCCACAAAAAATAAAAATACACAAATATTGATTTCGGATATTTTGGGAAACCAAGTGTATAAATATGAGGCCGAAACAGGGGTAAATCAATGGCAGAAAAAAAGAATTGACTTGCCTGAGATACCCGCAGGTGTTTATTTTCTCAGCATATTGGATGAAAACAATCGACAAACTTTTAAAATACTAAAGAAAAATGAATAATTTTATCTTTTGAAAGTTTGTGAATGTGCTCTGTGTAAACCAGAATATCATGTATTGAAGTAAATTTGTTCATTATCTGTATCCTTTAAAATTTGCCTGCAAATGAAAAACCTACTTGTTGCTTCTCTTCTATTTTTCTCTCTTTTTTCTTCCAGTAAAATTTTTGCCCAAGTATTTAAATCGAATTCAGGTGAAATTTCTTTTTTTTCAAAGACCCCAATGGAGAATATCGATGCCCATAATACCAGTGTAAATTCTTTTGTAAATACCACAAAAAAGGAAATTGTTTTTATGGTTCCTGTGCGTTCTTTTGAATTTAAAAAGAAACTTATGCAGGAACATTTCAACGAAAATTATATGGAAAGTGATCAGTTTCCATCTGCCTCCTTTTCAGGAAATATTCAAGGCGATATTGATTTCTCAAAGCCGGGTATTTACCAAGTAACAGCCATAGGTAAACTGAAGATGCACGGTGTTGAAAAAGAAATTACCGAAAAAGGAAAAATTACCGTTGCAGAAGATCATTTTAACATTGAAGCAAGCTTCAATGTTTTATTGAAAGATTATCAGATAGAAATTCCGAAAATTCTTTTTCAAAATATTGCAGAATCGATGCAGGTGAAGTTGAATATCAATTACATCCCCTATAAAAAAGAAAAGTAGATTTTATTTTTGAAAACTTTTGAAATAGAAAGAACTTTTATTTTAAATATTCATTCACTTTTCCTTTGTAGGCATTTGAAAAAAAGAAGCTTAGTCTTATTCCTGCCGAAGAATATTTGGGATTTAAATTGCCATATAGGCAAATGCCGGTTCCTACATCAAAAAAAACTTTATAGATGGCTTGAACCTGACCTTGTATTCCTACGGTTGTGTAACTATTCTCTTTGGGGTTATTGGTACCGATTATAACTGAAGGCCCTATAAGCGCCATATAAGTTGTTTTAACGCTTTCTAGCTTTTTTCCGAAAGATGCGTGAAAGTCGAATAAAATTCTGTCATAATAAATGGGGAAAAGTCCATGGAGTTCTTTGCTGCGCATGATTCCCAATTGGTAATAATTTCCTTTGATATTGAAATGATAATCAATGCCAAAATTGCCATCCAAGCGTTTGAGTCCATTTCCACTTATTCCTGCACCCGCGAGGAAATAACTGTATTTGGTTTTATACTTTGCATTACCCAAAATGAGTTCTTCAGGAAGGTGAAAGCCCAGGGTGTCTTCAGGGTTAATGATCTGCTGCTTCTTTTTCTGTGCAAAAGATTCCCGGGGAATCGCCGACAGAAAAAGAAGAAAGCAGAAAAAACCAAGGGTCTTCACTCGAATCTGATATGTGGAATATACGCGCATGTGTTAAATAGAGCCTACCATTTCTTCGGGTTTAACCCATTCGCTAAATTGCTCTGAGGTTAGCAAGCCTAGTTCAATGGCTGCTTCACGAAGGGTTTTATTTTCTTTGTGGGCCTTTTTTGCAATTTTTGCTGCATTTTCGTAACCGATATGCGTGTTGAGTGCTGTAACCAACATCAAAGAATTTTCAAGGTTTTTATCAATGAATTCTCTGTTGGGTTCAATGCCAACAGCACAATGTTCATTAAATGAATTGCAAGCATCTCCAATTAAATTCGCTGACATCAGCAGATTATATATCATGACAGGTTTGAAAACATTGAGTTCAAAATGTCCATTCATTCCGCCAACAGAAATGGCTACATCATTTCCCATTACCTGTGCGCAAACCATAGTCATCGCTTCTGACTGTGTAGGGTTTACTTTTCCGGGCATGATAGAGGAGCCGGGTTCATTTTCCGGAATAAAAATTTCACCAATTCCACAACGAGGACCCGAGGCAAGAAGCCTGATGTCATTGGCAATTTTCATTAAGCTGACGGCAAGCGTTTTTAAGGCACCTGAGCAGGATACAATGGCATCATGTGCTGCAAGGGATTCAAATTTATTTTCGGCAGTGATAAAAGGATGCCCGGTAAGTTCACTTATTTTAGCTGCAACCAAAACATCATATCCTTTGGGTACATTGAGCCCTGTTCCTACTGCCGATCCGCCCAAGGCCAGTTCAGACAAATGTGTCAGGCTGTTTTTTAAGGTCCGAATTCCATGGGTCAGCTGTGAAACATATCCTGAAAATTCTTGTCCTAAAGTCAAAGGTGTGGCATCCATCAAATGCGTGCGTCCTATTTTTACGATGGTATTGAATGCTTCGGCTTTTTTAGCAAGGGTATCACGCAGCAGTTCTACATTGGGAATGCAATGTTCAACAATTACCCGATAGGCTGCAATATGCATTGCTGTTGGGAAGGTGTCGTTTGAAGATTGCGATTTATTGACATCATCATTGGGGTGAATACTCTTTTTTTCATCCATTAAGGATCCACCTGCTAATACATGGGCACGATTTGCAATCACCTCATTCAAGTTCATGTTGGATTGGGTTCCTGATCCGGTTTGCCATACCACAAGAGGAAACTGATCATCTAATTTTCCTGCTAAAATTTCCTCGCAAACGGTTGCTATAGCATCCATTTTTTCTTTCGGTAGCACGCCTAGCTCATTGTTGGCTTGTGCTGCAGCCTTCTTTAAAATAGCAAATGCCTTGATGATTTCATCAGGCATTTTTTGTCCTCCTATTTTGAAGTTGTTTCTTGAACGCTGGGTTTGTGCTCCCCAGTATTTCTCTGATGGTACCTCTACAGGTCCCATGGTGTCTTTTTCAATTCTGTATTCCATCGTACTTTTTTTTAAATGAATGATATGTGAATTTTACTTTTCATAATAATGCATTTCACGGATATATTGATGCACATTTTGTGGCAGCATATACCGAATATCTTTTTTGTTTTTGATAGCCTCTCTGATAAAGCTAGAAGAAATTTCCATAATGGGGGCATCGGTTATTTTTATTCTGGGGTGTTTGCTTTCTTCTATGTTCTTTAAATCGATGCCTGCCCGAGGATACACATATATGTCATGATTTTCAATAATCATTTCATAATTTTTCCATTTGCTAAATCCAGATAAGTTGTCAGCACCCATAATGAGTGAAAATTCATCATTTGGAAATTTTTCCTGCAAATAGGTTAAGGTATGAATGGTATAAGAGGGCTTTGGTAAATCAAACTCAATGTTGGAAGCTTTGATGTTGTTATTGTCTTCTAAAGCAATTCTTACCAACTGCAGTCTTTTTAAATCCTGCAACAATGTTTTTTTTTCTTTGAAAGGATTATGAGGAGAGATAACGAGCCAAATTTTTTCGAGATCCGTATACTCAGACATATAGGAGGCAATAACCAAATGCCCGATATGTATGGGATTGAATGATCCGAAAAATAATCCTATTTTCATTTTTCAATAAATTTTTCAACGAGATTTTGAGCTTCTCGCAAGCTTTCATTAAGGTCTTTATTGATAATGACCTTGTCAAAATGGTTATGGTATGTTAATTCCAATTCCGCTTTTTTCAGGCGGTTCATCAAATCGCTTTGGGTTTCAGTGGCTCTTGATTTGAGCCTTTTTTTCAGGTCTTCAATAGATGGAGGCATCACAAAAACAGCAAGAAGAGAAGGACCAAAAAGTTTTTTTATTTTTAAACCCCCTTCTACATCTACATCAAAAATAACATATTTTCCAAGGCTTGCTATTCTATTGATTTCTGATTTTAACGTACCATAAAATCCACTTTCATAGACTTCTTCCCATTCAATAAATTCGTCTTGTTCAATTTTTTTCTTAAATTCTTCAAGGTCTAAAAAATAGTAATCCTTGCCATCTGTCTCGTTGCTTCTTTTTTTTCTTGTGGTAGCAGAAACAGAAAAAGAAAATTGTGAGTTATTTTCAAGCAGATGATGCACAATGGTTGTTTTTCCGGATCCGGAGGGTCCACAAAATAGGATTAATTTATTTTCATTTTCAATCATATGGAGGAATAAATAGCTTTCATTTTTTTAAATGATCAAAGGACATTTAGCAATTGTTCTTTGATTTTTTCGAGTTCATCTTTCATTTGCACTACTCTTTTTTGCATATCGGCATGATTTGCTTTTGAACCAATGGTATTGATTTCCCTGCCAATTTCTTGGGAAATAAAACCTAATTTTCTTCCATTGGAAAGGGATTCATTCATCGTATCGATAAAAAATCCGCAATGACTTCTCAATCTTACCTTTTCTTCTGTGATATCGATTTTTTCAAGATAATAAATCATTTCTTGTTCAAATCTATTCTTGTCAATATTCTCAGGTTTAATCAATTCATGAAGATGATCTTTTATTCTTGATTGTGTTTGTTGCATTCTTTGTTCTTCAAAAACTTCAACCTCCGAAAGCAACTGAAGGATATATTCTATCCGCATCAGTAAATCTTTTTCTAAATTTTTTCCTTCTTTTTTTCTAAAACCGTCAAAATCAGCAATCGCATTTTTAATGGTTTTGGTGATCAGTGCCCATTCAGATTCGTCGGCCTCTTGTTTGTTAGACACCACAATTTCAGGCATTTTCAAAACCATTTCAAGGATATTGGCATCCGATTTTAATTCTGTAGAGATTGCGAGCAATTCATCATAATAAAATTTTACCAGATCTCTGTTTATCGAAAAGTTTTTTTGCTCTTTGGTAAAGTCGTAATATATGCTGACATCAACTTTCCCTCTTTCCAATTCTTTGGCCAATTCAGAGCGGATTTCGGTTTCCTTTTCGCGATAAGGTCCCGGTACTTTTATATTTAAATCAAAAGCTTTGCTGTTGAGGGAGCGTATCTGAACGGTTAAAATTTTATCGGCTAATTCTTCAGTCGCTTTCCCGAATCCGGTCATTGATTTAATCATGGCAATTGGTATGTGTTTTCAATATAAAATAGATGCCTTTAGGGCTTTTTGCTTGTTTTTTTGTTAGGCAGGAATTGATTTTTTTCCTGAACTGACAAGATAAACCCCTGCAAATATAAGTAAAGCTGAAACGATTTTTAGAAAACTTAAATGATCTTGTTTGTAAAATAATGCAAACATGGTGGCAACAAGGGGTTGCAGATAAATATAAATGCTTACAATGGAAGGATCCATGGTCTGCAAGGCGATGGTATTCAAGAGGTAGGCAATGCAGGTCGTTCCTATCACCACATAGAGGATGGCCAACCAGATAGTAGAGGGTATTTGCTGCCATTGTATCGCTCCAAATTCTTCGTATCCAAAGGGGATTACAAAGAAGAAGCCAGCTAAAAATACCCATTTCATGATGTTAAGGGGATGATATTTAGACATGAGCGGCTTTACAATAACCAAAAAGATGCCATACGACAAGGCATTGAGAAAAACATATATATCCCCTCGAAAGGTTTCTGAATTGAAGGAAATCGTTTTGCCCAATGCAAGGAGGAAAATGGCTCCACAAGCACCTAATAGAATGCCGATAATTTTTTTTGGTGTGACCTTTTCTTTAATGAATACCGCTGCCGCTATCAAGACCAAAATGGGTGTTGCTGTCATGATGATGGAGGCATTAATGGGTGTGGTAAGGGCCAGGCCCTTAAAAAACAATACCTGGTTGATGGCTACCCCACTCAGTCCGCAGCAGATGAGAAGAAAGATGTCTTTGCGGTCTACTTTTTCTCTCTTAAAAAAGGGTGCCAAAGCAAAAAACAAAAGGGTGGTTATCAAAACCCGAAGCAAAATAAATCCGGTAGGTAAAATATAGGCAGGCATCACCATCTTCGCAATCAGGAAATTTGCGCCATAAATAAAGTTGACTAAAAACAAGAAAAAATGAGATCGTATTGCTTTGCCGTTTGTCAAGGTTTTCTTCTTTTATATCTTTTGGGATAGGGCTTGAGGATGCGCTATTTGCTTCTTTTTTCGCTATTGGGCTCAAAAAGAAGTGGGCAAAGATACATTTAAAACCTATGAACGCATTTAAAAATGTTCGCAAAAAAGAGGTTGAAAAGGGGCTTTTTTTGAGATTAAATTTGAGCCGTCAAAACGAGTTTTTCTGTTTGCAGTCCTTTTCTTTTTAATCTTTCGATAATTTCTGCATAGGTATGAGAATCCATTTTTGGCGTTCTGGATAAAATCCATAAATATTTTCGGTTTGGATGGCTGACCACGGCATAGCTGTAATCATCTGCCAAGTCGATAATCCAGTATTTACCTTTGAAAGGCCAAAAAAATTGTACCCATAATTTTGCATTGTTAGAGCCTTGTTCAATAAAAGCTTTGCCCCTAATCGATACTTCTTTGCCATGGATGCTTCCTTTTTTACATCTGTTTTCCACAATGAGGTATCCTTTGTTTGTTATGGTATATTCCGCGGTGGTGCAATGACAATTTTTTTGAAAGCGTTGGGGAAAGGAGGCAATTTCATACCATTTCCCGCAATATTTATTTACATCTACTTGATAAACAGATTGCAAAGGCTGTGCTGTTGAAAGATTCATAGGGAGTATCATTTGGATAAGGATCCATTTCAAGAAAAACGAGAGATTTGGGTTTCTTTTCAACATAAAAGGAGGGTATTTTTAATCAAACCCCTTTTTACGCAGGGGAAATATTCTTGTTTCAAAATCCAGATTTTAAATCCATTAAATATATGTAAATCAGTAATTTAGTATTTAAATTTTTTTTTCAAAAAAATCAAATTTCTCCTAGTTCAGGAAAAAAGACCTTTTGGTTTATTTCCGGAATATTTCGATTGAATTTGTGTTGGCTAGCGGATAAGGAAATACTATACGCCTGCATATCCTGATCCGGGTAGGGTTTTATTAAGGCTTTAATCTTATCCGAACTTCTATGGGGATCTATCCATTCTGCTTCATCTTCAGCCTTTAAAATGAGTGGCATCCTTTTTTTTACATTGTGTATTTTTTCCATGAGCGGATTTGCCGCAGTAGTGAGAATGCTGAAGGTTTTTTTGATTTCACCGCTTGAATGATCTACCCAGGTGTCATAAATACAAGCCAATGAAAACATCTCAGTGTCTTTAAGATGAATAAAGTAAGGATATTTTTTTTGGTTATATTCTCTCCATTCATAAAAGCCATTGATTCCCAAAAGGGCTCTTTGCGAGGCGATACATCTTTTAAAGGAAGGTTTTTCAAAAACGGTTTCTCCTTTGGCATTCAGGGTTTTGGATTTGATCTCCATAGCAGATTGGGCGTCTTTCATCCAAAATGGAATGAGCCCCCATTCATAAAGGAAGATTCCTGAATGCATAACAAGGGGTAAAAGGGGGTGTGAAAATCCGCTGACAAAATAATAGGCCGGCAGATTTTCAGGTAAATCATTGATATTTGCATTTTTAGGCAATACAGTTTTGTATCTTTCTGCATATTTTTTGCCTCTTTTTTCTATAAATTGGATGTTATAGCACATGGGCATGTAAGATGATAAAAATTTTTGAATGAAGCTTGTCTTTTGGGTTCAAAAATAGAGGTGGATTCTTATAAAAGGGTATTATGGGAGAAAATGCATTTTTTTTAGTCTAAAATGGCCTGTTTTAGACTTGAAATTCTACCTTTGCATTTCAGTGTTTTCTCAATTCCTAAACCCATGTTGCCAGAAGCAGGTTTCGAAATAAAATTGCCGCAGTTTGAAGGACCTTTCGATTTGCTCCTGTTTTTTATAGAAAGGGATGAGTTGGATATTCATAATATTCCAATAGCCACCATTACCAATGATTTTTTGGATTATCTCAGGGACATGCAATCGATGAACATTGAGCTTGCAAGTGAGTTCATCTTGGTGGCAGCTACTTTGATGCGAATCAAATCAAAGTTGTTATTGCCTCGCTATCAGATAGATGAGGAGGGTAATGAAATCGATCCGCGAAAAGATTTGATAGAGCAGTTGATTGCCTATAAGAAGTTTAAAGCGGCTGTAGAAGACATGAATATTCTTGCTGAAAACCGACTGCAAAGGGAAGCAAGAGGGAATATAGGAAAGGAACTGCAGAGTATATTGGCAAACAGCAGTCAGGCCGATGAATTGCAGAATCTATCCCTATTTAAGTTATTAAGTACCTTTGAAAAGGTAATGAATCGCTTTAACAGTGGCGAAAATAAATTTACCCACACCATCATTCAATATGCATATTCAATAGAGGGCCAAAAGTCATATGTTACCGACCTGATTGACAAAAATGGAAGTGCCGCTTTTACAGAAATGCTCTATGAATGTAAGGATAAGTATCAGGTAGTATTTACTTTCCTGGCTATTTTGGAACTATTGGCAGAACAAATACTGACCATCACTATCGGTAGCGGGTTTAATAATTTTTGGCTGAAACGTTTAGGCGCTGAGGAATCAACTGTTTCTGAGGAGGATCATTAGCAGTCTTTGAATACCATGGAAAATATAAAAAAACATAAAATGAAATTTGCAACCAAGGCCATACATGCCGGTATAGAACCTGATCCCTCTACGGGAGCAGTCATGACACCGATATTTCAAACATCTACCTATGCACAGCAGGGAATCGGAAAGCATAAAGGGTATGAATATTCCAGAACCCATAATCCCACCCGTACGGTATTGCAAAATAATTTGGCTGCTCTTGAAAATGCCAAACATGGTCTTTGCTTTAGCAGTGGCATGGGTGCCATTGATACCATCATCAAGCTCTTGAATCCGGGTGATGAAGTTGTGGCTACCAATGATTTGTATGGAGGAACCTACCGCATTTTTACCAAAATATTTGAGCGCTATGGGATTAAATGCCATTTCACGCCTATTCAGGAGCCTGCGGCAATAGAAAAATTTATCAATTCAAATACCAAAATGGTATGGATTGAAACCCCTACAAACCCGATGCTTAATATTATTGATATAGAAGGGGTATGTAAAATCGCCAAAAAATATCAGATAAAGGTAGTGGTAGATAATACTTTCGCCACGCCATACCTTCAAAATCCTTTGGATTTGGGAGCTGATATTGTTACCCACTCGGTAACGAAATATCTTGGTGGTCATTCGGATTTGGTAATGGGCGCATTGGTGGTGAATGACGATGACCTTGCTGAACAGTTGGCTTTTATTCAAAACAGTTGCGGTGCAACTCCCGGTCCGCAAGATTGTTTCCTTGCTTTGCGCGGGATTAAAACCTTGCATTTGCGTATGGATGCCCATTGCAAAAATGGAGAAATCATCGCTCATTTTTTGAGAAACCACCCTGCCATTGACAAGGTGTACTGGCCTGGTTTTTCTGATCATCCAAATCACCACATTGCAGCACAGCAAATGCGTGGGTTTGGAGGGATGATGTCCTTTACACTGCGTGAAAATAGACTCGAAAACGCCATGAAAATCGTGGAAAATGTAAAGCTCTTTCAATTGGCAGAATCTTTAGGAGGGGTTGAATCTTTAATAGGACATCCTGCAACGATGACTCATGCCTCGATTCCTAAGGAAGAGCGGGAAAAATCCGGAATTGTGGATTCATTGATTCGATTGAGTGTAGGCATAGAAGATGCGGAAGATTTGACGGAAGATTTGCGAAATGTGCTTGGATTTTTGTAAACATGATTAGGTGTTACATAACCGGCACGAGCCGGGGAATAGGAAAGGCGCTTGCCCTCAGCTTGCTGGAAGACGAACAGTTTATGGTAACCGGAATTTCTCGCCATTGTTCCATTCATCACCCCAGGTATATGCATGTGTATGCTGATCTTTCTTCTGAGAAAGGATTAGAGGAGGTGCAGTTTGATGCCAGTGAAGATTTAGATCAGGTTATTCTGGTTAATAATTCCGGCGAACTGGGAGAGATGAAGCATGTTGGTGATTTCAGCGAAGAACTTTTTGTCCGGACGATGTTTTTAAATCTAACAGCCCCATGTTTATTGATAAATCGTTTTGTACAATCTTTTAAAACCCTTTCCGTTAAAAAAACGATCATCAATATCAGTTCAGGAGCGGGAAAAAATCCTGTGGATGGTTGGAGTAGCTATTGCGCAAGCAAGGCGGGTATAGATATGTTCAGCAGGGTGGCAGATGTAGAATTTGGCCTAAAAAAATCCGATATAAAAATATACTCCATAGCCCCTGGAATGGTGGATACAGAAATGCAGGAGCGTATCAGAAAAACGGATGAACAACATTTCAGTAGGAAAGAAGAATTCATCAACTACCATGAAAATAATGCCCTAGCAGATCCCCATTTGGTTGCAAAGAAGTTTTTCGCTATCTTGGCGGGGCTTTTTGTGCCTGAAAAAGTTGTTTTCTCATTAAGCGAATTTAAATAAAATCATTCTTCTATAAATCCATATCAAACCTTCTCATTCATGAACAAAAGTAGAATTTTACTTGCTATTTTATTTTGCTTCTCCATTTCTTTACACAAGGGCTTCGCGCAGCAAAATATCATCAAATGTTTTTCTGAAGAAAACTTTAGAGAACAAGCAGCAAAGGATCCTTCCTTGATTAAAAAAAGACAGCAGTTGGAAACGCAGATGGCTGAAAATTCTGCAAAGCCTATGAATATTCACACAGGGCCTTATGTAATTCCTACTGTAGTACATATTATTCACGAAGGTGGCGATGAAAATATATCGAAGGCACAGGTTTTGGATCAGCTGAGAATCATGAATGAAGACTTTAGAAAAATGAATCCTGATACGGTGAATATACCTGCACCGTGGAAAACGGTTGCCGCAGATTGTAACATGGAATTTCGTTTGGCTCAAAAAGATCCAAGTGGCAACTGCACCGATGGAATTAATCGGGTTTATTCTCACCTTACCAATAATGCCAGAGACAATGTAAAATCCGTAATTCAGTGGGATAACACCAAATATTTCAATATATGGATTGTGAAAAGTATTGACAGTGGAGGCAGCGGAGGAGGAATTGTTCTTGGATTTTCATCCTTTCCGGGATTAGACCCAGCAAAAGATGGTATTGTAATCCGTTCGGATTGTTTTGGAAGTATTGGAACGGTGGTTGCTGCAAACTATGACAAATGGGGAAGAACACCTACCCATGAAGTAGGACATTTTATGAATCTGTTTCATATATGGGGAGATGATAATGGTGCTTGTTCAGGCACAGATTATGTTACTGATACCCCGAATGAAGGGGACCAACATTTTGGTTGTGGAACTTTTCCAATTTATGACAATTGCAGTCCTTCCTATCCAGGTATTATGTTTATGAATTATATGGATTACAGTGATGGCAATTGTGTGAATATGTTTACCCAAGGGCAAAAGACAAGAATAACAACTACTTTGAATGGAACAAGAAGTAAATTGTGGTCTGCTACCAATTTAGTAGCTACCGGAACCGATGGCAGTGCTGCGGTTGATTGCATTCCAAAGGCGGAATTTATGAGCAGTGGAGATATGATTTGTGAAGGGGATTCGGTTACTTTTACAGATAAAAGCTGGCATGGCCTCCCCACTTCTTGGAACTGGAGTTTCCCAGGAGGAACGCCTTCCTCTTCTACTTCCGCTTCACAGGTTGTAAAATATAACACTGCAGGAAGTTATGGTGTGAGCCTGACAGTATCTAATAACGCCGGTACCAATACCATAACAAAAGATGCAAAAATTTATGTAAGCGCTACCAATGCGATTGTTCAGGATACACTAAATTACTATGAAACATATGATGTTACTAGGGTTCCTGGTCCAGATTGGGCTGTAAAAAATGATGCAACAGGTCCTACATGGAAAAAAACATTCATTTCAAATAGCGATAGTGCCATGCGCATATCCGCTTATGCAGCAAATATTTTGTATGAAGTTGACGAAATGATTAGTCCGAGTGTCAACTTAACCAAGATGCCATCACCTATGTTGAAATTTAGTTTGGCATATGTTCGCAAGACGGTATCAACCAATTCAGATGATATATTGAAAGTATTTGTGTCTTCTGATTGCGGTAAAACCTGGACACAGCGATATAGTAAATCAGGAACATTATTGGCTACTGCTGCTGTAAAGGGAGGTTTCTTTGCCCCTACTTCATCAGAATGGCGTACAGAAACGGTGAGTCTTGCTACCGTTCAGAACAAGCCAAGTGTTAGGATTAAATTTCAATTTACAGGAGGGGCAGAAAGCAACAATATTTATATCAATGATTTTAAAATTTATAGCAATACCGTTGGTATCGAAAATATTTCAAGCGAAGACATCGAATACGAAGTGTATCCAAATCCATCCAAAGGAAATACACAAGTTCATTTTAATATGCCTTTCTCTGGAACATCAAGTTTAATCATTCATGATGTATTGGGTAGTGAGATTTGGAATAGCAATGAACAAAAACGATCTATAGGGTCATATCAAATTCCTATTGATCTTGATTTGAAAAGTGGAATGTATTTTGTTTCCTTGCGAATCAATGAAAAACGCTTTGTAAAAAAATTACTTATTGAATAATAGAAAAATATATTTTTATCAGAATCATACAAAACCTTTTATCATGAATGTATTAAAATTACGAATACTGTCAAAAATATTTCTGCTTGCAATCGGTATATTTATATCTTTTGTTGGTTTATCTCAAGATAGGAGGCCTTGTGGTACTTCTGAAATGGTGAAAGAGGCCTTGAAGAAAAATCCTGATGCTGCAAAAAAATTAGCAGATTTAGAATATTTTACCCAACATACCCCCAATTTAAAAATGAATACCGGCGGGGTATTGATTATACCCGTGGTATTTCATATCATTCACCAGTATGGTAATGAAAATATTCCCAAGAGCCAGGTGTTGGACGCTATGAGAATCATCAATGAAGATTACAGAAAAAGAAATGCCGATACCGTAAATATTGTTCCTGCCTTTCAAAATTTGGCAGCAGATATTCAGGTTAAATTTCGTCTGGCACAAATCGATCCATTTGGAAATTGTACGGATGGTATTACAAGAACGGTTTCTGATTTAACATTTGCAGGAGATGAGTCGGTAAAGGATTTAATTTCATGGAATACGACCACTCAAAAATATTTGCAGATATGGGTTGTGCAAACCATTGCTAGTGGAGCAGGAGGATATAGTGCTTATCCCGGCGTTTTTGGAACCCAATACGAGGGAGTTATTATCAGAAGTGCTCAGACGACCGATCGTTCCATTACGCATGAAATTGGACATTATTTAAATCTGATACACACTTGGGGAAACTCCAATAATCCTGCCCTTCCAATTAATTGTGGAGACGATGACAATGTAATGGATACTCCCAATACAATAGGACATACCAGTTGCGATTTGAATGTTCCATCATGTGGAAGTGCTATTGATAATGTTCAAAATTATATGGAATATTCTTTTTGTTCCAATATGTTTACAAAGGGACAAAGTGCAAGGATGAATGCGGCTCTTAATTTTAATGTTGGTGACAGAAATAATTTATGGGCTGCATCAAATTTAATTGCCACCGGTACCAATGATGGATATGTTGCTCAGCAGTGTAAACCCGTTGTTGATTTTGCCATAAAAAATAATCTAATATGCGAAGGAAGCTCTGTAACCTATACTGATTTGTCATGGAATGCGGATACGCTGCATTATAATTGGACTTTTCCAGGAGGAACCCCATCAACTTCGAATGTAAAGGATCCCGTTATTCAATACAATACTGCCGGAACCTATAATGTTGTTTTGAATGTGAGTAATACTGGGGGCAGTACCACTTTGACAAAAACGAATTCAATACGTGTGTTATCAAAAAGTACAGCCATCCCAATGAATACTTTTTCAGAGGGATTTGAAAGCATGACATTCCCCAATACCGATTGGCTGTTAAATAATGCGGATGCGGCAAACACATGGTCTATTGTGACGAATGCCGGGTACAACAGTTCAAAAAGTATAAAGATGAATAATTTTGGAAATACAGTTGGTTCTATTGATGAATTTATTACGCCTCAATTTGATTTCAGTAATACAAGCAGACCCGTTTTATCATTTAGATTATCAGGTGCTCGCAAGACGACACTAGAAAATGATCAGTTAAGGGTTTTGGTTTCAACGGATTGTGGTGAGACATGGAAAGTAAAATACAGCAAGAAAGGCGGATTGCTTGCCAATGCAGGTCTTTATGCTACGGCTTTTAAACCGGGTTCAAATAGTCAGTGGAGGGTTGATAGCATCGTAAATCTTCAGTTATATGCAGGAAATCCTTCGGTACGCTTTAAATTTGAATTTACGAGTGATGGAGGAAATAATATATATATTGACAATATCAATTTAGACAATGCAACAAGTATTCAGGATGTAGAACTGGAAAAATTTGGTGTGGCATTGTTTCCAAATCCTTCTGACGACGAAACAACGATTCGTTTTAATTTGCATGCTGAGAAAAAAGTGGCTCTTCAAATTTTAGATATAATGGGTAGGCAAGTAAGATGGATAGATGCAAAAAGTTTCCCTGTCGGAGAACATCGTCTTTTAATCAAAAAGAATGAGTTGCCTTCCGGAAATTATATTGTAAAACTTTTTTTGAATGGAGAACCCATTGTTCGAAAGATGATATTACAATAATGGAGAGCGCATTTAATGTGCTTCTAACCAATTGTTTCCTGATCCTATTTCTATTTCAACGGGCACTGTAAGCGGAATTGCATTTTTCATTCTATCTTCAATGATGGGCATAATAAAAGGCACTTCCTCTTTGTGTGCATCGAATATCAATTCATCATGTACTTGCAAAATCATTTTTGATTTTAGCTTCATTTTTTTAAAGTCTTGGTAGATATGAATCATTGCAATTTTGATCATATCTGCTGCAGATCCTTGTATAGGTGCATTGATTGCATTTCTTTCAGCAAAACCCCTGATTACTGCATTTTGCGAATGGATATCTTTTAAATATCTTTTTCTTCCAAGCATGGTTTCAACATACCCATGATCTCTTGCAAATTGGATGGTGTCATCCATATAATTTTTTATGCTGGGATATTTGATGAAATATTGTTCGATAATAAATGCCGCTTCTTTTCTTGGAATGTTTAGCCTTTGAGAAAGGCCAAAGGCAGAAATGCCATATATAATGCCAAAGTTCACCATTTTGGCATTTCTTCTCATATCAGTATTTACCTCATTTAATTCGATACCATAAATTTTAGCGGCGGTAGCTGTATGAATATCTTGCTTTTGTTTAAAGGCATCAAGCATTGAAGTGTCTTTGCATATTTCTGCAATAATTCGGAGTTCTATCTGCGAATAATCCGCTGAAATGAACGTATAGTTTTCGTTTCTTGGGATAAAGGCCCTTCGAATTTCTTTTCCTTTAGCGGTTCGAATGGGAATATTTTGCAAGTTTGGATTGTTTGAACTGAGCCTGCCTGTTGCGGCAACTGCTTGATTATAGGAAGTGTGTATGCGACCTGTTCTTGCGTTAATCATAAAAGGCAATGGATCTACATAGGTGTTTTTTAGTTTTTGTAATTCTCTATAATCTAGAATTTTTTCAATGATAGGATGTTTGAATGCAAGCTTCGATAATACATCTTCGCCAGTAGCATATTGACCCGTTTTGGTTTTTTTAGCCTTATCATCAATTTTGAGTTTGTCAAAAAGAATTTCGCCTAATTGTTTTGGCGAGGCAATATTGAACGTTGTTTCAGCAAGTTCATAGATGATTTTTTCAATGGAAAAAATATCTGTTTCCAGTTCTTTTGAAAGATTGGATAAAACATTTTTATCGATGGCTACACCCTCTGTTTCCATGTCTACTAAAACTTCTATTAGGGGCGTTTCAATGTTTTGAAAAAGTTTTTCAAGATTTGCAGCTTGAAGTTCCGGTTCCAATGCTGATTTTAGCTGAAAGGTTACATCGGCATCTTCACAAGCATATTCACATACTTTTTCAACAGAAACGTCGCGCATACTGATTTGATCTGCTTTTTTCTCACCAATTAGATTTTGAATGCTAATGGGTGCATATGACAAATAAATATTGGCAAGCAAATCCATATTGTGCCGCATATCGGGTTCTATTAAATAATGTGCGAGCATGGTATCCCAAATTTTGCCTTTTACTTCAATTTCATACCATTTTAAAACGCTCATATCATATTTCAGATTCTGCCCACATTTTTCTATCTTTTCATTTTCAAAAAAATCTTTAAATTCAGCAATAATGCTGCATGCTTCTGTATAGTTATTTGGGAAACTAACATAACAGGCCTCATTTTTCTTCCACGACAATGCAAGGCCAACAATCTCTGCACTATTGGCATCAAGGCTTGTGGTCTCAAGATCAAAGCAACATGATTGAACATGCTTCAATTCCTCAAGGAGTTTTTCTCTTTTCTCTTTGGTGTCTATTAAAGTATATTGATGAGGAATGTCTAATATGGTTTTGAGCTGCGTTGGAGAGGCCTCCGTATTTTGAATGAGATCTTCGCTTTGCGAGTCTATATCAAAATCAAAAAGCCCTGCTTGTCCTTTGTTATCTTTTTCAGCGGCTCCCTTGCTTTGCTTGGGTGCTTCTTTTTCTTCAAAAATTCTTTTATATAGGCCTTTAAATTCTAGTTCATTAAAGAGTTCTGTTAACAGATTTTTATCCGGCTCTTCAAGGAGCAATTTGTTTTCATCAAATTCTACAGGTACATCACACAAAATGGTAGCAAGTTTTTTTGAGAGCAATGCTTGACTGGCATGTGTTTCAACTTTTTCGCGCATTTTATCTTTCAAAGAGGATGAATTGGCAATGAGATTTTCAATGCTACCATATTCAGCAATCAGAATTTTGGCTGTTTTTTCTCCAATGCCGGGAATACCGGGAATGTTATCTGCAGCATCACCCCAAAGGCCAAGTAGGTCTCTTACCTGATCTACATTGGAAATATTGAATTTTTCGAGCACCTCAGGAATGCCAAGAACTTCTGCTGGTTTTCCAAAGCTGGCAGGTTTATAAATAAAAATATTTTCAGAAACCAATTGCGCAAAGTCTTTGTCGGGAGTCATCATAAACACTTTATAATGATGTTGCTCCGCTTTTTTTGCCATTGTACCGATGATATCATCTGCTTCAAATCCCGGTTTGCGAATTACAGGTATTTTAAAGGCTTCTAGTAAAGAAACAATGTAGGGAATAGATAAGGCCAGATCTTCAGGGATTGCATCTCTATGGGCTTTATATTCTGCAAATTCCTCATGTCTAGCGGTAGGTTCTGAGGTGTCAAAAGCTACTGCAATATGTGTGGGCTTTTGTTTGTTGATAATTTCCAAAAGCGTATTGGTAAAGCCAAAAATGGCAGAGGTATTTAATCCTTTCGAATTATATCTGGGATTTTTGCTAAAGGCAAAAAAGGCACGGTAAATGAGTGCCATGGCATCAAGCAGAAATAATTTTTTTTCAGGTTCTGTATTCATTAGATGCTTTTGTTAATTAATTTTTCTGGCAATACTTCTTAAATTGGTTTTGTTTTTTTTTGAAATACATTGACCTATAGAATGAACATTAAAAAAATCTGATAAAATAAAGGGTAAAATACCAAATGGAATTTTTTTATATGCTTTGAAGTGATCAATAATTTGAAGAAAAAAACAGCTTTCTTCATCTCATCAGGATAATTTTTTTATTCTTCACAGGCCCATTCGGATCCTGATTTAGAATCTCTGAAAACAATACCTGATTTTTTTAATTTTGCCCGAATCATATCAACCGTTGCATAATCTTTTTTGTTTTTGGCATCGGTATAATTGTCAAGAATAATAGAGAGCAAGTCTTTATTGAAATCAGGATTGTTAGGAGCAATCTCTTCGGAAAGGCCTAAAATATCCCCTACAAATGTTTTGTAGGTATCTTTCATCATGGCAAATGTATTTTCGCTTAGGGAATCAATTTGTTGAAGACCTGATTTAAAAGTATTGATATGTTTAAGCAATTGAAATAATGAGGCAATCGTTATGGCAGAGTTAAAATCATCGTTCATTCCATCATGACATTGTTTACAAATATCATTGATTTCACTATTCAGATTGAGGTTTAATTCTGTATTTTCATTATTATTTTGTGCAAGCCCTTCAAGTGATCGCAAGCCATTCATGATTTTGTGATATCCTTTTTCTGCCGCGTTTAATGCTTCATTGGAGAAATCTACCGTTCCGCGATAATGCGCTTGCAATAAGAAAAACCGTATTGTCATCGGGCTATAGGCTTGTTTGAGCAAATGATGATTTCCGGAATAGAATTCTTTTAAGGTAATAAAGTTGCCCAATGATTTTCCCATTTTTTGTCCATTGATGGTGAGCATATTGTTATGAACCCAATAATTGGCCTGTGCTTTTCCTGTTGATGCTTTACATTGAGCAATCTCACATTCATGATGTGGAAAAAGCAAGTCCATACCGCCTCCATGTATGTCAAAAGTTTCACCCAAATATTTTGTGCTCATCGCAGAGCACTCTATATGCCATCCGGGAAATCCTTCTCCCCAAGGAGAGGACCATCGCATGATATGTTCTGGCTTTGCTTTTTTCCATAAGGCAAAATCTGCTTTATTGCGCTTTTCATCTTGACCGTCAAGTTCTCTGGTTCCTGATACAAGGTCTTCAAGAACTCTTCCTGATAAATGTCCGTAGGTATGCGATTGATTGAATTTCATTACATCAAAATAAACTGATCCATCCATGACATAGGCAAACCCATTATTTAGAATTTTTTCTATGATTGCAATTTGCTCAGGAATATGTCCGGAGGCGCGTGGCTCAATGCCAGGCCTAAGCACATTCAAACGGTCAATATCCTCATGGTAGCGATCTGTATAATATTGAGCAATCTCCATGGGCTCAAGCTTTTCAATGCGCGCTCTTTTTTGAATTTTATCCTCCCCAGAATCGGCAAGCTCATCTTCTAAATGTCCTACGTCTGTAATGTTTCTCACATAACGAACTTTTAAGCCGAGGTGGCGCAGATAGCGATAGATCAAATCAAAGGTAATGGCAGGTCTAGCGTGTCCAAGATGGGCGTCACCATAAACCGTTGGGCCACATAAATAGATGCCTGCATATCCTTCGGTGATGGGTTTAAAAACTTCTTTTTTTCGCGTGAGGGTATTATAGAGGAGGATTTCAGGATTCATAAGTATTCTTTTTGAAATGCATAATTTGTCGGGTATAAAGTTATAAAAATTAATCTTTGGGCCGTGTTTATAATTGAAGCCGAGATGTTTTTGATAAAGATAAAACTTCTATAAAATTCGTAGGCCTCAAATGAACTTTAAAAATCTACTTTAAAAGCATGATTTTAGGACCTTTCAAAATATATTAAAGCAGGCTTAATACGATTTTTTTTCAATAAGCTGAATGGCTTTCCCATCTTTATAGATATTGGTTTTCTGCAGAATGCCTTCTTTTGAATACTCATAACTTTTTCCATTCATAAGCACTCCCTTCATAAAATAACCTTCTTTTTTTATTTTACCTGATGCCGTGTATAGCTTATGGTTACCGGTGCCATTAAAGGTTGAAATATTTTTGTTTTTTTCTTGTTCTAGCTTCCCTTTTTTAAAGTTTGCAGTAGGTGATTTTATGTTTTCATGTTTAATGGGCTCTGCAGAAAATTTTCCATTTACATAAACCCTTTCTTCTTTTAATGAACCATCTTCATTATACTCCTTAATCGTTCCATATTCCTCCCCATTCTTCCATTCTCCATCAAAATTCAAGTTGCCATTTTCATAATAATATTTCTGAGTAGATTCTCTCAAGCCATTTACAAAATTCCAGTCATATCGAAGTTGACCACTTTCATAGTAAAATTTATATTTTCCATTCCATTTGTAATTTTCCCAGTTTCCCTCTTCCCATGTATGCCCGTTTTTGTAATAAAATTTGGCATGTCCAAATGGAATATTATTTTTATAAATAATTTCACTTTTTAGGGCTTGGTTGTCATAATATTGTTTCCAAAGACCTGTTTTCTTTCCGTTTAGATATCTCCCTTCTTCGTAGATAAGACGGTCCTTGCTATCTGCATTTTTTTTTGAAAGGTTGTATTTAATCCAATAACCTTGTTTCAGGTGGCTTGCATCGATTATATTAATCGTATCCTGAGAAATCGCATCTTGCGTGATGCCCGAAAAAAACAGGAAAGCAATGAAAAAATAACAATAGGTATTTGAGGTATGTTTGCGCACGCTTTTACTTTTTAAACATGCATAAAACATATTTTCTAAACGGCTCAGTGTAATTAAATATTAGAGACCTTAGGTTCTGCCAAATGCAATATCATATCCGATGTCATGGATTCTAAATTAAAGGATGGTGTCCAGCCCCAATCCAAACGGGCCGAAGAATCATCAATGCTATGCGGCCAGGTTTTTGCAATTTCTTGTCTGAAATCGGGCTTGTAAGTACAAACAAAATCGGGATAATGTTTTTTGATTTCTCTGGCTATTTCTGCCGGGGAAAAGCTCATGCCTGTAATGTTATAAGAGGATCGAATATTGATTTTGCTGCTGTCGCAATTCATCAAGCGAATGGTGGCCTCAATGGCATCGGGCATATACATCATGGGAAGAATGGCATCTTCTTTTAAAAAGCATTCGTATTTTCCTTGTGTGATGGCTTCATTAAAGATGTGAACGGCATAATCAGTTGTTCCGCCTCCCGGCTTTGATTTATAACCAATTAGGCCAGGGTAACGGATACTTCTCACGTCTACGCCAAAAGTTTTAAAGTAATATTCACACCATCTTTCGCCGGCTAGTTTGCTGATTCCATAAACCGTTAAAGGATCAGCTACCGTGTGTTGTGGGGTATTATTTTTTGGGGAATGCGGACCAAAAACAGCGATAGAGCTTGGCCAAAAGATTTTTGAAATGAGCTTTTCTTTTGCCAATTCTAAAACATTGAAAAGTCCTTGCATGTTCAGGTGCCAAGCTGCCGCAGGATTTTTTTCTGCATTGGCAGATAACAAAGCGGCTAAAAGGTAAACCTCTGTGATAGAGTGTTTTATTATGATTTTTCTTAGATTTTCTGCATCTAAAATATTCAACTCTTCAAAGGGCCCTGATTCACCATTGGGTGAGGGATGGATATCTGCCGCTACCACGTTAGACGCTCCATAAATATTGCGAAGGCCTTCGCATAAATCGGTTCCAATTTGACCGGATGAACCGATAACAAGAAATTTATCTTTAATCATGATATTTTAGGTAAGGAGAGGCAAAAATAAGATTTTATCATTAATTATTGCTTGTATTTTTGAGAAGATATCTACGAATGGCTTTGACCTCGATAAATTCGCATACTCTTTTTTGAAGCGGTCTAAGGTCTCTTTTTAGATGGATGTAAAATGACCTTATAGAAACCCTTTCTATCTTCACAAACGCAAAACGAGATTCAAAAATATTAACTTTGTGCATATAAACAGAGCTCTTTTGGGCATGTTTTATGCAACTTGCTGTTTATTACATTATTAAATGAATGATTAGCCATGAAAATTTTAGGAGTTATTCCGTCTAGATACGCATCCAGCAGATTTCCCGGCAAACCTCTTGTCGATATTGCCGGAAAATCAATGATTCAAAGGGTTTACGAGCAAGCTTCCTTATCCAAAAGTTTAAGTGAAGTGGTGGTAGCTACCGATGATGAACGAATTTTTAGCCATGTACAAAATTTTGGTGGAAAAGTGATGATGACTTCAGATACGCACAGTACAGGGACCGAAAGATGTGCGGAAATTGTCGAAAAAATGGCAGGAGAATGGGATTTAGTGATAAATATACAGGGAGATGAACCCTTTATCAGTCCTGACCAAATAGATAATGTGGCATCTGCCTTTCAGGATTCCAATGTGCATATTGCCACTTTGGCGAAGAGAATCAGTCAATTAGCAGAGCTTGAAAGCCCACATGTGGTGAAAGTTGTTTTTTCAATTACGGGTATTGCCATCTATTTTAGCCGTTTTCCTATACCCTTTTTGCGAAATGTGGAGAAAAATCAGGAGGTTTTGCAAACACAGCATTTTTATAAGCACATCGGTTTATATGCCTATAGACCAGAAATGTTGAAGAAAATAATCCAATTAGCACCTTCCTCCCTCGAATCGGCAGAGTCGCTAGAGCAACTCAGATGGATAGAAAATGGTTTGGGTATCAAAGTGGAATTAACCGATTTGGATAGCTTTGGAATTGACACTCCGGAAGATTTATTAAAAATTGATCAAAAATTTCTTCGTTGAACCAAGTTTTTATCTAATTTAGCCGCGTGTAAAAAATTCATTCTTTTCTGAGATTGAAATTGATAAAACTCACAAAATCAATTTATTAAGAAATTAAAAAAACCCGCAAAGCGAGCTATCGCTTCATTTTATGAGAACATTGGACCAGTATATCAGAGAATTGTTGTTTTCTCATAATTGCGTAATTATTCCGGGCTTTGGCGGATTTGTATCTGATTACAATCCTTCCTCGGTACATCCTGTACAGCATACTTTTACCCCTCCTTCAAAAAAAATTGCTTTTAACCGCAAGCTTCAAAATGATGATGGCTTGCTTGCCAACTACATTTCTGAAAAGGAAAATATTACCTTTGAAAATGCCAGAAGGGCTATTGAAGAACAGGTATATCAGCTATATCTGATTTTAAATGAAAAAAATACCTTGTTCCTGCCTTCTATAGGCGAGTTTTTTTTCGATGTTGAAAAAAATCTGCAGTTTAGGGAAAATAAAAAAATCAACTTTTTGCTAGATTCTTTTGGTTTGGATTCTGTGCAATCTCCAGCCATCAAAAGAGAAGGGTTTAGTCAAACCTTAAATAGGCAATTATCTGAAAGACAGGTTGGTAAGTCTGGTATTGGAAAGTTAAGCAAAAGAAAAAAAGTTTTTTTTAAATTTTCTCTGATTGCCGTTCCCCTTATTGTTATCATGGTGTGGATTTCTCTATTTACAGGCGTAATCAATAAAGTGGGTCAGTTTAATTATTCTTCCTTGATTCCTTTTTCCTGTAAAAAAACCACGGAGAAAAGTGTTTCTATCTATAAAAAGCCTGTATCCGTTTCGATGTCAATTTCATCCAAACAAGTTACCGTTCATCCAAATGATGAAAAGGTAAAGGCAGAGGTAATCCTTCCTGAAGCCCCAATGGTAGAAGAGGTTGTAGAAACAAAGCCCATTGAAAAAACCAAGGTAGAAACCATTACTTCTTCAACAAGAAATTTTTATATTGTAGGAGGTGCTTTTGGCATCCTTACCAACGCTGAAAGTTTTGTCAATAAATTAAAAGCAGACGGATTTAAGCCCGAAATTATCGGTAAAAATGAAAAAGGACTTTATTTGGTTTCCTATCAAGGCTTTGAATCCAAAAAATCTGCCTCCCTCCAATTAAAAGAGATTAAGTCAGGATACGACAGCTC
>Ga0114970_10000818_pt1 | contig 23547 bp, 30 predicted proteins | sample M_140205_XF_Meta_FD_87030 | JGI IMG/M metagenome (GOLD analysis project Ga0114970, IMG submission 87030) | Freshwater microbial communities from Lake Montjoie, Canada to study carbon cycling - M_140205_XF_MetaG | ecosystem: Environmental > Aquatic > Freshwater > Lake | place: Lake Montjoie...
ATATACTGATTCATCACATACTTGTCATGGTTGTGGGAACGGTCCCGTCTTATTTCTACAAGATGGTTTATGTGATGAATGCCATAGAGCATATAACCAAATATTAAACTCATAATGAATAAAATACCTTTATATTACGACGATATCTGTTTAATTCCTGATAATTTCTCCGAGTTAGAAACAAGGGATAATGCAGATACTTCCACCAATTTCTTAGGATTTAATGCAAGAAATCCAGTTATACCAGCTAATATATTATAACAATGAGCAACAAAATAACACAAAATTTAAATTATAGTAATATTTTACTTAAACATGGTAAATGTCGAGTGGATTCGCGTTCTCAATGTGATATATCTACTACTATAGGAAATAAAAAAATTAATTCTCCGGTGTTTCCTAGTAACATGCCCGCAATTATTAATGCTGATATTTGTAAAACTTTCGATGAATCTGGATGGTTCTATATTTATCCTCGACTAGGAGGAAACAGTAACATCATCAATTTTCTAATAAGAGCAAAGGAAGAGAACTGGAATATTATATCTATTTCTATAGGAATTAAAGATGAGGATAGAACATTAATTAATTGGATTGCAGATAATTATACTCGGAAAGACCTCTTTATTACCATTGATGTTGCATTATCATATCAAGATAGAGTTGAAGAAATGATTAAATATGTTAAATCCGTATTACCTGATGTATATTTAATTGTTGGAAATGGCGACAGTCCTGAATGGATAGAATGGCTAGAAGATTTAGGTGTAGATGCAGCAAAGGTGAATATAGGAGTTTCGAGCAGTTGTCGAACCAGACAATTTACTGGATTTGGATCAACATCTGTTGGTGATTTATATGCAATGTCATTGGTAGCAAATAAAATCAAAATTATCTCCGATGGAGGAATTACTAAATGTGAAACAGGTGAACCTGCAATTGGAGATATTGCGAAAGCTATTAGATTTGGGGCAGATTATATTTGTAGTGGGTTTGTATTTTCCCAATGTATAGATTCCCCTGCGATTAGAGAAGGATACTTCGGAAATTCCACCGCTAAGGCAAAGGGGCATAATTCTCATATTGAAGGTACGGTCATTAAAACATATACTAATGGAAATACTATTAAAGAACAGATAAAATTAATTGAAGATTCTTTAAAATCGTCTGTTAGTTACAGTGGCGGGAAATCACTTAATAGTTTAACAACTTGCGATTATATTATAGTTTGATATTTAAATATTGAATAAAATTCATAGATACTGTATATTTCCTAGATAATCCTAATGATTTTTCTTTATAAATATAATTGATAAAATTTTCAATATTATTTTTTCCAGTTATTAATAGTCGTGAATATGAGTTTTTATTTTTATTACCTTTAACAACTCGACTTGTTATATTATTTTTTGATAGATGCGATATAAATGACCAATCTTGTTCATAGGTCGAGGTTATAGCCACGGAATATTGCCAAGTTTTATAATTGGTGGTGATGTTACCGTCGCCGTCAAAATATCCTCGCCACCAATAATGTTGTAATTCTGTAGGTATATGAGTTAGAACATTATTCGCAGATACTTGACTTTTATCGAAAAAATCCAAAGATAATAATAGGTTATATAATTGACGATCATGACACGATATAGTTATAACTTCATTTTTATGACATTTATATTTAACCTCTTGTATTTTCCAATTTCCAGTTTTATTAAAAATATTTATCAGTTCTAATGCGTCTGATTTTTTTAAGGTTATGGTAATTCTTGTAGAATTTTTGGTATTTCGTATAGAACCGTCTGCCCACAATAAACCTAAAATATATGCTGCTTCCGCAGTTTGAACATTTATAAACATTTCTCTATGTATTTTATATTTTTTTGACATATCCTGTTTATTTAAAATATGTTTTAATTTATCAGATTTAGTCATTTTGATATTTTTATTTCTACATCTTGACCAAATAGCATCAGTTGTTCGATTTAAATATGTTGCACAAAAGCTTGCTCCCATATTAGAATAGTGTGTGGTTAAAAAGTTATCATCCATCAGTGTCCATTGTTTACCCATATATGTATTTAGCAGGAATTACTGTATTTTATTGAAATGAGACGTGTAATAAAGTATCATATACAATGACTTTAAAACATGTTGAAGGATTTATGGTAGGGTTAGAATCAGATAAAACCATTCTGGAGAAGATGAATGAGATTAATCAAGCCCTTGCAAGTTCTATTTCTTATGCAGGTGGGCAGAAATTAGATGATTTGAAAGGAATTGATTACTTAATACTAAAATGAAGAAGAATCTTTTCATTGCAGGACACCGTGGTCTAGTTGGTAGCGCATTATTACGCTCCTTAGACATAACCAAATATAAACCCATCCTTCGCACCCATGAAGAGCTTGATTTAACCAATCAGAGGGCAGTTAATTATTTTTTCGATTATAATAAAATTGACGAAGTGATTATTGCAGCGGGTAAAGTTGGCGGTATACATGCTAATAAAACTTATCCAGCCGAATTCATTTATAAAAATATGATGATTGTGGCTAATTGTGTTCATGCGGCATATAAATCAGGAGTAAAGAAATTATTATTTTTAGGAAGCTCTTGTATATATCCTAAACACTCCATAACACCCATCACCGAAGATCAATTACTATCAAGTGCATTAGAACCTACCAATGAACCATATGCAATTGCAAAGATTGCAGGTATTAAACTATGCGAAACCTATCAGAGACAGTATGGTGTCGATTACCATTCTATTATGCCATGTAATCTATATGGTATAAATGATAATTATGATTTAGAAAATTCTCATGTTATTCCCGGTCTAATTCGTAAGTTCCATATTGCCAAATTGAAAAAAGAACCTACCATCACATTATGGGGGTCAGGAAAACCTTTTAGAGAATTTCTAAATTCAGAAGATTTAGCAAGAGCGGCATATAAAGTATTAGATACACAGAACCCCCCTTCTATTATTAATGTGGGAAGCGGAACCGATATATCCATTAAGGATTTGGCATATATTATTAAAGAAGTGGTTCAATATGAAGGAGAAATTATATTTGATGAAACAAAACCTGATGGAACTTTTAAAAAGACCATGGATAATTCATTGATTCGGACATTTGGCTGGCAACCACAGATAGACATGAAAGACGGATTACACCTAGCATATAATGACTTCCAAAAAAGATACTCTTAAGATCAAATTCGTTGATTTCTGGCCTAATTTGGTCGAGACAGATAACTATTTTTATCATTTATTGTCACAAGAATATAATGTGTTAATTGATGCTCAAGAACCTGACATTTTATTTTATTCAGTTGACTATGCCAACAAACAAGAGCATAGAAATTATGATAGAGGGAATATCAAGAAGGTATTCTATACTGGAGAAAACATGCATCCTGATTGGAACAAGAGTCATTTCGCATTCACCTTTGATCATAATGATCATGACGGGCGGAATTACAGATTACCTCTTTGGGCATTACATATAAACTGGTTCAATGTGCCACATAATGATGATAGGGATCAATCGTATCTACATGATCCTGAGTTATTACTTAATAAGAACTTCGATGAACGTATTTTTGATACTAAACCGGGATTTTGCGCATTTATAGCAGGACAACCTAAAGGGAAACGGATGGATTTCGTGCCTAAGTTGCATGTAAGAAAACATATTCATTGTGCAGGACGTGTTTATAACAATACCAATGGCGTTATTTCTGGTAGAGGGGATCAGAAGGAGAAGATTGAGTTTCTTAAACAGTTCAGATTTAATGTTGCATTTGAAAATGAAGAAGCATATGGATATACTACAGAAAAAATCATACATTCGATGTTTGCTAACTGTATTCCGATCTATTGGGGCAATCCTTATGTGGGTCATGATTTTAATTTTAATTCATTTTTTAATTACGAGTCATACCCTATTGAAGAAATATTATTAGATGATATTATTCGACTAGATTCTGATAGAAACAAGTACCTAGAGAAGTTAAATACTCCATGGTTCAATAACAACGAGTTTCCTTATAAAGTTCGTCCTGAGAATGTATTGAAATTTTTCAAAAACACAATTTTAAAATGAAGTTACCCCGAATAGATATATTTAAAAAGTATGGAGAAGGACATTTGCCTCGTCCACAACCTTCTGACATGGGCGATATTGCGAAAGCTATGGTGTTTGGCGCTAAGATGGTGATGTGTGGCGGTCTATTCGCTCCATGTATCAACAGTGCGGCTAAGATCAACAATGAGGGCAAGAAAGAGTATTTCGGTTCTGCTTCATTCCATTGTAAGAAGCATGATAAACATGTTGAAGGATTTATGGTTGGTCTGGAATCTGATAAAACTATTCTAGAAAAGATGAATGAGATTAATCAAGCTCTTGCAAGTTCTATTTCTTATGCTGGTGGTAAGAAATTAGCGGATTTGAAAGGCACAGATTATTTGATAATTATATAGATGAGTATAGACAACCTTTCCATAAATTTACATTGCGGATGCGATAGAAATATTGTAACGAAACAAATAGAATCACATAATATATTAGGAAAGAATATTGATTGGAATTTGCGTATTGATAGATATCCTCTAGCATATCCATCATATTCACAACTCATGAATCATGCTATCGCAACAAGTAAACATGAATGGATGATTTTTGTTAATGATAGAACCATGACTTCCACAGAAGAAACAACAAAAATTATAAAATTACTCGAAGAAGGATATGCATGTGTATTATTATATAATGTGGGATATATGGGTTTTTCTAAAGAGCTTGTTAGAAAAATAGGATGGTGGGACGAACGCTATAAATTGGGAGGATGGGAAGATCGAGATTGGGTGTTTCGTATAGCACAAGCCGACTTAGCTCTATATGAATCTCAGGAGGCGCACTATGATTATTCTTGGAAAAGTCCTCTACAGGTTATAGGACATGGGTGCAGAGAATCACAACCTCACTGGGATAGTAAATGGGACCAAAAGTATCATGATGCTATCGTAAAAATGATTCCTGAAGAAAATTATGAGCACTGGAATTTGTTTCTAGGTGACACTAAACCAGAAATACGTTCTATGTGGAAAAGATGGGGGGATAGTGTTTTAAATATCGGATTCGATAAACCAAACAGTGGACCATCCTCAAGTAGTATGATAAAAAACAGAAAAATAGTTGATTTTTCTCAGGTTAAACATTTAATACAATAATATGATAAACGTATTCGTAGATTGTGGCGCTAACCTCGGGCAAGGATATAATAAACTTATTAAAAGATTTGGAGTAAAGTTTGATAAAGTTTATATGTTCGAACCCAATTTAAAAACATTTAATAAATTACGAAAGATAGAGCATGCAAATAATATGGTTTTTATGCAAAAAGCAGTATATAATAAAAATTGTATAAAATCTCTTAATATAGAATATTGTCCATCTGAAAAAGATTTTGTTGGTTGCGCCACCAACATATTAGAAAATATATATGTAAAACCTAATTATATTGCAAATGAATATATGACTAATATTCCTGATGGAAATGTGAAAGTAGAATGTGTTGATATCTCTGAATTTGTGAAAAATAATTTAAATAATGAGGATTTTAACGTATTGAAACTGGATATAGAAGGAGTCGAATACGAGGTTTTAGATAAACTAATAGATGATAATTTATTGTCATATTTCGATACGGTAATTGTAGAATGGCACCCACATATACGAAGCGATAAAGTGAAAGATATTGAATATTATTTGAATATCTTTCGAAAAAATAATATTGAATATATACATTGGGATTAATTTAGTTTTATGAAAATATTGGCATTAACCACCCGAAATCCGAATACACAAGGAGATTATTTAGAACTATCCTTGGTTCACGGTTTGCGGGAATTATTGGGTGAAAATTTCGTGGAGTATCCAAAAAAGAAAATATTATATGGTGATTTTTCTGACTCACCTAAAGAAAGATTACACGGAAAAGGTTTCACTCTATGTTCCGATCCAATAAAAGACGTATCATATGACAGATATAAATTGAATGTTCATGATTTCGATGTAATTATACATGGTTCAGGTCATATGTATGGAGATTATTGGGAAGTTGATCATCCTAACCAGTTCTGGACTGACGGTAACGATCTATATGGAAATGCTAAGAGAAAAATAATATTTCAGAATGAAAATATCATAGGAACACAATACACTGAACGATGTTTTAAGCGCGAATTGACTGAAAATTTTCCTACCGTATGGCCCACAGGGTTCGGTATTCCCGAAAACAAGATACGACCATATACCACATATAAACAGAGAATTTTTCAAAGTACAGCCCCATCAGATGCATGTTTTTTAGAGAATTCTAGATATAAATTTGATGACGAAGATTTATATTATCATGATATGCAAGAAAGCTGGTTTGGACTGACATGTAAAAAAGGTGGATGGGACTGTCTACGACATTATGAAATTTTAGCCAGTGGTGCAGTGCTATTATTCAAAGATTATAACAAAAAACCACCATTATGTGAACCAATAGATTTACCCACTCTTAGTTATTCAACTAAAGAAGAACTGGATGAAATAACTACAAGACTGATACAAAATAATCAACCAACTAGAGAATATCATGATTTACTGCATAAACAGAGACTTTGGCTCTGTCAAAAGGGTACCACTTTAGCAAGAGCAAAACAGATAGTAAACTATATTACAAATTATGAACAATACAATGAGAGATAAAGCAGAATTAATTAATTTAATAATTTCCCATAAAAAATATAAGAGTTATTTGGAATTAGGTGTAGGACATAGAATAGAAACCATATCCCAGATTAATTGTAAGGAAATTATATCTGTTGATATCGAAAAAATTACAGAAAATATACCCAGTTTTGTCGGAACAACAGATGATTTTTTCAAATCAACTGAACAAAAATTTGACATTATATATATAGATGCAGACCATCATTTTAAATCGGTCGATAAAGATTTTAAAAACTCCATAGAGCATCTTACACGAGATGGTATAATATGTATGCATGATATTGGTCCTGTATCTGAACACGACACACGGCCTCGCGCAAGCGGCACTGCATTTATGTCATTCATGCACATTCGCGAAAATCCCGAATTTGATGCGTTTTCATATGAATTTGAAAACGGTGACATATTAGGATTAGTCAAGCTATCTACTAATACTGAGGTCTGGATTTCACCGGAACCAAGGGGATCATTTGCTACATATATAATACACAGAGATACTATCTTACGAAAAAAAAATATAGAACAAATAGTGGAAAACATATAAACGATGCTTTAAATATTAAACAATGTATAACAAGAGAAATATTTTAATTACTGGGGGATTAGGTTTTATAGGAACCCATTGCATTAAAAAATGGGTTAAAGAAAATTACGATGTATATATAATTGATAATTTATCAACTAATGCAATATCTATCGCACATGCGCTCGAACTAGGGGCCAAACATATATATAATAAAGATATTCTAGAGATGAAGTGGGAGGAATTTAATATCAAGTTCGATATAATTTTACATCTAGCGTCCCCAGTTGGACCAGTTGGAGTTTTAAAACATTCAGGCAATATGGCTAAATTAATTTTAGATGATATCTATTGGGCTATCGAAGGTGCTAAAATTAATAATTGTCCGCTACTATTTGTATCGACATCGGAGATATATGGATATAGAGCATCTAAGACCTATTTGAGAGAAGAAGATGATAAAGTTTTACATGGGGAATTTACTGTTAGAAATGAATACGCAATGGCTAAACTTTTAGCCGAAATTGTATTAAAAAATAACAGTAGAATATATCCGAAATTAAAATATCAAATTATACGACCATTTAATGTAACAGGAGCATACCAATTACCTGATGGCGGATTTGTACTGCCAAGATTTGTTCAACAGGCATTAACAGAGGATGATATAACAGTTTATTATTCTGGGGAACAGAATAGAGCATTTACATGGGTAACAGATATTGTTGAGGGTATTTTTCTTACATCAATAGCAAATAAACAATTGTGGAATGAGGAATGGAATATAGGGAATGCGGAAAACGAAAATACTATCTTACATCTTGCCCAAAAAGTTAAAGAGATAACCAATAGTAAATCAAAAATAGTTAACGTTGATCCTATAAAATTACATGGCCCACTTTTTACAGAAGCCCCAGAAAAAATTCCCAATAGCGAGAAAATAATGAAGTTGTTGCATTGGAAAGGTACGAAAAACACAGACGATGTTATCGAAGAAGTAGTCGAATTTTATAAAAATAATGAATAAGAAAATAGGAATCATAGGATATGGTGAGATAGGAAAATCTCTAGAAAAATGTTATCTAGGTAAAAAATTTGATATTTTTATCAAAGATATTAACATAGATGAAGGATTAGCGGACTGTGATATATTGAATGTATGTATCCCGTATTCTAATAATTTTGTAGAGGTGGTTTCCGATTACATTTTACAATTAAATCCTAAACTAACTATCATCCACTCCACAGTTATACCAGGAACAACGCAAAAGATTATCATGCAAGCAAACACACACGATATTGTCCATAGTCCAGTAAGAGGAGTACATCCCAATCTATATGAAGGGCTTAAAACATTTACTAAATATATCGGATCAGACCAACCCGAAGTTGCAGATAAGACGGCTCAACATTTCCAGCAAATAGGAATAAATGGAGTAATAGTAAATAATTCAAAGATATCCGAATTAGCTAAAATACTATGTACTACATATTATGGAATGTGTATTGCATGGCACAACGATATCAATGAGCTATGTAAAGAATTAAATGTTGATTTTGAACAAGTTTCAACTACATGGAATACTTCATATAATGAAGGGTTCAAAGAATTAGGAATGGAAAATGTAGTAAGACCTGTTCTATATCCGCCAAAAGATAACAAAATTGGCGGACATTGTGTTATTCCAAATGCGGAACTATGTAAAGAATTTTTCAACTCTCCAATACTAGATTATATTTTAAAATTGAAATAAATATGAAAATAGCATTCCACAGTTATCAACTCGGCGAAAGAGGAACAGAAATATGTCTGTATAAATATGCAAAATATAATAGGGAAATTCTAGGGAACGAATCTGTTATTATATCAACCTCATCTAGACCAATGCCGTCAGCAAACAGATTCAGAGAATTTGAAACGTTTGTATATCCTCAAGTATGGAAAAATGACGGGAAGAACATAGAACTTAGAGATTCACTGGAACGTTTATGTGAAAAAGAAAAAGTCGATGTTTTTTATGCCATTAAAGGCGGAGAGGCTGACGGATTCATGCCAACAAATACACGAAGTTTAGCTCATTGTATTTTTAGAATGGATGAACCTCATGGAAACGTTTATGCGGGAGTATGTAAATATATTTCGGATAAATATAACTCCATTCACCCATATGTTTATCATATCATAGAGAAAGAGGCTCCAGATGTTACTGATGATTTCCGCAAAGAATTGGGTATTCCAAGAGATGCGCTTGTAATAGGAAGACATGGAGGCAGAGATACGTTTAATTTGGAATTTGTTAAAGATGCTATACGTCAACATTTAAATGAAAACGTGCGACAAGACATTTATTTTGTATTCCTGAATACACAGGAGTTTGTGCATCATGAACATGTCAAATACTTACCTTGGACCATGGACGAAGCCGCCAAGGCTAAGTTCGTAAATACATGCGATGTAATGCTCCATGCCCGATATGATGGAGAAATTTTTTCTCTTTCTACGGCAGAGTTCTCTATAAGAAACAAACCAATTATCACATGGAAACCGGATATCATCCCCGCACACTATGATACCGGACATCTATTAACATTAGGAGATTTATGTTATACGTATAAACATACAGAAGATTTGAAATATTTACTGAAACATTTAGATAAAGACGTTTTTAGCCGTACAGACTGGAATATGTACGGTGACACATATTCTCCTAAAAATATTATGGATCAATTCAACACCGTTTTCTTAAAATAATGAATAGTTGGTCTAATCTACACTTAAAATGATAATATCTTGTTGTCCATTAAGAATTTCCTTGGTTGGAGGAGGGTCAGACCATCCTTATTTTATAGAGAAATATAAAAGAGGTTCGGTTATATCATTTACATCTAACTTAAAGGTATATGTTACGCTACATAAAGATATCGCGGGCATTAACTATACTGACAAAAAATTTATAATAAATTATTCCCAAAGAGAAGAAGTCGAGAACATCAATGATATACGTAATGATATAGTTAGAAAAGTACTTCAATATTTCGATATTGATTATACATTAACCATAAGTCTAACATCTGATATTTCATCTAGTGGGTCAGGTCTAGCATCATCTAGTGCGTATATTTTAGCCCTAATAAGTGCATTAAATTTCCAAAATAATTGGAATTTATCAGAATTCGAAGTATGTAAAATCGGTTTCAATATAGAAAAATCGATAAATCCTCTAGTAGGTCAACAGGATTTATTTGGGTCACTGGAGGGAGGATTGAAAAGGATAGATTTTAGTTTAGATTCCGACCCGTCAATAACCATTCTGCCTCCGATATTTGATAACGAAAATATATATCTAATACATACAGGGATATGTAGAAATTCTACAAATATACTACATAATATTAATATAGATAATTCATTTGCATTATTGGAAGAAGTGTCAAATTTTGAAAAATATATAAAATCTGATAACATAAATAAAATATATAGTACAATTAATGATGCGTGGAAAATCAAAAAAACTACTTCGGATTTGATATGTGGCAACGAATCGATTAAAGTCCTAGATAATATACTATCTTTGAATCCTAACATTTTTGCCCATAAATTATGTGGAGCAGGTAATGGGGGATATTTTCTGGTATTTGGTGATATATCCTCCATTCAACAACAAATAACAAATACCATTATACCTATATCAATAACAAACACAGGTATCAGCGTTAAAAAAATATGATCATAAATAACTTAATATCACATATAAATCGTTTAGATTCTTCTAAGATAGAATCGTTAAATAAATATATATCCGCTCATAAAAACATAATAATTTTAGGAAATGGGGGTAGTTCGTCCATTGCTTCTCATATAGCACAGGATTACACTAAAGTATTAAAAAAAAGATGTTTAACTTTTTCCGATTCTTCGCGATTAACGTGTTATATAAATGATTATGGACAGGAGTATGCATATTCTAAATTTTTAGAAGAGTTTTCGTACCCGACTACTTTAGTAATATTGATATCATCATCAGGTAATTCCAAAAATATAATAAATTGTGCAGAATTATGTGTGACAAAACAAATACCTTATATATTATTAACCGGATTTGATATGAATAATTTGCTTCGATCTAATTTTTCAGATAATGCATGCTTAGAATTCTGGATAGACTCAGACTGCTATGGCACTGTAGAAACACTGCATCAAATTATTTTACACTCGGTATGTTGATATATACTTGCAACATAAAGATCACACACTAAATATTTTTACATGGAAATATTAGAACAAAAACACGGTAAATCGATGGACGAAGGGCATCTAGGAGGTTGGGCATTAGAAGGAGACGGAGGAACATATTATCCTGTAATGTGGGAACATTTAATTAATATATTTAATATTAAAAGTGTGTTGGATATAGGATGTGGAAGAGGATTTTCTACTAGATTCTTTAAAAGTCTAGGATGTAAAATTACTGGGATTGATGGCAGTATAAATGCAAAAAAACTAACTTTATTGGATTCAGATGAATTTTATCTCCATGATTATAGTAAAGGAGAAACAGATATATCCGAATCATATGATTTATGCTGGACATGTGAATTTGTAGAACATGTTGATGCACAGTATATATCGAATTTTGTAAATGACTTTAAGAAATGTAAATATGTTGCTATGACTTTTGCAGCTATAGGACAAGGAGGACATCATCATGTGAATGAAAACACTCAAGAATATTGGGTTGACATTCTCGAAAAAGCTGGATTCTCTTTTTCAGAACAATATACTAAACTATTTCGAGCACTAGCACTTGTGGATAAGAAAGATAGAGAAAACACCGCCAATTGCCCTTTCTTTATATCTCATTTCGTAGAAAGAGGTCTTTTTTTTGAACGTAAATGAATATTGCTATATGTTTCAGTGGAGAATTACGTAGTTTAGATAAAACATATAAAAAATTATTTAAGCTATTATTATCGGATAAAACACATATATATGATTTATTTTATTTTGGTTGGACAGATGATAATGATATTGATAAAATTAAATATTTTGACAGTACTGATTCACCCTTTATATATAAATTAGAAGATCGTATCACATTTAACATCGGAGATTTTTTTCCCAAACATTCAAATATTATAAAATATAAGAACATAATACGGCAATTATATTGTGTCAAAAGAGTAAATGATATGAAAATAGAAGCAGAGGTTGCAAAAAAAAAAAATATGATTTAGTAATACGTGTGCGCCCAGATTCATATCCTTTGAATGATCATGTTTTCCAATATGACTTATTTGACAAATCCAAAATACATGTCCTAAATCATGATAATTGGCACGGTTTATGTGATAGGCTATATCTAGGTAACTCGTTAAATATGAATACAGTGTCGAATCGAATAGAAAATCTATTATTATATGATTCTTTGGGTGGAATTAATCAATATGAAGGATTCTTGTTATTTATTATTTATTATTATGGTATAGAGGTAGAACATATTGACTATTTAGAAACCTGTCTACTTCGAACCAACGGGGAACGAGTTGGAGAGTTGATACATATTGCAGATGGAACGATTACTCGTACATTAAATGGTATATGGCATAATAACTTGCAAGCATATATCTAATGTGCTAATATATCATATGATATATGCAATAGACCTAGATTCAACCTTGTGCTCTTCAACAAAATCAAAAACATACGAGGACTGTCAGCCTATTATCAACCGAATACAGTATATTAATGAATTACATGAACAAGGAAACTATATTAAAATATATACTGCCCGAGGAATGACTCGGCACAATGGGGATGTAGCAAAAGCATACGATGATTTATATATATTAACAAAAACTCAACTTAAAAAATGGAATATCCGATACGATATATTGATCATGGGTAAACCGTCATATGATGTTATCATAGATGATAAAGCTATAAACGACAATGACTTCTTTAAAAGGCAAATCATAAAGGGTATAATCGCTGGATCATTTGATATTCTTCATCCCGGTTACATCAAAATGTTCAATTACGCACGAAAACACTGTGGATATCTTATAGTTGCGCTTCATATTGATCCATCGGAAGAACGACCCACCAAACATACTCCTATCTTATCTGTGGAAGATAGGTTTAATGCACTCATGTCTCTCAAATCAATAGATGAGGTGTACACCTATTCGAACGAAAATGATCTATATGAATTGCTTGTGCAAATAGATGCCGATGTGAGATTTGTAGGCGATGATTACATAGATAAAGATTTCACTGGTAAAAATCTAACAAAAGATATCATCTATATTGATAGATCACATGGATGGAGTACGACCAAATTTAAACAATTAATTTATGATTCAAAAAACTAAAGTAATAGTAACGGGAGGGTGCGGGTTCATTGGTTCGCATTTAGTCGATAGATTAATCGATTTGTCGTATGATGTGCATGTCATCGATGATGAATCTGCTGAATCGAATGAAGTATTTTATCATAACTCTAAGGCGCATTATTATAAGATAGATATTGATGATCTATCCGTGCATAATAGTTACCATAATCATATCTTCGCCAATGTTAATTTCATATTCCATATGGCAGCAGAATCGCGTATCGTACCCGCTATCAAAGACCCCGTTAAAGCCGCTACGACTAATGTAATCGGGACAGTCAAAGTATTAGAACTGGCTCGAAAACATAAAATACAACGAGTGATGTATTCGTCAACCTCATCTGTATATGGGTTAAAATGTACTCTTCCTACAGACGAATTGACACAAATTGACTGTCTCAATCCGTACTCTTCGACAAAGTTCTGCGGGGAAGAAATGGTTAAACTTTATAGTAAAATGTACGGGTTAGATACATGTATCTTTAGGTATTTCAATGTATATGGGGAACGATCCCCAACCAAAGGGCAGTATGCGCCTGTTATCGGGTTATTTCTGAAACAACGAGACGAGAATAAACCGTTAGTTATATTCGGAAATGGAGAAAAACGAAGAGATTTTGTTCATGTCCATGATGTAGTAGATGCTAATCTACTAGCTATGCAGCACCCAACCCCCATCTACGGAGAGATTTTCAATGTAGGGTCGGGTGTGAATTATTCTATTAATGAAATTGCATCATTTGTTAGTGATGATATCGAGTATAAAGATGCACGGGAAGGCGAAGCCGAAAATACGCTGGCAGATATTCATAAAATTCTTAATATATTAGGATTTGTTCCGAGATATGAGGTAAAAAAATGGATTACCTTATAATCAAAGATATGCGCACCGCTTTTTTTCTTTTCCGACGAACTTCGCTTAATAGATAGGACGGTGGAATGATGTTTGTAGCAGGTTTACATGAAATTGAATTTGAATATATACCTTTACGATTCGGATTATTACGAGATAATGGGGATTATGTTCCGCCTACTGGATAAAAAAAGTTGAAATATGACATATATATTCATATATAGTATATTATGGCAATGACATCATCCGGCGTATTTGGTACCTCTAACTTTCATGATCCTCTCCGTGGGCCTGCTCCTACACAGACACCACCTGAACCCACTAACACAGATATTCTCCGTGAGAATATTGAAAAATTTATTAAGGGTGAAATTACTGCGGCCCAATTAGAAGTTATTAAGAAATCCCTCAGTTAAAGTTTGACCATTATCGCATCATATGATATAGTATGATACTATGGGAGGAAAACTTTTACAATCTGTCTGGAATTTACCAGAAAAACGACTATCAAATGACGAGTATTCATCATTCAAGTCTGCTGTTTCTGATAAATTATCTGAAATCTTTCCCAAGAGCGTTAGGATTGATTCTGCTCCTGCTATCCGTAGCAAGGAATCCCATGGGGATTTAGATATTATCTGCGGAGTTGATCATTATTTCAATTCAAAACAATTAATTGAAGATGCTTTTGGTGTGAAAGTTCATGCTAACTCCAATGTTTTATCATTTCCGGTAGATGGATTCCAAGTGGATATTACGTTTGTACCGATTGACGAATTTCAATCATCTATAGACTATACGAGTTGGGGGGATGCTTCTAACTTAGTTGGTAGAATCGCACATAAATTTGGTTTACATCATGGACATGTGGGATTGTCATTTTGGATTCGTCAAGGTTTATTTGATAAATCATTGATGTTTCTTGATAATGATCATGTGATGGAAAAATTGATCCTTACGAGAGATTTTTCAATCATTCTGCCCCTGTTGGGATTCGATTATGACCGTTGGAAACAAGGTTTTGATACGAATGAAGAAGTATATCATTGGGTTGCATCTTCTAAGTATTTCAATGCTGAAATTTTCGACTATGAAAGTTTGAACCATATCAATAGAGTTCGTAATAAAAAGCGAGCAATGTATGCAGGTTTTATTGAATGGTTGGAACAAAACAGTTGGAAGTATAATAGATACGTTTTCCAACGTAGAGAATACTATCTTCCGATGTGGGTTATACAATTCCCTAACTTAAAACCATCAATTGAACACCATAAGGTAGAATATGAACAGAATAAAAAGTTCAAAAACAAACTTAATGGTGAATTGGTAATGGAATTATTGGGTATTTCTAACGGAAAAGAAGTTGGACGTGTAATATCTGAAATGAAGAGAATGTATAGCAAACAAAAATATATCAGCATGCCTCAAGAAGTAATCAATAACTTGATTCTGAGCCTTAAATAATGAAAAAAGTAATATTTGAAAAAATTCGATTAAGAAATTTCTTGTCTTATGGTCCAGAACCAACAGAATTGATATTTGAAAATGGTATTAACTTCATAACAGGATTCAATAAAGATGATAATTCCTATAATGGAGTTGGTAAGACTTCGCTTATAGTAGAATCTCTTTCATTTGTTTTGTTTGGTAGCACTTACCGGACAATGACACATAAGGAGATTAAGAATGATGATGCTCGAAATGACTGCATAGTAGAGTGCTGGTACACCGTGAATGGTGTTCGGTATGCTATTATGCGGTCTATTTCACCTGACATTCTAACTCGTACAATCATCCATGATGACGGTAGAGAAGAAGATAAGACTAAAACTAAGCCAGAAACTACTAAGGATATTATCAATGATCTAGGCATTACTAAAGAAGTATTCACCAATACTATCGTAATGACTAGTAAGGAATCGTCCTCGTTCCTGTCTCAAGACAAGTCTCTTAAGACTAAATTTATTGAAGGCATTCTCGGATTAGAGGTATTTTCTAAGTTGGCAAAGGATGCTAAAGATGAATATACTGCCAAAAACACCGAATGGGGTAAAGAAGAAGCCCGATTACAAGAGCTTATAAAATCTATAGAACGGGATCAAGTCTATGCAGACTCTCATGAGGATCGTCGTGCTAAATTACTAAAGGATCATGATGAATTATTGAACCAACTTAAGGCTATTCATCCAATTGATTTATCCACTGAACTAGTTCAGATAGCGAGAGATATCGAACTTAAAAAAGCCGCTATAGTCAATATACAAGGTAAACAACAACGGGCATCTACTAGAAAAACAGAACTTTCTATAGAATTGCGCAACGAACGCAACAAACTTAAATCATTAGTTGATAAACCTGCTAATTGCCCGACATGTAAGCGTCCATTTGATAACCATCAAGATCATAATTTTGATGACGAACGGAAACAAATTGAAACCTTGATTGCGGATTATGAAGATAAACTTTCTAAATTAGAAGGTGTTATTAAGATACTTGATTCAAATTATCTATTAACTAATAATGAATGGGGCGCACTAGTCAATAAGAATATCAAGACGCAAGAGGATCAAGATAGATACCATAAATCACAAGATAGAATTCTCAGTGTTACTAAGGAACGGGCAAATATCCGCACAGCTTCAAATCCCTTTGCAGATAAGATCGAACAAGATAAAGAACTTTTAAATAAGAAGCGTCAATTAGTTGATAATTTAAAAGAAGAGACTATTATCTTGGATGGATTGAAGATAACCTTTTCACCTACAGGAGTTAAGGCATATATCACTAGTAAAATTCTTGACGTAGTTAATGAACGGCTTAATTTTTATCTACAGAGATTGAATACCCCATGTGCCATTACTTTTGATGAATTTTTCGAAGAAACAGTAGTTAATAAATCTGGTAAGGTGATTTCTTATGATCGTCTATCTGATGGGGAAAAAGGTAGAGTATGTTTTTCTATGCTATTCACTTTCAGAGATATACGCAGACTACAAAGTAATGTGACTGTGAATATCTCAGTTTTTGATGAATTATTTGATTCATCAATTGATAGTAATGCCACGGTAGAAATCATGGAATTGCTCAAAACAATGAGTGAGCAGAATGAAGAAGCCTACTATATTATAACACATAATCCCACAAATACGATGGTAGTGGATTCAAATTTAATCAGATTGGAAAAGGAAAACGGTATAACAAAAATCTTATAAATACATAACTTATGGAAACAACAGACGAACAAACCGCAAAGCCTATATGTGAATTTAATATAAATGATAATTCCCCCGTAAACTTAAAAGCAGGAATAGTGGATGCATTTTTCCTTGACAAGAGGTGGTGTATGGAAATTGTACGAGATGTGGCATATAAAGGAAAATTTAGAATATTTGATGGATTAAATAATTTTCAATTTCTACATGAAGAACCTGTCAGTGTTTCTTATGATGCTAGATGGGGTGTTGATATTGCTGATCATCAAGAATATCAAGCATTAGGTATTGCTGTAGTAGATAATAAAAAATTTAACATCTCTCAACCAGTATAAATACATAACTTATGGAAACAACAGACGAACAAACAGCAACAGTAAAGAAGTCTCAAGATGCTAATCTTATTATCTATTATGGAGCATCATGGTGTGGACCGTGCCGCGCAATGGCACCTACATTAGGACAATTAGAAGGAGTAATTAATATTATTAAAGTTGATATTGATGAATGTAGTAATTTAGCCAATGGCGAAGGAATTAGAGCAGTTCCGACTATTATTCATTATAAAAATGGATTAGAAGTTAATCGGGTTGTTGGAGGCAAGACAAAGGACGAAATAGTGAGACTTTATAATAGTTAACCTAAAACATCATTTGATAATGAAAAGAAGCCATGTTAAATATTTTTAACATGGCTTCTTTTGTTAATCCGAATACAAACATCAAAATACCGGGTATCACTCCGGTTAAACCCGCAGTTCAACCTATACACGGGCACCCCTTTTCTCCTTTCAAACAGAAGTTAGGCGTTGTGGCTATTCAAGCCAAGGGGTGGACTTCCCTTGCTAAACCAGAAGCATTCAAAATCCCTGTTCCCGGTGAAGGATTACCTAGAGTGATTCATTATTGTGCGGACCAATCAGGATGTGGATTCTGGCGCATGATATGGCCCGCAGACGATCTATTAGCCTATAATAAAGCAGTTGTAATGACTTTATATCAAATGGTTACGTTTGCACAGTTTTATGGCGGTATTGATGCGGTGAGACTACAGCGCCAATGTACTGAAAATCAGTTAGAATTTGTTAAATTCCTTCGAACCGTTTCTGATGAAATCAAACGTCAAACAGGTAAAGGATTCCGTATTATTTGGGAAGTGGACGATGTGGTTCTCCCACATACTGATATCCCTGATTACAATGCATGCAAAGCGGGATTCACCGATGATAAAATTCATGTTACTGTTAAGGAGATTGTAAAATATGTGGATGAAATGACCGTTGTTTCTGAATACATGAAACAACATTATAAAAAACATCTTGAATTTGATAAAATTTCAGTTGTTCCTAATTATGCTCCTAAACATTTAGTTGACGTTGGATTTAATCTAGAAAAGATTATGTTCAATTATAAAAAGAGTAAGAATAAGAAACCCCGTATTCTATACGCAGGTAGTGCCACTCATTTTGATGTAACTAATAATAATCATCAAAGAGATGATTTCCAATATATCACTGATTATATATTAGATGATATTATCAATAAAAAGAAATATGAATGGGTCTTCCTTGGAGGCGCATTACCATATAGATTGCGCGAATATATCGGTAGAGGGGTAGAGTTCCATCCATGGATTCCTCTACCAGAATATCCTGATAAGATTAGAAATCTTAATTGCCAAATCATGCTAGCCCCTCTTGCTAATAACGTGTTCAACAGAGCAAAGTCAAATATCAAATTAACTGAAGGTGGAGCATTTGGTATCCCTGTTATTGCTCAAAATCTCGAATGTTATAATTCAGACGGATGGAAATATCTATTCAATACGGGTGCAGAAATGATGCAAATGATAGACGATGTTCTCAAAACCCCAAGAGCATATGAAGAAGCTGTGGAATTTGGTAGAGAATATGCAGCGAAATATCATTTAAAAGATCACCTAGATGAACTTGTCACTCTATATACTACCCCTTACGGCGACGAAAAACGCAAGGAAAGTAAATGGTTCTATGAACTAAACAAAGAACAGTTTAAACAATAAGCTTGACATACTTTGAGAAGACATGTAATATGCCACATGTCTTCTCATGTCAAACTAGATAAACTCGTTAAATTAATTAATAAGAACCTTTACACCCTTTATAAACAAGGAGAGGTTTCTCACTATACTTATATTTTGGAGGTATTAAAAAATACCCTTCGATCTTCACAGGCTAATGAAATATTTGGTACTTTTCTTGGTCAAGTTCCACAGAAATACTCCAAACGCACATATATAACTTATGATATAGGATATTATAGAGGAATGGAATATCCACAAACAACCCGTATTAAATTTTTTGGAGGCGAGGTAGATAATGACTGGTTAGATAATCGCATCAAAACATTAAATGCTATGGCAGTTAAATTACCGTACGAAGATATGTGTCATACCGACGAAGAAGGTATTTTTGATTTTAATCACCTTCGCCGCTTTAAATTTTAAGATAATAGTTTGAACAAACCCCAAAAACATGTTAAGATAGTAATCACTATGAGCACAGAAAATACAGAAGTCGATGTAAAGGAACAGGAAAATAAAATCGAGAAGAAATTTTCGATTACGATTAAAAAATTAATCGCAGTTGTCGATGGATCAGAAAATCTCAAACTTCCAAAGAAAGTTAAGAAGGATGACCTTGCTTCTATCGTTACAGATTTGTTCAAAGAAGAACATGCTGAAAACATCAAACAGACAAAAGATTCCCTTAAGTCTCTTTTGAAACAATATGCAGAAATGAACAAAGCTTTCGATGACAAGGAAAAGGAACTTGAAAATCTTAGAAAACAGAAAAAAGAAGAATTTATTAAAGCAGCCGATGGCTTGTTTAATAAAATTGATAATATCTCCGTAGTGGAGAAAGAATACTATCAAGGACTGAAAGTAGCTACCGAAACAGTTTAATAGATTGATAAAAACCCCCTAGAAATTCTAGGGGGTTTTTTCGTTTAAATAGGTTGCATACACCCTCATTTGAGGTTAAGTTATTATAATGTCTTACCGTAATGTTTACTATGACCAAAAGAAGTCGCAAATTCACCATTTCACATGGACAGAAGACGGCTCTCCTTGTAGAGTTATAAAGAATTATAAACCATATATAATGGTACCTGCCACGGTATCATCAAAGGTTGATGGATATGGTATTGATAATGCTCCGCTGATGAAGCGAGAGTTTGATAACAACTATGATCGTGCCAAGTATGTTAAAAATTCTAATGGGAAGATTTACTATAATCTTCCCCCTACGCAGCAATATCTACTAGACCTGTATTATAAAAAAGATATTGCTGAATTAACTCGGCATCCGTTACGAACTTTCTTTTTCGATATCGAAGTTATTGCTAACGAATTTCCTGATCCAATGGAAGCGAAATTTCCAATCACTTCAATTACTATATATGATACAAATCTGAAAAAGTATTTTACATGGGGCATTGGTAAATACGATGATTATTCTTGTAAAGATCATTTAGTTGGAATTGAACCCGAAGAAATTGTTTATGAGTATTGTGCAGGGGAAACACAACTTTTAAAGAAATTTATCAGATTTTGGCGTGCAAATTTTCCTGATGTTATCGTTGGATATAACTCATATAGCTTCGATGTTCCTTACATTGTTAATCGTCTAGAAACGGTATTGGGTGAAGGATATAGTAAAAACCTGTCACCTGTCAATAGTATATATAGTAAATCTGTTCAAAATAGATATGGTCAGGAATATATCGAATATGAATTTGGCGGTATTGCCCATATGGATTATATGGTTCTTTATAGATATTTCACTCCCGGTGAACGGGAAAGCGATTCCCTTGATTTTGTATGTTATTCTGAATTAGGAAGTGGTAAATTGGATTACGGCGATACCTCCCTCCAAGAGCTTGCGAAACAGGATTGGAATAAGTTTATTAACTATAACATTTGGGATGTTAAGTTGATGATCATGTTAGATGAAGAGAAGAAATATTTAGAAATCGCCAAGTTCTCTGCATTTAGCGGATTCTGTAATTTAGATAAAGCATTTGGTAAAACTGCAATCATTACAGGTGTATTAGCAAAACAATCCTTAGAAGATGGAAAATATATTTCCACACAGAAAGGTGTGGAGCATGCAGAGAAAATACCGGGAGGATATGTTAAGGCTCCCGAAGAAGGATTGTATGAAGATGTGGTTAGCTTCGATGCTAACTCCCTCTATCCGAGTAATATTATCACTTTAAATATTTCTCCTGAAACCAAAGTTGCCAAAATCCTTGATAAGGATGCAGAAAAATACACGCTCTTACTTTGTAAAGAGAATAAGAAAATGACCGTGGCAAAGGATAGATTTTATGAATTCCTTCGCTTGAAAAATTGGTCATTTGCGGCTAACGGGGTAATGTATGATCAATCTGTTAAAGGTATTGCTGCTAGTTTCTGTGATACTCTTTATCAGAAAAGAAAAAAGGTTAAAGAGGAAATGTTTCTAATTGATCAACAATTAGAAACCATGGAAGAGGGAACGGCAGAATATAAGAGATTGAAAACGCTTTCTTCACAGAAGGATGTTGAACAATATCTTTATAAGATTTTGTTGAATTCTACTTACGGTGCTTTTGCCAATAGATTCTTTGCTCTATATGAGTTGGATGTGGCAACCTCTGTAACAACCACAGGGCAAGCCATGATTAAAAAGAGTGCGCAAATTATCAATGACTACATTGCTTCTGAATGGGGTATTGATAAAAAAGATAGAGTCGTATTTTCCGATACCGATTCTGTAGGTGTTACTATTAAGGATATTGTCGAAAAACACAATCTTGTAATTTTTGACGAAGACAAGAACCTTACCAAAGAGTTTAATATTATTGAGAATAAAATCTCTGATCATCTTAATTCTGAGATTAATAAATGGTCTAAAGAGAAATTAAACTCTGCTGATTCTCGTTTCTTCTTTAAGAGAGAAAGTGTTTGCCCAAAAGCTATGTGGATGGGTAAGAAACATTACGTAATGTATATTCTAAACAAAGAAGGCAAGAAGATGAATAAGTTTAAATATTCAGGAGTTCGTCTTGCCAAGTCTACTTTATCTGATAAAGCAAAGGATATTTCTAAGAAGATTGTAGAGATTATCATGGGTACTAAAGATCAAAAGATAGCAGATCAAATGATCTTTGATGCATATGAAGAATTTAAGGCGTTCGGAGTTAATGATATTGCAGAACGAGGGGGTATAAAAGTACTGAATAAATGGGACACTAAAAATAACGGGTTAGTATGTGCAAAAGGCACAACTCGTTCTGCAAAACTTAGCATCTTTCACAACGAATTATTAAAAATGAATAATCTTGAAAATGTCTATAGAAAAATAGAAAATGGATCAAAGATAAAGATGTTACACATTAAGGATAATAAATATAACCTTGAAGGTATTGCATACCAAGATAAGTTGCCAGCGGAATTTGGAGTAGAACCTGATTATGAGAAAATGTTTTTCTATGATATCATAAAAAGCTTACAACCCGTATATGATGCTCTTACATGGAAGATGCCCAACCCTAAATTACAATATGAAACAACGCTTGAAGAATTATTTGGTTAATATTAAACGGATATATAATATTATATTCGAAAACAGAGATTTAACCGATATCCAAAATGATTATTATTTAAATAAATGGATTAGTAAATCTGAATTAGAGAAATTATTCGAATTTGAAAAAATACAGTTATTAGAGGCATATAAAGAGAAAGAGC
>Ga0114970_10000819_pt1 | contig 23547 bp, 23 predicted proteins | sample M_140205_XF_Meta_FD_87030 | JGI IMG/M metagenome (GOLD analysis project Ga0114970, IMG submission 87030) | Freshwater microbial communities from Lake Montjoie, Canada to study carbon cycling - M_140205_XF_MetaG | ecosystem: Environmental > Aquatic > Freshwater > Lake | place: Lake Montjoie...
ATCTGTGGTGTCCGGACGGTATCCTGTCGTCGAAGGCTGGCGAGGCACTGCTCAGCAAGGCCGGCCGCCAGATCACGACCCGTAACTGGGCCACGCTGTTGAAACTCGTGGCTCTCCTGGATTCGGCAGAGTAGCCGCACATCGCCGGCGGAGCGTCATGCACCTCGTCACCTGCACCTGCGACCGTCATGCCCAGGCCATCCTCGACATCTTCAACGAGGCGATCCTGAACTCCACGGCGCTGTACGACTACACGCCGCGCCCGCTCGAGTCGATGGCCGACTGGTTCCAGCAGAAGGCGGCGGCCCGCTATCCGGTCATCGGTGTCGAAGACGACGACGGCACGCTGCTCGGGTTTGCCAGCTACGGCCAGTTTCGCGTCCGGCCGGCCTACAAGTACACCGTCGAACACTCGGTCTATATTCACCGCGACCATCGGGGCCGTGGGCTCGGGCCGCTGCTGATGCGGCGGCTGATCGAGGAGGCGATGGCGCAGGGCTATCACGTGCTGGTGGGCGGCATCGATGCGTCGAACGCCGCGAGCATCCGCCTGCACGAGCGGCTCGGATTCACGCACTCTGGTACCATTCAGCAGGCTGGTTTCAAGTTCGGCCGCTGGCTCGACCTGGCGTTCTACCAGCTGATTCTCTCGACGCCACGCGATCCGCGTGACGGTTAGTCCAAAGGCACACAATGAATAGACGACAGCGCAGGAAGCACCGCATCGGGGAGTTCCAGGAACTGGGCTTCGACCTCACGTTCGAAATGCCGGCGGCATGGACGGACGAGCAGCAACTGACGTTCTGGCACGCGCTCATCGACGAAGCGGAAAAGCGCGACCTGTCGATCGGCGGCAACTCCGGTGAGCCGTGGGAGTTGTTCATCACCGCGGCCGGCCACGCGTCGGTGAAGCCGGAAGAGCGTCAGGGGCTCATCGACTGGTTGACGGCGCGCGACGGGGTGACTGGCCTCGAGGCCGGGCCGCTCGAAGACGCCTGGACCGACTAGCCCTGACACGCAGGAGAGCGATGACGATGGTAAAGCGGATTGCGGTGACGATGTGCCTCATGCTCGGCGCGGTGTCCGCGTCGGCGCAGCCGAAAGCGGGCGCAGCCGAGGGGAGCCAGTTGAGCTTCTTCCTCGGCAAATGGACGGTTGACGGGCAGTCGCGATCGACGCCGACGGGGGCCTTCGGCCGGCTCACCGGTAACGAAACCTGTGCCTGGTTCTCGGGCGGGCCCTCCGTCGTGTGCCGCGAGACCACGCAGGATGCCAGCGGCGAGGTCGACAGCATCTACATCCTCTCCTGGGACCCGGCGAAGAAGCAGTACTCGGTGCACGGCACCGACAACGCCGGCAACATCACCTCGGGTTCAGGCACCGTCGCGGCCGGAGTCTGGAAGTGGACCGTAGACGGGCGGGCAGCCGACGGTGCGGTCACGCCGACGCGCTTCACGTTCCGTCAGGCCGGACCAGGCGCGCGCAGCATGGACGTCGAGATGGCCGCCGGCAAGGGGACGTGGGCGAAGGTCATGGGCGTCACCTACAAGCAGACCCGCTGATAGCCGTTAATCCAAGAGGAGAGCGCGACATGAAGTTCACATCGGCCATCGTGGCCAGCCTGGTGGTGGTGCTGGGCAGCACCGGTCACGCTGCTGGGCGCAGCGTGCTGTTCGTCGGCAATAGCTTTACCTTCGGGTCGGGGTCGGCGGTTCGTTTTTATCGCAACGATACGGTCACCGATCTCAATAACGAAGGGGTCGGCGGCGTTCCCGCGCTCTTCAAGTCGTTCGCGCAGCAGGCGGGCCTGGATGTCGACGTCGCGCTCGAGACGCGCGGCGGTGTCGGCATCGACTTCCACCTGGAGAACAAACTGGGCGTCCTCGGCCGCCGCGGCTGGGACACGGTCGTCGCGCACGGCTACAGCACGCTCGACGCCGACAAGCCACGTGATGGCGGCAAGTTGGTGGCCACCGCGAAGCAGTTCGGCGACTTCCTCCGCGGCCGTAACCCGCAGGTGGACTACTACCTGATGTCCACCTGGTCGCGTGCCGACCAGACCTACCCGGCAAAGGGCGCGTGGGCCGGGGCGCCGATCGAGCAGATGGGCAAGGACGTCCGCGTCGCCTATGACAAGGCCGCCGCGGCCGCCAACGCGAAGGTGATTCCGGTGGGCGATGCCTGGAACCGCGCCATGGCCGCCGGCGTGGCCGACACCAACCCCTACGACGGCATCGACACTGGCAAGCTCAATCTCTGGACCTACGACAACTACCACGCCAGCACCTATGGCTACTACCTCGAGGCGCTCGTCATCTTCGGCAGCGTCACCGGTCGCGATCCGCGGTCGCTTGGCGACAACGAATGCTCGGGGTTCGAACTCGGCATCTCGACCACCGAAGTGCAGAAACTGCAGCAGATCGCCTTCGATCAGCTGAAGGAGATGGGGCCGATCGTCGCCAACCCGCTCGTGCTGCCGAAGCGGGTGGCGCCGGAGCGCTGCTCGGTCCGGTAATCGCGCCGAGGCAGGACACGCACCGTGACGACGCTCGACGCGCTCGAACGCTGGCGGACCGACGGGACGATCACCGAGGCGCAGCATGCGGCGCTCGTTCCGCTCGTTAGCCGTGCGCGGACCTCGCTGTTCGCTGAACTGAACGTCCTGCTGTATCTCGGTGTGCTGGCCTTCGCGGGAGGGCTGGCGTGGACGGCCAGTGTCTACTCCGACACCTGGGGTGACCTGGCCATCCTCCTGCCCGCCACGGCGCTGCTCGTCGGCTGCTTCGCCTGGTGTGCCAGGCACGTGCCGCCCTACGCGCACACGCAGGTGCCGGCGCCAGGGCTGGTGTTCGACTACGTGCTCTACCTCGGCTGCCTCGTGTTCGCGGTGGAACTGGGCTATCTCGAATACCGGTTCCACCTGCTGCAGGCGCAGTGGGACTACTACCTGCTCGCCTCCTCGGCGCTCTACTTCATCGTCGCCTACCGCTTCGACAACCGCTTCGTGCTGTCGCTTGGCATTGCCACGCTCGGCGGCTGGTTCGGTGTGCGCTTCTCACGGTTCGACCTGTTCGTCTCCGAGACGGTGCGCGTCACCACCCTGGCCTACGGCGTGCTTGTGGCCGGTCTCGGCGTCGGCTTGCATCGGGCCGGCATCAAGCCGCACTTCGTCGAGACCTACCTGCACGTGGCGGCGAATGCCGCGCTCGGCGCGCTGCTGTCCGGGGTGCTCGTCGGCGCCTCGAGCGGCCTGTGGTTCCCTGGCCTGGTGATCGGCTGCGCAGCCGTCATCGCCGCCGGCACGCGCTGCCGCCGGTTTGCGTTCGTGCTCTACGGCGTCGGCTACGGCTACCTCGGTGTGAGCCGCGAGGTGCTGCGCGGCATCAACGACTTCACTCTCGTGCTCTTCTACGTCGTGGTCTCGGCGGGTGCGGTGGTGGTGGGGCTCATCATCCTCGCGCAGCGCTTCGGGCGGGAAAAGTGAGCCGCTACAGCGAGGCCGACGAACAGCGCATCCATCTCCAGACGCAGGTGCGCGCCTGGACCCGCTCCGGGCTGCTCGGCCTGGAGCAAGGACAGGCGCTCGAGGCAAGCCTCCAGGGCGACCTGAAGCGAACGGGCCTGATGCTTCGACTCGGGCTCGCGCTGTTCACCGGAATCGTGTTGGTGGCGGCGGTGGGCCTGTCGTTCATGCTCACCGACCTGCGCAGCGAGAAGGCGGTGGCGGTGATGCTGGCCATCTTCGGCGTGCTGTCCATGCTCGCCGCTGACTGGGTCGTGACCGCGTTCAAGGTGTATCGCCACGGCGTGGAGGAAATGCTGGCGATGGCCGGCGTCGGCCTTCTGGCCCTCAGTCCGCTCCCCATGACCAGCGGCCTATTCTCCTCGTCAGGGGAGTCGATCGGATTCGCATGGGCCGGTGCGACTGGATGTGCCGCCAGCCTGTGGGTGTATCGCCGTTTCGGGTTCCTCTACGCGGCGATTGCGGCCATGGCGTGTGCCGCGAACCTGCCGCTGCAACTGGGGCACGGCGCCGTTCTGCAGCGTGTGCTGACCGCGGTGATCTGGCTGGCGGCCTTTGCCGTGGCGCGCGCCCAGCGCGTCGAGCCGCACGATGATCGCCGGGGCGCGGAACGGGCCCTGCTCCAGGCGGCGGCGCTGCTCGGCGCCTATCTGTACCTGAACCTCCACCTAATCCCGGGCCTGATGTTCGTGTTCGCGCGCGGCGCGGCGATGGGGCCGTCGTTCTACTGGGGCACGTATGCCTGCATCTGGCTACTGCCGGCTGCGGCGCTATGGCTGGGTGTGCACGACCGTGAACGCTGGCTGATTGACGCAGGCCTGACCATGGCGCTGGCCACCGTCATCACGAACAAGTCGTACCTAGGCTGGCCTCGGCACCCGTGGGACCCGATGCTGCTCGGCGTGCTGCTGGCGGTTGTGGCGCTGGGGGTGCGGCGCTGGCTCGCCAGCGGTCCTGGCGGCGAACGCGCCGGGTTTGCGCCGGTGCAGATCCTCGAGAGCGACCTGCTCGCGATCCGCGTTGCGGGCCTCGCGTCGGCCGCCATGCACCCGACCGCTGCCGCGCAGCCGCAAGCGCAGCCCGAATCGTTCGGCGGCGGGCGCTCGGGCGGTGGCGGTGCCAGCGGCTCGTTCTGACGTGACGCGCGCTCCCAACGTGGGGTAGCTGCGCGGCTACTGCCGGACTTCCACGGTGCCTTCGGCGAGCACCGGCTCGGCCTTTGGCAAGCCGAGGATGGTGCGCAGTTCGTCGCCTTCCATCACTTCGACGTCGAGCAGACGCTTCGCGATGGTGTCGACCTGCTCGCGACGCTCGGTGAGGATGCGGGTGGCCGTCGCGTGCGCCTCGGTGATGATGCGATTGATCTCGGCATCGATCTTCAGCGCCGTCTGCTCCGAGTAGAGACCCCGTTCCTGCGGCATGGCGATGTCGAGGAACTTGGGACGCTTGTTGCCGTCGTAGTTGATGAGTCCCAGTTCATCGCTCATTCCGAACTCGCACACCATCGCCCGCGCGATGTCGGTCGCGCGGAGCAGATCGTTCTGCGCACCAGTGGTGATCTCGCCGAACGCAATCTCCTCGGCCGTGCGGCCGCCGAGCAGCACGGCGAGTTCGCCCTGCAACTGTCGTCGCGTCGACAGATAGCGTTCCTCGGTGGGGAGGTGCAGCGTGTAGCCGAGGACCCCGAAGCCGCGGCCGACGATCGAGATCTTGTGGACCGGATAGGTCCCTTCCACCACCGAGGCGACGACGGCGTGTCCGGTCTCGTGATAGGCGATCGTCTCGCGATCCTTCTCGCTCATCACGCGCTTGCGCTCGAGCCCGGCCACCAGTCGTTCGATGGCGTTCTCGAACTCCATCGGCCCGACCTCGGTCTTGTCGGCGCGGGCGGCCAGCAGCGCGGCTTCGTTCACCAGGTTCGAGAGGTCGGCGCCAGCGAAGCCGGCCGTGCGCGCGGCAATGAGCTTCAGGTCGACGCCCGCAGAGGTCTTGACGCCCTTGACGTGGATCTTCAGGATGTCCTCGCGCCCCTTCACGTCCGGCTTGTCCACCAGCACCTGGCGGTCGAAGCGGCCAGGGCGGAGCAGGGCAGGGTCGAGCACTTCGGGCCGGTTGGTGGCGCCCATGATGATCACGCCCTTGCGCGAGTCGAAGCCGTCCATCTCCGCGAGGAGCTGGTTCAGCGTCTGCTCGCGTTCCTCATGGCTGCCGACCGGGCTCTGCACGCGCGCCTTGCCGAGCGCGTCGAGTTCATCGATGAAGACGATGCAGGGCGCCTTGGCCTCGGCCTGCTGGAACAGGTCGCGGATGCGGGCCGCGCCGACGCCGACGAACATCTCGACGAATTCGGAGCCGCTCATCGAGAAGAAGGGGACATGGGCCTCGCCGGCCACCGCGCGGGCGAGCAGCGTCTTGCCGGTGCCGGGAGGGCCGACGAGCAGCACCCCCTTCGGGATCCGGCCGCCAAGGTTGGTGTACTTCTTCGGCGTCTTGAGGAACTCGACGACCTCGCGCAGCTCCTCGCGGGCCTCGTCGACACCCGCGACGTCCACGAACCGCGTCTTCACTTCGTCGTCGGCGAAGACCTTGGCCTTGCTGCGGGCGAACGACATGACGCCGCCTTCCGCACCGTTCATGCGGCGGAAGAAGAAGCCCCAGATGCCGACGAAGAAGAGCAGTGGCAGCAGCCAGCCCAGCAGCTCGGGGAGCCAGCGGTTGTTCGTCTCGCCGCTGTACTTCACGCCGCGCGCCTCCAGCTCTTCCGTGAGCTTCGGGTCGTCGACGCGGGTCGTGGTGAAGTCGCTCGTCTGGCGGCTGCCGCTCTGTACCGGCGTCTTGAGTGTGCCGCGAATCGCGGTGTCGCCGACGAAGACTTCGGTGACACCGCCGCTCTTCACCAACTCCTTGAATTCGCTGTAGGGCAGCGTCTTGCCGGCCGGCACGAACCAGTACATCTGGGCGAGGCCGAGCACGAGCAGTAGCGCCAGCCCGTACCACAGCGACAGACCGGGGCGACCTCCGAACGGCAGCGGGCCGCGTTTGTCGCCGCCCTTGGGGGTGGATCGAGGAGTCGGATTGTTTGACGACATATTCCTACTTCATTATGCCTTTACCAACTCCTGCCCGCGCCCGCTTCAGCTACGGCCGGGCCGCCGCGCCGCTCGCCGGCCCGTCAGCGGAACTGGCCTTCTCGAACCGCAGTCCGGTCTCGCCGGTGTCGACCACGACCGTGTCCCCTTCGCCGAAGCGCCCTTCGAGCACCTGAAGGGCCAGCGGGTCGAGCACCCGGCGCTGCAGGGCGCGCTTGAGCGGCCGTGCGCCGTAGGAGGCATCGAAGCCTTCCTCCACCAGGTCATCCTTCGCCGCGTCGGTGAGCCGCACGTGGATCTTGCGCTCCTCGAGTCGCTTCATCAGGCCGGCCACCTGAATGTCGATGATCTGCGTGATGTGGCCACGTCCCAGTGCGTGGAAGAAGATGATCTCATCCACGCGGTTCAGGAACTCCGGCCGGAAGTGGGCGCGCAGCGTGTCCATCACCTGCCGGCGCGTGCCTTCAGCGAGCACACCGGTCTCGAGCGACGAGTGCTCCGAGATGAACTGGCTTCCGAGGTTCGAGGTCATGATGACCACGGTGTTCTTGAAGTCGATCGTGCGGCCTTTGCCGTCGGTCAGCCGCCCGTCGTCCAGTAACTGGAGCAGCACGTTCAATACCTCGGGATGGGCCTTCTCGATTTCATCGAGGAGCACCACCGCGTAGGGGCGCCGCCGCACCGCTTCGGTCAGCTGACCCGCTTCCTCGTAGCCGACGTAGCCGGGAGGCGCGCCAATCATGCGCGAGACGGTGTGCTTCTCCTGGTACTCCGACATGTCGATCCGCACCATCGCCTGCTCGTCGTCGAACAGGAATTCTGCGAGGGCGCGTCCGAGCTCGGTCTTCCCGACACCGGTCGGGCCGAGGAACAGGAAGCTGCCGAGCGGACGGTTGGGATCCTGCAGGCCGGCGCGCGCGCGCCGGATGGCGTTCGACACCGCAACGACGGCCTCGTCCTGACCGATGACTCGCTTGTGCAGCCGTGCCTCCATGTGAATCAGCTTCTGGATTTCGCCCTCCATCAGCCGGGTCACCGGGATGTGGGTCCACTTGCTGACCACCTCGGCAATGTCCTCTTCGTCCACTTCCTCTTTCAGCATGCGCTGGCCGGACTGCAGCGTTACGAGGCGCATTTCGGCATCGCGAATCTTCTGTTCGAGTTGCGGCACACGGCCATACTGCAGCTCAGACGCCTTCGTGTAGTCGCCGCCGCGCTGCGCGCGTTCCACCTCGAGCCGCACCGCTTCCAGTTCCTGCTTGAGCGTGCGGGTGTCGCCGATCGCCGACTTCTCCTGCTGCCACTGCGTCGCCAGGCGCCCGCGTTCTTCCTTCAGGTCGGCCAGTTCCTTGTCGAGTTTGCCGAGCCGTTCGACCGATGCCTTGTCGGTCTCCTTGCGCAGCGCCTCGCGCTCGATTTCGAGTTGCATGATGCGTCGCTCGATCTCGTCGAGTTCCGCCGGCATCGAGTCGATCTCCATGCGCAGCTTCGACGCAGCCTCGTCGACCAGATCAATCGCCTTGTCGGGCAGGAAGCGGTCGGAGATGTAGCGGTTCGATAGCACGGCCGCCGCAACGAGCGCCGAGTCCTTGAACGTCACGCCGTGATGAATCTCGTAGCGATCACGCAGGCCGCGCAGGATGCTGATCGTGTCTTCGACGGTCGGTTCACCGACCAGCACCGTCTGGAAGCGCCGCTCGAGCGCCGCGTCCTTTTCGATGTATTTGCGGTACTCGTCGAGTGTCGTGGCGCCCACCGTGTGCAGTTCACCGCGGGCCAGCATCGGCTTCAGCATGTTCGAGGCGTCCATCGACCCCTCGGCCGCGCCGGCGCCAACCACGGTGTGCAGTTCGTCGATGAACAGAATCACCTGTCCCTGCGCATCGGTGATTTCCTTGAGGACCGCCTTGAGGCGCTCCTCGAACTCGCCGCGGTACTTCGCGCCGGCGACCAGTGCACCCATGTCGAGCGCGACGATCTTCTTGTTCTTGAGCCCTTCAGGCACGTCGCCGCGCACGATGCGCGACGCCAGGCCTTCGACGATGGCCGTCTTGCCGACGCCGGGTTCGCCGATCAGCACCGGGTTGTTCTTGGTACGCCGCGACAGTACCTGGATGACGCGACGGATCTCCTCGTCGCGCCCGATGACCGGATCGAGCTTGCCCTTGCGGGCGAGCTCGGTGAGGTCGCGACCGTAGCGTTCGAGCGCCTGATAGGTGCCTTCCGGGTTCTCGTTGGTGACGCGCGCCGAGCCGCGGACGCTGGTGAGCGCTTGGAAAATTGAGTCGCGCGTCAGGCCCTGCGCCTTGAGCAGTTGCGCGGCGGGGGAGCGCCCGCTCTCGTCGGCGATGCCGACGAACAGGTGTTCGGTGCTGACGAACTCATCCTTCAGGCGGTCGGCTTCGGCTTGCGCCTGGTCGGTCACCAGCTTGAGGCGCGACGACATGCCGGGTTGCGCGCCGCCGAAGGCCGACGGCAGCTTCGTCAGCAGTTCCTTGACGCCGCGGCTGACGACACCGGGGTCGACCGTCATCTTCCGCAGGAGGCCCGGGACGATCCCTTCGCGCTGGTCGACCAGTGCGCTCAGCAGGTGCTCTGGCTCGATCTGCGGGTTGTTGCCCTGTTGGGCGAGTTCGATGGCGGCTGCGACCGCTTCGCGTGCTTTCTCCGTGTACTTGTTGATGTTCATGACGCCGTTCCTTTGTCGAGCTCTGCGAGCGCCTCGAAATGCGTGCGCTGCTCCGGCGTCAGCGCTTTCGGCAACTGCACCTCCACCGTGGCGTAGAGGTCGCCGGATTCAGGTCGGTTCGTCGTGGGCATGCCGTGCCCCTTCAGTCGAAAGGTCTGGCCGTTCTGTGTGGTATCCGGCACCCTCAGCCGCAGCGGCTTGCCTGCCAGCGTCGGCACTTTGGCTTCGCCGCCAAGGACCGCGGTGGTCAGCGGAATCTGGACCTTCGTGTAGAGGTCCTTGCCGCGCCGTTCGAAGGTCGGGTGCGGCGTGAGGCGGATCCGCAGGTAGAGATCGCCCGACTGCGCACCGCCGCTGCCGACCTCGCCTTCGCCTGCAACGCGGACCCGGGAACTGTCGCCGACGCCAGGGGGAATACGGACGTCGACCGTGCGTGCGTGGCCGTCGTGTTTGATGGTTAGCCGTCGCGTCGTGCCGCGGTAGGCGTCGTCGAGCGAGAGGTCGATCTGCTGCTCGACGTCGCGCCCGGCGCGCGCGACGCGTGCCCGGCCGCGCCCGCGTCGGCTGTCGTCGGGCTGGCCGGCCGTCGCACCGCCAAAGAACGTGTGGAAGAAGTCCGAGAACGGATCGCCTTCCCCGAACATCGCGTTCGCCTCGTCGGGCGACATCGTGCGGAAGCCGCCAGCGCCGGCGTGCCGGCCGGCCTGGGCGCCCGGACCGCCTCCCTGTTCGTAGGCGCGCCAGTTCGACCCGAGTTCGTCGTATTTGCGCCGCTTCTCGGGATCGCTGAGGACCTCGTTGGCCTCATTGAGTTCCTTGAACTTCGACTCGGCGGCCTCGTCGCCAGGGTTGACGTCCGGGTGGAATTTCCGCGCGAGCTTGCGGAAGGCCTGCTTGATTTCCTTCTCCGTGGCGCTCTTCTGCACACCGAGCGTGGCGTAGTAATCCTTGAAATCCATCACGATAATCCCAGCAGCCGAGCGAGTTGATCGACCTCTTGCGTGAGACGGCGGGCCTCGCGCGTGGAGAGTGGTTCGTCGCGCATGAGCGGCCGCATCCGCTGCACAACTTCCGCGATGGACAGGAGGCGCTGCACGCCGGCGAGGTTGATGCCGCCGTCGCCGACGAGCCGCTTGATGACCTTGAGGCGTTCGAGCTCGTCGCGCGAGTAGACGCGCATGCTGCCGATGGTGCGGCCCGGCTGGACGAGTCCGAGCCGCTCGTATTTCCGGAGCGTCTGCGGGTGCATGCCGAGCATTCGTGCCGCGACGCTGATGAAGAAGAACTCGGGGTCGATGCCCATGGCCTTGGCTCGCATCAACTCTACGACTTGATACGACACGAGTCAAGGTGGCCTCGGTATACTGGCCGAGCGTGTTTGCCCTTTCCCTATTCGACGCCGTTCAGCCGTCCGACCTCGCCACGATCGCGCTGCTGGTGGCGCTCGAGGGTTTGCTCAGTGCCGACAACGCCATGGTCCTGGCGGTGCTGGTGCTCGGGTTGCCGCGCCAGGAGCAGCAGAAGGCGCTGCGCTACGGCATCCTCGGCGCGTTCGCTTTCCGGTCGCTCGCGACGCTGCTCGCCGTGTACCTCATTGCGCTGACGTGGGTCAAGCTGGCCGGTGCGGTCTACCTGCTGTACCTCGTCTACCAGCACTTCTGGCAGCAGGGCGGCGCCGACGAACGGCAGACGCCGCCACAGGCCACGTCGATGTTCGGCCTGTCGCCGTTCTGGTCGACGGTGGTGAAGGTGGAACTGACCGACATCGTCTTTGCCATCGACTCCATCCTGGTGGCGGTGGCGATGTCGAACAAGACGTGGGTCATTCTCACCGGCGGCATCCTCGGCATCATCGCCATGCGGATGGTCATCGGCCAGTTGCTGGCCATCGTGCAGCGCTATCCGCCGCTGGTGGACGGCGCCTTCGTCATCATCGGGTGGGTCGGGACGAAGCTCGTTGTCGAGTATCTGCATGCGGCGCACTACATCAGCTGGGACATTCCCAAGTGGCTCTCGCTCGGGCTGATCGTCGTCATCTTCGGCGTCGCGCTGCTGTATGCGCGGCGGCAGGAGCAGGCGATGCACGCCGAGGAACGTTCCGCCTCCGAACGCCTCGACGGTCAGTAGGCCATGCCGGTCCGCGGTTCGCGTCGGTTCTGGACGACGATCGCCTACGTCCTGCTCGCGCTGATGATCGTGGGTGGGTCGTTCTCGGTGTGGTGGTTGTCGCGCTACGCGAGGGCGGTGCATCGGCTGACCCGCGGCGTCGGCGACACGGTCTTCCTGGCGAGCGACGGCACGCCGTGGTTCCGGCTCGACGAGGAGCGGCGCGACGTGACGCTCGACGCGATTGCCCCCGATCTTCAGCATGCCTTCGTGGCGATCGAGGACCGGCGCTTCTACTACCACCCCGGCATCGACCCGATCGGCATCGCGCGCGCAGTGTTCCGTGGCGTCACGGGTGGCGGCCGGCTCGAAGGCGGCAGCACCCTGACGCAGCAACTCGCCCGCACCCTGTTCCTTTCGAACACTCGCACCGTGAACCGCAAGGGAAGGGAGGCGCTCATCGCGCTGATGCTCGAAGCCGAGCTGACGAAGTCCGAGATCCTCGAGCTCTACCTGAACCGCGTTTACCTGAGCGCGGGCGTCTACGGCGTCGAAACGATGTCGCAGCACCTGTTCCGGAAATCGGCGAAGCAGCTGTCGCTGGCCGAGTCGGCGCTGGTGGCGGGCCTGGTGCGTGCACCAGCGACGCTGTCGCCGTGGAGCAACTACGAGGGGGCGCTCGATCGCAGCCACGTGGTGCTGGCGCAGATGCGCGACCAGCGCTTCATCACCCCAGAGCAGGAGACGGCGGCGCGCAAAGTCCGGCCGCGGATCCAGCCCTATCGCCAGACGCATGAAGGCGCGAGCGGCTGGGCGAAGGAGTGGCTGCGGCAGCAGTTCCGCAGCGAGTTCGGCGGCGACCACCCGCCAGAGTGGCAGGTGCACACCACCGTCGACCGCACGCTGCAGGACGCCGCGGAGAAGGCGATTGCCGCCGGATTGCAGCGGATTGGCAAGCCCGGCCTCGAGGCGGCGTTCGTGGCCATGGACCCGCGTACCGGCGACGTGCTCGCCATGGTGGGCGGCGGCGACTATGCCCGCAGCACCTTCAACCGCGCCACGCGCGGACGCCGGCAGCCAGGGTCGACCTTCAAGCCGTTTGTCTACGCGGCCGCACTGGAACGTGGCTTCTCGCCGGTGTCGGTGCTGACGGACCTCGACCGCGTGACGGCGCCCGCCCAGGGCGACCCTGAGTGGTCGCCGCGGAATGCCGAGGGCGACACGCCGGTGGCGCTGACGCTGCGCGCCGCCCTGATGGATTCGAACAATGCGGCGGCGGTCGCGTTGCAGCAGCGGGTCGGGACCGGCGCGGTCCTGACGCTGGCGTCGACGGCCGGTCTCGACAACCTGCCCAATGTGCCGTCGCTGGCGCTCGGCACCGGTCTCGTGTCGCCGCTCGACCTGACCGCGGCCTACACCATCTTTGCGGCGGGCGGCGCCATGGCCGAGCCGCGCGGCGTCAGCGCCGTCACAGATGCCGACCGCGCCGAGGTGTTCACGCGCGCACCGCAGACGCACCGCGTGCTGAGCGAACCGGTCGCGTTCCAGATGCTGAGCATGATGCGCGACGTCGTCGATCGCGGGACGGGGCGTTCAGCCCGCGCCGCCGGAGTACAGGGGCCGGTCGCTGGCAAGACCGGCACGACCGACGCATACCACGACGCCTGGTTCGTCGGCTTCTCGAACACCATGGTCGCAGCGGTCTGGATCGGGTTCGACACGCCCGCACCGATCGGCCGCGATGCCTATGCGTCACGCGTGGCCGTCCCGATCTGGGCCGACTTCATGAAGCGCGCCGCTCGGGTGCGGCCTGCCGAGTCGTTCGTCATTCCCGAGGGGATGCACGGCGAGGAGCTGTGCCGCGAGTCGTACCTGCACCCCGTGGAGCAGTGCCCGACCTACGTCGAGTACTTCAAGGAGGGCGACCAGGTGCCCACGCAGCTCTGCCCGATCCACACGGGGACGCTGAAGCAGCGCGTGACCCGCGCCACGCAGGGCTTCATGCGCTCGCTCGGCGGACGCCTGCGCGGCCTGTTTGGCCGCTAGCCGGTGTGGCCTCGCTCGCCAACCTTCACGTCCCAGCATGGACCCAACTGGGCCTTTCCTGGGCGATAGCCTCGTGTGTCTTCGTGCTCTTCGTGAAGGACTTCCGACAGTTCACCGAACCCGGCCGGTCATCCGGTCGGCCGCTACCACGGGCTAGCGCTCGTCGGATACGAGCCGGCCGGCCGCGACCAGCGCCTGCACCACCGCACCGATCCCCTTCGTCACCAGATAGACAATGACACGGTGCGGGATCGAGCCGGATACGCCCAGGTCGGCACGTGCACGCGACCGCTCCCGCGGAGTCGGTCGCCGCCAGAACCCTGCGTCGATCGGGTGCGGCACGACGCCGAGCCCCGGTCCGGCCGCACCCAGGTAGCGCGTGAGCCGGTTGCGCTGGAACGGCGTCATCACGAGTGTGACGCCGCCGGCGCCGTGCGCCGTGAGCGTGGCGACACGGTCGGGCCGCATCAATGCGCCGAGTGAGTGCCAGAGTGAGCGCCAGGGCACGGCCGGCACAGAGGCCAGGACGGTGTCTGGCTGGGCGAAGAGCGCGGTGAGGTCGGCAACGGAGGCGTGCTCGCCGAGCGGCACGACCGGCCCGAGGCGACGCAGCCGATCGAAGAAGTGCGCCTTGACCCGATCGACCGAGGTCGAGCGATCGAGGACGCCCGGCTCGGCAGCTGCCACGACAGCGCTCGGATAGACGATGAAACGCATCTCTGCCTGACGTCCAGGGGCGCGCCCTAGCCGCCTTCCTTCATCTTGCGGAGCGCACGGCGGTCGCGCTTGTCGGGCGTGGTCGGCGGCGTGACGGCCGCGCGGTAGATGCGGTCCATCTTGCGCACCTCGATCTCTTCTGGCGTGGGCGGCGGTGTCGTGTCCTCGTAGAGCAGGCGCGCGTCGGCCTTCGAGAGGTGCCGCTCGGCGATCCCCTTCACGATAATCGTCTGCTTGCGAGCGAACGGCCGGCCGATGACGAGCGTGTCGCCAGGGCGGAGCATACGGTGGGCCTTCGCGGTCTGGCTGTTCACCTCCACCTTGCCGTTCTTCACCGCTTTCTGCGCATCGGAGCGGGTCTTGAACAGGCAGGTGACATCGAGCCAGATGTCCAGTCGTGCGGCCGGGCCGTCCTTGGTTGCGTCGCTCACGTGTGATTCCCGGCCGTCATCCTGACTCGATGATACCGGAGGCTCCCATTTCGGGTATAACTCTCCCGGCTCGACTTCCCGGTACTCCAGTTCGCCAACGTACGATCAGCAGAGAGGCACTTCGCGGCTATGTGGCAGCACAATTACGAACCGCTCGGCGGCAGCCTGGGGCTGTCGGCCCTGCTCGCGGCCGTTCCCATCCTCGTGTTGTTCGCGATGCTCGGGGTGTTCCGCAAGCCGTCGTGGCTCTCGGCCCTGACGGCGCTGGTCTCGGGGCTCGCCGTGGCGCTGCTCGTGTACGGGATGCCGGCAAATCTCGCCGTCATCTCCGTGGCCTACGGCGCCGCCTACGGCATCTTCCCGATCGCGTGGGTCGTCTTCAGTTCGATCATGCTGTACCGGGTCGTGGTCGACACCGGTAAGTTCGAGATCATCAAGAACTCGGTCGGCAGCCTCACGGACGATCGCCGGTTGCAGGCGATGTTCATCGCGTTCTCGTTCGGCGCCTTCATCGAAGGTGCGGCCGGCTTCGGCGCGCCGGTGGCCGTGGCGGGCGCCATGCTCGCCGGGCTCGGCTTCGATCCCTTCTACGCGGCCGGCATCTGCCTGCTCGCGAACACCGCGCCAGTGGCCTTCGGGTCGATCGGCATCCCGGTCATCACGCTCGCCAACGTCACCGGCCTGCCGCTACCCGAACTGAGCGCGATGGTCGGGCGGCTCTGCGCGATGGTGTCGGTCTTCATTCCGGGCTACCTGATGGTCGTCATGGTGGGGCGCAAGCGCGCCATGGAAGTGCTGCCGGCAATCGTCGCCTGCGGCGTCTCGTTCGCCGGCATGCAGTTCATCGTGTCGAACTACGTCGGCGCCGAGTTGACCGACATCGTCTCGTCGCTGACGTGCATCCTGGTGATGGTGGCGGTGCTGAAGTTGTGGAAGCCGCCGTCCATCATGCGGCGCGAGGGCGACCGGCCGGCCACCGTGGCGCTCGAGAGCCCCTCCGGCCGCGAGCTGATCCTGGCCTGGCTGCCGTACCTCTTGCTGGTGGTGTTCGTGCTGGCCTGGGGTGAGCCGGGCATCAAGAAGGCGATCGATACCTGGACGAACGGCATCCTGCCGTCGTGGCTCCCCTCAGACCCCAAGGGGCTGAACGGCATCTTCGTGCCTGGGCTGCACAACCAGATTCAGCGGGTGCCGCCGGTCACGGCTTCGCCGGCGCCCTACGCCGCGGTGTTCGCGCTGAACTGGCTCAGTGCGTCGGGCACAGCGTGCCTGCTGGCCACGCTCACGGCGGCGCTGCTGCTCGGCATCCGGCCGAAGCAGGTGGTGAAGGCGTACAAGGACACGTTCAAGCAGTTGTCGTACGCGATGCTCACCATCGCGTCGATGCTGGGACTGGCCTACCTGATGAACTACTCGGGCATGACGTCGACGCTTGGCCTCGCGCTGGCCTCGACCGGTTCGGCGTTCCCGTTCTTCAGCGCGGTCGTCGGCTGGATGGGCGTGTTCCTCACCGGCAGCGACACCTCGGCCAATGCGCTCTTTGGCAACCTCCAGGTGGTGACGGCGAACGCCCTCCAGTTGAACCCGATCCTGATGGCGTCGGTGAACTCGGCTGCCGGCGTGATGGGCAAGATGATTTCGGTGCAGAGCATCGCGGTCGCGGTGGCGGCCACCGGCATGACCGCCGCCGACGAGAGTCGCCTCTTCCGTTTCACGATCAAGCACAGCGTGCTGCTGATGGCGGTGGTGGGCATCCTGTCGATGTTCTTCGCCTATGTCATGCCGCAGTGGGTGCCGCCGATGCCAGTCAAGTAGGCCGGGCCGGATTGGACGGCGTTGCCGACCGAGACGCTGCAGCACTTCCAGGCCCTGCGACGCCTCGACACGCAGAACCCTCCTGGTAACGAGTATTTCGTCACCGACTACCTGAAGGCCGTGCTCGAGAAGGAGGGCATTGCCGTCCAGGTCGTCGCGTCCGATCCGAATCGTCCGAACCTGATTGCCCGCCGGAAGGGGAGCGGCACGGGCAAGCCGGTGCGCTATATGGGGCACAGGGACGTGGTGACGGTCGACGCGAAGACGTGGACGTTCCCGCCGTTCAGCGCGACGCGCGACGGCGGCTACATCTAGCGCCGCGGCTCGCTCGACGACAAGCCGCACGTGGTGTCCGGGTTGATGACGCTGCTGACGTTGAAGCCACGTCAGCTTCCTCCTCACGGCGGTCGGCCCGTCCGGACATGGGTCGGCGCCACGTGCCGGTCCTGTTCAACGACACGGCGCGCTACAGTTCGAACACGTCGCGGCCGTGCCGCCGCCGGCTGTCGCGCGCAACTACCACACCGTCGCCATTCCGATGATGGGCAGCGACCAGGAGCGGATCCTCGAAGCCGAGATTTACCGTTTCGTGCGCTTCTCGTACGAGATCGTCTACGACGGCGCACGCAAGCCCTGACCGCTACCGCACCGGCACCGCTTCGAAGCGGTAGACGACGTACTCGATGGGACCGTCGAGTTCGCTGAAGCGGTGGGGAAGGCCGGCGGGGATGATGACGAGGTCACCCGCCTTCACCTGCTGGGTGACGCCGCCGTCCTGATTGACGTAGAAGCTTGGGGTCGGCCCGAGGTTCGGCGGGTCGGACACGGGCGTTTGTGCCTGCGGCGTGCCGCTGGTGAACAGCAGCCCAGACCCCTTGATGACCTGGTAGATCTCGGTCAGCTCGTTGTGGAGCAGCGCCCGCGGCTCGGGCTTGGTCCGGTGCACGATGCCGATGCGCACGATGCCGCCACGCGTCGGCGTTTCCGCCATCTTCTTGTCGAGCGTGTTGTTGGCGATCGATTGCTGGAGGGTGCTGTTCACGAGGTCGATGCCAACCACGATGGCCGGGGCCGAGGCGGCCCGCGGCGCAGGCGTCTGGGCCAGGGCCGTGGTTGCTGTGACGCCGAGGAACAACGCTGCCGCACAGGCTCTGTTCATCATGGCGGCGACTCGAGCATGAGCCTTGTGAGTAGACGCTGGTGTACTCTCGAAGGCATGGCCTCCTGGACCGACGCGCTGGTGGAGTTTGTGGAGAAGTCGGCGCTGCTGTGCGAAACGATCAAGCGGAACGGCGATGACGAGCGATATGCAGCGCGCATCGACCGCATGTCGCAGAAGCTTGAGGCACTGGCCGCGAGCCTCGACGACACCGAACCGCAGAGCGCGAGGGCGCTGCGCGTCGCGTGGGAGCGGCCGGTGAGAAGTCTGGCGTTCCGAAACGCCGCGCACCAGAAGCACGACGCGGACTAGGGGGGCAGTACGTAGCGGCGACGGCCAGATGTAGCTGCCGACCGTCAGGTCGGCGTTGTGGAACCGCAGTATACAGTTGCGCACTGCAGGTGCGCCGCCAGGACGAAAGGCGCCGCCCCCTTGCGGGAGACGGCGCCTTGTCGGTTTCAGTTCGTCGTTCGGGCCACGACGGCGTGCAGGTAGCCGGTAGGGCGAAGCTTTCCGTGATGCTCACCGTACCGCGGGACGATGGCGAGCCCTCCACCCCCACGCCAACGCCGAGCTTCGCGAACGCCCGCCACACGATGCAAGTGTCGAGGGCGACAGCGCCCGGTGCCGCGAGCTACTGCAGCATGCCGTCGCGCATATTCTCGAACGCCGGCGTCGCTGTGGACAGCGTAGCTGCCCGTGCCGCTGCCGACGACGCTCTACGTATGCGCATAGGCGTCATCGTGTGGCCGGCGGATGCCCGCCTGGTTGGCAATCGCGTACTCGCCAACGACCGGGTCGTTGGCGATGATGAACGCGTTCGCGTCGCTCGCGCCTTCGCCGAGCGAGCCAGCGAGTACGCCTCTCGTGCTGCCGGTCATGGGCCACGTCAGGCCATGGCGGTATTCGTGGTACTCGATGTCGGAATCGACGTCGCCATCGAGTTGCTGCGGTGCGACGGCCTTCTTCCGCATCGTTGCACCATCAGCCTTGCCCGTAACCGTGCCAAAGGGGAAACTGGCGCCGCCAGCCGTCCTGCGCTTCGGCCTGGACCGCGTCGTTGCCAAGGGCGGACCCCGTGAAGTGCGTCGTCTGGAAGGTGCCCTTTGCCTCCGTGAACCCTGCGGCAAGCAGGATGTCGTGCGTCTTGTTGTTCAGGTAGAGCAGCGTCTGCAGGGCGACGGCCTTGTTGGCGTCGGCATCCAGAGATGCGGCGACATTGTTGCCGCGGATATTCCGCGTGGTCTGTCCCGTCGCATCGAGCCACGTCCCGGTGCCCGGCTGCGTGGCCTGCCGGGTCTTGGCCGGGCTCTCCGTAAACAGCTGTACGAGTCGGATGTGGTCCGCAACACGACGTCCAGCACATTGCCCGTGTTGCTCCACGTCTCCACCAGCAGGCTGCGGTTCAGCGAACCGTCTTCATCCTGGAACAGGACGTGCGACACGCGCGGGTCCGCAAGGAAAAACGGCGTCTTCTCGAACACCGCACTGTTGGTGTCGCGGCGCGAATCGCCTGTCCTTCGTTGCCCGCCACGCTGCTGCGTGAGGCGGTAGACCCGTTGACCGTTCGTCGAGCGTGACGAAAACCCCACCACGATGGAGTCGGCCGGCACGAAGACGCCGCGCTGGGCCAGGAACGACGAGCGTTGCGAGGCCGCTGGTCAACGCCGAGGCGAGCGGCTGGGCCGCGGAACCCGCAAACATCTGCGAGCGCCGCGGCGCGAAGGATCTGTTCGGGGTGTAACTGGCCGCTGCCAACCGCAGGGTGCCGGACAGGGAAATGGAAGCCACGAGTGACTTGTGCACGACCCAGCAGTCGACACCGCCAGAGTGGCGAATGGCAGGAAAGGTGGGGCACGCCGCCCCGTGTCGAGGGCGGCTGCGGCATCGCCGTGCACCCGCGTCAGCCGCCGGTCGCGGTGTCGGGCCACGACCAACGACTAACGACTAGCGACTACGACGCCGGTGAAGCCGGCGGCGTACGTGCCTCGTAGGCGAAGGTGAGTGCGTTTGTCGCCTCGTCGATAGTGACGGTGCCGCCATGTTCGAGCGCGCCGAAGAGCAGTTGGTCGGTGAGCACGTCGCGCACCTCCTTCTGGATCACGCGCGCCAGCGGCCGGGCGCCAAACAACCGGTCGTAGCCCGTCTTGGCCAGCCAGGTGCGGGCGGCAGGCGTGAGTGTGATCGCCACCTTCCGCTCGCTTAGCTGGCTTTCGAGCTGCAGGATGAACTTCTCGACGATCGTCTCCATCGCGTCGGGCGCCAGCGCCTTGAACATCACGATGGCATCGAGCCGGTTCCTGAACTCGGGGCTGAACACCTTTTCCAGCGCGCTCTTCGCCTTGCCGGCGGCCGCCTTCCCGCGCGACTCCTCGTCGAGCCCGGCCATCGTGTCGGCGAAGCCGATGGACGCAGCGCCCATCTCGCGCGAGCCGGCGTTCGACGTAAGGATGACCACGGAGTTACGGAAGTCAGCCTTGCGTCCGGTGTTGTCGGTGAGGGTGGCATGGTCCATCACCTGCAGCAGCAAGTTGTAGATGTCCGGATGGGCCTTCTCGATTTCGTCGAGCAGCACGACGCTGTAGGGGTGCTGACGTACGGCGTCGACGAGCAGGCCGCCCTGTTCGAAGCCGACGTAGCCGGGAGGGGCGCCGATGAGGCGCGCCACCGCGTGCTTCTCCATGTACTCGCTCATGTCGAAGCGGATGAACTCGTTCCCCAGTTGCAGCGCCAGTTGCTTCGCCAACTCGGTCTTGCCGACGCCGGTCGGGCCGGTGAAGAGGAAACAGCCAGCCGGGCGGTCGGGCTGGCCAAGGCCGGCGCGCGAGCGCTTGATGGCCTGCGCCACGAGATGCACTGCCTCGTCCTGGCCGAACACGACGCGGCGCAGCGACTCTTCGAGCGAGCGGAGCCGATCGCGATCGGAGGAGGTGGCCTGACGGTCGGGAATGCGGGCCACCTTTGCGGCCACGCGCTCGATATCTCGCGCGTCGACGACGGGGCGTTCCGCCTTCTCCGTGGCTTCGGCGAGACTGCCGTCGTGTGAGGCCTCGGCGGTGCTGGTCAGGCTGAAGCCGGACACTAGACCTGAGCCGCTGGAAGTGGACCCGGCAGCTGTACCGTTGGCAGCGCTGGGCTCGGAAACCGTCACCACCGGGCTGTCGTCGTGTCCGGCTCTAGCCGGACCTCCGAGTCCAGCCGGTACGTCCGGGGCCGCGTTGCGCTTCGCCTCGGCAGCCGCCGCCAGCGCCTGTAACCGCGACACCGAACCGGCCTCGTCCATCAGGTCGATGGCGCTGTCGGGCAGCTTGTAGTCGCGCAGGTGCCGGGCGGCGAGGCGCGCCGCCGCCTCGAGCGCCGCATCGGTATAGGTGACGCCGTGATGCTCCTCGTACCGGCTGCGCAGGCCAGAGAGAATGCTGATGGTTTCCTGGATCGACGGCTCGTCGACGGCGATCTTCTGCAGCCGGCGGGCCAGCGCCCGGTCCTTTTCGATGTGCTTGTACTCTTCGTGCGTGGTGGAGCCGATGACGCGGAGCGTGCCCTGCGTGAGCAGCGGCTTCAGCAGCGTCGCCAGGTCCATCGTGCCGCCCGAGACGGCGCCGGCGCCGACGGTGGTGTGCATCTCGTCGATGAAGAGAATGGGCTTGGGGCGCGCCGACAGCGCCGCGATGACCGTCTTGAAGCGTTCCTCGAAGTCGCCGCGGAAGCGCGTGCCGGCCAGCAGGGCGCCGGTGTCGAGCGAGAAGACCTCGGCGCCAGCCAGTGCGCCCTGCACATCGTCGTGCAGCAGGCGCGCGGCAAGCCCTTCGGCCAGCGCCGTCTTGCCGACGCCGGGGTCGCCGACGAAGACCGGGTTGTTCTTGCGGCGGCGGCAGAGCACCTCGATCGTGCGCTGCAGTTCGGCGGCGCGGCCGATGAGCGGGTCGAGGTGCCCCTGCCGGGCGCGGTCCGTGAGGTTGACGCAGTAGGCGCTCAGCGGGTCGGTGGCGGTGGAGGTGGGCTCGTCGCCGTGCGCGTGGGAACCCTCGTCGTCGCCACCCGGCGTGCTTGCCGGATCGTGCGGCACCTTGGTGATGCCGTGCGAGATGAAGTTGAGGATGTCAAGCCGCGTGACGTCGTGCTCGCCGAGCAACTGAGCGGCGTAGGTCTTCGGCTGCTGCAGCATCGCGGCAATAATGTCGCCGGCGTTGGCCACGTCGCGCTGCGCGCTCTGCACATGCAGGATGGCAGTCTGCAGCACGCGGCGGAATGCCACCGTCTGCTCCGGGTCCTTCGCGGTGCCACGCTTCTGCTTCTCGACCGATTCGTCGAGGTACTGATCGAGGTCGCGGCGCAGTTGTGGCAGGTCGACACCGCAGGCGGCGAGAATGGCTTCACCGTCCGGATCGTGCGCCAGGGCGTAGAGCAGGTGTTCCAGCGTCAGGTAGGCGTGACCGCGCGAGATGGCCTCGCGGAAGGCGATGTTCAGGATGACTTCGAGCGCAGGTGAAAACATGGTTCAGGCGTCCTCTATCGTCGCCTGCAGCGGATGGTCCGCGTCGCGCGCGAGCGTGGTCAGCGAATGGACCTTTGTTTCGGCAACTTCCCACGGATAGACGCCCGCGATACCGCGGCCCTCGAGGTGCACCTGCATCATCACGTGGTACGCCTCCGACGGACTCTTCTGGAACAGCCCTTCCAGCACGTCTACGACGAACTGCATCGGGGTGTAATCGTCGTTGAACAGCACGACGTTATAGAGCGTCGGCTCCTTCGTTTTTTCGTGGACCCGTTCCTTGACCGCTCCGCCAGTCTGGTCCTGATCGCCCGGCTTGCCCGCCATTATCTAAGCGTAGCATCTGGCGCACTACCCGTGCGGGTAGTGCGACCGAACGGTGCCGGCCCGCGCCGCGCGTCCGCACGCCGTGGCCCCCGCAAGCGCCTGACCGCGGGGAATCGGTCACGGTGCCTGCCAGGTTGCCGCACAGTACAACGCCTCAATGAGCGCGCGCAGTCCCGGATAGGCCGCCTCGCCCTGGCGTGCCCGCCTGGTCAGGTTCGCGTCGGCGGAGACGACGGCTGCGGTCGAGGTGGGCGGTGCCGCGCTCGGCCAGCGAGAACGGGTGCACCGGCACCTCTTCGGCGACCTGTTCCGTCGCACGTCGTCCGCGCCGCCGGCTCAGGCCGTGCCTCGCACGTTCGCGCTGCGCGCGGCATACGCCCTCCTGAAATGGGAACTGATCCACGGTGCGGCGCTGCAATTGATGCGCGGCCGCCACCTCGAGCGGGACCGTGGTGTCGGTCCAGGCGCGACAGCCAGGATGCCGGGACTCCAGGGTTGCTCCGACGGTACGGTCTGGTTCGACGACGACCCGTACCTGTGCGCAGAGGCGCTGCACCGCGTGCGCGCTCCAGCGGCCCATCAATTCGGCGCCGACGATGGCCACGCGGGGAGGTGCGGATGTCACGGCCATCAGCGTTGCGTATCCGTTGCACGTTAAGATGGGCGCGACTCGCTGGAGCCTGCACACGCGTGACCTGGAACACACCCCCGCAACCGGTCGGCCAGAGTCGCTGGCATTTCGTGTCGTCGGCCGAGTGGCCCGATCAGGATCTGGTGGCCGGCGGTGCCGACCTCGAGCCGTCGACGCTGATCGAAGCCTACCGGCGAGGGCTCTTCCCGATGCCGGTGCCTGATGTCGACGATGTGCTCGGCTGGTGGTCGCCCGACCCGCGCGGCATCATTCCCCTCGATGGCCTGCGCGTCACCAAGTCGCTCCGGCAGAGCGCGAAACGCTACCAGGTGCGTGTTGACACCTGCTTCGACGCTGTCGTGCGAGGCTGCGGCGATCCGTCTCGCGAACATGGGTGGATTACCGACGACTTCCGCGAGGCCTATGCCGTGCTGCATGCGCTCGGCTGGGCGCACAGCGTTGAGGTGTTCGACAGCGGGGGCGAACTGGCTGGCGGACTGTACGGCATCCGCATCG
>Ga0114970_10000820_pt1 | contig 23521 bp, 16 predicted proteins | sample M_140205_XF_Meta_FD_87030 | JGI IMG/M metagenome (GOLD analysis project Ga0114970, IMG submission 87030) | Freshwater microbial communities from Lake Montjoie, Canada to study carbon cycling - M_140205_XF_MetaG | ecosystem: Environmental > Aquatic > Freshwater > Lake | place: Lake Montjoie...
CCTTCGATCCAGCAGGCACATCGATGATCGAGCGCACCGTCGTCCAGCCATGCGCAGTCTTTGGCACTTTCACTGTCTTTGCCACATGCAGGAGAGACTGCTCATCCAAGTTGCCCCTGACCCATATTTCACGCGCTCCAATGGCATCCTCGGCAAAAGCCGCGAGACGAATCTGAAAGCGATTCTGCACACCTTCTGCCGCACCATAAAACTGAGCAGTGACTTCGATCTGACGAGTTCCTGTGGCTCCTATCGGCGGAAGCTTTGCCATATCCATAAACCGGAAAGCATAGCTGAACTGTCGCTTCTCCACCGGCGGCAGCATCACCATGCGCCGACCTTCAAGAGGCTGCACGTCGCCTTGCGTGCCGTCGATAGCCTGAAGATCACCCGACCACACTTCCAGCCGCCTAGGCACACCGCGATCCAGAGGCATGTCCGTCTGTTCAAAGCCCTCGCTGAACAAGGTCTGCGTTTTGATTTGCTGCTGCACTACGAATCCGAATACCACCGACGTGCAAAGCATGCCGAACATGATTCCTGCTGCCGCAGCGGTGAGCGGACGCCATGCAAGCCAGCGTGATTTTGTAGGCGCGGCCTTTTGATAAAATCCACTCGCTGCTTGTTGCTGCGCTTTGGCCTGAGCTGCGGTTCGGATTTGCTGCTCAAACATCACTACCTCGGTGAAACGTTGCATGTTGGCCGCATCTGCTTTGAGCCAGGCATTGAGTTCCTTTTGATCGGACTCGCTGAGTGCATCGTCGAGATAGTCGGCGATGAGTTGTTCGGGATTTTTCATGACATTCCTCCTTCGAGTTGAACTTGTTGATTGATACAGGTGCGCAGTTGTTCGCGGATGCGCTGCAAGGTCACGCGCATGGATGCGCCGTTGCCGCCGAGTCGCTGGGCGATCTGTTCGGCATTGAGATCTTCAAAATAACGCAACTGCACCAGCCGCCGCGCATGGCCAGCGAGCCGCTCGATGCATGACTCCAGCGCCACGCTGCGATCCGACACAATGGGAGCCAGCTCTGCCCATGAGTCCGTGAACTTCTCCAGCAACTCGTCATCAAACACGACCAAACTCCGCGCCGCATCCCGCTGAAGTCCCATGACCTGAAAGCGCGCAATCCCCAGCGCCTAAGCGACGAAAGGTCGCTCGCCATCGTATTCCTCAAAGCGCCGAAAGATCACCAGCGCCGTCTCCTGCAACACATCCCGCGCAGCGCCGTGGTCCCGCACCAACGCATGGACAAAATTTGCCACCGCCGGTTGAGCGGAAGTCCACAGACGCATGAAGCGCTCTTGGTCGAGTTCACTAAGCATATCCGACGAGTATTTCCGCCGGATGGGCTGAGTGTAACAAGAAAGTTTGGCTCATTCGTTGAGCGATGATGCTCTCACTTCTTCCCTTTGCCCTTTTTGGCTTTCTTCGCTGGCGGGCCTTCGGTGGTTCCGCCAGCGGGAACGGGGTCTTTGATAAGGGCATCCAAGCGGGTGCGCATTTCGGCTAATTTTTCGGGTTGAGTGGTGGCGAGGTTGTTCTTTTCGGAGATGTCTGCGGCGAGGTTGTAGAGTTCCATTTTGCCGGAGGGTTTTTCGCTGCCTTTGGCTTCTTCGGCATCTTTGTCGGAGGGATTGAGCAGGAGTTTCCAGTCGCCCATGCGCAGCGCCATTTTGTCGGGGGCCATACCGGGAAGGAGGAGGGCTTCGTGGGGCGATTTGGCTCCTTGAGTGAGCACGGGCCAGATGTCGAGGCCGTCGGGTGCGAGCTTTTGTTCGGCGGGGGCACCGGTGAGCTTCACGATTGTCGGAAACCAATCCACGGCATGCATGGGTTCATCTATGGTGATGCCAGCAGGGATTTTTTCGGGCCAAGTGGCAAAGGAAGCGACGCGAATGCCGCCTTCATAGAGGGTGGCTTTGCCAGCACGCAGCGGCGTGTTCATGGTCGCGGTTCCTGGGCCAGGACCACCGTTGTCACTGGAGAAAATGATGAGTGTGTTTTGGCGCAGGTCTTTCTCATCAAGCGCAGCGGTGATTTGGCCGATGGCTTCATCCACAGCTGATAACATACCAGCGATGGTTTGGCGGAGTTTGGGCAGAGCCTTGTAGGGCTCTGTGTAGCTATCGGGCACTTGATGGGGAGAGTGGATGCCGTTGAAGGGAACGTAGAGAAACAGCGGCTTATCGGCGGCTTGCTCACGGACAATGCGACATGCCTCCTTCGCGACGAGATGGGTGGTGTAGCCTTCTTCGACGAGCGGTTTGTCATCGCGATACCAATCCATTTTGCCATCGCGGTCGTGTTTGAAGTAATCCAGCGCGCCAAAGTAGTGACCATACTGATGATCAAAGCCACGATGCGTGGGCGTGTAGTCGGATTGAAACTCGCCGAGGTGCCACTTGCCGCAGATGGCGGTGGTGTAGCCGACTTCCTTCAGTGCCTGAGGCAGCAAGCGCTCTGCCAATGGCAGGCCCCACGGTGCGCCGGGTCTGACAACATTATAAACGCCGGTATGTATGGCATAGCGACCTGTCATCAGTGCCGAGCGCGTGGGTGAGCACACAGGCTGCACATAGTATGACTTCAACACGGCACCTTCCTTGGCCAGTTTGTCGATGTTCGGCGTGCGAATGTCTTTGCCACCATTGAAGCCACAGTCGGCATAGCCCAAGTCATCGACCAAGAAATAGACGATGTTGGGTTTGGCGTCTGCTGCGCTTGAATGGCTGAGAGAAAGTGCCGCAAGAGCGAAAAGTGTGAGGATGGGTTTCATTGTTGTTTCTTTTTCTTCTTCACCGGGAGGATGTCGGCACTCTGGGAGCCGTAATCGGCACCGCTGAGACTTTTCTCGACGGAGGTTTTCCAGGTTTCGAGCGCGGTGGTCATCTTGGCCACGCGTTCGGGTTCTTGCGCGGCTAAGTCGGTGGTTTCGGCTGGGTCTTTGGACACGTCGTAGAGCAGAGCTGCAGCATTAGGATCCGCTTTCTTGCCCTTCGTTCCGATGGGGTTGAGGTGCAGCTTGTAGGGCCAGTCGAGCAGCGCTGCGTGGCTGATGTGCTCACGGGCATTGCTCCAAAAGGGAATCGCTTTGCTGCGGCTCTCGGTCTTGTGATCCAGCAGCGGCATAAGGCTGATGCCATCCATCGGCTGGATTTGATTTTGTGCGATGGCGCCGGTGGCTTCGAGCACGGTGGGATAAATGTCGAGCGTGGAGCACGGTGCATCGCTGATGAAAGGTTTGGCGATGCGGGCAGGCCATTCCACGATGCCAGGCACGCGCACGCCGCCTTCCCATAGCTGGCCTTTTTGACCACGCAGGTTGCCGGTGGACTTCGGGCCTTCATGGCCGCCGTTGTCGCTGTTGTACCATAGCAAGGTGTTATCGGCCAGGTTCAGTTCCCGCAGAGCAGCACGCAGTCTGCCGACACTACGATCCACTGCTGTGATTTCGCCAAAGTAGTTTTGTTCCGCCTCCGATAATGTGCTGTAGAGCGCTTTATCCGCTGGCAGCGCGATGTGTGGCACATGGGGCGAGCCAAACCACACCACAGTGAGGAAAGGTTTGCCTGCGGTGGCTTGTTTCTTGATGAACTTCAAAGCCTCGTCGGTGGTGACATCGGAGCTGTCGCCAGTGAACTTCTCCGGCACTCCATTGCGACCCAAAACAGGATCGAGGTCGAAGAAATTATCTGCCGAGACCCATTCATCAAAGCCGAGCTTGCCCGGCGAAAGTGGATCATCAGCGAGGATGGCGCGGCCTGGCATCGTGGTGGTGTTTTTGTCGCCATTTTTGCCATTGAGGTGCCATTTGCCGAAATGACCCGTCGCATAGCCAGCCGTCTGCAAAACCTTTGCCACCGTAAGTTCCTGAGCACGGATCGGCGATCCTGGGTTGAAGGTGCCCATGCGATGCGGATGCCGTCCGGTCATGATGCTGGCGCGTGTCGGCGAGCAATTGAAGTGCGCGGTGTAGAAGCGATTTAGCCTAACGCCACTCTTCGCCAGTGAATCAAGATTTGGCGTCTTGAGTTCGGGATGGCCATTATACCCCGTGTCGCCCCAGCCTTGATCGTCCGCCATGATGAGTACAACATTGGGACGTTGCTCCGCCGCGATTGTAGGTGATTGAAGGCTGAAGATCGAGATCAGCAGGATTAACAAGGAGTGGGCGCGTTTCATGCGCTCTGCTTAACGAAGGCAACACGCGCGGCTTACAGCAGGTTGCGGAATAGCCACAAGCGCTCACGGCAGGCCAGAATCATGCACTGCACTCATCCGAGGACGTTCTCACCACGATTTTCTTTTTGATGGATGGTCACGGGCCAGCCGGGGAATTGATTGGCCGGTTTGCCATCGGTGGCGTCGATAAGGAAGCGGAAGGACTCGATGAAGTAGGTTTTCTTTTCCGTGTCGAAGGTGATGAAACCGAAGCCGCTGGCCTTTTCGTGGGCTTTGTCATAGCGGTTCGGTGCTTTGCCGACTTGAGGATTTCCGACGGCGTAGATGTAGGCTCTGTTGCCGAGACCATCGAGATACTCGCCGGTATCAACATGACCGTGTTTGGGTCGATGGGTGTGCGGCATCTTCATCTCATCAGGCCGCCACCAACGCGGATAGCCAGCAGAGATAGCAGGCGTGCAGAAGGACCAATTGCTGTCGCGTTGCTTGTCCACGCCGTATTGAGCGAGTGTGGTCAAATGCTGATCACCATTGATGTGCAGAGCCATGGAGGGCCGCAGAATGTCGATCGCGCGATTGCGTGGTGTTTGCGGCCAGCCACCGGAGTCGAGATCCGCTTTCAGATAGCCATCTTCGCTACCGTGATGGGTTGCGGCATTGATGAAGACCGTTGCACTGAGCAGTGCCTTAAGTTTGTGACCGCGCCAGTCCTCGGACCATTGTTTGAGAAAGGCCTCTTGGCGTTCGCCCAGCATCACGAGACCGGGTTTATCGAGAGCGATGGTGTCAAAGTTGATATCTTGAACGTGATCGGCACGGCCACTGCCCGTATCCACATTCTCGGGTCCACTTTTCCACTGACGATCCGCGATGATGGCAAAGCTGACGCCGCCATAGACCATGTCGCCATAATAGACGCTGATGTCCTGCAAGAGCGGCTTCGGATCAAAGGCGTCGGGGTGATGCGCGACATTCGTTTTGTGCACAGCATTGACCATGCGCGCAGGCTCGATGTAGCCACCTTTGGACGAAGCACCGCTGTCACCGACCTCCATCTTCTTACCGCCCTCGCCCCAGATGTTGCCTTGGAAAACATCATGATCATCAGGCAAACAAAGCGTTGGCGCATTACGCATGACTTCGCGGAAAGCCCAGCCGTGCTGATAAAATTTGCGCAGGTAATTGAGGATCGCGGGCTCAGCAGGTTCGCGGATGAGACCGAAGCCGCCGTGGTTTTCATAGATCTGGTCACCTGAAAAGAAGACGAGATCAGGATCGAGCTTCACCAGATTTTCAGCCACCGGCGCGTATGGGAAGCCGTAGTCGTTTTGGCAAGTGAGTGCTGCCATGCGAAGCGGTCGGCCTTCAGGATTGGCTTTGATGCTGCCGGTCCATTCGTTCGGTGTTTCGCTGCCATCTTTGTGCTTCTCGCGATACACGAGCTTGTAGGGCGCGGTCGACTTGGCATACCAGTTCGGAACACGGAAAGTGGCCACCCAGGCATCGGGATCGAGCTTCGCTGTTCCGAGCGATTTCCAAGCTCCGTTTTGCTGAACGTGTAGCTCGACGTCTTGATTGTCCTGCGCGCTCATGGGTCCGGTGAGAGCGCTGATTTTCATCACAAAACCTTCCGCAGTACGCGAGTCACTCAGCGAATACATGGACCACAAAATGGGGCCAAACTTTTGCTGGGGTGAGACTGCGAAAGCATCACCTTCGAGCGTCCAGTTGTGAAAACGATAGCGACCGCCACCCACATTGGCAGCCTCCTTGCCCTTGCCCTTTTTCTTGGCAGCACCGGCGGCTCCAGCGTTGAAGTTGTTCGCTAGCGAGACGTTGCCAAGCAACACTTCAGCCGAGACGGACTCGGTGAGTGTGGCGAGTTCTTTGCCGCTTTCAGGATTCGTCGCAGTGAGTGTCAAAGCGCACTTTTCGCCTTCAGGGGTGCCTTTGAGCGTGAGGCGGATTTTCTCGAGCTTCGTCCCATCGGGGAGTGCCGTGGTTTGGGTGCCGAGCAGGAGCAGATCGCCCTTCCAAGCGGCATCGAAGCCTTTGAGCACAAAACAATTGCTGCGGTGTTCATTGAGCTCACTGCGGATACCAATCCGGAAGCCTGCACCGCCATCCGTGTTTTTCACCTCCAGCCGAGTGAGCGTGACCGACATCGTGAATGCACCCTTCTTGGCAATCTGATGCGTCAGCGAATGCACACTGCGGCCCGCGCCTGCATTCAGGCATTCCGCACCACCTTCACTCACACGCCAATCCTCCATCGGGTTTGCCCAAAACTCGCCACCGAGAAACACCCGGTCATTTGTTTTAGCCCAATCCGTCGCCACCGATTCAGCGGCAGCAACAGATGCCTGCCGCCCCGCGATCCCAGCGAGTGTTCCAGCAGTGATGAGTTTAAAACTAGTGCGACGAGTGATTTTCGATGTCATGACCCTTGGGAACGCATCAAATCCTCTGCTTTTTCGGCGAATTGATTAGAATGCCGTACGAGTCAGCTTGCCACCGCTCTTGGAAATGAGTTCGATCCAATCGATCTCAATCGCTGACTCCTGCATGGGCAAATAGAGGCGCACGATGCCGAGTGGGCCTTCTGCGGGGAGTTCGACTGTCACTTCTTCCCAATCGCCACTTTTGAGGACGACGTCGGCGCGGTTGGCTTTCCCTTCGGCTACATTGGCAAGCCAATCGAAGTGACTGGTACCCGCCTTGGCCTTGATGCGAAGTTTCACGGTGGTGGGGCCGCTGTGTTTGGCAGCAGAGAAGCCGAGAAAGCACGCGTCGCCGATGTTGGTGATTCGCAGGATGCCGTCTTTCACGGATGCCTTGCAGTCACGAGCCTTCCAACCTTGCAGCGCAGGATCGCCATCGTCCTTGCCTTTCGCAGGCGCTTTGGCTTTGGCCTTCGGTTGCTGCTTGCCTTCGAGTTCGGGATGATACTTCGACGGATCAAACGTGGGGTTCGGCACAGGCACGACGGCCTTTGTGTCGGCGAGGAATTTTTCGATCATGGTGTCGAGTTCACTTACGAGCTCGGGCTTCTGGGTGGCGAGGTTGTTCTTTTCACTGAGATCATCGCGCAGATTGAAGAGCAGGTGGCGATGCGCGCCTTTCTCACCGCCGTGAAAGATGCGGATGAGCTTCCAGTCGCCGCGATGCACGGAAACGGCAGGCGGCAGCCAATCCGGCACGCCAGGATTGTGCGGGAAGTATTGGAAGACAGCTTTGTCAGCAAGCGCATCGCCTTTCAGTGCGGGAAGGATGCTCGTGCCATCGAATCGTTGGCCTTCGGCAGGTTTCAAAGCGAGACCTGCGAGCAGTGTGGGGTAATAGTCCTCACTTTGGATGATCGCGTCACTGCGACTGCCTGCGGCGGCGATCCCAGGCCAGACGATGACTCCGGGAACACGCGTGCCGCCTTCAAACATCGTCGCCTTGCCACCGCGCAGCGGGCGGTTGCTCGTTGGCGTTGTGCCATCGACCTCGTTGTACATGTTTCCGCCATTATCGGCCGTGAAGATGATGATCGTGTTGTCCGCGAGCTTCAGACGATCCAGCGCATCGAGTAGAGTGCCTATGGCTTCGTCCATGCTCTGAATCATCGCGGCGTAGGTCGGACTGCGTTGCGCATCCTTCGGATCAATGCGGCCGCGATGCTTCTCGATATTCGCCTTCTTTGCATCGAAAGGCGCATGCACACTGAACATCCAGTAATTCATGTAGAAAGGCTTGTCCTTCTGCTGCTCCATCCATGCGACGGCCTCGGCAGCCATGCGGTCTTCGATGTGCTCGCCGAGCAACTTCTCTTTGAAGTTCGGAAACTTCCACGGTGCTACGTACGTGCCTGCAGGCCCTGGGCCAGGCGTATGCGGCAGATCGACATCAAAACCCTGCTGCAGCGGCGAATACGGCTCCGGGCCCAGGTGCCACTTTCCAAAATGCGCCGTGGCATAACCTGCGTCCTTCATCGTCTCGGCGATGGTGCGATACTCCGTCTTCAAACGTGTCACCGGATCAGGCATGATGGCCTTTTGATCTGCCGGTGCCTTTTTGCCCGTCGTCGCCTGCAACACGACCTGCGGCATGTGGCAGTTCGGCACCGTGATGCCTGTGCGTGCCGGACTTTGCCCCGTAAGCAAGGCTGACCGCGTCGGTGAGCATAGCGGACTTGCCGAATACGCCCGCGCAAAGGTCATACCGCGTTTCGCAAGCCGTTCGACATTCGGCGTCTGGTAATACGCTGTGTTGCCATACAGCGTCGTATCACTCCAGCCGAGATCATCAGCGAGGATGACAATCACGTTTGGTTGTGCTGCGGCAAAGAGCGAGGAGCCGAGAGCGAAGAGGAGAATGGCGATATACTTCATGGTGCGGGCGGTGAAACGCAGAGCTTACACCGACATCTCAGCAAATACTGTGTCGGATTCCGCAGCTTGTCGTCTCTTACAACAAGCAAAGCTCTTTGAAATACAGTTCATGGCCCGACGTTTCAACCGCCTACCATGAATCGCTACACCGCTCTTCGTCTCCTTGCCCTTGTTTTTCTAACCCTGCCTGTCGCTCTCCATGCGGAGCCGAAAAAACCTGCTGCACCGGATGTCTGGCCGAAAGCTAAGCCCACAACGCATGACTACAAGAAGTGGGAGAAGAACATCGCAACCTTCGAAGCTGCCGATAAGGAGTCGCCGCCAGCGAAGGGGAGTATTCTATTTGTTGGCTCCTCGACCATCGTGCGTTGGAAAACGCTCGCGGAGGATTTTGCTGGCGTTCCGGTGCTGAATCGCGGTTTCGGTGGCAATCAGATCAAGGACACTACTTTTTATGCCGATCGCATGATCTTCCCGTATGCGCCGAAGGCTATTTTCCTGCGGGCTGGTGGCAACGACATCAATGCGGGCTGGCCTGCTGAAGACGTGTTTGCCGACTTCAAAACCTTCGTGGCGAAGATGCGCGAACGCCTCCCGAACATCCCAATCTACTACATCGGCCTCAGCCCGACGGTCAAACGCCTCGCGCAAGTTGATGAAGGCAACAAGCTCAACGATCTGATTGTCGCTTGGGCCAAGGAGCAGGCTGGCATCACGTATATCGACACTCGCACCCTCAGCCTCGACAAAGAAGGCAAGGTGCGCCCCGAGTTGTTTGTCGAGGACATGTTGCACTTCAATCCTGAAGGCTACAAACTGCTCGCTGCCGCTTTGAAGCCCTTCGTCACGGCGGCAGCGAAGTAACTCGGCTACTTATAAGCCGAGACAGGTTTCGGCACGACGCCGAGTTCCTTGTAGTTGAAGCCGCTTTCGAGTGGCTTGTAGTCGCCAATGATGTCCACGCTGCTTTTGGGTGTGATGGCTGATTCCATGCCCATTCCCCAATAAGCCGCGTTGATGATCATCCGACGCAGGCCTGCGCTTTCGAGATCGGTGCCGCTGCCCATCGTGGAATGAAACACACGGGCACTTTTTTCTTCGCTCGTCTGCCACGTCTTGATCCACGCGACTGGTAGAGGCTCGAGTTTGGTGTTCGGTGGATCGTCGTGCTTGCGGCCCATGAGTGGTTGACCCCAGACAAGGGCGGTGCAGTCGGCTGGCAGGCCGGTCCCTTCCTTGTAGGTGCGATAAACATCCGAGTTCCCCCAGATGTCGCTCACACCCGTGAGGATGGGATGGTTCTTTTGCTCTTCGACGATGATGCCGCGTGTCGAATCGGCGTGCCATCGGCCATGATGCCCCATGAAGGCTCCGCCAAGCACATCCGTGCCCCAGTTGACTTGTTTGCCGTTGATCTTGTAGGGCAGAGGGCTGCGGAAACCGTGATTCGCCGTACGAAGCGCGATGAAGGGCTTTCCGGAGTCGATATACTTCACGATGAGTTCGTTCTCGTTCATCGGCAGCGTGAGCAATCGCGTGAAGAAGATGACGAGGTCGGCGGAAGCGAGGTGCTCGAGCCCTGGAACGTGATGCTGCTTGAACTCGCTCTCTTTTCCCTTCTCGGGATAAACCGGCATCGTGGGATCCACCTCGCCCTTTTCATTCACGCCGAAGAGCACGGTGCAATCAAAGCCGTGACGCGTGCTCAGGATCTTCGCCATCATCGGCATCGACTGTTCGCTGCGGTATTCTTGGTCAGCCGTGATGAGCACGATGTGTTTGCCTTTGCCTGGACCGTCCCCACCTGAATAAGTGATCCATTCCGGGCTATCAGGGACGGGATGCGCCAGAGTCGGCAGAGCGATGATGGTGCAAACGATGAGGATGAGGTTCTTGAGCATGGCAGATTAGTTCAAAGGGATTTCATTCACCGTGTAGTAGGCCTTGGTGTGCAGAAGCGGCTCGCCGGTCTTGGATTTCATCTTGGTGAGATCAAAGTCGTGGATGTGGCCTTCTTCGAACTTCTCGAGCTGCACCATCACGGAGAGCCCATCCGCTGCGGGCGCAGCCTTCATCACATGCGACGTCGTTTGATCCACCTCGGGGCTGCCGTAACCTGCGTGGTAGATGTGCGTGTAAGTCGTAATGGCATAGCTTTCAGTGTTCCCAGCGGTTTGTGGATCGACGGGTTTGGTGAAGGTGATGAGGAAGCCGTTCTTCTTGATGTTGATCTCCTTGATCTCAAATGGCGTCACGCTGTTCCAGTCGATGCGCTGGATGGCAAAGGGTTCCGTGCCACGCACCGGCCACTGGGCGTTTGTGGTGAAGCCACCCGCGATAAGTTGTCCCTTCGGCGAGAATTCCACATTCATGATGCCCGTGGCGAGTCCTTCGCGGAACGGATAGCACGCACCCTGCCACACACCGTTGATCTCCTCCGTGGTGGCACGCATGATGAGACTCAACGTGTAATCGCCGATAAAAATCTGGTTCTCGAACGGGCCAAACTTGCCGCCCGTTTGATTGAGTCGGAAGCCGGAGATGGAGCGGCCCATCTTGATGTATGGAAAGCGAACCGCAGGCGGCACGAGTTCCTTCACACGCTTCCGTTCAATGTGCATGCGCGAGTCACTGTTCGGCTTCACCGGCTCCTTCATGCCAGGCACGAAGGGGTACCAGTTGTAACTCGCTGGGTGCCCGAGAAATCCACCGGGCTTCAGATGCTTGAGCGAACAGCAGCCGTTCCATGGCCCCTGGCTCTCGATGGCAAACATCGCACCCTGTGCATTCGCCCCCACACCACCCGGACTGCGCAAGCCACTGCACACTGGGATCATCTTGCCATCCTGCGTCACCTTCACCGCCCAACCGCGAAACAGATTGTGCGATTCATACGAACCACTCAGCCCGAGCGCCACCCAGATGTTGCCCTCGGGATCATGCTTTGACGCAAAAGCGAACTCGTGACCTTCGGCGTAGCCCCAGTTGTTCGTTAGCGTGTCATAGCGATCCGCGACACCATCGCCATCGGCATCCGAGATGCGCGTGACCTCGCCAAAGGACGTGGTCCTCATCGCGCTGTCCTTCCAAGCTAGCGAAAAGATCTCATCCTGCCCGCTGGCGAACAAATGATACTTCGGCACCGGCGGCGAATCGAACGCACCTTTGATGAAGTAGATGTCTCCGCGCCTCGTACCCACCGCCAAGCGTCCATCTGGCAAAATCTCAAAACCGCCCGGCCGCATCGGCACCGTCGGCGGAATCGGCACATTCACGATGGGATAATACTTCGACTCCCCCGCAGCGGTGCCCCACATCTCGCCAAGTTCCTCGGCGTGAAGAACGTGTGATAGTGTGAGCGCGGCGAGGGCGATGATGGTGCGATGAGCTGGCATGGTGATTACTTGGAGGACATCCCGAGTTGATCGAAGAGGAAAGCGAGCACATCGGCCTTTTGTGCGATCTTCTCGGAAAGCGCGGTGCCCATGCCGTGGCCAGAAGCGGAACTGAAGCGAGCGAGGATCGGGTTGGTCGAGCTGGTGGCGGCTTGGAGACGAGCGGTCATGCGTCGGGAGTGGGCTGGGTTGACGCGGCCATCAGTTTCACCCGCGAGGAAGAAGACGGCAGGATACGCCGTGCCGTCTTTAACTTGGTGAAAAGGCGAGTAGGCGTGCAGCGCACGGAACTGCTCGGGATCTTTCACGGTGCCGAACTCGGTGACGTTGAAGGCACCGTTCGGATCAAGTTCGACACGCAGCATGTCGTAGAGCCCGACATGGGCCACGACGGCGCGTGCGAGCTCGGGATGCTGCGTGAGGAAGGCTCCCATGAGCAATCCTCCGTTGCTGCCACCTTCGACGGCGAGTTTGTCGGAGCGCGTGTAGCCTTGCTTGATGAGGTGCTCGGCACAGGCAGCGAAATCATCGAACACATTCTGCTTTTTCGTGAGATTGCCCGCGAGATGCCAGTCCTCGCCATACTCACCGCCACCGCGTATGTTCGCGACGACGTAGATGCCACCGCGATCAAACCACAGGCGATGCTCGAAGTTGAAAGTCGGCCTCATGCTGTGCCCATAGCCGCCGTAGGCGTAGAGCAGCGTCGGATTGCTGCCATCGAGCTTCGTCCCTTTGCGACGCAGGATGTTGACCGGCACCTTGGTGCCGTCCTTGCTGATCGCGAACTCGCGCACGGCCTCGATGTCGCTGAAATCGACGGGCGAGGTGTTGAAAAGCGCGGTCTTCTTCACGCTCATATCGCCAGGATCGTAAAGCATCCATGCAGCCGGTGCGACGAAGCTCGTTTGACGGAACAGAATGCGATCTCCTGCCACAATGAGCCCTCCAACACCTGATGCTGCGGGCAAAGGCACCTCACGTTCGTTCTTCCCCTGCAGATCAAGCTGCCGGATGCGCGAAGGGCCGCCGATCATGTCCGACACAAAGAGAAACCTCGCTGTAGGAGTGATGCTTTCAATCACCGCATCGCCTTCCGGCACGATCACCTCGGCATCAGCCAAAGTGCCTTCGATGGCAAAACGCAGCATCTTCCCACGCGGCGCGTCTTTGACAGAGCGCAGATACAAACTCGCTCCATCGTGGCTAAACGTGACTTCTTTGACGCCATCCTCGTGGCGCGTGATCTGTCGCCACGCCGCTCCGTTCTTGGTCTCGCGGACATAATGAGCAAACTCGCCGCCGTCGCCATAGGCCACGCTCGCGAGCAACCACCGTCCATCGTCTGAGGTGTGCAGTTCGATCTCAGCGATGCGCGGGAAGTCACGACCAGCGGAGTATTCGTCGCTGCTCGTGGGCGTGCCGAGTTTGTGGTAATAGATCTGCTGGAAGAAGTTCAAGTCCGCCTCGGGCTTCTCACCTTGGTGAGGATAGCGAGTGTAGAAAACAGCACTGCTATCAGGCGTCCACGCCGCACTTCCCCCGCCCGTTGGGTATTGCACACGCGCAATGCGGTCCGGCAAATGCTCGCCGTTATCAGTGCGGTAAAAATGCAGCGTGCCGTCCTCACTGCCGTTCTCGGACAGACACACCGCGATCATCTTGCCATCTGGTGAAGGCACAAACCAATCCATCGCCACCTGACCCTTGGGTTCAATCTCGTTAGGATCGAGGACGACCTTCTCTGACGCCAGATCGTCAGCCGAAGTCAACGTCACTAGCAACCGCTGCTGCTTTGGTGGCTGAAATTTCAGCGCAAACAAGCGCCCCGGCCGCGCCACGATGCCGCTGTGCGACGGCGTGTCCTTGGCATACAGCGCCGTGAGTTGCGCCTCGATCCCCGCCCGATCCGGCCGCGCATCGAGCCAAGCACGCGAGTATTCGTTCTGCGCAGCCGTCCAAGCCTTCACCGCTGGCGACCCCGACTCCTCCAGCCAGCGATACTCATCCACCACCTTCACGCCGTGATACTCATCGGTGACGGGTTTCTTTTCAGTCGGCGGAGCGGCTGGCGCGATGGACATGGCAAGTGTGAAGAATAGGAGGATCAGCTTCATGAAGTAGGTGACAGGTGGAGTTCTGCCAAGCGAATCATGCCCGCCGAAGTGGTTCGCGCTACGCAAATCGGTGCCGTGCCGCTGGTGATGGCGCTGCGGTCGCGCAAGCTGCATTCGACTGTTCATCGGCCTTGGCCACAGCATTTTGGTCTATCGCAAAACTTTTTTCGGCAAATGAAGTCGGGAACAGGGAGGTATGATGTGACCTCACCATGTCGCAGCCGTCAGACCATCCTCCCCATGATCATTTCCTCCGCCTCTATGCGGAGCATGAGGTGGCGTTGCATACGTTTGTTCGGTCGATGCTGCCCACGCGGGAAGAGGCGTTGGAGGTGATGCAGGAGGTCATTGTCATCCTCTGGCAGAAGTTCAGCCAGGTGGACGACTTTCGGCCTTGGGCTTTCGGGGTGGCTCGCCTTGCGACGTTGCGGCATTTGGAGCGCAGAAAACGTGACCGGCACGTCTTTGATAATGAGCTAGTCAGCCAGTTAGCCGATGAATCCGCCGCGATGAGCGAACATCATTCGGATCAGCGCGAGGCGTTGGAGAGCTGCCTGCAAAAGCTTCCGGCCACCCAGCGCGAGCTGGTGATCAACGCTTACACCAAGGGCACTCGCATGGACGATCTCGCCACACGGCGCGGGCAGACGCCGATGGCTCTCTACAAACTGCTTCACCGCATCCGGCAGGCGCTGCTGGAGTGCGTGCGGCGCACCCTTGCTCAGGAGGAAACGATATGAACCACGACTGGCATGACCTCATCCAGCGCTACATCGCTGGCACACTCTCAGATGAGGAAGCTCTGGCGCTTCAAAACGCCCTCAAGTCCGACGCGGACCTCCGGGTGCTCTATCTCGATTACATGAACCTCGATGTGGCCTTGGGGTCACACGCGGAATCCCGTGCTGCGGTGAATGAAATTCTGGCGTCGCCGATGGCTGGGGAAACAAGTCGTTCGGCGCACTGGCTCTCGTGGCGTCCGCTTGCTGCTGCTGCCGCGTTAGTTCTGTTCGTCGGCGGCTGGGTGATTGGATCAAGCGCGAGAAAGGCTCCTATGCTGAGCGAGAAACCGGAGGCGGTGGACGATGGCGTGGCGTTGCTGACGCAGGTGGTCGATGCCAACTGGCGGGGGACTCATCAGCCGCGTGCTGGAAACATTCTCTCCGCTGGGCGGCTGCAACTCACGAGTGGTCTGGCGCAACTGGAGTTCTACAGCGGTGCCCGGGTGATTCTGGAGGGGCCTTCGGATTTGGAACTGGTTTCGGCGAATCGCGCGGTGTGTCACTCGGGGCGCATCCGTGCCTGGGTGCCGCCGCAAGCGCGGGGTTTTCAGGTCGTGTCGCCGGAGTTTGAACTGATTGATCTCGGCACGGAGTTCGGGATGGAGGTGGGTGGGACTACGGGGTCGAAGGTGGAGGTTTTCGATGGTGAAGTGGAGTTGCATCCGGCTGATGCGGGTGCGCCATCATCTACTCCGCTGCGCTTGTTGGAAGGCGCGGGGATTGCGTGGGCGAGCACCGGGCAAAGGACGGATTTTCGCGCCAATGCGAGCGGCTTCCCGTCCTTCGACGATGTGCGCAGCCGCTCCGACCTGCGGGCGAAGGAGCGCTATGCGGCGTGGCAGAAGTGGAGCCGTGCGGTCTCCAACGATTCACGGGTCTCGGTTCGCTATGACTTTGAAAAGTTGGATGCGCGGCTGATTGATTCTGGCCCTCAGCACGCGGACGGAACTATCATAGGGTGCGAGGTGAGCAATGGTCGCTGGGCTGAAAAAGGCGCGTTGGAGTTCAAGCGGCCTAGCGACCGTGTCCGCGTCAACATTCCCGGCAGCTATGACACGCTCACGCTCAGTGCGTGGATTCGGCTCGACACGATTCCCGGGCGTATGCAGGGCTTGCTGCTCACGGATGGGCATGAGCTGGGCTGCCCGCACTGGCAGATCGCGCCTACGGGGCAGTTGCGTTTTGGCGTGCTGGTCGCCGCACCGGACGGTGCGTTGAAGGGAACGGGCTATGGCTCGCCGGAGTTGTTTCATCCGCGGCGAGTCGGTGTGTGGACCTTTGTCGCGACGACTTATGACACCCACGTTGGCAAAGTGCGCCACTTCCTGAACGGTAAAGAGATGTCCACCGAATCGCTTGTCGGCAGGCAGACGTTGCGGATCGGCAAGGCCGACATTGGCAACTGGGGCCTTCCAATCGCCAACGGCTCGTGGCCGGTGCGCAATTTCGTGGGCCGGATTGACGAAATGACACTGTGGAATGTCGCCCTCACTGAATCCGAATTGCTCGAAATCTATCAGAACACGCGCCCCTGAACCCACCGCCCTGTCTTCCCATGACGCCTTCACCCATTTACCTTCTGCCTCGCTCGCGTGCGCTTGTCACTTTCGCTGCGACGATCCCGTGCCTCCTTCTGCTGCACTCGGGCTTGGTGTTCGCCGCTGAATCTCCGCAGGCAGTCTTCCCCGAGAAGCACCGTGCATTGCTCAAGGAACACTGCTTCTCCTGCCACAATGCGGAGAAGCAGAAGGGCAAGTTCCGCCTCGACGATCTTGCGTTCTCCATCACCGACAATCGCAGTGCGGAACGCTGGCAGAAGGTGCTCAACGCGGTGAACTCGGGTGACATGCCGCCAGAGGATGAGAAGCAGTTGCCTTCCAATGCGAAGGCGGACTTCCTCGACGATCTCGCGAAGACCGTCGTCGTAGCACGTCGCAATCTCAGCGATTCACGGGGCATCGTTACCATGCGACGGCTAAACCGGCGCGAGTATGGGAACACGCTGGAAGCACTGTTCGGAATGAAAACGGAAGTCAACGAACTGCCTGCGGACACCAGCGCGACCAACTTCGACACGGCGGGCAGCAGCCTCTTTCTCTCGGGAGATCAGGTTGAGCAATACCTCGACGTTGGACGGGCGGCGGTGGCGGAGGTCTTCCAACGGCATGACCAAGCGGCAGCCGTTTTCAAAAAGCGCTTCGAGGGAGAGGATAGCTATTCCCATGTGGCGGGATCCCTGAAGAAGCGCATTGAGGGACACCGCAACTACATGCTCTGGAAGCGGGCGGTGGACCAGGCCGCCGGAAAACCTGAAAACCGTGCGGTAGTCGATGCCATCCGCCAGGAACTCAGGACCGAGTCCATGGCGATCTATCATCGCTGGGACAAAATTCCCGGCGCGCCTTCGCCCACCCAATTTGGCTTCGTCGATGCCTTTAACGCCATCCTCATTGGCGTCGGCCAATGGAATCATGTTCCTTACCAAGCATGGTTTCTGTCCATGCCAGAGAACCGCACGGGCACATGGCTCACGGTCGGAGACAATTCTGTCAAAGCCTCCTTTTCCTTCCCCACCTCTGGCTGTCCCTCGGGTGACTACGTGGTGCGGCTTCGCGTGGCGGCGTCAGAAAAAGTCGAGCCGCGCCGCCGCTTTATAGAGTTCTGCCAAGGCCGCGGCAACCCGTTCAATCACGACAGCAGGCACATGGTCACCGGCACTTTGGCGCAGCCACAGGTGATCGAGATCCCGATCAAACTTCATGGCCTCGGCACTTCTTTTTTCGTGCGCGAGCGTGGCACCCACGACGCCGACTCGAACCCGCAAGAGCGATTCGGCATCGGCATGGCAGAAACCGGCGTGGGCCCCGATTTCGCGATTTGGCTCGATTATGTCGAACTGGAGAAGCGCCCCACAAAATTTGATTCGCCGGGCACCAATGCCATCGCCCCGGTGATAGGAGATGCAAAAAGCAATTTTGAACCTGCGGAGCTGCGGAAAGCACTGGAGGCGTTCAGCGTGGAGGCCTTCCGGGGCAAGCAACCATCACCCGCTTTTCTGGACCGCCTCATCGCCATTTATGACGATCTCCGCCAGCACGGCATCGATCATCGCGGGGCGTTGCAGGAAACACTCGTCCTCGTGTTGGCCTCGCCACGTTTCCTTTATCTCACGGAGCCACCACCCGCAGCGGTGGCCGACCAGCCAGACAAATCGGCGGCAGGCAAGTTACCAACTGCCGACATCGCCACGCGTCTGAGCTACTTCCTTTGGGGCGCGCCTCCCGACCGCGAGTTGCGCGAGTTGGCAACGAGCGGCGGTCTCCGGGACCCCGCCGTGTTGAAAAAGCAAACTGACCGGCTGCTCGATGACCCGCGCTCCGTCGGATTCATCAAGCCCTTCCTCCACCAATGGCTGCACATGGATCGGTTAGACTTCTTCCGGTTTAATACCAAGCTCTATCCATTTTTTGACGCGAGCACCAAGGAGGCTGCGAGGTCGGAAGTCTTCGAGACCTTTGCCTATCTGCTGCGCGAGAATCGAAGCGCCCGCGATTTACTGAAGGCCGACTACGTCGTCGTGGATGGGCTGCTCGCTGTTTACTACGGCCTTCAAGACGTCACCGGCGACCCGTTCCGCCCGGTGAAATTGCCCGCAGGCTCGCCACGCGGAGGGCTGCTCGGGATGGCGGCGATTCATGCCATGGGTAGCAATGGCGAACACACCAGCCCCGTCGAGCGCGGCGCATGGGTGCTGCGCAAGCTGCTCAACGATCCACCACCGCCCGCACCCGCGAATGTGCCGCAGCTCACGCGACTCGAGGACAAACTTCTCACCACCCGCGAGCGCCTGCTCACGCACCAGGAGCAGCCGCAGTGCGCGAGCTGCCATCGCCGCATTGATCCCATCGGCTTCGGTTTGGAAAACTTCGATGCCGTGGGCCAGTGGCGCACCGAGGATTCCTACGAGCGCACCGGACTGGGCAAGAAGACGTGGCAGATCGATCCCGCTGGAGCCTTCCACAATGGCTCCGCCTTCGCCAGCTACGAGCAGCTTCGCGGTCTCATCGCCGCTCGCTCCGATGACTTCGCCCGAGGCCTCAGCGCCGCGCTCGTGGAGTATGCGCTCGGCCACTCCGCCGGATTCAGCGACGAGCCGCTCATCGAGCGAATGATTGCCGAGTCGAAGGCGCAGAACTTCGCCATCCGTTCCTTCATCCACACCCTCGTCCAGAGCCGCGAGTTTCAGACCAAATAGTCACATCAACACATCGCTCTCATGCACACCCGCCGTCTCATGAAATTCTCGATCCCTCTCATCACTTCCTTGCTTCTCGTGCCACTGTCCGCGCTGCAAGCTGCCCAGCCGTTTTTGACTCCCGCCTCCCTTTGGAAGGACTACGACCCCAATCAGGGCGACTTCAAAGAGGAGGTCGTGAAGGTGGAAACGAAAGACGGCATCTTCAAACGCGACTCCTACATCAGCGCATACGTGCTTGGTGAAGAGATTCGTGTTTACTGCCGCTACAGCGTGAAGACGGGTGCGACGAAGGCTCCGGGCCTCCTGGTGGTGCATGGCTGGATGGGCGCGGCCGAACCCGACCGGAAGTTTGTCGAAGATGGCTGGGCAGTGATGGCTCATGATTACTGCGGGAAGACGGGAGCCCGCCCTCACTTCACCAAGTATCCAGAGAAGCTGCGGCACGGAAACATGGATCGAACATTGGCTGGACCTGCGCGGGCGAAGGACCTAGATGGAAATGAAATCACCGATCCGAAGCAGACTTCCGACTACGTGTGGTATGCCATCCAGCGACGGGCGCTGAGCTATCTCGAACAGCAGAAGGAAGTGGATCGCACACGGCTCGGAGCGACGGGCTACTCGTATGGCGGCACGCTGATGTGGAATCTCGCCACCGATCCACGGGTGAAGGCAGTCGCCGCCTACTTCGGCATCGGCTACAACGACTACTACCGCGATCACCACGTATTTCTTTACAACGTGCCTTACATCGAGCCACCGAAGTCGTCGGGAGAAGAGATCATTCTGGCTTCAATCGTGCCCGAGACTCATGTGCCCTTCATCACGGCGGCAACGTTGTTTTTGAACGGCTCGAACGATCATCATGGTGGCCACGAACGTGGGCTGGAGAGCTTCAAAAAGTTCCCGAAGGGCGTGCCGTGGTCGTTTGCGATTCAAGCACGCGGACATCACGACACCGAGAAGATCGGGCACAACACCAAGTTCTGGTTGGAAAAGCATGTGCTCGGCAAAGACGTGACTTGGCCGGAGCATCCGAGGTCCGAGATCCGTCTGGATGCCGAAGGCGTGCCGGAACTCGTCATCACTCCGGCGTCACCCGACACCGTGCGCAAGGTCGAGATCTTTTTCGCGCTCAAGAACCCGTGCAGCTACGCCCGTTCCTGGCGCGACGCTCCCAGCGTGAGGCAGGGACAGCAGTGGGTCGGAAAGATGCCCGTGCTCAATGTGGACGACTATGTCTTCGGCTACGCCAACATCACTTACGACACGACCATCGTCCGCTCGACCGATTTCAACGCAGCGATCCCTGCCAAGCTCGGCAACGCGGTGGCCACCGACAAACCATCGAACGAGATTTCCGACAGCGGTTACAGCGCCTGGAGCAACATCGCCGAACTCGAAGGCCCCAAAGGCATCAAGGGATTTCGTTCGACGAACAACGGACGAGGCTCCGGCACCGAGCAACTGCACGATCCCAAATGGCAAGCCCCCGCCAACTCGCGGCTGAGCTTCAAGTTCTACTGCACCGAGCCGCAAACCGTGATGCTCAACGCCGCCGATTACAACGCCGTCGAGCTTGAGATCACCGCCTCCGACCACTGGCAGGAGATGACCATCGCCCCGGAGCGCCTCATCAATCGCTTCAGCCAGAAGCCAATGCCCGACTGGTCCCGAGTCGGAAAGATTCACTTTCTCCCCAAACAAGGCTCCGACCTGACCAAGGTCATCTTCGCAGACTTCAAATGGGTGCCCCTGGACGCCCAAAAACCATGAGCCGCCTTTCCACGCACTTCCAGACATCGCCAGAACCCATCACCACCCAACACTCCCATTCCCATGCTCACCCGCCGCCACTTCCTCCGTTCCAGTCCCGCGCTCATTGCGCTGCCGTTTCTTGAGTCACTCGGCTTTCGCCGCTTCGCCTCCGCTGCCGTGCCCGCTGCACCGGCGAAGCGCATGGTCTTCCTCGGCATCGGCTTCGGCGTGACCAAGGAAACGTGGTATCCCGATGTGAAACAGACCGGCGCGGATTACACGCTGCCGCCGGGACTGGCTCCGCTCGCGCGGCATCGAAAGGACTTCACCATCGTGCAGGGCCTCACGAATCGGTATTCCGAGGATGCGCACAGCGGTAGCACCCGCTGGCTCACCGGTGCGAATGCACACGAAGGCGGTGCCTCCGCGCACAACAGCATCTCTGTGGACCAGGTGGCTGCGGCCGCCTTTGGCAAAGACACGCGCTTTGCCTCGCTCCAGCTCAATGGCAGCGACAAAGACCTTTCCGGTCCCGGTCACGGCGCGGGCCTCTCACTCGCGTGGGACAGCCGCGGCAAACCCATCGCCGGCATCAACTCACCGCTCGCCGTTTTCCACCGCCTCTTCTCCGCCGAGCAAGTGCCGCTCGATCAACTCCGTCTGCGGATGACGCAAAAGCGCAGCCTGCTCGATGCCGTGATGGTCGAGGCGCAAGACCTCCAGCGCGGACTGGCGAAGAACGACGTGGAGAAGCTCGACGAGTATTTCCAAGGCATCCGCGAAATCGAGCTGCGTATCGCCAAGGAAGAGCAATGGCAGTCCGTGCCAAAGCCCAAAGCCCCGCTGTCGCAGCCGCCGGATGGCCGTTCCGGCGTGGAGGAAATCAAGCTCATGTATGACCTCATGGTCGCCGCGCTCCAGACCGACAGCACCCGCGTGCTCACCTACCGCCTGCCCATCGCCAACCTGCTCACCAGCCTCGGCGTCAAGGTCGCCGCGCACGACATGAGCCACTACAGCCCCGGCGAGCGCATGGAAGCCTCCCAGAAACGCGACGTCGCACACAGCGAACTCCTCGCCGGTCTGCTCGACAAACTCAAGACCGTCAAAGAAGCCAACGGCACCCGCCTCTTCGACCACAGCACCGTCGTCTTCGGCAGCAACCTCAGCACCGTCCACAACCTCACCAACTGCCCCACGCTCATCGCCGGTGGCGGAGCGGGCATCAAACTCGGCCACCACCTCGTCGCCTCCAAAGACACGCCGCTCTGCAATGCGTGGCTCACGCTGCTTCACGGCAGCGGCGTCAATGTCGAACGTCACGGTGACAGCTCGGGCCTCCTGAAAGAACTCGCGGCGTAAGCCCACGCACATCGGAGGCTCACAGCCATTCCGGGAATGACCGATCATGCCCACCGCGCCGGACAATCACGACGCCCACGACTACGCCGAGCACATCCGCGATAGGTTGCCGAGGCGTTTGCAGGAACTTCGTGAAGCCTGCGGCCTCAGCATGTATGCGCTGTGGATGAAGTGCGGTGTCTCGCGGGACATGATCAGCCGCATCGAAGGCGGTGAATCCATTCCGACGCTGCATGTCGCCGCGCGGCTGGCGCATGGGGTGGAGAAGACGCTGACGGAGTTCGTGGAGCCGAGGGAAGACGACGTGCGGAAGGACGCGCGGCTGAAGGCGAAGGAGAGCGCGAAGTGAGTTGTAGAGCCACCCTGGTTCGTGAGCGTGGCATCAGTCGGGAATCCATTGGCAGGATCAAAGCGCTCCGCTTCGCGGGGGAGGACTCACGAGCGGACAAAAGATTGAGAGCTCAAAAAAAAGTCGGCAGGTTCGGGTGGTGCAGCAAATAAGTTCATGCATGCCGCCTTCTGAACCATCTCCGAGCCCACCGCCCGCTCTGACGCAGGGCGATTTTGTGCGGTTACTCATGCGGAACGAGCCGGCGTTGCGTGCTTATTCACGGTCGCTCCTGCCGGATTGGCAGTTGGTGGACGAAGTGATCCAGGAGGCCAGCGTGACGCTGTGGGAAAAGTTTGATCAACTGCGCGACGAAGCGGGCTTTCTGCCGTGGGCGAAGGTGGTGGTGCGCTTCAAGTGTCTTTCGGTCATCGACCGACTTCGGCGTGACCGGCATGTCTTTAGCGACGGCGTGCTGGAATTGCTGGCGGAGGAGGCGGAGGTGTTTGATGCGGAAGAGCGGGAGCGGTCCATGCAGGCGCTGCGCTCATGCCTGGAGGTTTTTTCGCCGCCGCATCAGGAACTGCTGCTGGCCCCCTACTCAGGTGAAGGCCGCGTGACGATGCTCGCGGAGCAGTCGGGCAAGTCGGCCAACGCGCTCTACAAGCTGCTGGGGCGGCTGCGGGAGAAGCTGGCGGAGTGCATTGTAACCCGTCTGCAAAAGGAGGCTCTTTGATATGAACCCGAACGAACTTATCCAACGCTATCTGCATAGCGAGGCGACTGATGCCGAGGTCGCGGAGTTGGAGCGTCTGCTGGCGAGTGATGGGGCTCTAAGGCGCAAGCTGATCGTCGAGATGGGCATTGATGCTGGCCTATGCGAGATCGCACGAGAGCGGGCATCGCAGCCGACGGTGGTGGCTCCACGTCGTTCCGTCTGGCTCTCCTGGCGTCCGCTC
>Ga0114970_10000821_pt1 | contig 23521 bp, 20 predicted proteins | sample M_140205_XF_Meta_FD_87030 | JGI IMG/M metagenome (GOLD analysis project Ga0114970, IMG submission 87030) | Freshwater microbial communities from Lake Montjoie, Canada to study carbon cycling - M_140205_XF_MetaG | ecosystem: Environmental > Aquatic > Freshwater > Lake | place: Lake Montjoie...
GCATAATTCAAAAATCTAGAAAAGTAATTCTGAAAACTACTTAAGTTATTGATTACTTTCAAATTTTTAGATTGTGGTGGGTGATACATGGATCGAACATGTGACCCCTGCCGTGTGAAGGCAGTGCTCTACCGCTGAGCTAATCACCCTATTACCTCTAGGAAATGGAATTATGCCACAGCACTTGGTGCTGATTTTTTCCAAACGGTTTTATTGCCGCTGCTTTTATCTAACTTTTTGAGCAACTCTTCATGCAAACCCAATTCTTGGGTAGTTGCCTTTAAAACAGGTAAATCCAAATGACTCAAATCGATGGATTGTGAAGCATCCGATTTTTGATTAGTCACATCATTTTCGATGATTAAGGCATCTTGCCCGCGCGTCATGTTGATATAAACATCGGCCAACAACTCGGCATCTAACAACGCACCGTGCAAGGTACGCGAAGCATTATCAACACCTAATCGGTCGCACAAAGAGTCCAAAGAATTGCGTTTGCCTGGATACATGTCTTTGGCCATCACCAACGTGTCGATGACCTTGGCAACGTACTGCGACATGAGAGGACGGTTGATTCGCTCCAACTCTTTATTTAAAAAACCAATGTCGAATGGCGCATTGTGAATAATAATTTCTGCGTCATTTAAATACGTTAATAATTCATCAGCAACTTGCTCAAACTTAGGCTTATCTTTTAAAAATTCATTGCTGATGCCGTGCACTTTGAGCGCATCTTCGTGACTATCGCGATCGGGATTGAGATACAAATGTAAATTATTTCCTGTGAGTTTTCTGTCAAGTAATTCGACGCAACCAATTTCAATGATGCGGTCGCCGTTATCGGCAGATAAACCAGTCGTCTCGGTATCTAAAATAATTTGACGCATCTCAACTCCTAATTTTCTTTGGCGTGATTGATGGTGTAGCGTGGAATCTCAATGACCAAATCTTGCTGAGCCACAATGGCTTGGCAACTTAAGCGAGATTGCGGGGCTAGCCCCCACGCACGATCGAGCAAATCTTCTTCGGTCTCTTCTAACTCGTTGAGAGAAGAAAAACCTTCTTTGACAATCACATGGCAGGTGGTGCAGGCGCAGCTCATGTCACATGCATGCTCAATGGCGATTCCATTATCGAGCAAGGCCTCGCAAATGGTGTGTCCAGCTTTAACTTGTATTTCTTTGCCCTGGGGGCAATATTCAACGTGCGGAAGAATTTTGATGCGTGTCATCACAAGGTCTCAATGTTTTTGCCAGACAAAGCCTTGGCGATACTGTGGTTCATGCGTAGTGCAGCAAAGGCTTCAGTCCCTTTGGCCAATGCGTCTGTTGCAGCCACGATAGGTGCAGGTTGATCCAACTGCTTGGCCTCTAATGTGGCCTTCATCAATTGTTCAATATTTTTTCTTTCTTTATCGCTGAGCAACTGGCCATCGGCGCTCAAAGCCGATTGCGCTGCAATCCACATCCGATCGGCTTCAAGCTTGGCTTCAGCCAAGGACCTTGCGTTTTTATCGTACTGAGCAGTACTAAAACCATCTTGCAGCATTTTTGCAATCTGTTCGTCCGACAAACCATAAGAAGGTTTCACATCAATGTGTGCTTGCACACCACTGATTTGTTCTTTGGCCGTCACTTGCAGCAAACCATCTGCATCAACTGTAAAGGTCACGCGAATACGTGCAGCGCCTGCAGTCATTGGAGGTATTCCTCGCAATTCAAACTTGGCAAGGCTTCTGCAATCAACAACCAAATCACGCTCTCCTTGCAAAACATGCAAGGCAAGCGCAGTTTGTCCATCTTGATAGGTGGTGAAGTCTTGCGCCATTGCAGTAGGAATGGTTTGATTGCGCGGAACAATGCGCTCAACCAAACCACCCATAGTTTCAATGCCTAATGAAAGCGGAATCACATCAAGCAATAACATTTCGCCGTTGGGATTGTTGCCCGCCAATTGATTGGCTTGTAGCGACGCCCCCAAAGCTACAACTTCATCGGGGTTGAGATTGGTAAGTGGCGTTTGTCCGAGCAACTGTCCCACTGCGGTTTGAATATGCGGCATGCGTGTGGATCCGCCCACCATCACAACACCTTTAACATCAGAGATACTCAATTTGGCATCACGCAGGGCTTTTTTAACGGCAGTGAGTGTTTTTTGAGTAAGGTGCGCACAAACGGATTCAAATTGAGCACGCGTGACTTCTACCTCAAGTGCTCCATCGCTGAATTGAACTTTAAAAATAGTTTTTTCATGCTGGGATAAATCTTCTTTGCACGCACGCGAAGCCATTATCACAAAGGATCTATCAGCGGGAGTGAGTACTTTTCTTTTGTGTTGAGATAAAACCCAATCACACAATGCGCGATCGTAATCGTCGCCACCTAATGCAGAGTCACCACCTGTGGCTAATACTTCAAAGACACCTCGAGTGAGCTGAAGAATCGAAATATCAAATGTGCCGCCACCCAAGTCATACACCGCATAAATACCTTCGCTCGCATTGTCCAAACCATAAGCGATGGCTGCGGCTGTGGGTTCATTAATTAAGCGCAAGACCTCAATGCCCGCGAGTTGCGCAGCGTCTTTAGTGGCTTGTCTTTGTGCATCGTCAAAATAAGCAGGCACAGTAATGACTGCACCATAAATGTCTTCACCAAACGTATCTTCTGCACGATAACGCAGCGTTGCCAAAATTTCTGCACTGACTTCAACAGGAGATTTTTCTCCTAATACTGTTTGAATGCCAACCATGCCCTCTCGTTGAATCAATTGATAGGGCAATTGCGTTGCATTGGTTATGTCGTGGAGTCCTCTGCCCATTAATCGTTTGACCGACACGATGGTATTTTGAGGATCCTGTGATTGCGCATTGAAAGCTTCAACACCAATTTGACGACCGCCATTGGCCAAGTAGCGGACGGCTGAGGGCAAAATCACGTGACCGAGTTCGTCGGGTAAACATTCGGCGACACCATTTCTGACACTCGCCACCAAGGAATGCGTTGTACCAAGGTCGATGCCAATTGCAATGCGTCGCTGATGCGGATCGGGAGCTTGTCCAGGCTCGGAAATCTGTAGTAATGCCATGGGTGTATTGTCGCTTGATTCTTTGTATTTTTAGGTCATGGCGTCGATACGTTTTTCAATATCTTGAATGAAACGATCTAAAAACATCAGTGCTCGCACATGTTGCATGGCTGATTGAGGATGATTGTGTTGATCTAAATCTTGGGCGCAATCATTGAGCAATTGTGAGCGGCTTTGCATCACTTGCGTATGTAATTGTTCGATCGCCTCAATGGTGGATGCATCATCAAGATCTTCGCGCCATTGCATTTGCTGCATCAAAAAAGCAGCGGGCATCGCCGTGTTGTTTTCTGCTTCGATAGGTGCGCCGCGTAACTCACACAAATAAGCAGCACGTTTGAGTGGATCTTTGAGACGTTGATAAGCCTCGTTGATGCGAACGGTCCATTGCATTGCCAAACGTTGTGACGAGATATCTTGTCTAACAAATTGATCGGGATGCGTTTGTCGTTGAAGATTTTTCCAACGCCCATCTAATTCAACTAAAGATATGGCGAACTGTTCGGGTAATTGAAAGACTTGAAAGTCGTTATCCGCCAACTGAAATAAGGGCGGTGCGTGATCTGCGGTCACCTCAAACTCTAAACGATTCACCACAACCGCAACGGTCGCGCTCGTTGGGATTGTTGAAGCGAAAGCCCTCGTTCAGTCCCTCGCGAACAAAATCAAGCTCGGTTCCATCAATGTAGGCCAAGCTTTTGGGATCGACTAACAATTTGATGCCGTGCGCTTCAAACAAAACGTCTTCTGGGGGCAACTCGTCGACATATTCGAGTTGATAGGCCAAGCCCGAACAACCCGTGGTTTTGACACCCAAACGAACTCCTACGCCCCTGCCTCTTTTGCTAAGGTATTTGGTGACGTGCTTTGCAGCCGCAGGAGTGAGAGTAACTGCCATTAGTGTGTATGTTTCTTTTTGTAATCTTCAACAGCTGCTTTGATGGCGTCTTCAGCCAAAATAGAACAGTGAATTTTGACGGGTGGCAATGCCAACTCTTCTGCGATTTGACTGTTTTTGAGAGCCGCCGCTTGATCGAGTGTTTTGCCTTTGACCCATTCGGTCACCAAAGAAGAAGATGCAATCGCAGAACCGCAACCATATGTTTTGAATCGCGCGTCTTCAATGACACCCGTGAGTGGGTTGACCTTGATTTGCAATTTCATCACGTCACCGCATGCAGGCGCACCCACCATACCAGTACCAATGGAATCGTCACCTTTTTCGAAAGACCCCACGTTTCGGGGATTTTCATAATGATCGATGACTTTTTCGCTGTAGGCCATTTGTAACTCCAAAAAATTTTAGTGCGCAGCCCATTGAATGGTGCTGAGATCGACGCCGTCTTTGAACATTTCCCACAAGGGGCTGAGGTCTCTGAGCTTGGCAACATTTTGACGAATGGTGCTGATGGCGTAATCGATTTCTTCTTCCGTGGTGAATCGACCCACCGTCATTCTCAAACTGCTGTGCGCCAATTCATCGGAACGACCCAATGCGCGCAACACATAACTGGGCTCCAAGCTGGCAGACGTGCAAGCAGAACCTGAAGAGACAGCGAGTCCTTTGATGCCCATAATTAGCGACTCGCCTTCAACGTAATTGAAACTGATATTGAGATTGTGCGGAACGCGATGTTTCAAGTTGCCGTTAACGAATACTTGCTCCATATCAGTTAAACCATCGAGCAATCGTTTTTGTAGAGCTTTAGCTTTGGTCAAGTCTTGATCCATCTCTTCGCGTGCAATGCGAAATGCTTCGCCCATTCCAACGCATTGATGGGTAGGTAATGTGCCACTGCGCATACCGCGCTCGTGTCCACCACCGTGCATTTGCGCTTCGAGTCGCACACGAGGTTTTCGTCTCACGTACAAAGCACCGATACCTTTAGGACCGTATGTTTTGTGTGAAGCCAAACTCATGAGATCGACTGGCAATGTTTGCAAGTCAATAGGGAGTTTTCCCGTTGCTTGTGCGGCATCCACATGAAAAATGATGCCTTTTTCACGACATAGTTTTCCGATGACAGGAATATCTTGAATTACACCAATTTCGTTGTTGACAAACATGACGCTGATCAAAATCGTGTCGAGCCGAATGGCCGATTGCAAACGATTGAGGTCAAGCATCCCGTCATCTTGAACATCAAGGTATGTGACTTCAAAACCTTGACGCTCCAACTCACGCATGGTGTCAAGAACCGCTTTGTGCTCTGTTTTAACCGTGATGAGGTGCTTGCCTTTTGATTGGTAAAAATGTGCCGCACCTTTAATGGCCAAGTTGTTGGATTCTGTGGCACCCGATGTCCACACAATTTCGCGTGGATCAGCACCGATTAATTCGGCAACTTGAACACGTGCTTTTTCGACAGCGGCCTCAGCCTCCCAGCCCCATGCGTGACTGCGAGACGCGGGGTTGCCAAAATGCTCACGCAACCAAGGAATCATGGCATCTACAACGCGAGGATCAACAGGCGTTGTTGCTCCGTAATCCATGTAAATGGGGAAATGCGGTGTCATGTCCATACGAGCTGCCTCAATTAATTAAAACGATACAAAAATGAAATCAGCTTTTGGCTAGGATATTTCCTAAAGCAAATACTGAATTGGGAGCATTGACAGAGATAGGCTTGACAACAGGCATGCTAGAGATGGCACGTTTGAGGGTGGGTTTGTCTTCGATCAGGACACCTTTTGCGAGTTGATCATCAACCAACTTTTGCAAAGTAACCGAATCTAAAAACTCAACCATGCGTTGATTGAGCGAGGACCACAGTTCGTGGGTCATACAACGTCCTGATTCACCCAAACAATTTTCTTTGCCAGCGCAATGTGTGGCATCGATCGGTTCGTCAACTGACAAAATAATGTCAGCAACTGTAATGGCAGATGATTTACGGCCCAGCGTATATCCGCCGCCAGGGCCGCGTGTGGATTCGACCAATTCGTGGCGACGCAATTTGCCAAATAATTGTTCTAAATAGGATAAAGAAATTTGTTGGCGTTGGCTGATCGCAGCTAACGTGACAGGTCCTGAGTTTTGGCGAAGAGCCAAATCAATCATGGCAGTAACAGCAAAACGACCTTTGGTTGTGAGACGCATGAGAAGCTCCTTTTGGGCTTAGTCGACTAGATCAGTCAACTATAACATATAGCCGAACGATTTGCTCGGGTATTGAATCATATCGCGCTGTCCATGACAATTTCAAGACAAGGGAGTTATTTATTTTAATAATAAAAAAGTACTCTATGGTGCGATATTGTCCTTGCCAGGTGCGCCAAAAATCATTTCGCGCAATTTGACCAGTTGATCGCGCACACGCGCCGCATTTTCAAATTCCAAGTTTTTGGCGTGTTCCATCATTTGTTTTTCTAAGCGTTTGATTTCTTTTGCCACTTCTTTTTCAGACATGTCTTCAATGCGCGCTTGTTCAACCGCAGTTTGCTGCGCCAGACGATCACTTTTCTCGCTGTAAACGCCATCGATTAAATCTCTAACTTGTTTAAAGACACCGCGTGGTGTGATGCCTTGTTCTAAATTGTGAGCGATTTGTTTGTTGCGACGACGCTCGGTTTCACCAATCGCACGCGACATCGAATCGGTGATGCGATCAGCGTACAAAATAGCGCGACCTTCTAAATTACGAGCGGCACGTCCAATGGTTTGAATCAAACTTCTTTCAGAGCGCAAAAAGCCTTCTTTGTCGGCGTCTAAGATGGCAACCAAAGACACTTCGGGTAAATCTAAGCCCTCGCGTAACAAATTAATACCCACCAAAACATCAAAAGCACCCAAGCGCAAATCGCGAATAATTTCAACGCGTTCAACTGTATCAATATCGCTATGCAAATAACGAACCTTGACGCCGTTGTCGCTTAAATAATCGGTGAGTTGTTCTGCCATTCGTTTGGTGAGGGTGGTGATTAATACGCGTTCGTTTTTCGGGGCACGAACGCGAATTTCTTGCAACACATCATCAACTTGATGTATTGCAGGACGAACTTCAACCATGGGGTCAACCAAGCCAGTGGGTCTCACCACTTGTTCAATAATTTTTCCAGAATGTTTTTTTTCATAATCCGAAGGTGTTGCAGAGACAAACACCAACTGCCGCATTCGACGCTCTAATTCCTCTAATTTGAGTGGGCGGTTATCTAATGCACTGGGCAATCGAAAGCCATATTCAACCAAGGTTGTTTTACGAGATCTGTCACCGTTGTACATGCCAGAAAATTGACCCATAAGCACATGACTCTCGTCTAAAAACATTAACGCATCTTTGGGTAAGTAATCGGTCAGAGTGCTGGGCGGTTCACCCACGGCAGCGCCTGATAAGTGTCGTGTGTAATTTTCAATGCCTTTGCAGTGCCCGACTTCGCTCAACATTTCTAAATCAAAACGTGTGCGTTGTTCCAGTCGTTGCGCTTCAACCAATTTGCCCATACCCACCAATTCTTTGAGTCGATCGGCCAATTCAACTTTGATGGTTTCTACTGCAGCAAGCACTCGGTCTCTTGGGGTTACATAATGACTCGATGGATAAACAGTGAAGCGCGGAATTTTTTGACGAATTTTCCCCGTTAAGGGATCAAACAATTGCAAGCTATCGAGCTCATCGTCAAACAATTCGATACGCACCGCTAACTCACTGTGCTCAGCAGGAAAAACATCAATCGTATCTCCACGCACACGAAATTTACCACGCCCAAAATCCATGTCGTTTCTCTCGTATTGCATGCGAACCAATTGCGCAATGATGTTGCGCTGACCAATTTTGTCACCAGCGCGCAATGTCATGATCATCCGGTGATAACTCTCGGGCTCACCAATACCGTAGATGGCAGAAACAGTGGCCACAATGATCACGTCACGACGCTCTAACAAACTTTTTGTGCACGACAATCGCATTTGTTCAATGTGCTCATTAATTGCGCTGTCTTTTTCAATAAATAAATCGCGGTGCGGAACATAAGCTTCGGGCTGGTAATAGTCGTAATAACTAACAAAGTATTCAACCGCATTCTTTGGAAAAAATTCTCTGAATTCTGAATACAGTTGAGCTGCTAATGTTTTGTTGGGCGCATAAACAATGGCAGGCCGACCCATCTGTGCAATCACATTGGCCATGGTGAATGTTTTGCCAGATCCTGTCACGCCCAACAAGGTTTGAAACATTTCACCGTCGTGAAATCCTTCAATCATTTCTTCTATGGCTTTAGGCTGATCGCCCGCAGGTAGATACGGTTGATACAACTCAAAGGGCGAGCCTGGATAGCTTACAAATTTTCCAGGTTCTTGAGTTTCGAAGGACTGTGCAGGTGCGTTCATGTTCGAGAAATAGTTTTGGCTGTCACAACCGTTAGAATATAGGGTAATCGCGTAGCCTAACTCAGTCTGCGCTGTTTTTTTGATCTTTTTTGTTTTGAATCCCATAAAGGACTGAAGATGTCATTGTTTACCGTTGTCGAAATGGCTCCACGTGACCCTATTTTGGGTTTGAATGAACAGTTTTCGACCGATACCCATGCCCATAAAGTCAATTTAGGTGTTGGCGTTTATTTTGACGACAAAGGAAAACTGCCATTGTTGCTATGCGTACAAATGGCTGAAAAAACAATGATGGATAAGCCCACGGCTCGTGGCTATTTACCGATCGATGGCATCGCAGCTTATGACACCGCCGTCAAGGGATTGGTTTTTGGCGCGCAATCTGAGCCCGTTCAGTCAGGCCGTGTTGCTACTGTGCAAGCTCTTGGTGGGACAGGCGGACTCAAACTCGGTGCAGACTTTCTTAAAAAATTATTACCCCAAGCCAAGGTGCTCATTAGCGATCCGAGTTGGGAAAACCATCTCGCGCTTTTTACTTCAGCGGGTTTTATTGTTGAAAGCTATGCTTATTACGATGCCGTCCAACGTGGCGTTAATTTTGACGGCATGCTTGCGAGCCTCAAAGCAGCACCTGCTGAAACAATCGTTGTGTTGCATGCTTGCTGCCACAACCCAACGGGCTACGACATCACACCAGCGCAATGGGATCGCGTGATTGAAGTGGTGAAGTCCCAAAACCTCACACCATTTTTAGATATGGCGTATCAAGGATTTGGCCATGGCATTGCGCAAGACGGCGCTGTGGTGGGCAAGTTTGTTGCTGCTGGACTCAACCCCCTTGTTTCTACATCGTTTTCAAAGAGTTTTAGTTTGTACGGTGAACGTGTCGGTGCCTTATCGGTTTTGTGTCAAAGCAAAGAAGAAGCCGATCGTGTGTTGTCGCAACTCAAAATTGTGATTCGTACCAATTACTCCAATCCACCCACACACGGTGGTGCTGTTGTTGCCGCAGTTTTAACCAATTCCGAATTGCGCGCGATATGGGAAAAAGAATTGGGTGAAATGCGTGACCGAATCAAAGTCATGCGTCAAAAATTAGTAGAAGGTCTGAAAGCTGCAGGCATTCAACAAAACATGGACTTCATCACCGATCAGATCGGCATGTTCAGCTATTCTGGCCTCACCAAAGACCAAATGGTTCGTTTGCGCTCGGAGTTTGGTGTTTATGGTACTGACACGGGGCGTATGTGTGTTGCAGCACTGAACAGCAAAAACATCGCGCACGTGTGTCAATCGATTGCCAAAGTGATTTAATGCAGTTTTGAATCCCAAATAATGGATCGCATGGCAACAGACGCCAATTGAAATCTATCATTAAAAAATTCAATTTCATCACGTGTGCGAGATGCACCCGCTGCATATAAAAGCGGCAAAAAATGATCGTGCCCAGGATGCGCTTGTCTTGCAAGCGGGTATTTTAAAAAATCAGCCAATGCCGAATGATCGCGCTTTGTGATTTGCTCAGCAACCCAATGGTCAAATGCAACAGTCCACTCGTAAGCTTGATCGTCTTTTGCGTTGCGTTGCATGGCCGATAAATTGTGTACCGTATTGCCACTGCCCAAAATCAATACACCTTGTTCTCTTAAAAAATCGAGTTGCGCACCCATGGCTAAATGTTCCCTGGGATGGCGGCTGTAATCCATGCTGAGTTGAATCACAGGAATATCTGCATTGGGAAACATAGGCTTGAGCACTGACCATGTGCCGTGATCAAAGCCCCATTCATGTTCATCTACATGAGCTTTTTGTTAATCATTCGGTTGAATCATTTGTTCTGCAATTTGAGTGGCCAAATCTGGCGCACCAGGCGCTGGATATTGTTGTGCAAAAAGTTCAGGCGGAAACCCACCAAAGTCGTGAATGGTGGGAGGGTTTTGCATACCCGTAAGAGCCCAGCCCTCGGTGAGCCAATGCGCAGAAATACAAACGATCAACTGTGGTTTAGGCCAACGGTTGCCCTGCCCAAATTGATGGCCCAGCGTTTGCCAATAGCGACTGTAGGTATTGTCTTCGATCGCATTCATCGGGCTTCCATGCCCGACAAACATGACGGGCATTGGGCGGGTGGAGTGCAAGCCTTTGAGTTGAATCGGCTCGTTTTTTTGATTCATCGAGGTCTCCAGTAACCAATTAGTTAAAAATCTACAACAAAAATCTTGGTTTTCAGATGCTAGATTGGAGTGCGCTCTCCAATTTACAAGAGATAATTGCGTTATATTGATTAATCAAACTCAATTGACTCAATCCAAATGCTCTATCGAATCTACGAAACTCAACGCTCTTTAATGGAGCCATTCGCGGATTTCGCCCTTGCGGCATCCAAAATGTTGAGTAATCCGCTCTCTCCCGTATCTCAATACCCGATGTCGCATCGATTGTCGGCGACGTACGATTTGATGTACCGACTGGGCAAAGACTACGAAAAACCACAATTTGGAATTCAATCGGTTCCTGTTGGCAATGTCGATGTTGCGGTTCACGAGCGCATCGAAATTAACAAACCCTTTTGTGATCTGATTCGATTCAAAAGATTTTCAGATGACACATCCACACTCACTCAACTCAAAAAACAACCTGTTGTTTTGATTGTTGCGCCTTTATCGGGTCATTACGCCACCTTGTTGCGCGATACCGTTCGCACCATGCTTCAATCGCACAAGGTTTACATCACCGATTGGAAAAATGCACGCCTTGTTCCCATGTCTGATGGTGAGTTTCATCTCGACGACTACGTCAATTACATTCAAGAATTTATTCGTCACATTCAAAATGCCTATGGCAACTGCCATGTGATGAGCGTGTGTCAACCCACAGTACCTGTTTTAGCTGCAGTTTCTTTGATGGCCACACGAGGTGAAGACATTCCTTTGTCAATGACGATGATGGGCGGCCCGATCGATGCCAGTAAATCGCCCACAGCGGTGAACAATTTGGCGATGAACAAAAGCCTCAGTTGGTTTGAGAACAATGTGATTTATCGCGTGCCACAAAATTTTGCAGGTGCAGGTCGACGCGTTTATCCAGGATTTTTGCAGCACTCGGGTTTCGTTGCCATGAATCCTGATCGTCACCTCAAGAGTCATTACGATTACTTCAAAGATTTAGTCAAGGGCGACAATTCCAACGCCGATTCACACCGACAGTTTTATGACGAGTACAACGCGGTTCTTGATATGGACGCTGACTATTATTTGGAAACTATTCAAACCGTTTTTCAAGAATTTAAATTGATGAATGGAAATTGGCAAGTGATGTCTGTTGATGGCAAAAAAGAACTCGTTAGACCCCAAGACATCAAGGGAGTCGGCTTGCTTACTATTGAAGGCGAGTTAGACGATATTTCGGGCTCTGGACAAACCAAAGCTGCACATACCTTGTGCAAATCGATTCCATCCAAATTACAAATGCATTTTGAGGTTAAAGGTGCGGGTCATTATGGTATTTTTAGCGGTCGTCGTTGGCGTGAACAAGTCTATCCATTGGTAACCCAATTTATTTTGGATAACGACACCCAACAAAAAAGCAAATCCAAATTAAAGCGCGAGCCCAGTTTGCTTGCTGAAGATTTTGAATTTGGCGAAGATCAACCCATTGCCAAGAAAAAAATCACTCGCGCAAAAGCGCCTGCAAAAAAAGCATCGCGTAAAACGCGTTAATGGGTCCAGTGAGTCTGACGCAAGCCATTCTCGATTTGTTGCCACAAACACAATGCACCCGTTGTGGCTATCCCGATTGCGCCTCTTATGCCAAGGCCATCGCCCAAGAACAAGTTCCTATCAATCAATGCCCTCCAGGGGGCCTAGAAGGCATTGAGCGGCTCGCACAACTCACGGTGCAAGCTGTTCAAGCACTCAACCCAATCAACGGCACAGAGAGTTCTCGAAGTATTGTTTGGATCGATGAAAACTGGTGCATAGGTTGCACCCTGTGTTTAGACGCCTGTCCCACTGATGCAATCGTTGGAACGCACAAACGCATGCACACCGTGATTGAGCCTTATTGCACAGGATGTGAATTGTGTTTGCCCGTATGTCCCGTTGACTGCATGCATTTAGAAAACGTAACGGGTGACAAAACAGGTTGGCAAGCGTGGAGCGATGAGCAAGCCCTCATGGCGCGCACGCGCTACGAATCACGTCAGATTCGCAAAGCACAAGAAGAAATAGCGCACGCCAAACGCAACGAACTCAAAGCTCGCGCCAAATTAGAAGATTTAGACGGTATGACGCGAATGAATCCCTTTGCCGACCAGGACCAAGAAAGATCAAGAAAAAAAGCCATCATTAAAGCTGCAATAGCACGTGCTCAAACCAAGCAATTGAAAGATTAATGTTACGTGAAGGTTTGCGAGGCACGAGCCAATGTAGCAAAGGCTTGGATCACATCTGAGGGGGCTTGCACTAATTCAATTAAAACGCCCTCGCCGCTAATGGGCAATTCATCGTTACCCTTGGGGTGGATGAAGCAAATATCAAAGCCTGCAGCACCTTTACGGATACCGCCTGGGGCAAATCGCAGGCCTTGAGCAGATAACCATTCAACTGCCTTGGGTAAATCATCAATCCACAATCCCACATGGTTGAGTGGCGTGGTGTGCACAGCAGGTTTTTTGTCAATGTCCATGGGTTGCATCAAATCGACTTCGACTTTGAATGGACCTGTGCCTATGGCGCAAATGTCTTCATCAACGTTTTCACGCTCGCTTTGAAAGGTGCCCGTTACTTCGAGACCCAGCAAATCAACCCATAATTTTTTTAGACGTTGTTTATCTGTTGAGCCAATGGCAATTTGTTGAATGCCTAGTACTTGAAAAGGACGTTGACTCATTCAAACTCCACGATCAATTGATCCACGGTTAAAGATTCACCTTGAGTTGCGACTACTTTTTTAACCACGCCGTCTTGCGAAGCAAATAAAACGTTTTCCATCTTCATGGCTTCAATGACGGCCACGCGTTCACCCGCCTGAACTTTTTGTCCGATCTGCACAGCTACGTTGACCAACAAACCTGGCATGGGTGACAAAACAAATTTGCTTAAATCGGGCGGCGCTTTGAATGGCATGAGTTTGTGTAATTCGGCCATTCGGGGTGACATGACCAATACTTCGATACGCGTACCATTGTGTTGAACTTGAAGTGCTAATGGGTTTTTATACGAGCCTCGCTCGATCTGTGCAACAAAAGCTTGGCCATTGACCGTTCCTTCAATGCAAATATCGTTCAGACGTGATCGGCTCTCGATGGCGTAATTTTTGCCATTGACTTGGATTATTGCAGGCGCATGAACGCCGCCAGCGTCGTCTACTGCAACTTGTGTATGCAGGTTTTTTCCATCTGCTTTTAAAGTAATGACGGTGTAGTTTTGCCCAACCTTCACGTCATATCCAGGCAGTTGACCGCTCAAGCCTGCAGTGCGTTCACGCGATTTGCGTCGCACAAAGGCCGCCAATGCAATTAAAAAATCAGAATCGTTGTGCGGTACGTCTTCGGCATGAAAGCCTTTGCCGTAATTTTCTGCAATAAAACCTGTATTGAAATTTCCTGAAACAAAATCGGGATGCGCGAGCAATGCCGATTGAAAAGGAATGTTGGAGCTAATGCCACGAATCACAAACGCATTGAGCGCTTCACGCATTTTGGCAATCGCTTCATTTCTGTCTCGACCATGCACGATGAGCTTGGCAATCATCGAGTCGTAATACATGGGGATCTCACCGCCCTCTTTGACGCCCGTATCCACGCGAACACCCATGAGTGCATCGGTATTGGATTGATGCATGCTTTGCTCGGGTGGATGAAAACGCACCAATCGACCTGTTGAAGGTAAAAAATTTCTGAATGGATCTTCTGCATTGATGCGACATTCCATGGCCCATCCATCACGCTTGACGTCTTGTTGGGTCATGGGTAATTTTTCACCAGCGGCGACACGAATCATCAACTCAACTAAATCTAATCCCGTGAGGCATTCGGTCACGGGATGCTCCACTTGAAGTCGCGTATTCATTTCAAGGAAATAAAAACTTTGATCTTTGCCCACCACAAACTCAACCGTGCCAGCGCTTTGGTATTGAACCGCTTTGGCCAGTGCAACGGCTTGCTCACCCATAGCAATTCGGGTTTCGTCACTAATAAAGGGTGACGGGGCTTCTTCAATCACTTTTTGATGGCGACGTTGAATAGAGCACTCGCGTTCATTTAAATAAATGATATTGCCTTGACTGTCACCTATGACTTGAATTTCAATGTGACGCGGTTCTACTATATATTTTTCGATGAACACACGGTCGTCACCAAAACTGTTGCGTGCTTCATTGGTGCAAGAAGTGAAACCTTCTAACGCTTCCTTGTCGTTGTGAGCCACGCGCAAACCTTTGCCGCCACCACCAGCGCTGGCTTTGATCATCACGGGGTAGCCAATGCCTTTTGCAATCTCAACTGCTTTATGTGCAGATTCAATGGCTTCGTTGTAGCCAGGTATGGTATTGACCTTAGCCGCATTGGCTAATTTTTTGGATGCGATTTTGTCGCCCATCGCTGCAATCGAATGGTGTTTGGGTCCAATAAAAACAATGTCCTCTGCTTCGCAGCGTTTAGCAAACTGTTCGTTCTCGCTTAAAAATCCATAACCGGGATGCACGGCTTGCGCACCTGTTGCTTTGCAAGCGGCAATGATTTTGTCGGCCACCAAATACGATTCACGTGAAGGCGCAGGGCCAATTAAGACCGACTGGTCGGCCAATTCCACATGACGTGCATCTTTATCGGCTTCTGAATAAACAGCCACGGTTTGAATGCCCATTTTTTTGGCTGTTGCAATCACACGGCAGGCAATTTCACCGCGATTGGCAATTAAAATTTTTGTAAACATAAAGGTGAGTCCTTAAAGAGGAATGTTGCCGTGTTTGCGCCAAGGATTTTCAATTTTTTTATCTTTGAGCATCACCAAGGAACGACAAATGCGTTTGCGTGTTTCATGCGGTTGAATCACGTCATCGATAAAGCCACGTGCACCGGCTACAAATGGATTGGCAAAGCGCGCTTTGTATTCGGCCTCTTTGGTGGCGAGTTTTTCTGGATTGCCTTTGTCATCACGAAAAATAATTTCAACCGCGCCCTTGGCACCCATCACTGCAATTTCTGCATGAGGCCACGCAAAATTAACATCACCGCGTAAATGCTTGGAAGCCATCACGTCGTAGGCGCCACCATACGCTTTGCGAGTAATCACCGTGATTTTAGGAACCGTGCACTCGGCATAGGCATACAACAATTTGGCACCATGTTTGATGATGCCGCCAAATTCTTGGGATGTACCCGGCATGAAACCAGGAACATCGACAAACGTGATAACAGGAATATTGAATCCATCACAAAAGCGCACAAATCGCGCGGCCTTGATGCTGGACTTGATATCGAGACAACCCGCGAGTACCATGGGTTGATTAGCAACGATTCCAACGGTTTGACCGTCCATACGTGAAAAACCAATCAGAATATTTTTTGCGTAATCGGGTTGTAATTCAAAAAAATCACCATCGTCAACGGTTTTAAGAATCAACTCTTTCATGTCGTAAGGCTTGTTGGGATTTTCAGGCACCAAGGTGTCCAAACTCAAATCGATGCGATCGGTTGGGTCGCCACTTCTTCTAATGGGCGATTTTTCTTTGTTGTTGAGTGGCAAGTAGTTATAAAGCCTGCGAAGCATCAACAGGGCTTCCACATCATTATTGAAAGACATATCAGCCACACCACTTTTGGTGGTGTGTGTAACTGCACCGCCTAAATCCTCTGCACTGACTTCCTCGTGCGTAACTGTTTTGACCACTTCGGGGCCAGTCACAAACATGTATGAAGTATCTTTGACCATGAAAATAAAATCGGTGAGTGCAGGTGAATACACCGCACCGCCTGCAGAAGGGCCCATGATGAGACTGATTTGCGGCACCACACCACTGGCCATCACATTGCGTTGAAACACTTCTGCGTATCCACCCAATGACGCAACGCCTTCTTGGATACGCGCACCGCCCGAATCATTGAGCCCAATCACAGGCGCACCAACTTTCATCGCTTGATCCATGATTTTGCAAATTTTTTCTGCATGAGGCTCTGACAACGCACCGCCATAAACTGTAAAGTCTTGGCTAAATACAAACACCAAGCGACCATTGATCATGCCGTAACCTGTCACCACCCCGTCACCTGGAATTTTGTTCTCTTCCATGCCAAAGTCTGTGCAGCGATGCTCAACAAACATATCCCATTCTTCAAACGTGCCTTCATCTAATAAAACTTCTAAACGCTCGCGCGCTGTGAGCTTGCCTTTGGCGTGTTGAGCGTCGATTCTTTTTTGACCGCCACCCATTCGAGCCGCAGCTCGCTTTTGTTCGAGTTGTTGAATGATTTGTTGCATGAACTTCTCCGAAAATATTTAGGTCTTGTGTTGGTGAAGATCCAAAAGACGACGCGCTGCAGTGGATGCGGCCAATTGGCCACTTGATACTTGGTCGATCAGACTGGGTAACAATATTTGAACTTGTGAGTTGTTTTGAAATGCGTGTTCGAGCCCCACGTGAATGCGCTCCCACATCCAATGAATGGATTGCTCTTGACGGCGCTTTTGAAAATATCCGTTGTGTTTTTGCGATTTTTTAAATTGCATCACTTGAGTCCAAAAAGCATCTACACCAGTCACCTTTAGTGCACTAATAGGCATCACTTGCGGATGCCATTGGGTTTCATCGTGATGCACGTGTTCGGGGTTGCCATGCAATCCAAGCAATCGCAAGGAAGATGTGATCATGGCTTGCGCGCGCGTGGCGGCATCTTTGTCGATATCGGCTTTGTTAATAAGAACCAAATCTGCGAGCTCCATCACGCCTTTTTTGATGGCTTGTAAATCATCGCCTGCATTGGGTAACTGCATCAATACAAACATATCGGTCATACTTGCAACGGCTACTTCACTTTGACCAACGCCTACGGTTTCAACAATGACGATGTCATAGCCTGCGGTCTCACACACCAACATGGCTTCGCGCGTTTTTTCTGCAACGCCACCGAGGTTGCGACTGCTGGGACTCGGTCTAATGTAAGCGTTGGGATGAACCGATAATTGTTCCATGCGGGTTTTGTCACCCAAAATCGAACCACCAGAAACGGTGGACGATGGATCAACCGCTAACACGGCAATGCGGTGTCCTTTTTCAATCAAATACAAACCCAATGCTTCAATCAGCGTACTTTTGCCAACACCAGGAACACCACTGATACCGATTCGAAAAGAAGGTTTGGTGTGTTGCAACAAACCCGTTAAGAGTTGATCGCTGAGCACTCGATGATCCGCACGCGTCGATTCGAGCAAAGTAATGGCCTTGGCCATCGCGCGTCGTTGAACGAACGCGTCGCCTTGCACAATCTCATCGAGCAAATCGGTTGGATTCAAGCCAATGCCTTTTTGATGTTTTCCAGCACATCTTTGGCGCTGGCAGGAATCGGTGTGCCAGGTCCATAAATACCTTTGACACCTGCTTCATACAAAAACTCATAATCTTGTTTTGGAATCACACCACCGACAAAAACAATGATGTCTTTGGCGCCTTGTTTTTTGAGTTCTTCAATGATGGCGGGGACCAATGTTTTATGACCCGCGGCTAATGTTGATACGCCCACTGCGTGCACATCGTTTTCAATGGCTTGTCGTGCGCATTCTTCGGGTGTTTGAAACAACGGACCCATGTCCACATCAAACCCCAAATCTGCAAATGCAGTGGCCACTACTTTTGCACCGCGATCGTGACCGTCTTGTCCTAATTTAGAAATCATGACGCGAGGTCTGCGACCTTGATCGGTTGCAAACTGTGCAATTTCTTTTTTGAGTTGATCCCAGCCGTCGGCTGAGTCGTATGCGGAGGCGTACACCCCCGTTACCTTTTGTGTTTCGGCGCGGTGTCGGCCGTAAACTTTTTCAAGTGCATCGCTCACCTCTCCTACAGTTGCGCGTAAACGCATGGCTTTGATGGATAAATCAAGTAAGTTGCCCGAATTGTTTTGTGCGGCTTGCGTGATTGCTTCTAAAGCTTTGGTCACAGCCGCCGTATCGCGTTGTGATTTGATTATTTTTAATCGCTCAATTTGACCGTCGCGCACTTTAACGTTGTCAATTTGTAAGATGTCAACGGCGTCTTCGGTATTGAGTTTGTATTTGTTAACACCCACAATCACATCTTTGCCAGAATCGATTCTCGCTTGTTTTTGAGCGGCGGCGGCTTCAATTTTGAGCTTGGCCCAGCCCGAATCCACTGCTTTGGTCATACCGCCCATCGCTTCAACTTCTTTAATGATGGTCCACGCAGCGTCGGCCATTTCTTGAGTGATTTTCTCCATCATGTAACTGCCCGCCCATGGGTCGATCACATTGGTGATGTGGGTTTCTTCTTGAATAATAAGTTGCGTGTTGCGAGCAATGCGCGAACTGAATTCGGTAGGCAATGCAATGGCTTCATCGAAACTATTGGTATGCAAAGATTGTGTGCCACCAAACACAGCCGCCATGGCTTCAATCGTAGTGCGCACCACGTTGTTGTAGGGGTCTTGTTCGGTCAGAGACCAGCCCGATGTTTGACTGTGCGTGCGCAGGACCAAACTTTTCGGATTTTGAGCGCCTACATCTTTCATGATGCGACACCACAGCAGTCGTGCAGCGCGCATTTTGGCAATCTCTAAATAAAAATTCATGCCCACGGCCCAAAAGAACGACAGGCGAGGCGCAAAATCATCGACATTCAAGCCCTTGGCCATGGCTGTTTTGACATACTCTTTGCCATCGGCCAATGTGAAAGCCAATTCCAAGGATTGATTGGCACCTGCTTCTTGCATGTGATAGCCAGAGATTGAAATTGAATTGAATTTGGGCATGTTTTGCGCCGTGTATTCAATGATGTCACCAACAATGCGCATTGATGGCTCTGGTGGATAGATATAAGTGTTGCGCACCATGAATTCTTTGAGAATATCGTTTTGTATGGTGCCACTGAGTAACTCTTGAGAAACGCCTTGCTCTTCTGCGGCCACCACATAGCCTGCCAATACAGGCAACACAGCGCCATTCATGGTCATCGATACCGATACTTTGTCCAAAGAAATTTGATTGAAGAGTATTTTCATGTCTTCAACCGAATCAATGGCCACGCCTGCTTTGCCCACATCGCCAGTGACGCGTGGATGATCGGAGTCATAACCGCGGTGAGTGGCCAAATCAAAAGCAACCGACACGCCTTGGCCACCAGCGGCCAAAGCTTTTCTGTAAAACGCATTGGATTCTTCTGCCGTAGAAAAACCTGCGTATTGACGAATCGTCCATGGGCGTACCGCATACATGGTGGCTTGCGGGCCGCGCAAAAAAGGTTCGAAACCAGGCAATGTGTGGGTATACGGAAGATTTTTTGTATCTTCTGCGGTGTACAAGGCTTTTAATGCAAAACCATCGGGGGTTTGCCACTGAAGCGCGTCCATATTGCCTTGCGGCGCAGACTTTTGAGCCGCCTTGACCCACTCTTGCATACTGGCTTGGTAAAAAAGGGCTTTGTTGTTGTTCATTCGTCACTCTGGGGGTTGATGACAGATGGGATTCATTATATCATTCATAATTATGAATTCAAAATTATGAATGACGTCTACAATAAACCCATTACAGCGCTTACTTTAATCCCACGTGCACTCTATGTAGAAGTAGCCGAGCGCCTGCGTTTGCGAATTTTTTCGCAAGAACTCTTGCCTGGCAGTTGGATCGATGAGCTCAAAATTGCCGAGGAATATGGAATCAGCCGCACGCCACTGCGCGAGGCACTCAAGGTTTTAGCCACAGAAGGCCTCATCACCATGAAAATGAGGCGCGGTGCGTACGTCACGGAGGTCAATGAAAAAGATCTGCGCGACGTCTACCACGTGCTCTCTTTATTAGAGTCCGACGCGGCAAGCGTGGTGGCCACAATCGCTACTGAAGAGCAACTGGCGCAATTGCAACGTCTGCATGCGCAATTGGGCAAAGCTATCAAAGATCCCGAAAAATTCTTCGCCATCAATGAGCAGTTTCACATGCTTGTTTTGGATGTTGCCAATAACAAATGGCGCACTCAGATGGTGGAAGATTTGCGCAAGGTGATGAAACTCAATCGCCACAATTCTTTATTTAAGTCGGGGCGTATTCAAGAGTCATACAATGAGCATCAACGGATATTGAATGCATTGTTAGAACGCAATTCCAAACAGGCCGCATTGCGCACACAGAAACACTTTAGCAATGGCCTCAAGGCCGCGGCCTAAATACAAGGCGGTTTATTTAACGCAATCGGCAAACAAGTGGGTCACTCCCTGCTCGTCTTTGATTTCAACCAAACCATGAATATCGGTTTCAAAACCAGGACACTGCGCATTGAACTCACGCGAAAACTTAAGGTAATCCACAATTTTTTTGTTGAACACTTCGCCAGGAATCAACAAAGGAATTCCTGGTGGGTAAGGCGTTACCAAGCTGGTGGTGATGCGCCCTTCGAGTTGATCAACTGGAACGCGTTCGGTGTTGCGATGCGCAATTTGAGCATAGGCATCGCTTGGTTTCATCGCAGGCGTTAAATCACTCAAATACATTTCGGTAGTTAAGCGTGCAATATCGTATTTGGCATACAAGGTGTGGATATGCTGACATAAATCTCTGAGGCCCATGCGCTCATACTTATGATACTTTTGGCAAAACTCGGGCAAGATGCGCCACATCGGTTGATTCTTGTCGTAATCGTCCTTGAATTGTTGCAGAGCAGTGAGCAATGAATTCCAACGACCTTTGGTAATGCCGATGGTAAACATAATAAAGAAACTGTAGAGCCCTGTTTTTTCAACAATCACACCGTGTTCAGATAAAAATTTGGTCACGATACTTGCAGGTATGCCGCTGTTGTCAAACTTGCCGTCCAGATCTAAACCTGGTGTAACGATGGTGGCCTTAATGGGGTCCAACATATTAAAGCCATCGGCAATACCGCCAAAGCCGTGCCAATTGAGTGAAGCTGATTTGGATTTAGAAGATGTTTTTTTCTCGGATTTGATGATCCATTTGTCAGCGCGACCAATGCCGTCTTCGATCAAATCTTCGGGGCCCCAAACTTTAAACCACCAATCTTGGCCGTATTCATCATCAACCTTGCGCATGGCACGACGAAAATCCAAGGCCTCCAAAATACTTTCTTCAACCAACGCAGTGCCCCCAGGTGGCTCCATCATGGCTGCAGCCACATCACAGCTTGCAATAATGCTGTACTGTGGACTGGTGCTGGTGTGCATTAAATAGGCTTCGTTGAATAGATGTCGATCCAATTTTTCGGTTTGCGACTCTTGTACCAAGACGTGACTGGCCTGACTGATACCTGCCAATAATTTATGAATTGATTGCGTTGAATAAACCATGGAGTGAACAGGACGCTCACGTTTTTTCCCCATCGCGTGGTAAACGCCATAGAAAGGATGGAAGGCCGCGTGCGGCAACCAAGCTTCGTCAAAGTGCAAGTTGGCGATGAAACCATCTAACATTTTTTTGATGGTTTCTGTGTTGTACAAAACACCGTCGTAGGTTGATTGCGTTAAGGTTAAAACGCGTGGTTTAATTTTGGAGAAGTCCGCACCTTTGAGCAATGGATTGGCTTTGATTTTTGCGCGAATCGCGTCTTGCTCAAATTCACTTTGCGGAATCGGTCCGATGATGCCAAAGTGATTGCGCGTGGGTTTGAGGAAAACTGGAATCGCACCCGTCATGATGATGGCGTGCAAAATTGATTTGTGACAGTTTCGATCAACCACAACCACATCACCAGGTGCTACCGTGTGATGCCAAACCATTTTGTTTGAGGTACTGGTGCCGTTGGTTACAAAAAAGCAGTGGTCGGCATTGAAGATACGCGCCGCATTGCGCTCGCTCTCACCAATCGCCCCGTTGTGATCCAGCAATTGACCTAATTCTTCGACCGCGTTGCAAACGTCGGCTCGCAACATGTTTTCACCATAAAACTGGTGATACATCTGCCCCACAGGACTCTTTAAAAACGCGACACCACCCGAGTGCCCAGGGCAATGCCATGAATAAGAGCCATCTTCGGCATAGTCGAGCAGTGCTTTGAAGAATGGTGGTTGTACCCCCTCTAAATAGCTTTTGGCTTCGCGGATTATGTGACGCGCCACAAATTCAGGCGTGTCTTCAAACATGTGAATAAAGCCATGCAATTCGCGCAAGATATCGTTGGGCAAATGACGCGATGTTTTAGTCTCGCCATACACGTAAATGGGAACGTCGGCGTTTTTACGACGTACTTCATCGATAAACATGCGTAAATTTAAAACTGCAGGATCCAAATCAGGCCCCGGCGTGAATTCTTCATCGTCAATGGACAAAATAAACGCACTGGCGCGCGATTGTTGTTGTGCAAATTGGCTGAGGTCACCATAACTGGTGACACCCAAAATCTCAAAGCCTTCAGACTCAAAGGCTTGCGCCAAGGCGCGAATACCCAAACCGGAGGTATTTTCCGAGCGAAAGTCTTCGTCGATGATGACAATGGGAAAGCGAAACTTCATTGATAACTCCCGCCTCGAAGGCGCATGGGTTCATAACAAGAGGCGAAGTGTAACTCCTAAGGCCACTGATACAATAGCATGCTTCGGAGAGGTGGATGAGCGGTTTAAGTCGCACGCCTGGAAAGCGTGTGAGGGTTAATAGCCCTCCGCGGGTTCGAATCCCGCCCCCTCCGCCAATAAACTTGTATTACAAGCTGTTTTCAAATAATTGCAGTCTCTTTTCTAAATCACTCGCCAGTTTTCCTCTGGCCGCATAAATAGCTTCACGCTGCGCGTTATAAAGTTTGACTTGCTTGAGGTTTTCAAACATCTTGAGGTGAATCGAACGCATTTCAGACAGCGTTTGCTTATATTGATTTTCTAAATCTTGAAGAATCAATTTTTTCTGCGAAAAGTCTTCAATACTTTCCATCAGTGGC
>Ga0114970_10000822_pt1 | contig 23501 bp, 19 predicted proteins | sample M_140205_XF_Meta_FD_87030 | JGI IMG/M metagenome (GOLD analysis project Ga0114970, IMG submission 87030) | Freshwater microbial communities from Lake Montjoie, Canada to study carbon cycling - M_140205_XF_MetaG | ecosystem: Environmental > Aquatic > Freshwater > Lake | place: Lake Montjoie...
AATCCGATCGAGCAGGAAGGCACCTACCCGCTCCCCGAAGCGCAGGTCGACCGCTTCATGATGAAGCTGCGCGTCGGCTACCCCACCGGCCATGCGACGCAGGATTTCCTTCTCCTCGGCGCGGGTGGGGTAGCCGACGCGCAGCTTCATCATGAAGCGGTCGACCTGCGCTTCGGGGAGCGGGTAGGTGCCTTCCTGCTCGATCGGATTCTGCGTGGCCAGCACCAGAAACGGTTCGGCCAAGGGATACGTGGTGCCACCGATCGTGACCTGCTTTTCCTGCATCGCCTCGAGCAAGGCCGCCTGCACCTTGGCGGGGGCGCGATTGATTTCGTCGGCGAGGATAATATTGGCGAAGATCGGCCCGTGCTTGACGCGGAATTCGCCCGTGGGCTGATCGAAGATCTGCGTGCCGACGACGTCGGCGGGGAGCAGGTCGGGAGTGAACTGAATGCGCTGGAAGCTGGTGCGCACGGTTTCGGCGAGCGTGCGCACCGTGAGCGTTTTCGCGAGCCCTGGGACCCCTTCGAGGAGCACGTGACCGCCGGTGAGGAGCGCGATCAGCAAGCGCTCCACCATGTACTCCTGTCCGACGATCCGCTTGGCGACTTCGCGCAGGACACCCTGCACCAGGGCCGCGTCCTGCGACGCGGCAACGTTCGTGGTCACGATCAGCTGCTCCTCTTTTTGGTGGCTCGTTCCGACCAGCATACCCGACAGGGTCCGGTCTGCTCCCTTCCGGGATTCCGTGACGGGATTCCCTGCTGTGGCCCACTGGCACGCGCCGACGAGGCTACTTGCCGCCGCCCATGAGGGCTTCGAGTACTTCGCGCTCGGTGCTGTTGAGGGCCCGGGCCCCGCCCGACGGCAGATCCCCGAGACGGACGGGACCGAACCGCGTGCGCACGAGGCGCTCGACTTCGAGTTCGAGCGCATCACAGAGGCGACGGACTTCGTGCGTCTTGCCTTCGGCAATCGTGATTTCGAGCGCCCAGCGACGTCCACCGAGCGGGTGGGCGACGACTTCACGGGGAACAACCAAGCCGTCTTCGAGTTGGACGCCGCGGCGGGCGACCTTGGCGGCGGTGACGGCATCCCCGCGGACGGTGGCGACGTAGGTGCGCTCGACCTCGTTGCTGGGGTGCGTGAGCGCGTGTGCGGCGCGACCGTCGGTGGTGAGCAGCAGCACGCCTTCCGTCATGAAGTCGAGGCGACCGACATAGACGAGTCCCGGAACGTCGTCGACCAGATCGAACACCGTGGCGCGCTTCTCCGGATCCTTGCGGGTGGTCATGACCGCGGCCGGCTTGTGGACCACAATCCAGGTATGCGACGTGACGCGCGTGATGACGGGCGTCCCATCGAGCGTGATGACATCGCGGAAGGGATCGACGACCTGCCCGATGGTCGCGATGGCCCCGTTGACCTGCACACGGCCGTCAGCCACGGCCTGATCGGCCCCGCGGCGCGAGACCACACCGGCACGGGCGAGGGCGCGCTGCACGCGCATGGGACCTTCGCGCTCGGCCTTGACGGTGCCACCGGCCTTGGACGGCGGCGCGTCGGCGGAGCGCTGCGGCTTGGGGCGGCGCTTGGAGGAGCCCGCCTCGCTGCGATCGCGCACGGGCTTTTCGCGCACGGGCTTTTCGCGCGGTGTCGCCTCGCGCGACTCGGCATCGCGCACGCTCCGCTCCCGAGGGGGCTTCGGCTTGGCGACCGAGGGCACGCCGCGCTTCTCGTTGGCGGCGCGGGCGGCGGCGCCACGAGCCGAGGGGCCCTTGGGGGTCTTCTTCTGCGTGCCGCGGCGGTATTCGCCCTTCTTCTCGGCAGCCGTCTTCTTCGGGGGCGTGGTCACTCTGGCACGACGGCCGTGTTGCCGGCGCCACGCAGGGCGATCGCCAACTCATCGGCGCGCGGGAGTTCTTCCAGGTGTCGCAACGCAAACTGCTCGAGGAACTGAGAGGTGGTTCCGTACAGCAGCGGACGGCCGATGCCTTCGCTGCGTCCGACGATGTCGATAAGCCCGCGCTCGTGGAGCGACTTCAGCACGGAGCCCACGGCGACGCCGCGGATTTCTTCGATTTCGGCACGGCCGATGGGCTGGCGATACGCGATAATGGCGAGCGTTTCGAGCGCGGCGGCGGAGAGTCGCTGCGGACGCACGGCGACCTGGGCGCGCTCGATGGCTTCGGCAAACTCGGCGCGCGTGAGGATCTGCCAGCCGCCTCCCTGTTCGACCAGCTCGACGCCATGCCCATCCACGTCGTAGTGCTCGCGCAGTTCATCGAGCGCCGCCGCTACTGCGGCTGGACTCGACTCGGCATCCAACGCCGCCAGCGCCTCCGTGGCGATGGGGCGCGGAGCGGCGAACAGGGCGGCTTCAAGCAGCTTCGCTAACGGCGTCACGACAGATCTCCACAGAGCCGAAGGCGTGCTGCTGCGCGATCCGCAGTTCACCGAGCTTCGCCAATTCAAGCAACGCGAGCAGCACCGACAGGATCTGCCAGGGCTCGGCGTCACGACCAACCATATCGAACCACCGGGCCGACCGGCGCATGGCGAGCACCGCACGGACGGTCACCATGGCGCCGGCGACATCGAGAGCACGCGGAATGACCTCATGCAGGGCGGGTTCCTTCGTCGTGCGCAGCACGCGATCGACCGCCGCCAGCAGCTCCCCGAGGGAGAGCGAGAGCGGGGCGTTGATGGGCGTGATATCCACGGCCTGCGGCACCCAACGACGGGGGAACTGATGCCGACGCTGCTCGCCACGACGCTCGAGGAGATCGACGACCTCGCGCATCTGCTGGTACTCGAGCAGGCGGCGCACGAGTTCGGCGCGGGGATCTTCCCACGCTTCCTCGCCCTCAGCCCTCGGCAGGAGCATCTGCGCCTTGATGCGGAGCAGTCGCGCGGCCATCTCGAGATAATCGGCGGCTTCGTCGAGTCCGAGCGTGCTGATGCGCGCCAGGAACTGCTCGGCAATGCGAGCCACCGGGATGTCGTAAATGTCGAGCTGTTCATCGCGGATGAGCGACAGCAGCAGATCGAGCGGGCCGGTGAAGTGGCTGAGCTCGACGACAAAGGGGGTCGCCGTGTGTTCGGCGTGGCGGAAATTCGGAGCGATCACGCGGCCTTCACGCGAAGGGGTTTGGCAGCATGTACGGGAAGTAGAACTGCTCGGCCAACGCCCGAAGAATGTACGCCGGGGCCAGCCAGAGATTCACGAGCGGTCGAGCGAACGAGAGCACGGCAAAGAGCAGGAGCAAGCCGACTCCCCCGAGGCGCTGATACTGCAGCGACCACTTCGGGGGCAGGAGATACTTGAAGACATGCGATCCATCGAGCGGCGGAATCGGAATCAGATTAAAGGCCGCGAGAATCAGATTGATGAAGATACCGGCGGCGAGCATCTGCTGCAGCACGCCGAGGGGCCGAACGAGTGCAGGAAGATACTGCCCAAGGAGCCCCACCCCGATGATCAGGGGCACGATGAGGATGGCGATCAGGACGTTCGTGGCGACGCCCGCCAGCGAGACGATGATGTCCCCTTGGCGGTAGTTCCGATAATTGCGCGGATTGACCGGGACCGGCTTGGCCCCACCAAAGATGGGCGCACCGATGAGCGCGAGCATGACCGGGAGAATGATGGTCATGAACGGATCGATGTGCTTGAGGGGATTCCAGGTGAGGCGCCCGAGTTGGTACGCCGTCATATCCCCTTGCTTAAACGCCGCATAGCCGTGCGCATACTCGTGGGCGACCATCGAGAAGAGCAGCACGGGTGCGATGAGGACGAGTTGCTGTGTAGAATCCACCGCAGCGGCGATTGGGAAAGGGCGTCCGGGTTCGGCCGACGGCCGCGCAGGACGCGAATGCAAGCAAGTGCGAACCGGAAGGTAGCCGAGGTCGGGTCGGCTGTCAAAGCGACCCGTGTGGTTGGAGATGCGGGAGGTTCTTGACCGGAGGCCTCTTTCCAGATATGTTTTTCGGTCTGTCCACAGTGGTCTGGGGCGCTGCCCCATCTGACTGTTGTTTTCGTACTTACCGATTCTACCTGCTGGGGAGTTTTCCGTGCCGAATATCAAGTCCGCGAAGAAAGACCTGCGAAAGTCGCGTGCGGCTGCTGTGCGCAACCGTGCGCAGCGTTCGGCACTGCGTACCGCCGTCAAGCGGGCGAAGCTCTCCGCCGCTGGTGCCGATGATCGCCTGTCTGCCGTTTCGCAGCTTGATCGTGCGGCGCGCAAGGGACTCATCCATCGCAACGCCGCTGCTCGTCAGAAGAGCAAGATGGCGAAGGCCGCCAACGCCGCCGCCGCCGCGTAAGGTTCGCATAGGTCGCACGACAGACGCGGTACGACGAAGGGCCGGACTCTCTGAGTCCGGCCCTTCGTCGTTTCGGCCTGCCCGACCGCCTCAGAAAGCGGCGAGTTCTCCGCCGCAGCGTTCACAGTACCACTCAGTGGGCAAATTCATGGTGCTGCACTCGGTGCAGCGCAACGTCTTGAGTGGTTCGTTGGTCGGTGCGGCATTCGGCACCGGCGACAGAGCGGGCGACGAGTGAGCCGGCGTCGGGTCGGTGACTGACCGCAGGAACGCGAGGTCATCGAACGTATCGTCGGCGTCCGCCGGCGCCGCGTGCGCCGGAGCGCCCGACACGGAGCTCTCGTTCGGCGAGGAGAGCATCGACATGGACGACGCACCCTGCCCGTCGAGCTCGACCTCAATGCCTTCGAGCGATCGGGTGAACGTAGGGTCGGGCGTACCGGGGGCATCGTCGAACATCTGCAGGGCGTCGTGGAACTCCGTGGATCCCTGATCGGCGGCGGGTTCCGGCGTCGGCACCAGCTCGGGCAGCTCGGTCACCAGGCGCACATCGGACAGCATCTCAGAGGACGCGACGATCGCAATGTCGACATCGGCGAACGGTGCGGCAGCCGGCGGAGTCACCGGAGCCACCACGGGCGGGGCCACCAGAGGCACGCTGCTGGCGCTGGCGAGCAAGGTGCGGATCTCGTCGATCTCGGTGAGCAGACCGCCACGCTGTTCCCCGAGGGAGGCGATCTTCGCTTCGCCGTCCCGCCGCACGGTCTCCCAGCGATTGTCGTCATACTCGCCGACGGCCGTGCGCAGCATCGCCTCGACCCGCTCGTCTTCGATGGTGGCCAATTCAGCCTCGAGGGCGCTGAGCCGGCTGTCGAGCGCAATGCTGTGCGTGGAGAGCGCACCGACGTGCTCGCCGAGCTGCGCCATGACGACGTCGCGACGTGCGACATAGTCGCCGTGGACCCGATCGAACACGTGACTCGGGGTCTCTGCACGACGCGCGTCGAGCGCGGTCAACCAATCATCATAGCGTTGCCGCTCGGCAACGAGCGACCGGACTTCGTCGATGGACACTGCTCGAGACTCCGTCATGTGAGGGCGCTGCTAAATGAACGAACCGACTCCACGTGCGACTCAGACGAATGATGACTGCGGTGGATCACGCCCCAGTGTGAGACAGGTCGCACTGTTCCGTCAGCTGCTGTTCGTCCGCGATGCATCCTCGTACTGGGGATGCAGTGACGCAAGCACCGCGGCTTCCGCGGCAGGCAGCGACTGTGCGCCTCCCAACAGGCGTGCCACGGCGAGAATGCGCGCGGATTGCTCCACGCTTTCCATGCGCAGCACCGCGTCATCGATGGATCGACCGACGGCGGTGACTCCATGATTCGCCAACAGGAAGACGTCGTGAGCCGCGAGGAATGGACGCATGGCGTCGGCGAGGGCCGGCGTGCCTGGACGCCCATAGGGCACCAACGCGATCGGCCCCACGACGACGGGCAACTCCGGCAAGACGTCGGCGGGGATGGGAATTCCGGCGGCGGCGAACCCGGTGGCGGCCGGGGGATGGGCATGCACGATGGCCTGCACATCGGCGCGAGCCGCATAGCAGGCGAGATGCATCCCCAATTCCGACGAGGGGCGACGCGTCGTGTCACGCGACTGGGTGTCACCCGGCTGGCCGTGGAGCTGTTGCTCGTGACAGAGCGTACCGTCGGCGTGCACCCGCAGCACGTGGCTGTGGTCGATGGCTCCCTTGTCGACGCCGCTAGCAGTGACCAACAGATCACCGTTGGGAAGCCGACAGGAGAGGTTGCCCTCCGCCCCAGCCAGCAGGCCACGCGCGTGCAGACGCCGACAGGCGGCGGCCAGCATGACGCGCAGTCCCTGCTCGTCGGTCACCGGAGCCTCAGCTGGCGCGATAGACTACGCGACCACCGACGATGGTGAGCCGGGCCTGTCCGGTGAGCTGGTGGCCCCCGTACGGCGTGTTGCGGCCCTTCGACTTGAATGCCTTCGGGTCGACGGTCCAGGTGCGATTGGGATCGAACACCGTGACGTCGCCGAGGCTCCCTCGTGCGAGGGTACCGCCCGGCAGATGGAAGACCTTGGCCGGCTTGCAGCTCATGGCATCGACCATCTGCGACATCGTCATGATGCCGCGATGCAGCAGATACGTGCAGTTGATGCCCAGCGCCGTCTCCAGCCCGACGATGCCGTTGGGGGCATCGGCGAACTCGCGTTCCTTTTCGTCGTAATGGTGCGGTGCGTGATCGGTGACGAGCAGATCGATGGTGCCGTCGGCGAGCCCTTGCTGCAGCGCTTCGACATCGGCCGCGGTGCGCAGCGGCGGATTCATCTTCGCGTTGGTGTTGTAGCCTTCGACCGCATCTTCGGTGAGCGAGATGTGGTGCGAGCAGACTTCTGACGTGACGTTGATACCGCGCTCCTTGCCCCAGCGCACAAGCTCGACGGAGCCCTTGGTGCTGAGATGGCACAGGTGAATGTGCCCGCCGGTGCGCTTGGCGAGGAGAATGTCGCGAATGACGTAGATCTCTTCGGCTTCGGCGGGGATGCCCTTGAGACCGAGTTTGGCGCTCATGATGCCTTCATTCATGGCGCCACCGCGGGCGAGCGTCATATCCTCGCAGTGTTCGGCGATGGGCACGTTGAACGCGCGGGCGTACTCGAGTGCGCTGCGCATGAGCTGCGCGCTTTCCACCGGCCGGCCATCATCGCTGAAGGCGACGGCGCCGGCGCCGACCATCTCGGCGATTTCGGCCAGCGTCTCCCCCTTCTGCCCCACGGAGATCGCGCCGTACGGATACACGCGCGCGAAGCCGGCCGCTTCGCCTTGCCGCTTCACGAAGCCGACGACGGCCTGATTATCGGTGACGGGCTTGGTGTTGGGCATGGCGCAGACGCCGGTGAATCCACCGGCCGCGGCGCTGTGGGCGCCGGTAGCGATGGTTTCCACGTCTTCACGACCCGGTTCGCGCAGATGGATGTGCACGTCGATCATGCCAGGCGTGACCACCAGGCCACTGACGTCGATGACGTCGGCGCCGTCGGGGGTGCCGATGCCCGTGCCACATGCCTCGACTCGTCCGTCGCGCAGCAACACGTCGCCGACGGTGTCCATGCCCTGCGACGGATCGACAATGCGTCCGCCGCGCAGCAGCAGATCCTGACTCATGCGCCTCCCTTCTTCGCCACGTCGGCGAGCTCCGGCTTGCCGCCGGCCAGTAGATAGAGAACGGCCATGCGGACCGCCACGCCATTGGTGACCTGATCAAGGATCACCGAGTGCGGCCCGTCGGCCACGTCACTGTCGATTTCCACGCCGCGATTCATCGGGCCAGGGTGCAGGATGAGGATGTCGCGCGGCGCCTTCTCGAGCCGCGCACGGGTGACGCCGTACACGCGATTGTATTCGCGCAACGACGGGATGTAACCAGCCTGCATGCGCTCGAGCTGCAACCGCAGGACGTTGAAGGCGTCGGCCCATTCGACCGCTTCTTCGATGCGATCGAAAACGGTGACGCCCATTTCGCCGATGGCGTTGGGGAGCAGCGAGCGCGGGCCGCACACGGCGACTTCGGCACCGAGCTTGGTGAGGCCCCAAATGTTGGAGCGGGCGACGCGTGAGTGGAGCACGTCACCGACGATGCAGATGCGACGCCCCGTGAGATCACCGAGGTGATTGCGCAGCGTGAGCAAGTCGAGTAGTCCCTGCGTGGGATGCTCGTTGGTGCCATCGCCGGCGTTAATGACGTTGGACTCGATGCGTTCGGCGAGGAACTGCGCGGCCCCTGAGGCCCCATGACGAATGACGACCATGTCGATCTTCATCGCTTCGAGATTGCGCGCCGTGTCGACGAGCGTTTCTCCCTTCGAGACACTCGAGCCGGCCGACGCCACATTGACCGTGTCGGCGCTGAGGCGCTTCTCGGCGAACTCGAACGAGATGCGCGTGCGAGTGGACGCTTCGAAGAAGAGGTTGACGATCGTGGCGCCGCGCAGCGTCGGCACTTTCTTGATCGCGCGTTCGGAGATTTCGCGGAACGGCACGGCGGTGTCGAGCACGAGGCGGATCTGATCGGCCGAGAGCGGTGCCAGTCCGAGGAGGTCCTTGCCGAGGGGGCCGGGCATGGTCTCAGCCCTCGTCGTCGCGAGTGGCGATCAGCACTTCATCGCGTCCGTCGAGTTCTTCGATGAACACATCGACGCGCTGTCCGGGATGCACTTCGACCTTTCGACCGATGACATCGGCATGAATGGGGAGTTCACGTCCACCACGATCGATCAGCACGGCGAGGGCGATGCGCGCCGGGCGTCCGAAATCGGCCAGTTCGTCGAGCGCGGCGCGCACGGTGCGTCCGGTGTAGAGCACGTCATCGACGATCACGACACGTTGGTCGTCGAGCGTCCATGGCAACTGCGTGGTGCCGACGACGGGCCGTGGTCCGACGGTTTGCAGATCGTCGCGATACAGCGTGATATCGAGGGCGCCGCTGCTGATGTCGACGCCTTCCTGCGCTTTGATGATACGCACGATGCGCTCGGCGAGCTGTACACCGCGGCGTTGGATTCCGACGAGCACCAGATTGTCGGTGCCGGCATTCAATTCAACGATCTGGTCGGCCATGCGACGCAGCGTGCGATCGAGCGCGCGGGCATCAAGGACGATGGAAGGCTTTCGAGGCATGGCTGCAATATAGCGCGGCCATGCCTCTCAGATGTTCACCACTCGTGTTGGCTGCGCGGGGGCTGTCCGCCGGCAGCGGGCCGCTGCGTCCACAGTCCCGAGAGCGGGGACAAGTGACGGGCGGCGGTACGGGCGGCGCGCAGCCGCGACTTGTCGATCGGCGGCAACGTGGACGTGGCGGCGTACATCGCGATGTCGGCGGCGGCCTCCATCGTGGCCCGGGCAAATCCGTAGGACCAATCGCGGCCATACGGGTGCGAGTCGGCCCGCTCCTCCACGCCCATCCCGAAGGCGACGCACTTTTCGGCAGCCTCGCGGAGGTTGCGGCTGGAGGCCAGATGGGCCACGACCACGTGGAATCCATCGCGGCGTCCCATGTGATAGGTGGGCGACTCGAGCGCGTCGCCGACCGCCGGCTCAACCACACCCGATGCGATTCCCGTCAGCATCACGCACAACTGCGAGAAGTAGCCACGAATAGGATCGATCGGCGGCTCTTCAAGAAAACGGGACATGGTTCTTCCGGCTCGGGTCGTCGCGACGGTCACCATTCGGCGGCGTCGCATACGCGTTAGAGAGCAAGTGACATGCCGAAGCGTTCGGGACACGGATAAATGGGGATTCCCAGTGGTTTCCCTCTACACCATCACGGTTTGGGCCGCCCGACGTTGCGGGCCTCCCACCATAGGTGAGGCGGGAACGCTACATCGGCCCGATGTCCGGTGAGGCTCTTCCTCAGCCGGCATAGAGGTTGAGGTCGGTCCCCACCGCATCGGCCATCGCGATCGTGGTCTCCCAATCCGGATGCCGGAGCGAGACGTACCCGTCGGACAGCAGGGTGCTCTTCCAATCCCGGCGCGGAGCGCCGACGGGCAGCAGATCCACCACGCAGATCGCGTCACCGAAGCGCTGGCGCAGCGACTCGAGCCCCTCGATGCGCTGGATTCTCCCCTGCCCGTGGGCCCGCTTGGTAATGCAGGCGGTGTTGTACGTCCGCTCGATGGGCTGCGAGAAGGTGCCGTGCAGTTCCGCCTCGGCCCAGCCGTTGAAGAGGTCCATGTCGCCCGCGTAGTTCATCAGGTCGACGGTGCGGGCTCCGGGCGGACGGGCCGCCACTTCACCGAACACCGCTTCGCCATCGGCCTTGCGATACCACTCCATGTGCGTGAAGCCGGTGTCATAGCCGAGCACCTTGAGGACCTGCTCGCCCATGGCCCGGCCGCCTGCCAGCTTGGGGTCGTCCACGTTGCGGTAGGTGAGTGTCTGCGGAGAGATCCACTCGTTGGTGCGGGCAATGAGCGGCCGCGGGCGATAGAAGGCGATGTGGAAGTACTTGATGTCACCGCCGGCGCAGACGGTGTCGTACGTGTACTCCTCGCCGTCGATGAATTCCTCGACGTCGACCACCGCGATGTGCCCGAGCTGGGCGATGGCCTTCTTCACATCGGCGGCGTCATCGCACCGGAAGGTGTCCATCGAGCCAGCCCCGGCGATCGGCTTGATGATGAGCGGATATCCCACCTGCTCGGCCGCCGCCCAGACTTCGGCCGGCGTGCTGGCGACCGCATGGTGCGGCACCCGCACGCCCCCTTCGGCGAGCGCCTGCTTCATGAGGTCCTTGTTGCGGAAACGCAGCGACTGTTGATACGACTGGCCCGGCACCCCGAGCGCCTCGCGGATCTGGGCGGCGATCTCGACGCCCGGTTCCCAGAGACAGCACACGCGATCGACGGTGCGGGACCCAAGCCAGCGGCGAATCTGCGCAATGGCCGTTTCCGGATTCGTGAACAGGTCGGGGGCCTGCAGGTAGTCGCTGAGATGACGTCGCGCGATGTCCGGCAGGTCCTGCACCGGCGTATTCGAAACGCCCAACACGGTGGCGCCCTGCTCGGACAGGCCACGCGTGAAGAGTGGCATTTCACCGGGGAATCCCGGGGTCAGCATCAACACGGTTTTGGACACAGGGCAACTCAGAAAAAGGGAGGCTTAGCCCAATCGGACGCGAACAGTAGAGACGATACGCTCGAGCGCGTGCTGCACCACCGCGGTGTCCGGGTGACGCACAATGATATAGCCTTCGCCCTCATAGCTTCCGGTGGGATGCTGTCCCTGATACGGCACGCGGGCGTCGCAAATGAGGGCACCGAACTGCTGCCACACGGCGTCGAGTCCTTCGACGGTGCGCACTTGGCCAGTGCCCTGCCCTCGGAGATAGGCGGTGCCCACGGCGTAGCGCCGTTCGGGTTGGCTGAACGTGCCATTGACCATGAGACGCACCCACGCGGCGACGAAGTCCATATCGTGCGCCCGGGAGATCATGGTCGTGATATTGGCACCGGGCGGACGCGCCGCGATCTCACTGATCGCCACCGTGCCATCCTCGCGCCGGAACCACTCGCAATGCGAGACACCGGTGCCCATGCCGAGGGCGCGCAAGGCCTGCGCCCCGACGGTGCGGATGTCATCGAATTCGGGAGCGTCGATTTCGCGCGGCAGCAACACCGTCCATTGCATCCACAGGTTCTCGACGACGTCGAGTGGCGAGGGACTGTAGCGCGTCAGCGAATGCCAGATGGCCTCGCCGTTGACCGAGACGGTCTCCAGCGAGTACTCGGTGCCGCGCAGAAACTCCTCGGCGAGCATCGGGTTGGCGGCTGTTGCGCGATAGCTCGCGAGCATGGTGTCGATCGACGCCACATCGCGAATGCGCTGCGTTGCGATCGCACCGGCGCCGGCGGGCGGCTTGAGCACGATGGGGAACCCGACCTCTGCGATGAAGGCCAGCGCATCGTCACGGGACGCGATTAACCGATGGCGCGCCACCGGCACGCCAGCCGCGCGCAAGGCATCCTTCATGCGCGCCTTGTCGCGAAAGTTGTGGGCGGCTTCGCTGCTCAATCCGGGAATACCAAGTCGTTCGCGCACCGTGGCGAGCGGCTGCTGTAACTGCTCGTAGGCGCCGAAGCACCGTGCGATCGCACCGTGCGACGCGCCGAGGGCGTGCACGGCGTGTTCGAGCGAGGTGACGTTCGTGACGTCATCCACCTGCCAGTGCGCGGCCAGCTGCGCCGCGACGTTCGGCGCGAGCGCGGCGAGGGGTTGCTGCGCGATGACGCCCACGCGCACGTGCGGCACCGTGAGCGCCGCCTCGATCATCTGGGTGGCCGCCGGCGAAAAGATGGGGCAGACGAAAATCACGAACATGTCGCGGCGCTATCGGGAAGGCATGAGGGCGGATACACGATCGCGGTGTTGCCCTGAGGACAACACCGCGACCCATGCGTGGAGCGCGATCCGGCTTACTGGCAGACCCAGGCGCCGCCGCGGGTCGTGGCCGTGGCCTTCACACCGGTCGCCGAATCGGCGGCGGTGAAAGTGACCGTCTCGAGCGCTCCGTCTTCTTGATTCGGCGTGGTGCAGATGGCCACCTTCCGCACGGTGAACGTCCCCGTGCTGTCGGCATCGATCATCCCGAAATCCTGCGGCTTGGTGGACGCCGGCGCCCGCGTGGCGGTGAGCTTCATGCGAGCGGCCGCCGGCCAGTTCTTGCCCTTGAAGGTGATGCGGGCGCCCTGCGGCGACCGCTCGGCTTCGATGGACAGCTGGGGTTTCGCCTGACCCGTGATTGCGCTGGCCGCCGTTGCCGTGAACGATAGCGCGGCGAGAGCCAACGCGGGGCCCAGCACGCGGCGCACGAATGCCTGCATCGCACATCCTCCTCAGTAGGTGACGCCCCGGACGGATGCCGAGGCGTGAGTGGCAAAATGGACAGCGCGGCGGGAGAACGCAAATTGCTCCGTGGCCACGTATGCTACACCGTCGTACGGCGGATCACCGTTCCAGCTTGAATCCGGGATCGATGGCGGGGCGCTTCAGCGTGGTGGCGACGTACCAGCCGGTGAGGTACATCCACTGCGTCATGCGGGTGAGCTTCGGATAATCGATAGCCGAGGGTTTGTCGCGCGGCGTGTGATAGTCGGGGTGCAGATTGGTGGAGTACGCGACGGCCGGCACGTTGAGCCGCGCGTACGGCACGTGATCGCTGCGGAAATACCATCCTTCCGGGTGCGTGGGCCGGTCCCAGATCGAGTCGAGCTTAAAGGCGCCGGTGAGCGTGTTCGCGCGCAGTGCCATGTCGACCAGTTCCGTCGAATTGCGGTGTGGTGGCTGGATGCCGAGCAAGCTGGCCGAATCGGGGTGATTGCGACCGATCATGTCGCCGTTGAGCACGGCCACGATGTTCCGCATCGGCACCACAGGATGCGCCGCATGATAGCGCGAGCCGAGCAGTCCACGTTCTTCGGCTCCATGGTACACGAAGAGGACCGAGCGCTTGCCGGGCTGCTTCACGAAGGCCCTGGCAATCGCGAGCAAGGCCACGCTGACGGTGCCATTGTCGTCGGCACCGGCCCACACCGAATCGCCATCGATGACGTAGCGCACGCCGTCGTGGTCCTGGTGCGAGCTGTACATCACGTACTCGTCGCGGAGCTTGGGGTCGGTTCCGCGAATGACGCCGATGATGTTGCTGGACGGCGTGGTAAAGTGCTCGACGCGCACGTGCATGTCGGCGGTGGTGCCGGCCTTGAGCGCGGCGGCCATGGCCCCGCGCACGAGGAATGACGGCGTGGGCGCGGTGCGCGCGCTCTGCGGGCGGGCGGCCTGCGTGGTCTGCCCGGCAAAGCGCGGCGCGCCGCCGTCGACGTCATACGTGCCGCGCTCGCGCAGCACACTGAGGCCGTCAAAGGCGACGTCAGTGGTGGAGTCGGCCACGAGGATGATCGCGACGGCACCGCGCCGCTGCACCCGCTGCGTGGCGGCGGTGATGGCCGCGTTGGCGTAGCGCACTTCCACCGAGTTGGTGGTGGTGCGAATCGACGCGGCCGGCGGCGGCGTGATCTGCAACGCGGCGATTTTGCCGCGCACGTCGATGGTGGAATCGGCGCCGGTGCCGAGCCACACGATCGGGGCGCTGACGTCGGCGTTGGCGGAACCCAGCGGCACAAAGTCTTTCCAGACCACGAGCGCCTTCTCGCCGATGGCGCCGGTGGTGGAGACCGTGGAAACGCGCGTGCGCACCATGTTGAACCACTGGAAATAGCTGCCATCCTCTCCCATCGGCTTCACGCCGATGTGGCGCATCTGGTCGGCGATCCAAATGGAGGCGCGCATTTCATCCGGGGTACCCGCTTCACGGCCGCGCATGCCGTCACCGGCCATCGCGTAGAGATCCCGTTCGAGATCAGTGCGCTTGATGGCGGCCATCGCCAGCGGCACAGCCGCGGTGCCGGTGGTCTTGCCCTTGCTGTTGGCTTGCGCGGAGAGCGTGAGCGCGGGGGCGAGCGTCGCCGCTATGGCTGCGACTCGCAGAATTCGAATTGAGAGCATCAGGGTTCGGGCCGGTAGGAGCGAATGGTGTGCGCGGCGACGTCCGCGTCAAGAAAGTACACGGGCTTGAGCTGGCCGCGCGCAAACATCGCGGCCTGATCACTGTAGTGCGGCGAGGTGGAGTCGGCGCTCTGCCCATAGGCCAGCACCGAATAGGCGCGTGGGGCGCGCGCCCCGAACTCCACGGCGAGAATCCACCCGTCGCCCGAATTGGCCGAGCGAGTGCCGTCGGGGAGTTGTTCGTAGCTGAGCACGCGGAAGCAGCCCAAGGCACCACTGCAGCCGCCGACCGGCTCGTTCACCGGCCCACGCCGCACGCGGTGCACATCGCCCCACGCGACATCGACCGCCTTGTACCGCCGCTGCATTTCATCGACCGCCCAGGTGAACGCCTCGACGGCACGTGCGGGCTGTCCGATGCCGCGCGGCGTGGCGGTGAGTTTCTCCCACGACCATTTCTCGGCATAGGCCGAATCGCGCGCCAGCGACTGGTAGCGGCGCCACCAGGTCTCGAAGAGCAAGCCCCCACGACTCGTGGGCGCGACGGTGTTGTCCCATTTCTCGAGCACGGCGATCGCCTGCACAACCGCCGGGGTGGGCGACGATTGCTTGAGCGCGGCGATGAGATCCGGCTTCATGCGATCGGCGAGCAGCATCCGCATGCTGTGCTTTCGCACGAGCACATCTTCGAGCGACAGCTTGTCCTTGCCGCCGATGAGTTGCAGGGCATGCTGACTGCGCAGTCGCAGCTCACCACGCTCGACATTATCGGGATAGCGCGCGGTATCGAGCAGGGCGTTGAGATTGGCGAAGTGCGGCGCGTCGTTTTCGTTGTGCACATAGCCGCCGCGCGGATTGAGCGTCTGCGGCAGCGAGTCGAGCGCGATGAGTCGGGTCCAGACATCGGCCGATCCGCGCGCAGGAATCGGCATCGAGTCACCACCCGACCGCGTAGGCAGGCGAGGGACGGTGCCCATCCAGATGGTAAGGATGTTGCCGGCCCGATCGGCGTAGGTGAGGTTGGAGGTGGCACGGGCGCGGGTGGCTAGCGCCCCCTTCCATTCAGTGAGCGTGCGCGCGCGCATCATGGCGAGAAACTGCGACCCGGCGCGATACTCGCCCTCGGGGCCGGCGCGCACGATGTACAGCTTGCTCGCGGTGCGATACACCACCGGTCCGAGCGGCGTGTAGGCCACGCGCTGGGTTTCGCTCACGAGGGAGTCGTCGGTGCTCCCGATGCGGTACGGGAGCGTAATGGACTCATACCGAATCGGAATGGTTGTGCCATCGAACCGATAGCGCTCCGGATTGGCGGGATCGATCTCGAGTTCGTACACCTCGTCGACATCGGGGGCATTGTTGGTGGTGGCCCAGCCGAGGTCGTTGTTGAATCCACCAATGACCGAGAAGGCGCTGCCGATCCGGAAGTCGCCGTAGAAATCGAGCTTACCGGGCAGCGTCACGTGGGCTTCCCAGTAGCCGGCGGTCCACGCGAGGTGCGGATTGCGCAACAGAATGGCGCGACCGGACTTCGTGCGGCTGGGCGCCAACGCCCAAGCGTTGGAACCCACGTCGGCATCGGCACCGAGCAGGGGAGCGGGGTCGCTGTCGAGGGTGCCCGTGTCGCGGGCGGCTGCCCCGGCGGGGCCACCGGCGGCCCCGTTTGCGCGGCGCTGCAACCATCGCGTGACCATGCGCTCGGCGGTGGCGCTGTTGGCGGTGCCGATGTCCCCGGCGGCCACATCATGGCCGTGGAAGACGGGCTTGGCCCACGCGGGGAGCGTTGCCGCGTTCGCCCGGATGTAGCGGTTTACGCCTTCGGCGAATCCGTCGTACATGTCGCGTGTGTCGGCGTCGAGCAGGTGATATGTCTGTTCGACGCGGGCGTGTTCGAGGGCCGCGGGAAAATCGGACGACAGGCTGTCGCGTCCGAAGGTACGGCCCATCCATCCTTTTGAACGGAAAAGGCTGAGTATGACGCGGACGCCATAGTCTTCGGCTTGCGCATAGCCCAGGCCGATTCCGATGCCCCGGAAATCGCTGGCGCTGATGTGCGGGACGCCGTAGGCGGTGCGTCGAATCGTTGGCTCACCGTCGACGGGCAGTGCGCGCCGTGCGGCGCCGAGGACCGCAATCGAGATGAGCACGGGCAGCAGAATGCGCACGCGGCGCGACACAGAGGAGGACATGAGGCAATGGTGCGTTGTCACCGTTCATCGCGCAAGCGACGTTCGGGGAGACCGGCAAGCGCGCGCGCACTGTTGCAACGGGATCGTGACGCGCTAGCTTCGCCAAGCCCGTCTGCCGGTCCACCCGGCGTTACGCCTTCCTGCGTTCCCCCCAAGGAGTTCTTCATGAGTCAGCGAAGTTTGCTCAGTACGCTGGCCTTCGTCGCCGCCGCACTGATGCCCCCAGTCGTCCAGGCGCAGCAAGCCGCGACAGGGACCGTGTCTGGCCGCGTGACCGATGCCTCGACCGGACAGCCGGTGGGCGCCGCCCAGATTCAGGTGGTTGGCACCACCCTCGGCGCGCAAACCAATCAAGAGGGCATCTACTCGATCCGGACCGTGCCGACGGGGGCGATCACGCTCCGCGTGCTGCGGCTGGGCTACTCGGAGGTTCGTCAGCCGACAACGGTCACGGCGTCGCAGGTGACGACCGTGAACCTGCAGATCAAGTCGGTGCCGGCCACGCTGAACCCGGTGGTGACGACCGCCACCGGCGATCAACGTCGTGTGGAAGTCGGCAATTCCATCGCGCAGGTGAATGCGGCCGAAGTCACGGCAACGCGCGGTGTGTCGAACATGGGCGACCTGCTCACGGCGCGTGCGCCGGGCGTGCTGGTGACGCCGGGCACGCAGACCGGTGCTGGCGTGCGCGTGCGTATCCGCGGCACCAGCTCAGTGTCTCTCTCGAACAATCCGATCTATGTGATTGACGGCATTCGCATTGACGGCTCCACCGGTTCCTCCACGCTCAGCGTGGGCGGCACCACGCCGAGCCGCGTGGGTGACCTGAACCCGGAAGAGATCGAGTCGATCGAAGTGGTGCGCGGTCCGTCGGCGTCCACGCTGTACGGCACCGACGCCGCGAACGGCGTGATCGTGATCAAGACCAAGCGTGGCGTGGCGGGTACGCCGCAGTGGACGTACTACACAGAGCAGACGGCGCTCACCGACCGCAACGCCTACCCCACGGCCTACCGGGCATGGCGCAGTGGCACGACGGCGGCGACCACCTCGACGCGCTCGAACGCCGTGCAGTGTTTCCTCACGCAGAAGGCGGCCGGCTCGTGCGCGATCGACAGTGTGAGCAGCTTCAACCTGCACGATGACCCGGAGACGACACCGTACGGCGTGGGCTATCGTCAGCAGCACGGCTTCCAAGTGAAGGGCGGCTCGGAAGCGGTGCGCTACTTTTTGCATGGCGAGTGGGAAGACGAAGACGGCGTGACCAAGCTGACCGAATTCGACGCGCGGAAGTTAGCGGCGGCCGGTACACCGTTGAGTGCGATCCAATTGAGCCCGAACCATTTGAACAAGATCACCACCCGCGCGAACCTCAACATCGCGCTGTCGCCGAAGGCCGACGTGACCGTGAGCACGGGCTACACGAATCAGGACTTGCGCCTGCCGCAGAGCGATGACTCGGGCACGGCGGGCATCGCGGCGAACGTGTACGGCGGCCCCGGGTTCAAGTACAATCTCACCGCCACTGGTGACACGCTGTTCGGATGGCGCCAGTTCACACCGCGCGACATTTTTCAATCCGAGTACAACCAGAGCATCAACCGCATGATCTCGTCGATCGGATCGAACTATCGTCCGACGGATTGGCTCGCGGTGCGCGGGAACTTCGGCCTCGACTATTTGAACCGCGTGGACACGCAGCTCTGCCGGTTCCAGAACTGCCCGGACATCGGCACGGATCGTCAGGGGTACAAGCGCGACAACCGCACGAGCTTCTACACCTACACGCTCGACGCCGGCGCCACGGCCACGAAGTCGCTCGCGAAGTCGATCGAGTCGAAGACGACGGTCGGCGTCCAGATGTACCGGACCCTTTTCGATCGCAATGGCGCGACTGGCCTGGTCCTTCCACCGGGCGCCACGACCGTGACGGCCGGCGCCACAGCGCAGGCCGACGAATCGACGAGCGAGAGCCGCACGCTGGGCGCGTTCGTGGAGCAGAACATCGGGTTCAACGACCGGCTGTTCCTGACGGCCGCGCTGCGATCGGACCGCAACAGCGCGTTCGGTGCGAACTTCAAGACGGTGTTCTATCCGAAGGTGGCTGCGTCGTGGGTGCTGTCGCAGGAGTCGTTCTTCCCGAAGCCGCAGTGGCTGGACCAACTGCGCCTGCGTTCGGCCTACGGTGCATCGGGCGTGCAGCCCGGCACGATTGATGCCGTGCAGTATTACTCGGCCACCGCCGGCCGCCAGGAAAGCGGCGATGTGCCGGCCCTCGTGTACTCGACGCTCGGCAACCAGAACCTTCGCCCCGAGCGCTCGACGGAGACGGAAATCGGTCTGGATGGTACGTACTGGAGCGGCCGGATCAACACCGAAATCACGTATTACAACAAGCTGTCGAAGGACGCCTTGGTGAGCAAAGTGCTGCCGCCCTCGCTCGGCACGGGCGCGACGGCACGCTTGGAGAACCTTGGCTCGGTGCGCAATCGCGGCATCGAGGCGCTGATCTCGGCGCAGCTGATCCAACGCCCAGCCTTCGGTCTCGACGTGACGCTGAATGGTGCGTTGAACGACAACGAGTTGATCAGCCTTGGTGGGCAGCCCACGATCGGGACGACGCAGCAGCAGCGACAGGGGTATCCGCTGTACGGGTGGTGGTCGCGCCAGCTGACGGGATTCGAGGACAAGAACGGCAACGGCATCATCGAGTACAACGCCAGTCAGGCGCTGAGCGAGATCACGGTGACGGACACGTCGGTGTTCATCGGCTACTCGATGCCGAAGACGGAGCTGGGCTTTACCACCGGGATCGACCTGTTCAACAAGGCGCTTCGGGTCACGGCGCTGCTCGATTACAAGGGTGGCCACACGATCTACAACAACACGGAGCGCATCCGCTGCGCGAGCCGCCTGAACTGCTCGGGGCTGCTGAACACGGCCGCCTCGCTCGAGGAACAGGCGCGTGTCGTGATGGTGCGTGAACACCCGAGTCGCTCGGTAGCCGGTTACTTCGAAGACGGCGACTACCTGCGCTTCCGCGAACTGTCCGCGACGTATCAGGTGCCGGCGCGCGTTGCCACTCGTTTGTTCCGCGGTCGCAGCCTGAGCGCGACAGCGTCGGTGCGTAACCTCGGCATCCTCTGGACCAAGTACACCGGCGTCGACCCGGAGGCGTTCGGCACGACCGGTGACGCGCCGTCGGAGTTCCAGGCTTTCGGCCCGCCGACGTACTTTGCGTTCCGCTTCACTTTCGGCTTCTGAGGAGCACTTACCGCATGCATAGCACTTTGCACTCACGAGCCCGCGCGCTCGCCATGTCGATGCTGACGGCCGGTGTGTTGGCGTCGACCGGCTGTAATCCTTCCGAGTTCCTCACGGTCGAGGATCCGGACATCATCAACCCGAGCAACGTATCCAGCGCAGCCGGCGCCAATGCGGCCCGAGTCGGCGCCATTGCCCGCTTGAACGTGGCCACTGCCGGCGGCGAGAGTCTGCTGTTGCTTGGCGGCCTGTTCGCCGACGAGTGGAACAACGGCGACTCGTTCATCGCGCGTCAGGAAATCGACCAGCGTGTGATCACGCCGCAGAACAATTTCCTGACCGACGCCAACCGTGCGATGCATCGCGCGCGTCTGTCGGCCGAGCAGTCGATTCAGCTGCTCAAGCAGTACAGTCCAACGGCGCCAGGGTGGCAGTTGGGCGAGATGTACTTCATCGAGTCGTACATCGAAGACCAAGCGGCCGAGCATTACTGCAGCGGCGTGGTGTTCAGTACGGTGGTGGATGGGGCGGAGTCCTATGGCACGCCGCAGACCACGGCCGCGGCGTTCACACGGGCGCTGGCTCACGCGGACTCCGGTCTCGCGCTCGTGACGGGGTCGACCACCGACGACGTGCGCGTGCGCAGCGCGCTTCAGGTCATCAAGGGTCGCATTCTGCTGGGTCTTAATCGTCCGGCCGACGCTGCCACGGCGGTGACCGGCGTGGCGACGTCGTTCCAGTATCTCACGTACCACGCGCTCACGACCACCAGCAACCAGTTCTGGAATTTCAACAACCTGGCTGGCCGCTACAGCGTGAGCACGAGCGAGGGTGGTACCGGGATGAACTTCGCGCTGGCGAACGATCCGCGCGTGCCCGTGTGCGCGGGCAACGACGCGATCTGCAAGACGATCGGTGTCACCAAGGCGAGCCGCGATGATTTGAGCACGCCTTACTACGTGCAGCGGTTGTGGCCGGTGCGTGAATCATCGGTGGCGATCGTGTCGGGGCAGGAAGCCCGCTTGATAGAGGCCGAAGCGCAGCTGCGCGCCGGCAACACCGCGACGTCACTGACCACGTTGAACGCGCTGCGTGCCACGTTCACGGGGATGATGCCGCTGGCGGATGGAGGCACGGAAGCGGCACGGGTGGACCAGCTGTTCCGCGAACGGGCGTTCACGCTGTTCGGCCGTGGCACACGCACGGGCGACCTGCGTCGTCTCATCCGTCAGTATGCCCGCACGGCGGCCACGGTGTTCCCGACGGGTGCGTGGCACAAGGGGGGTAACTACGGCACCGACGTGACGTTGCCGCTGCCGTTGGCGGAGACGAACAACCCGAACGCGGGTGCGGGTGTGTGCATCGACCGTAACCCCTAGGCTATCGCGGCTGGGGCTGAATCAGAGAGGACACGGAGGCGCAGGCTGCCTTCGTGTCCTCTGTCGTTGTGCGCGGGCGGCTGACTGATTGGTGGTAAGACAATGCACCTACTCTCCGGCGGAGCATGGTGCCGGAGACGTCTGAACGAGTGGTCGCACCGTGCGCGAGGGAGTGGTGAACTGGGGCGATGAACCGTATGGTAGGGCGAACGCTCTCCCCCACTTTCATGACCTATCCTATGCGTACCCTGCTTGCCTCCCGCGGCGCGATCTTCGGTGCTGCCCTGCTGCTGACGATGGCTCCCGCCGGCATGGTCGGCCAGCCCAAACGCCAGCCTCCGGCACCGCCCCGGCGCCAGCCCGCCTCCTTCGTCATTACCGGGGCGCGCATTGCCGACGGTACCGGCGCCCCACTGCGCGCCGCCAGCGTGCGGGTGCAGGGAGACTCCATTGCGGCCGTGGGCGCCATCACTCCGCGCCCGGGCGAGCCGGTCATTGATGGCACCGGTATGGTGCTCGCTCCCGGCTTCATTGACACCCACAATCACTCGTCGTCGGGGGTGGAGGTCGAACCCGCCGCGGTCTCGCAGGTCTCGCAGGGCATCACCACCATAGCCGTAGGGCCGGACGGCAGTTCACCGTGGCCCGTGGGCGAGTACCTGCAGCGCCTGCGCACCAAGCCTCCCACGGTGAACGTGGTCACGTTCGCGGGGCACGCCACGATCCGCCGCGAGGTCATTGGCTACGACTACAAGCGCCAGGCCACCCCCGACGAGGTGGTCCGTATGGCCGCGCTGGTCACGCAAGCGATGGACGAGGGCGCCTTTGGCCTCAGCTCGGGGCTGGAGTACGAAGTGGGGAGCTACTCGGCCACCGAAGAAGTGGTCACCATGGCGCGCGCCGCGGGTGCCAGAGGCGGCATCTACATCTCGCATATCCGCGACGAGGCCGATCTGGCGATGGAGGCCATTCGTGAGGCCATCACCATTGGCGAGCAGGGGAAGGTGCCCGTGCAGATCACGCACATCAAGCTGGGCACCGTGGGCGTGTGGGGGCAGGCCAACCAGGCGGTGGCCATGGTGGAAGCGGCCCGGCAGCGCGGCGTGGATGTGACCGCCGATGCGTATCCGTACCTCGCCTGGCAGTCCACGCCGCGTGTGCTCATTCCCAACAAGCGATACACCGACTCGGCCAGCGTGCAGCGCGGGCTGGACGATATTGGCGGCGCGAAGAACGTACAGATCACCCGCTGGGGCGCGCATCCCGAGTTTATCGGGAAGCGGCTCGACGAGGCGGCGCGCCTGCTCGCGGTCAGCGACATCGAGGCCTACATCCGCTTCCAGGGCGACAAGGAATCCGGGATGATTGGCCACGCGATGACCGAGGCAGACCTGCGCACATTCTACCGGCAGCCGTGGGTCATGGTGGCCAGCGACGGCGGTATTGCCAACAACCACCCGCGCGGCGCCGGCACCTTTCCGCGCGTGCTGGGGCAGTTGGTGCGTGAACAGCAGTGGATGACCCTCCCCGAGGCCATTCACAAAATGTCCGGTATGCCGGCGGCGCGATTGGGGCTGCGCGACCGCGGCACGGTGAAGCCGGGGATGAAGGCCGATCTCGTGCTCTTCAACGCGGCCACCGTGATCGACCGCGCCACCTTCGAGCAGCCGCGCGCGCTGTCCACCGGAATTCAGCGCGTGTGGGTGAACGGCGCGGTGGTGTGGACGGGCACCGCGGTCACGGAGGCGCGCCCGGGGCGCGTACTGTCGCGGAAGTAGCGACGCAGTCGTGCCCTATTTGTCGCCGCGGCCACGACTCGCGCGGATGCACGTGGGGGGAGAGCACCGGCGCCCGCCGATTCTCTCCCCCCACGCGTAGTCGCTCGTGCCGCGAGCCGGTCAGTACCCCGTGTTCTGCGTCAGCAGCGGTGAGACGCGCACGTCGCGGATGGGAATGGGGAAGAGCAACTGTCCCAGCCGGTCCTGAATCCCCTTCACCTGGACCACCCTCCCAAGCCGGATAAGGTCGGGCCAGCGGTCCCCTTCAAGCGCGAGCTCGAGGCGGCGCTCCAGTTCGATCTGGCTGATCACGTTCGCCTGGGTGGTGACCTGATCCCCCAAGGTGTGCCGCGCCAAACCGGCGCGGACACGCACCTTGTTGTACTGCGCCACGGCTTCGGGGAGGCGATTGAGACGCGCCAGCGCTTCGGCCTTGATGAGGACCACTTCGGCGAGGCGGATCACGTGC
>Ga0114970_10000823_pt1 | contig 23493 bp, 27 predicted proteins | sample M_140205_XF_Meta_FD_87030 | JGI IMG/M metagenome (GOLD analysis project Ga0114970, IMG submission 87030) | Freshwater microbial communities from Lake Montjoie, Canada to study carbon cycling - M_140205_XF_MetaG | ecosystem: Environmental > Aquatic > Freshwater > Lake | place: Lake Montjoie...
CGACGCCGTAAACGGCAACATCGCGCTCTGGATGTACCTCCCGCGCTCGTCGTAGTAGTCCAGTACGCGCCCCTGGCTGTCCGACTCGAGTCCCACCAACACCACGAACCCGCCATCCACGATCGCGGCATCGACGATAAAGGGCTGCCGCAGTCGTGCGCTGTCGGCCGCAGCACCGCGACGCGCGATGGTGGGCGGCGGCCCCGAATCACCGGGCGCACGGAGCGCCGTGAGCTGCGGCGACACACCGGTGCTGGGGTCGGCCGGCGCACTCACGATCAGCACCTCGCGATCGGTGAGCAGCACGCACCGCCGCGAGTCACCATTGCCCCACCGTAGCCGCGACGCCGGCGCAACGGTGAGGCGGTGCCGACCCACCATGGCATCGTCGTTCGGGTTGGCCGTGAGGGTGAACGCCTCGAGCACGCGACGCTGCCCCAATGCGCGCACATGCAGCAGCGTGGCCGGAAACAGCGTGCAGAGCTTACCGCTGCCCCCGCGCAGCAATGGGAGCTCGCGACGGAACATGAAGCCGCCGATCGACTCGCGGACCAGCGTGCTGGTGACGCTGTCGATGACATCGACCTGACCATCGTCGGTGATCCGCGACAGCTCGGTCGGGGCAATGATGTCGCGCGGAACCGCCGCGTTGAGCACCGAATCGATCCGCGCCGGTCGGGTGGCCAGCAGCATACCGCGCCGATTCAGCTCGAACAGCGAGATGCGCATCGGTGACGCCTGCAGCAGCGCCACCGTGGTGCCACCGGCCCGAAACACCAGCGGCACCATGGTGCTGTCGGTGTGCTCCGTAATGTCGGTGCGCCACTCTTCGCGTTTCGCCGGATAGATCGTGCGCGTGGCCATGGCCGCCCGGAGAGCGGGCGCGGCCTCGTCAGTCGCCGGCGCCGTGCGATCACACGCCAGGACCGCCACCGGCAGCGCGCACACTTTTAGGGCGCGCGCGATTATCCCCCGCACACGTTCCAGCGGACCACGGTCTCATCGTTGCACCGATACGTGCAGAAGCCGCATTTGTTGCCGGCGATGTTCGTGCAGGCGCCGTAGCCGGGTACCCGGGCGAATTGCGGGCAGCGGCGCTGCTGGGCCTGCGATTGCACGTGCGACGACGCCGACACGAGCAACGTCAGCAGCGACAGCGCGGCGTATCGGACTCGACGGCGAGAGCACATCGCCTTGAGCGTGGGGGGATTTGGCATGTCAGTGAACTACGGGGTGGTTCGAAAGTCGGCAAGGGCCGGTCATCGCGGCGCGCATTGACGCGCGCGCTCGTCCCCCCGTGGGCTCCTTTCCTCCTCACCTCTGTGCGATCGGTTTAACGAGACCAGCTGCCGATTGGGTGCCAGATGACGCCGAGGTGCAGAGGCCGCAGAGGTCGCAGAGACAACCCAATGGCTTTCCCTCTGCGATCTCTGCGTGCTCTGCGCGCTCTGCGCGCTCTGCATCTCTGCGTCATCAGTTCCCCTGCACGCCGTCCATCGGCACGCCACGCTACCCCTCGTTGATCCTGGGAACCGTGGGCGCGGATTCGCCGTTAGGTTCGGTGTTCTTCGCGGGCTACCAGGGTTTAACACCGTTCATCAGCAGGAGTGATCGATGCGTCGCAGTGCAAAAGCCGTCTGGCACGGCACGGGATTGGAAGGCGCGGGGAGCTTGACCACCCCCAGCGGCGTATTGGCAGAGCAGCCGTACTCCACGAAGATGCGGTTTGCCGATGCCGAGGGGCGGAGCGGCACCAATCCCGAAGAGCTGATCGCGGCGGCGCATGCCGGATGTTTTGCCATGGCGCTGTCGTTTCAGCTCACTGGTGCGGGCTTTCCACCAACCGCACTGCACGTGGAGTCGGTGATCACCATGGCGCAGCATGGCTTTGACTGGTCGATGGCCGGGATCGTGCTCACGCTCGATGCCGTGGTGCCCGGCATCGACGACGCGACCTTCCACGAGAAGGCGAACGCGGCGAAGGAAGGCTGTCCGGTGTCGATGGCGCTGTCGGCGGTGCCGATCACACTCGAGGCCACGCTGCGGGCGGAGTGAGGCCTGGCGCCGGGCACGCAGCACGGCGTGCCCGGATCAGCCGGTTACGCCGAGGCCAACCGTCTCCGCCAGCGCCGCCGGCCATACCGCTCACCGATACGGCCGTCAGGTCGAGCGGTCGGCCCGGGTCCGAGCCGGCATGAGTTCGTCCAAGGTCTTTAAATACTCGGCCGACACCTGGGCGACATCCAAACAGGTGCGGGCGTAGGAGGCCGCGGCGAGGCGTGCCTGTCGATGAAACTCGGCATCGAGCGCGTGACGCAGAATCAGGTCGTCCAATTCGCGTTGCATGGTGACGTGGTCGACGGCCAGTTTCGAGACGACGGACGGCAATTCGGCATACCAGCCCACGTTGTTCACGACCATCGGGATTCCCATGGAGAGCGCGCGGGATACCACGGCAGACGTTTCGCCCATCGTGGGGTAGCGGAGCGACAGGCAGAGATCGACGGACCGCATCACGTCGTGAAACGTTGTGGCCTCCACCCGTCCGTGCCAGGTGGTTCTGCGGGCGAGGCCGAGTTCATCGGCGAGAGCAGGGAGTGCATTGCAACTGCCCTCGAGCGCCCCCACGATCTCCAGTTCGATGTCCGCGCCCTGATCGACGGCGCGCGCGACGGCGCGGAGCGCCTTGTCCACGTGCTTGATAGGGTGAACGCTGCCAAAAATCCCGATGCGGAAACGCGCGTTGGCCGGCGCCGGAACGAGGTCCGCGTCGCGATACACCTGGGGAATGATCCGGCAGGCAAGTCCGGGAAGACGCTGCTGCACACGCTCGCGGGCGAACCGCGAGTGCACGATGCAGCCCTGGGCGAACCGCACGATGGGCTCGAACAAGGGAACTTGTGTAATCTGCTCGGACTCCCAGAAGTATTTGTGCGTCGGGTTGTTCCAACTGAGAAATTCGTCCAGCGTCTCCTGGCCGTACCAGTGCAGGAGCAATTGCTGGTACAGACGCTGATTCCCCTGGCTGCAGGTGTAGAACACGATCAAGTGCTGGAGCACGAGGTCGTGCAGGTGGACGATGCCGCCGTGTTGCGCCAGGAGTGGGATCATGGCCGAATGAAAGCGCGGGTGGTTGCCCATCTGGTAGACGACGTGATCGTAGCCTTCGGGGCCGCTGAACTCGGAGAGCTGTCGCACACGCACGCCGTGGCCGGGAGGCATGGGAGACGGTTCGTCGGTAAAGACGGTGACCTCCGCCCCATGCCGGGACAGACCAATGGCCAGGTCGAATGCGTAGTCCGCGATGCCTGAGGCTTGGGGTGGCCAGGGGGTGATCAGCGCCAGATGTGGCACGCCGCTGTCGGTGCGCATTCGCTAGACGTGCCCCTTGGAGTCGCGGGCCGGCAGCGACGCCAGTGTCCGCCACAGCCCGGGCATCTCCACGCCATGGGCCCGGCCAGCGGTCGTGGACCGCAGGCGGGCCAGCATCCAGACGCGCGGGGTCCCCGTGAGGCGGGCGAGCCACCGGCGGCGGGCCTGGTCGGGGATTTCACGTCCGAGCAGCTGCCGGAATGCGGCCTCGACAAAGTCGCCGTCGCCGGGGATGTCCAGAAGCGCGTCGCAGTCGATGATCGCGCCCGGCACCGGATACTGCTCGATCGCGGACTTGTGGTGAATGAGCGGTTCTGCGAGCAGACGCTGGATCGCAAAAACCGTGGCGTCGGAGGCATATGCGTGCCCGATCTGCAGAGGCGTCCCCACGACGAGCCGCTTGAGCCGCGCGAGCGTCCTAACAACGAGGCGCTTGAGGCGCGCGGTGGCGGGGAACGGCCTCGAAGCGCTGTGGCGCACCGGCCCCCCTTTCCGTACTTCCGGCACGATCCGACGTCCTCGCGGCAATAGGTATGACAGTCGAGACACTCGCGCAAATTAGTGTCCGCGCACCCGATGCTACAGAGCAGCAGAGCGGGTCTGCCGCGGCTGATCCGCCGCCTCGCGCAAGCGCTTACGCCAACGCTTAGGCCACCGACTCGCGATCGCCGTACTGCTGGGAGATCCAATCCCGGTAGCTGCCGTCCATCACGGGCCGCCACCACGCCTCGTTGGCCAGGTACCAGTCCACGGTCCGTGACAGCCCCGTGGCGAGCGTCTCGGTCGGCTCGAAGCCCAGCTCCGCGGCAATGCGCGTGGGGTCGATGGCGTAGCGTCGGTCGTGGCCGGCCCGGTCGGTCACGTGCGACACTAACGACCGACAGGCCGCCCCTCGGGCCGCTGGGCAGTCCGGATATCGCTGGGCGAGCGCGGGATCACCCGCGAATCGCGCGTCGATCAGGGAACAGACCAGATGCACGATGTCGAGATTCGCGTGTTCAGCGCGACCACCAACCGTATAGCTGCGACCGTCCTCGCCACGGTCGAGGATGAGATCGATGGCCCGGCAATGGTCGGTGACGTACAGCCAGTCCCGCACCTGTTGTCCGTCGCCGTACACGGGCAGTGGCTTGCCGTGCAGGGCATTCACGATCAACAGCGGGATGAGCTTTTCGGGGAAGTGAAAGGGCCCGTAGTTGTTGGAGCAGTTACTGATGGTCGCTGGCAGTCCGTACGTGTGCACCCATGCCCGCACCAGATGATCCGCGCCGGCCTTGCTCGCCGCATACGGCGAGTTGGGGGCATAGGGTGTGGTCTCGCGGAACGGTGCCTCGTTCGGAGCGAGCGATCCGAAGACTTCGTCGGTGCTCACGTGATGGAAGCGCACACCGGACGTCCAGTGGCCATCGCGGCACCACGCGGCCCGGGCCGCCACGAGCAGGGTCAGCGTACCGACAATATTGGTGTGCACGAACGCGCCGGGGTCCGCAATCGACCGATCGACATGGGACTCAGCCGCGAAGTGCACGATCGTATCGATGCCCCGGTCGGCGAGCAACGCCGACACGAGCGCCGCATCGGTAATGTCACCATGCACGAAGGCCACGGCACCGCGATCGATGAGTGGCTGAATCGTGGCGAGGTTCCCGGCGTAGGTGAGAGCATCGAGGACCACCAGCGTATCATGCGGGTGCCGCTCTACCCAATGCTGCACGAAATTGCCGCCGATGAAGCCGGCACCACCGGTCACGAGGAGGCGGCGGGTGCGCTGCGGCGCCATTGCGGACTCAAGCATGATTGTGCGAAGAGGATGAAAGCGCGGCACACCAGGCCCGCGTGGACGTGACGACCCCGTCGCGCCAGAACGGCGGGCACCACCCAAGCGCGCGACGCGTACCTGTGGTATCGAGCAGGGAGACGGCAGGACGAAGGGCAGGGCGCGGAAACTCGACGCTCGAGACCGGCACCACCGTGAGGTCGTGGCGTATGCCGTCGCCGCGCAAAGTATCGGCGACGGTCTGGGCGACATCGTACCACGAGGCGACGCCGGCGTCGGTGACGTGCTGGATACCCGAGAACGACGGCATCTCGAGGGCGCGCCCGATCACCGACGCGATCGTGGAGGCGGCCGTCGGTGTGCCGACCTGGTCGTCGACCACCCGCATGACGCCCTCGGCAACCAAGCGTCTCACCGCCGTGGCCACGAAATTCGTCCCGTGCCCCGAGTGGACCCATGCGGTACGGAGGACGAGTGCGTCGGGGAGCGCCTCGAGCACCAACTGTTCACCCATGGCTTTGGTGCGCCCGTACACATTTAGCGGCTGCGGGGCGGCGCTCGGTGCGTATGGCAACGAGCCGGAGCCATCGAAAACGTAGTCGGTGGAGAGATGAATGAAGCGGGCGCCGAGGTCGGCGCACCCGGCCGCCATGGCCGCCGGAGCCGCTGCATTGATGAGACGCACGCGCTCGACGTCCTGTTCGGCGTCGTCAACGCGCGTGTACGCCGCCGCGTTCACGACCGCGTCGGCACCACTGGCGCGCACGTAGGACGCCAGGCGCACGGGGTCATCGAGCGAGACCTCCGATCGCGGGGGCGCCACGATGCGCCACGAGGAACCCATCGCCGCGTGCACCGCCAAGCCGACCTGACCGGTGGCCCCGAAGAGCAGCAACGCCGGAACGCGGTCACCGGCGGTGGTCGTCATGGCAAGAGCTCGGCGGCGTCAAGCAACGGGGCAGCGGCGTCCTTCGCGGACAGGATGGGGATGCTCCCATCAAGGGGCCAGTCGATGCTCAGCGTGGGATCATTCCACCGAATCACCCGATCAGCGCCCGCGTCGTAGAGCGTGGTGCATTTGTAGCTCAGATCAGCGATGGGACTGAGCACGAGGAACCCGTGGGCGAACCCGGGCGGTACCCACAACTGACGCTCCGCATCCTCGTCCAGCCGCACGGCGAGCGAACGCCCGAACTGCGGCGATGACCGCCGTACGTCGACCACGACATCGAGTACCGCGCCGCGGAGTACACGCACCAGCTTGCCCTGCGGATGGCGCACCTGGTAGTGCAGCCCTCGCAGCGTATGGCGAACCGATCGACTGTGGTTGTCTTGCACAAACTCCGTGGGCAGACCCAGCGCGGCAAACTTCTCCCGATGATACACCTCGGTGAAGAAGCCGCGATCGTCGCTGAAACGATCACCGTCAACGAGCAGGACGCCTTCGAGGGCGGTGGCCGTCACCTGCATCATGGGCCAACCTCATCGGCCAGGCGGTCGAGATACCGCCCGTACTCGCTCTTACCGAGGCCGGCGGCGAGCCGCCGCAACTGCGCCGCGTCGATGAACCCCATGCGGAGGGCTACCTCCTCGGGCGCGGCGATCTTGAGCCCTTGGCGCTGCTCCACGGTTTGCACGAAGGCCCCCGCCTGCAGGAGTGATTCGTGAGTGCCGGTGTCGAGCCAGGCGGTACCCCGCCCCAGAATCTCCACGGTGAGTTGTCCTCGACGCAGGTACTCGGCGTTCACATCGGTGATCTCGAGCTCTCCACGGGGGGATGGGCGCAAGGCGGCCGCAATATCGGCGACCTGCTCGTCGTAGAAATAGAGACCCGTCACCGCGAAGTTGGAGCGCGGCGCACGCGGCTTCTCCTCGATCGAGATCGCCCTGCCCTGCTGATCGAACTCGACGACGCCGTAGTCCTCGGGATTGCTGACGCGATAGGCGAAGACGGTGGCGCCTTCGGCGGCGGTCGCCGCCCGTTGGAGAGACTTCGCCATGGTGTGGCCGTAGAACAGGTTGTCGCCCAGCACGAGACAGCTGCGATGTCCGTCGATGAAGTCGCGGCCGATCAGAAATGCCTGCGCCAGTCCCTCGGGACGCGGCTGTGCGGCGTACTCGATCCGCATGCCCCATTGGGATCCATCGCCGAGCAAATCCTGGAACGCCTCCTGATCACGAGGCGTGGTGATGATCAGCACGTCCCGCACGCCACCCAACATGATGGTCGACAGCGGGTAATAGATCATGGGCTTGTCGTACACCGGCAGCAACTGCTTACTGACGGCGCGCGTCACCGGATAGAGACGCGTGCCGGAGCCTCCGGCGAGAATGATGCCACGAGTCATACGACGGTCCTCGAGGACATTTCGGCATCGACGTCGCGACACGCCATCACCACGCGCTCGACGTCGGCGTCGGTCATGGTGGGCGAGAGCGGTAGACTGAGCACGCGGTGCTGGAGCGTTGCCGCCATTGGCGTTGCCGCAGGATCGAGGGTGAGCGATGCGTAGGCCGGTTGTTCGGCCGGGTTGATGGGGTAGTGCACAATGGTATCGATCCCGCGCGCCGTCAGCTGCTCGCGTACCAGATCGCGTTGTGCATGCCGAACGACGTACAGATGCCACGATGACGTCATGCCAGGCGCCACGCACGGCAGTTCGAAGCCGGTCCCGGCGAGACGCGTGTGGTACGTCGCCGCGATCTCGGCGCGACGCGTGTTCCACCGAGGCAGGTGGGACAACTTGACCCGGAGGAAGGCCGCCTGAAGTTCGTCGAGGCGGGAGTTGACCCCGGGCGCCTCGTGATGATACTTGCGTCGCGACCCGTAATTGCGGAGCGTGCGAATGGCGTCCGCCAACGCGGGGTCGTTGGTGGTAATGCCACCACCGTCGCCGAGGGCCCCGAGGTTTTTGCCGGGATAGAAGCTGAACGCCGCGGCGTCGCCGAGGCTGCCGGCGCGTTGTCCATCCATCTCGGCGCCGTGCGACTGCGCCGCGTCCTCGAGCACGCGAAGTCCGAACGTGGCGGCCACATCCCGTATGGCCCGCATGTTGGCCGGTTGCCCGTACAAATGCACGGGAATGATGGCCCGGGTGCGTGGGGTGACGGCGGCGGCCAGCAAGGTCGGGTCGATGTTGCAGGTCGTCCGCTCGACATCTACCGGCACCGGCGTCGCCCCGGTGTAGGTCACGGCGAGCCACGTCGCGATGAACGTATTGGCCGGCACCAGGACTTCGTCGCCGGGGCCGATGCCCCAGGCCTTGAGCACGAGGAACAGCGCATCGAGCCCATTGGCCACGCCAATGGCGCAGCGCGTTCCGCAATACGCCGCGAATTCGGCCTCAAACGCCTCGACTTCTGGCCCCAGAATGAACACGCCGCGGTCCAACACCCGACGGAACGCGCCATCGAGCTCGGCGCGGACCTCGGCGTGTTGCGCCGCCAAGTCGAGGAATGGCACCGACGGCGGTGCAATGATGGAGGTCAAGAGAACGGCAGTGGAGGGAATCGCGTTAGACAAAGGTACGATCAACCTTACGAAGGACTGTAATGGGTGCGAACACGCAACGTGGCGTGTCCAGGTCAGCCGGTCATTTCGAGGCCAACCGTCTCCGCAAGCGCCGCCAGCCCGACTTCCATGAGCGACCCCAATCACGGGCCGGGTTGGGGGCAAGGGCTGGATACATTCGAGCGGCATTGTCCCACATCGCGCGCAGCGTTTCCGATTGGCTGGCCGCGGAGAGTCGCCGGATCCGGAGGTACTCGTCTTCCATCAGGAGATCGAGGCGGATCGCCGGCTGTGCACGCTGCGCCGCAGCGCGCAGCGGCGCGTACGCGTCACCGCTGCTGAGCTTATACAGCAGCACCAGCGCGTCGAGGGCGTCCCCACGACTTTCCGGCCGATTGTTGGCCAGCGTGGCCGAACTGCCGTGCAAACGGAACGACACCAGCGGGTCGTCGATGTACGCGATGCCCCCACGGCTCGCGAGCCGCAGCCACATGTCCCAGTCGGTGAGCTGGCGAAGCGCGGGATCGAAGAGACCGACCTGGGCCACGAGGCTGCGCCGGAACATGACGGCGGTCGGCTCTCCGACGCAGTTGCCCCGTGGAGCGGCCACGGCGATATCCGCAAACTGCTCCGCACTCAAGTCGGCATGGCCTCCGGTGATCCTCGCCAGGTCGTGCTTCCCCACGTAGTCGAGGAACGTCGTGCGGAAGGCCGCGGTGACCGTGTCCTCGAACAGAAAATGCCGGCGACAGGCGACCGTGGAACGGCCGCTCTCGTTCGCTGCTCGCAGCATCGTGCCGATGCAGGCAGGGGCGAGAAGGTCGTCCTGAAAAATGAACTTCACCCATTCGCCGTCGGAGAGCTCCATGGCGCGGTTCCAGTTCTGCGCCATGCCGAGCCGCTCCCGATTCTCGTGCAGGCGCACCCGGCGATCCCGACGCGCGAATTCGCGGACGATGTCGACCGTCCCATCCGTCGATCCATCGTCCACGATCACGAGTTCAAGGACATCAGTATCCTGCGCCAGCGCCGACTCGATGGCCGGTTGGAGATATCGCTCCCCGTTGAAGGTTGGCATACACAGACTGACGTGCATTGGTGATCGGCTCGTAGATTCAGAACGAACTGTTAGTGGCGACCACCGTGGGATTGTTCGGGGCACCGGTAATCTTGACGATGACGAGCGCTACCCCCCAAGGCAACGGCCCCACGCGCCAGTCGCGTAGAGGTGCGCGCACACCTCACACGGAAACGCCATGTTCAGGAATTCCCGCATCACCGTCATTTCTGCGCATCCTGACGACTTCGAAATCGGGATGGGACAGTTCCTGCTGAAGCTGCTGGATCCCGAGCTGGACAACCGGATCGAGATCTGCGTCGTCACCGACGGCGGGGCTGGGGGAACGCTGCGCGTCAGGCAGCAGGAGCAGGCCGCCGTCGAGACGAATCTGCGGTCGCGCTTCCCTCGCACCTTCGTGGGCCTGCATCCGAAGAGTTTTGCCTTCCCCGACACCGAGCTGTTCCCTTCCAAGGCGCTCATCACCTATCTGGAAGAGGTCTGCCGGGACAGCGATATCGTGTTCACCCACTTTCCCGACGACACCCACCAGGATCATCGCGCCGTGGGCGTCTGTATCCAGCCGGCGTGCCGGTTCGTGCGCAACGTGATCTTCTACCAAAGCTATTCGGCGCGAAACTTCCAGCCCACGCTCTTCTTCGATTTTACGGAAGCCGAGATGATCGCTGACACCGGCAAGCTGGGGTTGATCAGTTTCCATACGTCCCAGGTAGAGCGCTACCAAGGCTCCAATCAGGACCTGCACGAGGACATGCACGCACTGGCCGCCTTCAACGGCTTCCTCTTCAAGACGCCCAAACGCTATGCCGAAGGATTCGTCCCGTGGAGAATCGCGCTCGAAAGCCCCCCCTCACGCGGGACCGCCGCCGAGTGAGCTGAGGGGCGCAGGCATCACACCACGCGCCGCGCCTTGGATTGCCAGAGAACGAACTCCTCGCGCAATGCTTCGTCCGACTGCAGGTAGTGGGTGCCCCATTTGTTGCGACGGTTGATCTCGCTGAGTCGCGCGCGCAGCGCACGCGTCCGCTCGATGTATTGCTCGGCGGTGAACATCTTGTAGTGCAGCAGTTGCAGACGTGCGAACCAGGAACGGCGAGCGCCCGGGACCGCCTCATGTCGATGTGCGCCGGGTGTGAACCGCATGTCCAGCTCGGGCGCGAAGATCACCTGCTTGTCCATCCAAGGGTTCGGGGCGCCGTGGCGGTACTGCGCCAGCAGGTCATCCGACGCGGCGGGAACCGCGTGGCCGACCATGTCGTATCCGCGCACGCGGGGCAGCGTGACACCACGACGCAGATAAGTGGCGAGTTGCGTCTGTATCTGCGGATGGTAGAGGAACTCGTCGGCGTCGCACACAATGACCCAGTCGGCCTGCCCGCGGCTCTCGCGGTACGCCGAATTCTTGATGTCGAGGTAGGTTTGGTCGTTGATCTGGCCCCCGCTCGACCAGACCCGCCGCTCCGCCTGCGGGCAGCCCGCAATGATCTCCGGGGTCGCGTCCGTCGATTCGTTGTCGAAGACGACGATGCGCTCGCAGAAACGGGCGTAATGGCGCAGGAAGTGCGGCAGGATCAACTGCTCATTCCAAGCCAGGGTGTAGACATGGATTCGGGGAACCAGTCGGGTGGTCATGACAGGATTGACCCTCCCCGCGTCAAGAAGTCGAACCACGCCGCCACCCGGTCGGGCGTCTGGGGATCATCCAGGCACGGAATCGGGGTGGGCAGCTCCCCAGCAGCACGCCGCTGCGCCCGGTCGGCGATGTCGATCAGCAGGGTCCACAGGTACTTGACCTGATAGAAGCCCAGGCGCTCCCTCGAGAAACGCCGGTGGCGGTCGTACCGCCTGAGGTCGGCGACCAGCCACTGCAGTTCCTCGGACGCCGGGGGATAGCACATCGCGATTGCGGGACCGCACCACGCGGCCAGGTCCGACTCGGGACAGTTAAGACAGACACTGCTCCAGTCGATCATGGCGGCGACGCGCCCGTGCCTGAACAACACGTTGCCGAAATGTGGATCGCCGTGGCAGATGGATTCGCCAGGGGGGGTGGGCTGATGGGCATGAATCCATGCAAGGATCGGCTCGAGCGCCTCGAGCCGCAACTCCGCCATCTTCCGCATGGCCAGGTCGCGCCTGGCCGACAGCCGCAGCCGCTCCGTTGGGACGCCGTGCTCCGTATACGCGCGGGCCAAGATCCTGCCGTCGAGGCTGTGCAGCTGCGCCAGGAGCAGCATCACGTCGTCGTGCCGTTCGTGCCGCGGAAGGAACCGGCCGAGCGCCGCCCTCAGGCCGGCCATGCTCATCAATGCACCGGTGGGCACGGTGGTGGCGACATGCTCCATGATCAGAAACGGCTGACCCAAGGCCTCCCCTTCCCCTTCGGACATCAGCACGCGGGGCGCCGGGAATCCCTGCGCGGCCACCGCGTTCTGGGCGGCGTGCTCGATCCGGACGTCGGTCGCGTCGGCGTCCGGCCGATACAGACGGAGGACCAGGGGCCGCGACCACTGGCCGGATGCGTGCTGGAGCGAGAATCGGAAGATGCTCGCCTCCATACTCACCGCGATCTCCTCGAGACCCTCGCGGTATTCCAGCCGAGGGATACCCGTGACGCGACGCAGATGTCGAAGCAGGCGCTCACCGACATCCCCGTCAACGGCAGCCTCAAGGTACATGGTGATCCCCCCTCGTGGTCGGCCGCTCAGGACGCACGGTGTCTCGGATCCGCTGAGCGGCGTCGAATGGGATTCCGGCTGACGCCATTACGGCAAGCAGCGCGTTTCGTGGGCGTCGCTGAGGCGCATGACGCACGGCGGCCCAGAGGAAACCCGCCGCCCGCGGGTCTCCGTGGCGATACAGCCCGAGCGCCGACCGCACGAGCCGTTCCTGCCATTGCGCGGCGTTGGGTGGCCGGCGAACCGGGTGGGTAAGCAGCTTGATCGCCATCCGCGCGTGGGTGACCAACGCGTGCACGCTTGGCTGCGCATCCGGGAACAGCGTTTGGACCAGCGACCCCGCCACGACGCGATAGCGCGCGAGGCGCTCGGGCACATGGGCGAACAACCCGCCCCGCGACAGACGGAGCCACATGTCCCAGTCCTCGTAGGCGAGATCCTCGTCGTGCTCCCCGACGTCATCGTACGCCGACCGTCGGTACATGTTGGCGCTGGCCGGCAGGAAATTGTGGTCGCAGAGGACGGGAAAGATGTCGCCCGACGGCGCGTCCCCGTGGTGATACCGCTCGATGAAGCTGAGGGGGAGCGGTGTCCCCTGCTCATCGACCTGCCATGCATCGCAATACACGCCCACGTACTCCGGGGACAGCGCATCGAGCCTGCCAGCGAGCTGCTCCAACAGTGTGGGTTCCCAGAGATCGTCGGTCGCGATCCCGATGAGGTAATCGCCGCGTGCCTCGCGAATGGCCATGTTCAGCGAGCGGCACACTCCGAGGTTCTTCTCCAGGGCGATCAGGCGCGCCGGGAGGGGCTGCTCGTCCATCCACGCGCGGATCCGGGCGACGGAATCGTCGGTCGAGGCGTCATCGATGATGATGAGCTCGAAATCACGCCGTGTCTGGCGCGCGATGCTGTCGAGGCATTCCCGCAGGAACCGCGCGTGGTTGTAGCATTGGACAACGATGGAGATCATTGGCAGAATTGGATGTTAAATCGGTCTTCGACCACCACGTAGCTGCCCGTGAGGACCTTTTCGTTCTCGTCGGGCCCGAACGGCGGGAGTTCCCAGGTTCCCCCGCCTTCGTTCCACGACGAGTTTTTCGTCTTCCGCTGCAAGTCCTTCCGCACGAGCTCCATGTGATGGACTCTGATCATCTTCCCCAGCACGTGGTATCGCGCTGCATACGCGGGTGGAGAGATCTTCCTCGTGGAATCAACGAAGTAGGGCGCCCGCCAGTCGTTCCGCCCCAGCACCGAGTCGCGGTCGATCGCGCTGAAGAAGGCGATGCAGCCGCCATGGTCCAGCTGCCGGTGCCGCGGCGTGTAGGAATACTTCACTTCCACAATGTACGAGGTCGTGATGCCGTGCTCGACGATGAACTCTTTCGCGGCGACCAGCTCGCTCGGGATGAAGAGTTCGTCACAGTCCAAGGTCATGAAGTAGGTGCATCCCGCCCTGATCGCATGCTGCAGCCCGAGGCTGCGCTTCTCCAGCTCCAGAGTGCGGGGTGTCTTCGAGAGATCCGGAACGAACTCGATCAACTCGTCGATCAGGCCGGCAGCCTGGCATCGATGCAGCACGTCGAGCAGGTCATCGGCGCAGGGCTCGCCGTACCAGGACTTCGTCTGATAGACGACGTTGATGTAGTCGGTCGCCTCCCGGATGGAGCGCAGCGAGTACTCGAGCAGCTCTTCGCCATCGAACACGGAGTACGACACGCCCCACACGGCTGGTGCCTTGCCCGATCGCGACCGGCGGCTCCCGATGTACCGCTGGTACAGACGTCGCAGTTTGCGCTGGAGTTTCTGCGTCAGGTTCTGAAGCGTTCCCATCGCTGGCAGGTCTGGTCGGGAGGTGTGGGAGTGGGCGTGGACCGCAGGCGGTCGCATGTCGAGCGGGCGCGGCGGGGAATTGAGCCCGTCCACCACGCACGCTACCGCTGTCGGGAAGCAACCGCAATCATCAGCCAGCATCCGAGCTCGCCTCGGTCACCACGAGGGCCGTGAGCGCCGTGGTGCCGACTTCGCTAGCATGCAGTGGTGGCGGCGCTGGCTGCTGGCGCCGCCGCATGGCAACCGTGCCGTGCGATCTGTCTCGAGGAGAGGTTCGTGATTCTACCAGTGCCGTGCGACCAGCTCGGATGCCAACGATGCTGCTTCCCCAAGGGCGCGCGCGCCGGAGCCGCCATGGCCGACGCTGAGCTTACTCGCATTCACCGTGCAGGCCACACCGTACCGATCGAGCGTCGGACGGTAGACGGGTTCGAGCTCACGTACGTCACGGACGTCGAGGTCCACGGCCGGCATGTCTGCGCGGCGCTCCGCGCAGACGGATGCGCCATTCATGAGGACAAGCCAACGATCTGCCGGTCCTACCCGGCCGCCCTGAACGAACGCGGCGAGCTCACGCTCAGCATGACGTGCACGTGGGTGGCCAACGTGCTGTTCCCGGAGTGGTCGCGCCGGCCCGGCCTGACCGAGCAGGAGCGTGCGATGTTCGACGGATACCATGCGTGGCTCGTGGCCAACGCGCCGGACGAGATCAAGCGGAAGTGGGCGCGAGACGCGCAACAGCATCAAGCGATGCTCGTGGTCAGGACTTCCATGGCGTCGCAAACGGGGGATACCGGCGCCGCGTGACGCCGGCGCCTCGCCATCACGTGCGCGGGCTGCAGACTCCGCATCCGCTGCATGCGGAGTCTGCTCACTTCCAGCCGATGGTGCGGTGTAGACCGCGGTAGACGGCCGCCAGCGAGGGGTTCAGCCCCGAGATGTTGAACACGGAGTAGCAGAGGTTCTTGAAGAACCGGTCCAGCGCGAACAGACCGGTCACCGCAGCCACCACGATCAGCGGGTAGCTCCCCGCCGTCGTGGAATCGATGCTGGACCAGCAGATGGCCGCGACGAAGACAGTCAGGATCACGCGGTTCGAGAAACCGAAGGTCGAGATGGTCTTCTTAAGGTTGGACCACAGAATGTAGCCGGCGTCGGCGCATCGATCGGCGCGAATGAGCGTGCCGACTTTGGATCGGTAGTCTCCCGGCACCGCCAGTTGCTCCCCCTCGCAGATGGTCTGCAGATTGATGAGCAGCTGATGCTCACGCACGCAGAACGACATGTTGGTTGGGATGTAGATGTCGCACTGACTGCCGCGACAGATGAAATAGTCCACGCCGAGGAGCTCGCGCGTCGTGGAAGGAATCATCTTCGAGACGTACTTGTCGAGCGTGTAAACCGCGATAACGCCGTTCGCGTAGTCGGCGCGGATGAAGGAGTTGCTGAGGAAGCCGCCGTCGATCTTGGTGATGAGCTCCCCGTCCTCGACCATCTCGATCTGCTCCCCATCCTTGTTGTACTCGCGTTGCGCGACGATCGGCGAGCCGATGTTGGTGACGGCGTGGCAGTTGAACTTATTGAGAAAGATGGTGGCGTGATGATAGCGCGTGCCGTTGCCGTGGCTTGCGAGCTCGAGGAGGATATCGCCGTCGAGCGAGTCACACTTGCGAATGTGGCCCATCAGGGGGACATCGCTCTCGATGCAGGTGACGACGCCGTTCACGGGACAGGCCACGCCACCACGATACTCGTAGCTCCGGATGATGCGGCTTCCCTGATAGAACACCGCATCGTCGATGCAATTGTTCACATACAGCAGCACCACGATGGTGATGACGCCCCAGATGGGCCCGACGAGGACGCTGGCGGCAGCGCCACCTGCCAGGAGCAGCAGCGAGAGGATATAGCGCAGCAGATTGAATGCGGTCATGGCCGGAGGCTGTGCATGCTGAGAAGCAGATCTTCGTAGCGATACCACGTCCCTTCGGCGAAGAGATCGCGACGGACCGGTGTGGCAGCGCCCGCGAGTGTATCGAAGGGGTTGTAACCGCGCACGAGGTTCACGGCCGAGGTACCCGAGATGCGCTTGGAGTACTCGACGAAAAAGAGGTGGCCCTGCCGGTCCTCGATGAGCTGAAGATGGAAGATGCCGCGCGTGAGCGGTGCGCAGCCCGCTCGCATGGCGCGCACGAACTCGTGTACCGCCGTTCCCAGCGGTCCATCAGTAGGGAGGAAGCGGATGTACTTGTCGTACCCGTGCTTGATCCTGACCTCACGGGGGTAGATGGCCGGCTCGTCCCCGAGCCAGTCGACATCGACGACGTACTCGCGCTCGACGTCGACCAACTCGGTGATGCAGGTGTTCTCCATGCCACGGACGCCGTGGCTGCCGGCCGACATGGTGTCCGGCCTGAGGAAGATCCTGTCCGTGGAGAAGGTCTTCGGTATGCGGATGGCGCAGCCCGACGTCATGTCGGTCAGGCGCTCGTTCATCAGTCGCTTGTGGAAGTACCATGGCTCCACGGCTGAGAACGGATGGGAGGACGCGTGCGCCTGGACGGCACGCTTGCTCTGACGCGCGAGCTCGTCTGCCGGGAAGATCAGGACGTCGCGAGAGGCCTCCTGGTCAGCCAGCAGCGCGATCGCGTCGGCCTCGGTCATCCGAACGACAGCGCCGTCACTGGCTGGGACCTCGCGATACAACGGGTCCATGTCGGCGAGCAGCAGGGAGTCGCCGTCGCCGCGGTTCGTACGGTGCAGGAAGAACAGCTCGGCCGACAGCGCGGCGCGCCCTCCGGCCTCGAATACCATGTATCTCATGTCGGAACCTGATTGGCTGTGGCCGCGATCGCCACGATGCCGATCCAGCGGGTGAAGGGAGTCGTCGCGGTTTGGAGCGCGCGCTCAGCGCCGGGAGGCGCGCCGCAGGCGATGAAGGCGGGCCGGATCAGGCACGGGTCGCCAGAACCCAGATTTCCGAAGCGAGATCTGGATACTGTTCGCCGAGGCGCGCGAACGCGTCCAAGTGCGCCGGCTCGATCACACCCGTGTCGAGCGCCCGCTCCATTCGGGCGTGCTCGAACGGCTTGAGCAGGATGCCCCCCGTTCGCTCGACCCGGAATCCCGCCGCCTCGACCTCGTGTACCAGATGCGGCAGATCATACACGGCGCGCCGTTGCATACGCAGCGCGCGGGCCGTCGGTGTGTCCAGCCGCTCCAGAAGACCCATTTCGACCGCCATGCGGCGATGCAGGGAGCCGGCATTGCTGGCGTCAAGGTACAGCCAGCCCCCCGGGCGAAGGACGGTGGCAAGGGCAGTGAGAAAGCGGTTCGGGTCCGGGATCTCTTGCATGAGCGCGCTGGCAATGACCAGATCGAAGCCGGCGGGACACACGCGGCGCAGCTGATCGACGCTGTCCTCGAGGAACCCCTCGTGCACGTCCACCTGTCGCTGCGCATGCGGCTGGGCGGCGGCAACGTGCCGAGCGTGGTCAGCGAAGGCCCGCGCCGGTTCGATGACGTGCCACTCCTGAACGGGTGGCGCGTGCATGAACAGCGGTTCGATGCCGCAACCGACTTCCAGCACGGCACCGGTAAACCGGTCGGCGACGTTCTGCAGGAGGGCTGCCCGTCGGTACTGCACCTGCCACCGCTCGAATCCGTAATCGGCGAGGTAGTCAGCGGCGTATCGCTCGAGATCGCGTTCCATTCAGCGTTGTTCGTGGGTGGCGGGCGTCTGCTCCCCACTGATCTGGGCCCGGCGCACCCGATCACGGTCCCAATCGTAATGGGGTGCCGATTGCTCGTAAGTGTGATCCGCCAGAACGATGTACGTCGTGCCGTCTTCGAGGGCGATGAGATCGATCCACGTCCCCGGGGGAACGAGGAGGCCGGACGAGGAGCCGGTGAGGCGAAAGGTGGCCTCCCCCGCTACGCTCATCAGCTGCACCTCGAGCGCCCCCTGCAGGCACACGACGCACTCACTCACGATCCAGTTGGCGTGCCCTCCACGGCGGGCGCCAGCGACCATGCCACTTACGGTGAAGACCCGCTCGACCGGGAAGGGGAGCCGCTGGGTGGCCTCGAGAACGTGCAGGACGCCGGTACCCGCCGGGCCCGGATGCGCACTGAGTTCGATATGCATGGGAGCGAGGGGCGGCATTACGGCATCGGGCAAATGGCGATCTCGGTCGGCACGTGATGGCGCACGTCTCGACGATGGTGACGAGATAAACGAATATGCGCAGAACGAATCGGACATGCTACATACGACTCGTCCCCATTGGCCGTCACGAGACGATACATCGGCTGCGGAGCAGTGCGCGCCTTGTACCCGCCACGCCCTGCCGTGTACGTTGCCCCACGAGCAGGAAGCTGGAAGGCCAACGCGCAGGAGACCTCGTAATGACCAACGGAATGCGCTTGCACCGGTACCAGCCCGAACTGCAGCCGGTTTGGGACGCGCTGGTTCGGGGTTCGGTCAAGCCGCACTTCATGTTCGCGCGCAGCTACATGGATTACCACGCAGACCGCTTCCCGGATGCGTCCTATCTGCTGGAATGGGACGGCCGCATGGTGGCCGCCTTCCCCGGGACGATCAAGGATAGCAGCTATCACTCGCATCGCGGGCTGTCATTCGGCGGGTGGCTGCCGGAGAGTGCGGGCCTCACGGCGGCACAGACCCTGGCGGCGACCGAACTGCTGGTTGAGGAGTTGCGCCGGCTCGGCCTGCGCGAACTCATCTACAAAGTGATCCCGACCATGTACCATGAGCGGCCGGCCGAGGAGGACCTGTACGCGCTGTTCCGGCTTGGCGCGCAAGTGCTGAAGGTCGAACCATGTACGGCCATCCGGATGGCTGCGCGAGGCAAGGTTGGCAGCCGTCGGCTGCGGAACCAGAAAAAGGCGGCGCGGCTGGGATGCCGGTATGGCCGGAGCCAGGATTGGGCCGGCTTCTGGTCGCTGCTGACGGCGCGGCTGCGCGAGCGGCACGACCTCCAACCGGTGCACTCGCTCGAAGAAATCAGCGGCCTGGTGACCGCCCATCCGGACAACATCCAGCTGTTCACGGCGTCGGCCCCGGACGGGGCGTTGGTGGCGGGGGTGGTGATGTACATGACGCCCCGGGTCGCCCACGCGCAGTACATCGCCGCAGACCCAGTCGGACTTGAGCACGGGGCCTTGGACGGGCTGTTCGAGCACCTGATTACGTGCTGTGGTCCGACACATGCCTGGTTCAGTTTCGGCATCTCCAGTCAAGAGGGCGGCCGAGTCCTGAACGAGGGCCTGATCCAGCAGAAGGAAGAATTCGGCGGCAGCACCATCACCCACACCAGCTTTCTGGTGCCGCTCTGACGGTGTGCCGTGACTTCCGAACGCTGATCAAACAGGGTGATGCGCGCCTGCTCGCGCGGGAGCGGTGCGAGGACTATCGCAGGGTGCGCGTGCGGAGAAACGCGGCGGCGGCGCTCGGCACGGCGACGATGGCACGACTGAGGCTCTTCACCTGATCCCGGCACCTCCGCAACGCGGTCCCAAGGCCGCGTCTGGCTTCCCCGCGTCGGAGTGCGGTCTCGTCTGTCGGCAGCACCCTGAGGGCCTCACGCCGCCCAAAGGCATACCTCGTAAACTGCGGCGATACGAGTGTCCCGTCGGCGAATTGCGCCGGAAAGTCGGCGTGCGGCGGAAACAGTGCGCGACGGGCGAGCACTCGCGTGCGATACTGCACCGCCTGCTCAGTCCACCAGTGGGCCAACGCTGCCGTTGCGTCGATCTGCCAGCGCAGTAAGGGAATGTCCGTCGCCAGCGAGATGCCGCTGAAGTGCAACAGCGCCGGCACCGCACCCAGATGCGTCGGCATCGTGATCTCGGAGGACGTGCCGCACTCGAAGAGATTCCAGTGTCCCACGTTGAGGCCAGGAACGCCGCGACACGCGACACCCGCGAAGAGTGACGGTACGAAGTCGAACCAGCGCTGGTCGAGAAACTCGTGTGCGTCGACGAAGTGTCGATTCCAGAATCGCGTGCGCACCCGCCACCAGTCGGCAAGCGCGTGCGCGTGGGGATCGTCACGAAACGCCATCAGTCCGGTGTTGAACACACCGGCGGGGAGGAGCAGCTTGTCACGCAACGACCCGGCGAAGTCAAACGTGGGTGTGATATAGTGGGGGAAAATCAGGATGCTAGACGTGTTCAGCGCATCGAATGCCGCATCGATGCTGGCGACGCTCATGGTGTCTGCGTCGACCAACAACACGCGCCCACCCCGAACCGCGGCGAGCACAGTGGCCACCAGAAACGGCTTGAGCGCAGTTCCGAATTCGAGCGGCGAATATACCAGCCGCATCTCACGCTCGACGTCCGCGGACATCACATCGGCAAGCCGGAGCACCTGAATGTTCACCGGCGTCTCCACCGAGGCGACCTCACTGTCATCGCCGATCAGGATCACGCCAACCGTCGCCACCGCGGAATGTGCCAACGCGCTTTCGATGGCGATGAAGGCTTGCGGCAAGTACTTCCCCGTCGCCACGGTGCAGACGACGGACGCGCCCGCCACACCTTTTTCACTGAACGGCACAGGACGCATGCTCAACAGCTCCGCCATGTTTCTGGTAATCGTAGAGTGTCGCGCGATCGGATTCGCGCTGTCGGCCGCAACGTTTTATTCGATGTCTGCCGCTTCGATATACCGGTCCACGAACGGTCGCGCCTTCAGCACTTCGATGCTCCGCCAGCCGCCAAGAACATCTCATCATCGGGATCCTCGCTCACGCGCTCATCGAGCGGTGGGGCATCCACCAGCAGGGCGTGCACCGTCAGCATCGCGAGCAGCGCCTCGAGCGTCCCCGCGAGTGGCTCACGCCCTTTGCTCAGCGCGAGCCCAACCCGTCGGTATTCTTCCAGTATCGGCGGCGAGATGACGAGGCGGATGGCACCCGCACTCCATGCCGTCAGAATGCGGCCTAGCACGCCACCAAAGAGCAGCCCTGACACCAACACGTTGGTGTCCAGCACGACCTTCACGTGGCGCGTCGTACCTTTTTGATCGCCCGCGGCACGTCGGCCGACTTCAGACCAGCCGCTTTCGCCGCGCGCCGTGCGTGCGCCGTCAGCGCCGCGAACTCCGACAGGGCGGGCGGCTCCAGCACCTTCAGAATCACGACATCGCGATCCGCCACGACCACGAACTGGGCCCCCGTCTTCAGACCGAGACGTTCGCGAATGGCTTCGGGGATGACGACCTGCCCTTTCGAGGACAAGGTCGTGGTCGCGGCATCGAACATACTGGCTCCTTGAACAGTCTTACCAGTAGGAATGGCGCCTGTCGATCCCGCGGTCAAGTCGGCGCCCGCTACAGACGTCTAACGCCTGGCTTCTGCAGCGAGTGCTTTAACAAAATGCGGCCGGACGGGCGCCGTGCGCCAGCACGGCGACCGCCTGCCGCACACCGCATCGCGCTGCCAGCAGCAACGGTTCGTTAGCGTGCCACTAGCCGGCGCGCGGCAAGGGCTTCAGTCGAGCAATGGCCGCGGCTTCGGCGGAGCGCAACGCATGCCACAGGTCCCAATCCTGCTGGAGGCCGAGCCAAAAGTCCGCGCTCATGCCGGTCACCTGTGCCAAGCGGAGTGCCGTATCCGGGGTGACCGCACGCTTGGCGTGAATCACCTCGTTCAGTCGCGGGAACGACACGCCAAGCTGGACCGCGAATGCCGACTGCGAGATGCCGAGCGGACGCAGGAACTCCTCCAACAGCATCTCACCCGGATGCGTGGGCGGGCGATGCGTGGGCAGTCGCCGCTGCACCAGCGCCGGCGGCCGTTTAGTGGTAGTCCGTAACTTCGACGTCGTCGGCATAGCCGTCCTCCCACCGGAAGCAAATCCGGAACTGATCGTTGATGCGGATACGGTGCTGGCCGCGACGCGTGCCACGCAGCGCCTCGAGTCGATTTCCTGGCGGAATTGCCAGCTCCCGCAGTTCCCGTACGCGGTTGAGCTGCGTCAGCTTCCGCGTCACAGCCGGCCACAGCGTCGCCGGACACGCACGGCGCGCACGCCGGCTGTCGAGTCCGTTAAACAGGTCTTCCGTGGCGGTGTCGGCGAACGTGCGTATCACAGTATCTATTATAACGGGCACCGTTGCAGCGCGCCAGCTTGCCTTGTCACGCTAACGCGAAGCTTCTGCTGCAGCGCTCGAAATAAATTTGCGCGCGCAGCGCGCGTTCCGAAATGCGCTGTCTGCAGCAAGCATCGTTAGACCAGCCGCACTCGCATGCCGCGATCGTATGCGTCGACGCGCTCCGTTAACGATGCCCGGCAGCGTGCATCTCCTGAACGACCGTGGCGGCAAAAATCGTCGATTGCGCCGAATCAGCGCGCGCGTGTCTCACTCGACCCGGCGCCACCGGCGAACCACCTTGCCGTTCTGGATCAACGTGTAGAACGCCCCATCGTACTCGCGCCGGTCATCATCAGGGCCTGTGAAGGTCAGCACAATCTTGCTCCCCTGGCGACTGACCCTGAACGAGCGGCTGTCGATTCGACTAGTCGTTACCTGGGCCGGCCCGCCGATTCGCCCGGACATGGCCTCCATGCGGGAGTAGACATAACTCCACATGCTCGCGTCCATCTGATACGTGCCGTAGCCAGTCTGTGAGTAGACACTGTCGCCGGTCATTTGGTGCACCATGAACAGAACCACTCCATCGTGATTCGACCATCGCCCGTCCACCTGCGGTGGTCGAAGCACTTGGCCGTTCACGTGCCATTCCTCGAGATGCCACGTGCCTTCAACAGCGGCCCGCAGTTCGACCGACGACACCGTCTGCGCGTGCAGGCGCGGGCCACCTACTACCAGCGCGAGCAGCGCGAAAAATGCAACGTGGAATGACCGCCATCGTCTCCGCGAGCGTCTCACGCTCACCTCCTTCGCCGAACCCGACTCAATCACTACCGCCTCCGCCGCTGCCATCAGCGGTAACCAAAGCGACCTCTTCATTAGGTGCCTCCTTCTAATGCTGAATTGCGACATCGACCCCCGCATCCTCGCGGCGCATGGGGCCTAACGTTTGCTTCTGCTGCAGCCGCTTCCATAAAAAGCAGTTGTGGGGCGGCCGCAGGCTGACCCATGTACGATAACGCGGCCGCCCCACAACTGCATCCTTCGCTGCGGCTGTCGGCAGCAAGCATCGTTATCTGGCGTCGCGCCGATCCCAGCCTACTACCCGACCGGCTTCGTGAA